>WNGF01009047.1_pt1 | contig 12796 bp, 15 predicted proteins | sample 5400641 | NCBI WGS metagenome assembly WNGF01 (sample SAMN13153371, study PRJNA577476) | soil metagenome | isolation source: 80 cm soil or saprolite under grassland replicate 2 | place: USA:California | collected 2016-06-15
CAGCCATCTGGAAAAGGAAAGTGCCAAGCCAATGACGGGGATCATCACCGCGACGAACGGAATGACAAAGAACACGATTCGGTTGAGCAGTGAGGTAAGCCAAAAGGACGTGTACCGTTGCCAGACAGTCGGGCCCGAGCGGTAAAATGCCTGTGCCGTTGGAGAGAGGGGCAAATCATTGGGTTGCTCAGCAGGGAATTCCCCGAGACCATTGAAGGGGCCCGCCCCCCAGTGGACTTCGCGCATGGCTTCCAGCAGCAAGTATTGCAAGGCAGGGTGAAGATCCTTTCGCACGAGCAATCTGTTGCGGGAGGCCAGCAGGTCAACGTCCGAATTGGGGAGGTCGCGGCTCAGGTCGAGGAGACCTCGCCATAACACGACATGCTTCAGCCCGGGGACCGTTTTGGCGATGGCTTCAGCTTGCGCGACGCTCATGAGCCGGATGCCGGGGGCGCCGAGAGTATGCTGCACGCTGTTGAGATCCTGCTGTGGAACGATCACCACGTCGATTTCGCCTGCAATCAATGCGTCGATTGCCTGTGTGTAATCGGGATCCAAGAGTTGGGTGGAAGCATCCAATGCATCAGTGGCTTTCAGAACTTCCAGCATAAGCAATCGTAGCGCTGTTCCTGGCATGCCGATCGAAAGGCGCTTGCCACGGAACTGAGCAAAAAGCGTAACAGGCTCCGCGTTCCGGTAAAAAATAAATATCGCTGCATCGAATATTCCACCCAGTGAATAGAAGATATCCGCATCGGCCGGTTGCGTGACGCCGAAGGTCGCGAGGGCGGCCTGGACCCCGGAGGCGGGATCGCGCAGCCGATCAAGATTCTCCACGGCGCCGGCAAAGTTGCGGATCTCCAGCTCAACACCATGGCGCGCCAGGATGCGAGCGTATTGCCTCGCAAAGTTGTCGTACCCGGATCCTGCCGCCCCGGCGGCGATTGCGAGGTGACGTGGTGGCAGCGGATCGACCAAGCGATACGCGCCGTATAAGGCGGCTAGGACAGTGGCCGCCGACAGAGTCACAATAATTAAAGGTGACCTAGGCCACATCTTCTACTCGGATCAGCTCGTGCATCCGCCGAGCTGCGATGACTAACCTGAGCAACCGTGCAACGTTCCTTACTTGGCCTTCGCGCCGAGCATAATGGGAGCAGTCTGAACAAGTTTGACCGACTTGACCATCTTCTCTGAAGTGGCTTTGTATTTCTTGAAATGGGCAGATTCCAGATGTGACTTATACGCATCTACATCCCGATAGATCTCGAAAACCCTAATGTGGGTGGGATTATCTTTTTCAGACACGGCGTATAGGACCAGAACTCCTGGCTCTACGCGAACAGCAGTTTCTATCTGCTCCCTAACTGCGGATTTATAGTCTTCTAACTGGGCGGGATCGATTTCGATTTCTGCTATCTGTACATATTGTCCTTGCGGCTCCTGTTCGGCGGCAAACCCACACACGGACGACGCCAGCATCGACGCGCTAAAAAAGAGAATCTGCTTCAAGTTCATCGCGGCATGACCTTGACTGTAGCGGCACGGGCGCGTTTGCCAATCATCGGATTGAGGTAGGGGCTGCCGTGATATTTCGCACGGTAGGCGTCGTCGACGCGATCATTGGTAGGCCCGTCAACCGGTTCGAAGATGACCTCTTTTGTCATCCCGGCGGCGATGATCCGCCCCGCCTTTTGTCGCAATGCGGCCTGGCACCAACGGGATTTCTGTCCGTTATAAGGGCGCACGTAAAGCGCGTCGTCGACCGCGACGGACCAAATCCATGTCGGACTACCATACGTGACACCGTCCTCACGGAACGGAGAGATGTGTAAGTCGTCAGCCTTAGCGATCTTGTGCAGTTCGTTCTTCGACCAAGCCATGTGGGTAAATCTTCATTGTTGGGTCTTAATGAGCTCGATCGTCACCTTCACCGATCCGGGCACGTTCAGTGCCTCCACATCGGAGTCGATCTTGCCGATAACGATGATGCCGGTTGAGGGAATGGGTTGCCCATCATGGCGATAGTACATCGCCACATCTGGTCCGGGTGACCAGTAGATCACGTCGCCAACTTCATAAGTCCGCGTCCGCTTTCCTCCTCCCGAAATCGCACGCGGCAGATGCCCAAATTTCTCTCGGCCGAACAGATCGTTCATTGTCAAAGTTAGCGGCAACAATGAAACGAAATCTTTTGTCGTTTCGCTGTCGATCAGTGTGGCCGTAATTGTTCGGTCGTCAGTCCTTATTCTTATCATAGTAGTTTGCCGCTCAGTAAATGTTTCGGCTTGCTGTTCCGGTCGGATGTTGTTGACCGCGCTATCGCCGCCGTAGGCCACGTTGCTGAGCGCCGCCACCAATAGGATCGGCAAGAACAGACAGCGCTTGATCCGGGTCTTCATTGATTCACGGTCTCAACAGCGTCTTGATGGCTCGGCGCTCGTCCATGGCGCGATATCCCTCCGCCACCTGATCGAGGGGGAGCGTGAGATCGAAGACCTTGCCGGGATTGATCTTGCCGTCCCACACAAGCTTGATCAGCTCGGGCAGAAAGCGGCGCACGGGAGCGGGACCGCCGTGGAGATGCACATGAGCATAGAACAACTCTTCCCCGTCCAATTGGACTCCGTGCGGGACACCAACAAAGCTCACATAGCCACCCCTGCGAGCAGAACGGATCGCCTGCATCATAGATTCCTGAGTGCCAACGCACTCCAACACCGAGTCGGCCCCAATTCCGTCCGTCAGCTCTTTGATGCGGGCCACCCCTTCATCGCCGCGCTCGGTCACGATGTGGGTTGCGCCGAACTCGCGCGCGAGCTTTTGCCTCGGCTCGTGACGGCTCATCGCGAGGATGCGGTCGGCGCCCATCTGTTTGGCGGACAGCACAGCCAAGAGCCCGACGGCGCCGTCACCAACAACTACGACAGTCTTGCCTGGCTTCACGTTCGCGGCATCAGCGGCGAACCAGCCGGTGCCCATGACATCGGAGAGCGCCAGCAGGTCGGGGATCATTTCAGCCGACGGGATACCTGGCGTGGCCACCAGCGTGCCATCTGCGAGCGGCACACGCAGCAGGCTTGCCTGTGCTGTGCCGACGAACTCTCGGTTGATGCAGGACGACTGATAACCGGCCCGGCAGTTGGGGCAGGTATTGTCCGAAGCAAAGAATGAACCGATCACGAACTGGCCGGGCTTAACGGATCTGACATCACTGCCGACTTGTTCAACGACGCCGCAGTACTCGTGCCCCATCGGACTAGGGCCGTTGGTAGCTTGAAGCCCGCGGTAGGGCCACAAATCCGACCCGCATACACAGGTGGCCGCGATCCTGATGATGGCATCCGTGGGCTTGGTAATCGTCGGAATTTCGCGCGCCTCGAAACGCACGTCGCGCGGACCATAGAGAACGGCGCCTCGCATGGCTTTTGCTCCTTCCTTCGATGACTTCGGCCGTGACGCTAGTTTCATCGTTTGCACCTCTAACGCTGTGTGCTAGTCGCTTAATGTGCGGTGTAGCCTCCATCGACAGCGAGCGCGTGGCCGATCACGAAGCTTGCGCCGGGACTGCAGAGCCAAAGGACGGCAGAGGCGATCTCTTCTGGTCGGCCGAGCCGGCCGATCGGCTGATCCCGCATGATTTCCTTCATGGCATCGGCTTGCTTTGCCAGCATGTCCGAGACCATCGGCGTGTCGATTGTTCCCGGGCACACCGCGTTGATGCGGATGCCCCGCGACGCATATTCAAGCGCGGCGCTCTTGGTCAGTCCGATCACGCCGTGCTTGGAGGCGTGGTAGGCCGCCCGGCTAGGTAATCCCACGAGACCACCCAGCGAGGAGCAGTTGACGATGGCACCGCTTCCTTGCGTGCGCATGTGGCGCAGTTCGTGCTTCATGCACGCCCACACGCCGCGCAGGTTGATCGCGTTCACGCGATCAAAGTTCTCTGTCGTTTCATCGGCCGCGTCACTTGGCGGAACCTGGATGCCGGCATTGTTGAACGCCGCATCCAGCCCCCCGAAGGTAAAGACGGTCTGCCGGACCATGGCCGCCACGTCGGCCTCGTCAGCGACATCGCATCGGATTGCAGCGGCCTTATGCCCGCGAGCTGTGAGGTCATCGACAGCAGAACGCACGGAGTCTTCGTTCCAGTCCGCCAATACAACTGATGCGCCGGATTCAGCGAAGGCTTTCGCGGTTGCAAGACCCAGCCCTGATCCCGCACCGGTGACGAGCGCGACTTGGCCTTCAAATGATATGTTCATAAACGGGCTCCTTTGCGCTTAGGCGAGCGGCTCATGGCGTTCCGGCTTCCGAGTATGTGTGTTCGTCGCTCAAGTCCGCCGCCTAGCCGGCAAATTACGCCGATAAGGATCGACATCACTTCGGCCTTGCCAAATCCATGGTTCGACAACGCGAGATTGTCGTCGAACAAGATGCCAATGCTGGCCACTGTCAAAAGCCATCCGCTTGCGACAAGAACATGGAGCGGCCAACGGCTTTGTTCAATCGCCGCGACTCCTGCCATGGATTTCCTGGGATTGTGCTGCGTCATCTCAAAAAGACTCATTTGCGGTACTGATCGTCGTTGACCTTCTCCATCCAATCGACGTTCTTGCCGTTGAGCGTTTCCTGAATGGCGATATGGGTCATTGCTGTCGTCGGTGTCGCTCCGTGCCAATGCTTCAGGTCGGGCGGAAACCAGATTACGTCGCCAGGCCGTACTTCTTCGATCGAATCGCCCTCGCGCTGAACCCAACCGAGGCCAGACGTAATGATCAAAGTCTGTCCGAGCGGATGGGTATGCCAGGCGGAGCGAGCACCCGGCTCGAATGTGACGCTACCTGCGGAGACGCGGCTGGGTTCACGCACCGGGAACAACGGGTCAATTCGCACCACACCTGTGAAATACTCGTTCGGTCCTGTGCGCGATGCCTGCGATCCTACTCGTGTGATTTCCATCGTTGCGCTCCTTCCTTTTGTTTGGACGGCCGGCGTCTGCGCAGCAGTTGGTTTAGTTACTGCTATCGAGGCGAGACCACCCGAGGCGACGAGCATGCGTCGGCGCGTAATCATCACGTCTCCTGAATGGCTGCTTGCCTTTAGCTTTGCGGCACCCGGCCGCATTTATGTCGACCGTCTGTTTGGAATTTAGAGCGGGCATCGGTTGGGACTAGCCGCTATTATCCGCATGGACTTATGAGCAGGGGTCATAAATGCAGCGCGGAAACCTGGATCAGCTGGTAGCTTTCGTCGCCGTAGGACAAGAGCGCAGCTTCACGAATGCAGCAGCGAAACTTGGCGTTTCGCAATCGGCGCTGAGCCATACCATCAGAGAACTCGAAGAGCGCCTCGGCGTCCGGCTCCTGACCCGCACTACCCGCAGCGTGTCGCCCACTGAAGCGGGGGAGCGCTTATTGCGCGCCATAGGTCCGCGGTTCGAGGAAATCGATGCCGAGCTATCAGCTGTAAGCGAGCTTCGGGAGAAGCCGGCCGGCACTATTCGAATCACGGCGGGCGACCACGCAATACAGTCCATTCTCTGGCCCAAAGTGGCGAAGTTTCTACCGAACTATCCCGACATTAGGGTCGAGATTATCGTCGACTATGGACTGACCGACATTGCGGCGGAGCGTTACGACGCGGGCGTTCGTTGGGGCGAGCAAGTGGCGAAAGATATGATCGCAGTGCGCATCGGGCCCGACGTGCGCTTTGCAGTGGTCGGGACGAAGTCCTACTTCGCCAAGCGGCCACAACCAAAGACGCCGCGGGACCTGATCAATCACAGCTGCATCAATCTGTGGCTTCCGACCTACGGCGGGCTTTACGCATGGGAATTCGAAAGAGGTGGCCGCGAACTGAGAGTGCGAGTGGAAGGCCAGCTTGTCTTCAATAATATCTTCCAGGCCCTCGATGCCGCGCTGGCCGGTTTCGGCTTGGCCTATGTACCGGAGGATCTAGCTCAGCCGTATCTCGCCAAGGGTCGTCTCAAGCGGGTGCTTGAAGAGTGGTGCGCGCCTTGGTCCGGATACCATCTCTACTACCCGAGCCGACGGCAATCCTCTGCGGCCTTTACCTTGTTGGTGGACGCGCTTCGCTATCGCGGTAGCAGGCAAACTCGATGAGGATGCCAGCGCGGATCGTTCCTGGCTCTGGCGGAAAACAGCTTGGTTTATGTTCTTTGCGCAGGCTGATTCCGGATCGGCAGCGCACGTATTCGTTTGCCGCAAGCTGCGTAGATCGCATTTGTCAACGCGGGCGCAACGGGGGGCAAGCCGGGCTCACCTACCCCACCCAGCGGTTTGCCGAAGCCAGTTGGGGCGAGCAAATGCGTGTGGATCTCCGACGGCGCGGCGTCGATTCGAGTCACCTCGTAACTGTCGAAATTCGTCTGCTCAACCCGTCCCGCCTTGAAGCTAATCTCGCCGATGGTCGCGAGGCTAATGCCCTGCACAACCGCCCCTTCGAGTTGCGCGCGGACGCGATCCGGATTGACGACGGCGCCACAATCGAAGGCGATATCCACCCGAGGAATTGACAACTGACCATTGGCGCCAACCGCCACCTCGACCACAACCGCGGTATAACTCACGAAGCTGCGATGCGCCGCGATGCCGAGGCCATGGCCTTGAGGCAGTTTGCGTCCCCAGCCGGCCTTGCTCGCCGCCTTCTCGATCACCCTCCGCAGTCGTCCCGTATCGAACGGATAAAGCTTTGGGTCTTCGCCATAGACCCATTCGTCCGACATCGATGCCGCGTCAATCAGGCGATCCTGTCCGATTAACTCAAGGAGATAGTCCTTGGGGTCGCGCCCCACGGCCGCCGCGAGTTCTCCAACGAAGCTCTGAATCGCAAAGGCGTGCGGGATATTGGAAACTGACCGGAACCAACCAATGCGGGTGTGTGCCTCCGCTTCCGGATTTTCGACTCTGACGTTGGGGATGGGAAAAGGCATATCGACGGCGCCCATTGCCAGTTCGAATGGCCCCTCGTGCTTGGACTCCGGCGCAAAAATCGACTGGATGGTCGGCGCGACCGTGCGATGCAGCCAGGCAACCGGTTTGCCTTTATCGTTAAGGCCAGCCTGCAATCGCTCGACGGACGCGGTATGGAAAAAACTGTGCTGTATGTCGTCCTCACGCGTAAAGGTTAGCTTTACCGGCCGGCCATCCATAGCGCGAGATAAAATCGCCGCCTCGCTGGCGAAGTCCGGTTTCGACTTGCGGCCGAAGCCGCCACCGAGCAGCAGCGGATGTACGATGATTTTATCGACCGGTAGGTTGAAGCGTTTTGCCAGGTCGGTTCGGATGGCTTCGGGAGCCTGCACGCTGCACCAGACCTCGCAATCTTCGTTGGTCACGCGGGCAGTCGCGGTCGGAGGCTCCATAGGGGCCTGCGCGAGATGCGGGATGTAGTACGACGCGTCGATGCGCTTCGATGCCTGGGCCATTGCTGCATCGACGTCGCCGTTGTTGCGCACGACTTTGCCCGGTCCGCTTACAGCAGTTTCCATCGTCTTGCGGAACTGAGCCGAGTCATAGCTTCCATTTGGTCCGTCATCCCACTGAATCTCGAGGAGCGAACGCCCCTTGATGGCAGCAAAAGTATTCTCCGCCACAACGGCAATTCCACCGAGCGGTTCAAATGCTGACGGAATAGCGGGCGCATCAATCGGGACGACCTTTAATACGCCCGGGACCTTCAAGGTCTCGGCCGCATTAAAACTCTTCACCTTGGCGCCATAGACGGGCGGCCGTGCGACGACCGCAAAGATCATTCCCTCGATCCGAGCGTCGATACCGTAGACGGCTTTGCCCGTCGTGATGTCGTAGTTATCGATCAGGGAGATATTTTCTCGGCCAATATAGCGAAATCGGTCCGGAGCCTTAAAAACAAGCGCCTCGCGCGGCGGAACCGGCCGCACCGCCGCGCCATTGGCAAGTGCTCCAAAACCGAGACGACGTCCGCTGCTTCCCTGCACGACTTCGTGGTTCTCGGCCTTGACCTCCCTGACAGGTACACCCCACCGGGCAGCCGCTTCTTCCTCAATCATCTGCCGGGCTGCCGCACCAATACGACGAAGTGGCTCAAAATGGTGTCGCATACTGCGTGAGCCGTCAGTGTTCTGGTTGCCGAAACGCGCCTCATCGCCTGGCGCCTGCAGAACTTTGACGCGTGCCAGGTCCGCCTCGAGTTCGTCTGCGACAACCATGGCCCAGCTTGTGCGGACGCCCTGGCCCATCTCGGCGCGATTGCATAAGAGGGTAACTGTTCCGTCATCTGCAATGGAGAGGAAGATGTGTGGATTGTCTTTGAGTCCGCCCTTCATCGCCGCGCCGCTGTATTTTTTCTCTTGCGCCAACGCGGGCAATGGCACTCGAACCGTGAGGACGAGGGTGCCGGCTGCGAGGCCAAGCAGGAGCGCTCGACGGCTGACATTTGTCAGTTGGGTGGTTGCATTCATCCTCATGCTCCCTTCGCGGCACGTTTGATGGCGGCGCGAATACGCGGATAGGTGCCACAGCGGCAAATGTTCCCGCTCATCGCGGCGTCTATGTCGGCATCAGTCGGATTCGGCGTTTCCTTTAAAAGTGACGCTGCCTGCATGATCTGGCCGCCCTGGCAATAGCCGCACTGCGCTACGTTAAGTTCACGCCAAGCCACCTGAACCGGGTGCATGCCATCCGGTGAAAGCCCTTCGATCGTGGTGATGGCTTGGCCGTCGATATCGCCCATTCGTATCTGACACGCGCGAGCGGCCGACCCATTGACATGAACGGTACAAGCCCCGCAGAGCGCCTGGCCGCAGCCGAATTTAGTGCCGGTCATGCCGATGACATCCCGCAGATACCAAAGAAGCGGCATCTCTGAATCACCCTTAAAGCTGTGGGCTCTTCCATCGATGGTGAAGGTGGTGCTCATTTTCGTCCGATTGCGGTGCTTGCTATTTCGGTCGCTTCTCAAAAACGTCTTTTGCGACGGGCAGCGCCGAGAAGGCGTTTGGCCAGCCGACGTAAAAGGCGAGATGTGCAATGGCTTCGGAGGCTTCTGCTTGCGTGAGACCGTTATCCATCGCCCTATTGAGATGGTAAGGCATCTGCGCGACTTGCCCGGTTGCAATTAGCGCGCTGACCGTGACCAGACTTCGGTCGCGCGGTGCCAAGTCCGGGCGCAGCCAAAGGTCGCGGAAAAGAATATCGGTTGTGTTCTGCACAATTCCAGGAAAGTACACGCCGAACTGTTCGCCGACGCGGGATGCGCGCTGCGCCTCGGCAGCTTGGTCCAGCGGGAGATGGGAAGGCGAAGCCGCTGGGAGTTGATCAGCTCCGATTTTGCGTTCCGCAAAGACGTCCTTCGCGACCGCTACCGCCGACATGGCGTTCGCCCAGCCGGTGTAGAAGGCGAGATGCGTGATGATCTCGGAGATCTCGCGCGGTTTGACGCCGTTATCGAGCGCCAGGTTGAAATGGTAGGGCATCTCGACTGCCTGGTTGCGCGCAATCAGTGCGGCAAGCGTAACGATGCTGCGGTCGCGTGGCGTGAGACCGAGGCGTTTCCATATATCCCCGAGAAGGCGGTCTTGCGTGTATTGATCAAGCGCTGGGGCGACCATTCGGATATCCTCACGAGTCAACATCGACTTCGGCATGACCTTTGTCTCCTGCGCTTGGACCGACGAAGCAATCAAGGCGAGCGATACGACCGTGGCTAGCAACAGCAGCTTCATGTGGGCCTCCTGTCGGAAAACGCGATCGCGTTCTTGAATGATCCAGGGCTCTTTGAGCCCAAATGTTTCGCGCATTTATGTTGCGCCTTCGACCTATGTGTATGCGCAGGCGGAGGCTCCGATTAGACGGTTAAACTCGCATGGACTTATGAGCGCAGCTCATCAAACGCTGACGTGCGGCCGCGTGACCTGCTCAAATGAGAATTCAATTTTGGTGCGGTATTGGCACAACTCGGACCTCGGGAAATGTCCGACTTGAGTCCGAAAAGCGATCCAAAGATGGGGTAATCGGCCTGCCAGCTTGTGGATAGCTGAAGAATTAGGGTGCTGCGCTTCGGGCTGATGGTGAAACGAGGTCCGCGTCTGCGGCCTCAAGCATCAGAAGGAGAAGCGCAGCATGGCCTATTTTGCTGGACTCGATGTATCGGTCAAGGAGACGAGTGTCTGCATCCTGGATGATACGGGCGCCTTCAGCACGGCCCGCATATGTCGCGTCTCAACGCAGATCACCGGCAAGCCCGCTTCGGCGAGAACGCTGTATAGCCACTGCGACAGCGGTCCAGCTTCCAGCCCAACTCGCTTGAAGCGATACCTCAATTTACTACGTTCGCCGTCGCACGAAAGCGAACGCCAGCTTTGGGTAAATCACGACGTCGCTTTGTTTTATCGAGACCTTCGAGCCTGGCGAGGGGCGCCTCGGATTCCTTATATAGGACGCATGGCCGCCCGGGCGTACGCCCCGTGAACAGGAGCCGACATGACCCCACGCATTCCCGAGAACATTTCCACTTGGTTGGTCGACTGGAGCCTCGTCACCATCATGGGCAACACGATGCCGCCGCGAGACCCCAGCGAGGATGATGACGAGGACGAAGAAGACGAAGAGGACGATGACCGGCAAGAAGAACCGGCGATCGTCAGAGAACCCGATGAATAATCCTGTGGCTTCCGAGAACTCAGATTCGTGCGTATCGATGGTGTAGTCCGCCAAGGATCGGCTGCGCGATAATGTCTCCGAACCGCTCAATCGGGCGTGTGCAGGGTGTGTCCTTGCCAAGCGAAAGGTGCGTCCGCACCTCATTATAGTAGCTGGCGTAATTCGAAAGAATGCGCCGAAGGTGATCTTCGTTGAACACGATCACGTGGTCCGTGCACTCGTGCCGCGCCGACCCGATCAAGCGCTCAACTAGGCCGTTCTGCCAGGGCGAGCGGAAGGATGTCGGCCGATCCCTAATACCCATCGCTCGGACGCGAGTTTTGAACACGGCGCCAAATGCTCGGTCATTGTCACGAATGAGATACTTCGGTGCCGTGGCCCAGGGGAACGCTTCAGTGATCTGGCGCGCCAACCACTCGGCCGTCGGGTTGCGGGTCACCGCAAACCACAGCAGCTGCCGACGTTTGTGGCCGAGAACAAGAAATGCAAAGAGCTGCTGAAACGCAATCGTCGGAACCACGAACAGATCAATCGACGCAATCCCCTCTATATGATTGCGAAGGAAGGTCTTCCAAGTCTGCAATGGCCGATCCCGCCGCGGTACCATGTAGACGGAAACCGTGGACTGGGCGACCCCGACGCCGAGTTTGAGCAGTTCGCCGTGAATCTTGGTCGCGCCCCACAGCGAGTTCTCAAAACTCATTGTTCGGATCAGGTCGCGCACCTCTCGGGCGATCCGCGGTCGGCCACCAGGCGAGCGGGATTTCCATCGCCAGTAGCCGGTAAAACCCTTGCGATGCCAGCGCACGACAGTCTCGGGCCTGACGATGTTCAGGGCATCAAGAATGCGAGGGTAGCGACGATTGCCGCAGTATTAAGATTTCGGCTTCCAGCCGCGGTCGCGGCTTGAAGAGGTCGCACAGCATACGGACTAATAAGAGGCCGACTGCAAACATTCGGCGATCATGTTCTGATTCGTCGGTGACTGCGAGTCAAATGGATAGAGTTTTCAGAAGCGACACCTTCTGCCCTACTACGGACAGCTCCGTCCCTGTGTCTTGCATCGGTAAATTGATCCTTATCGGGTCCTCCGACTTGGACGTTTCCCTTCGCATCAAGACGACAGGTTCCCAGGTTCCATACAAGAGCCTGTCTCGGAGTCACGCCGCCTTCGAGCCGGATGCCGCTTGGGCCGGGCTTCAGGGCTCCGCCCAAACTTGTCCCGAGATGACCACTGACCTCGGTTTTGACATCGACGTTGCCTTTTCGACCATTCATCGACGGTTTGCTTTCGCTCGTCTCTCCCAGACGCACCAAAGCGGGATCACGTCCCGCCCTTTCTGCAACGCTCACCACCACCGCTCTTAACGGCAGCAGCTTGCAGCGGTTTGCATCCTGCTCCTGATCGCAGGATACGAGGGGCCCTCCCCCATCTCTTGCACAGCTCCATACCTCCCTCTTCGTCGGTATGTTCGTGGCACACCATGATCCAGGCACTCACGCCGAAGCGTTCCGATCAGACGTTCAGCGTATGGGTTCTGCCACGGCGACCTCGGTGATATGGGTCGGTCACGAATCCCCATCGCGCGAATTCGGCGCTGAAAGGCCTGCCCGTAGGCACGATCATTGTCGCGCACCAAATAGGTGGGCGCCGTGTTCCACGGGAATGCCTCTGCCATCTGTTGAGCCAGCCACTGCGCCGACGGATTGCGGGTCACTGCAAACCACAGCAGTTGCCGCCGTCCATGGCCCACAACAAGGAAGGCAAACAGCCGCTCGAAGGTCAGGGTTGGAACCACGCGCAGATCGATCGCCGCAATCGCGTCCGCATGGTTGCGCAGGAATGTCCGCCAGCTCTGCGATGGCGGTCCACGGCGCCCAATCATGTACTTCGAAACTGTTGACTCCGCGACTTCGAATCCGAGCTTCAGCAGCTCGCCGTGGATCCGCGGAGCGCCCCACAATGGGTTCTCCTTGCTCATTCGACGGATGAGATCGCGCAGCTCATGCTCGATTGTGGGCCTTCCTTCGACCTTGGGATTTCCAGCGCCAGTAGGTCCTGAACCCTGCCCGATGCCACCGCAGGATGGTGGCCGGCTGCACAACTCGAGCCAAAGCCAGCAGGCTTGGCC
>WNGF01008282.1_pt1 | contig 12794 bp, 13 predicted proteins | sample 5400641 | NCBI WGS metagenome assembly WNGF01 (sample SAMN13153371, study PRJNA577476) | soil metagenome | isolation source: 80 cm soil or saprolite under grassland replicate 2 | place: USA:California | collected 2016-06-15
CAACCGGCCTCTGTCGACGTCGAGGGTCCGGGGCTCGAACGGGTACTCCCGGCGGTCGACCCATGCGGGAATCAACTCGTATCGCCTTGCCTCTCGGTCTGCCGAAACGCCTTGACGATCTCGGGGAGCGGCGTTCCCATCGGGAACACGTGACGCACGCCCAGCTGCTTCAACGCCTCGACGTCGCGCGGCGGAATGGTACCGCCCACGACGACCGCGATGTCATCGGCGCCGTGCGCCCGCAGCCCGCCCAGCACGCGGCGGGCAAGCAGCATGTGGGCGCCCGAGAGCACCGAGAGCCCGATCACGTCCACATCCTCTTGAATCGCCTCCTGAACGATCTCCTCCGGCGTCCGCTTGAGCCCGGAGTAGACGACCTCGACTCCCGCGTCGCGCAACGCGTGAGCCACGACCTTCGCCCCGCGATCGTGTCCGTCGAGCCCGGGTTTCGCGATGAGCACCCTCATGCCGGGCGAAACGCCGGCAGCCAGCGCGAGTTCCCATTGGGATCGTCGGCGACGCGGAGCGGCGTGACCCGTACGGGCTGCCCGATGGCGACCTTCGACGGCTCGGCACCGACCAGAATCGAGAACACACGCAGGCCGTCGATCTTCACGATCGTGAAGACGCGCGGCCCGTCGAAGCCGGCCGGCAGGCCGGCCTCTTGGACCGTGAACGCGTGGATCGTCCCCTGGCCCGACAGGTCGGCCCAGTCGAACCGGTCGGAGCCGCATTCGCCGCAGAACGCGCGCGGCGGCCACGCGAGCCGCCCGCAGCCGGCACACCGCGTGGTCGCCAGCCGCCCGGCGGCGAGCCGCGCGTAAAACTCGTGAAGCTTGGTGTGATCCGCCGACTCCAGCGGGAACGGGTCGGTCGCGCGGAAGTAAGGCATGTCACGCCTCCCGCTGGCGTCGGAGCTGCCGGAGCAGGGCCCGCACCTTGGCAGTCTCGAACGCCTCGCGCCGATCGCCCGCGTAGTCGAAGAACCCGCGTCCGGTCTTGGATCCGAGCTCGTTCCGCGCGACCTTCTCCTCGACCAACCGCGCGGGCCGGAAGCGGTCCTCGCCGAGAGTCTTCGCCAGGAACTCGCTCGCGCGATGCAGGATGTCTACCCCACCCCAATCGATGAACTCGAAGATGCCGATCGTCGCGTACCGGAAGCCCATGCCGGCCTTGAACGCCCGGTCCACGTCCTCGGGGGTCGCGACGCCTTCCTCGACCAGGCGTACCGCCTCGTTCATGAGCAGCGCCTGCAGCCTCGGCCCGATGAATCCGGGTGAGTCGGCGCAGCGCACCGGGACCTTGCCGAGCTTCTCGAGCATGGCGATGGTCCGCTCGACGACGCCGGCATCAGTCGCATGGCCGGGAACCACCTCGACGAGGGGAATGATGTGCGCGGGATTGAGCCAGTGGACGACGAGAAAGCGCTCGCCGCCGCGGACGAAGTCGACGAGGTGCCCCGGGGAGATGATCGAGCTGGTCGAGGCGATGATGACCTCCGGCGCCACGCGGGCCGACACGCGCCCAAGGAACTCGCGCTTGAGGTCAACCAGCTCGGGCAGCGCTTCCTGAACGAACCCGCACCCATCGAGGCCCTCGAGCCCCCCGCGGTCCTCGAGCCGGGCGAGCGCCGGGGCAACCTCCCCGACCGAGATCACGCCCTCCTCGGCCATCAATCGAAGGTCGCGCGCGATTTCGCGTCGGGCGTCGGCGAACACCGCGGCGGCCTCTGCGGCAGACCGGTCCTTGAGGTCCACCAGCGACACGTGGCACCCGCCGAGGGCGAAGGCGAGCGCGATCTGGCGCCCGATCCTGCCGGGCCCGAGCACGGCGACGTGATTCATATTCATAGGCTCGACCGTCATCGATCCTCGCGGCCGTAGATCATGACCACGTGCTCGCCCATGCCGCTGTTGTTGTGCGTGAGCCCGACGGCGGCGTCGAGCACCTGACGGGCGCCGGCCTCGCCCCGGAGCTGCGCGAACACCTCGGCGGCCTGGGCGACCCCTGTGGCGCCGAGCGGATGGCCGCAGCCGATCAGCCCACCTCGCGGGTTCACCACCACGTCGCCACCGTAGTCGCTCCGCCCGTGGGCCACGAAGGGCCCTGCCTCACCCTTCCGGCAGAAGCCGAGCTCTTCGTACGCGATCAACTCGGCGATCGCGAAGCAGTCATGGACCTCGGCGACGTCCACGTCGCCTGCCGTGACGCCGGCCATCCGGTACGCCGCCCGCCCGGCACGCTCGAGCGCCGGCCAATGGGCGTAATCCTCGTGGAGTGACGTCAGCTGGAACCCGTCGAGCGCCTGGCCGGTGCCGCGGATCCACACGGGTCTGTCTGTGAGGTCGCGCGCGCGATCCTCGGAGGCGACCAGCACCGCAGCGGCGCCGTCGGTGATCGGCGAGCACATGAAGAGGCGGAGGGGCGTCGAGATCATCCGCGAGCAGAGGACCTGATCGAGCGTCGCGCCCTTCTGGAAATGCGCGGTGGGGTTCCTCGCGGCGTGGGTGTGGTTCTTCACGCCCACCATCGCGAGCTGCTCTTCGGTCGTGCCGTACGCGGCGATGTGCCGCTGGGCGGCGAGGGCGAAGCAGGGCGGCGCGGTGAGGCCGAACGCCGCCTCCCATTCACGGTCGACGCCGGTCCCCATGTTGAGGATCGCCTCGTCGCCCGTGGGCTGATTCAGCTTTTCGACACCGAGCACCATGACGAGGTCGGCGAGCCCCGCCGCGATGAACGCGTACGCGTAGCGGATGCCGACCGTCCCCGAGGCGCACATGTGCTCCGTCCGGGCGCTCAGCGCGCTGGGCCTGATCCCGAGCGCCTCGGCGGCCATCGATGAAATATGAGACTGGAAGGCCGTCCTCTCCGGCAGGACGGAACCAACCACAAGACCTTCAACGTCTTTCGGCTTCACCGCCGGGGTGGCGTCGAAGCACGCCTTCCCCGCTTCCCAGATCAGGTCGCGATAGCTCGCCTTTCGCACCCCGAACTTCGAGACCCCGGCCCCGACCAGCGCAACCTTCCTCACGCCCGCCTCCGCATGAGCACGCTCGTCTCGTAGGTGCACACCACGTCGCCGCGCTGGTTCTTCACCGTCACGTCGAAGGTGACAACACCGCGGTCGGCCCTCGAAGACTCTCGCGCCTGCTTCACCGTCATCTCGGTATGGATCGTGTCGCCGAACTTGACCGGTGCCGTGAAGCGCACCCGGTCGAGCCCGAGGAGCGCCAGCGCCGTCCCCTCGAACCAGCCCGCCAGGTTCTGCTGGCCGTTGGACACCGCCAGCGTCAGGATACCGTGGGCGACCCGCGCGCCGAACGGCGTTTGCTTCGCGAACACCTCGTCGGTATGGAGCGGATTGAAGTCGCCCGAGAGCCCGGCGAAACGCGAGACGTCGCTGCCCTCCACCGTGCGGCGGCCCGTCACGAGCACCTCGCCCACCTCGAAGTCTTCCCAGTGGCGTCCGCGCGATTGCATTGTCCCTCCGTCAGCGGGATCGGTCGTGTCCAGTCGTCAGGCGAAGGCCCCGCCCCGGTCCCAGTCGAGATCACGGCCGATGATCACGCGCAGAATCTCGGAGGTGCCTCCGCCGGGCAGGAGGAACCGCGCGTCCCGGAAGTAACGCTGGACCGGATATTCCATGGCAAGGCCGTAGGAGGCGAAGATCCGCGCCGCCTCGTCCGTGATCCTGACGGCCGTCTCCGACGCGAAGAGCTTCGTCATGGCGGCTTCGCGAGTGATGACCCGCCCGGCATCGAGCTGCGCGGCCGCCTGATAGGTCATGAGGATCGCCGCGTGCAGCGATGTCAGCATATCGGCGAGCTTGAAGCCGATCGCCTGGTGCTCGGCGATCGGCTTGCCGAAGGCGATTCGCTCGCGCGCGTAGGCGAGCGCCGCCTGGTACGCGGCGCGCGCCAGGCCCACCGAGATCGCCGCGGTCATCACCCGGATCTCCGAGAGAATCCCGCCGATCTTTTCAACGCCGCCGGTCTCACCACCCAGGAGATGCTCGGTCGGAACTTCGACGTCCTCGAGAAGGATCTCGCCGGTGACGGACGCCCGCACCGACATCTTGTCGATCGATTTCCCGAGCGTGATCCCGCGCATCGCGGCGCGGTCCAGGAGGAAGAGCGCGATGTTCTTCATGCCCCGCTCGTCCGAGGTCTTGGCGGCCACCGTCAACACGTCGGCGATCGGCGCGCTGGTCACCCACGTCTTCATCCCGCGAAGCACGTACCGGTCCCCGCGCCGCACGGCCCGCGTCGTAATGCTCGCGACGTCGGAGCCGGCGTTCGGCTCCGTCAGCGCGAAGGTCGCGATCAGGTCGCCGCGAAGGGCCGGCACCAGGTAGCGCTGGCGTAGGTCCTCGGAGCCGTACTTGTACACGAAGTAGGTCCCCATCAGCGACTGCATCGCCGCGGCGGCGGCCACCGCCAGCGAGCCGCGCGCCACCTCCTCGGCGAAGAGGCAGTACGTCACCATGTCGGCGCCGGCGCCGCCGTACGCCTCGGGGTAGCGCAACCCGAGGTAGCCGAGCTCGCCGATGCGCTTGAAGAGCTTGGTCGGAAACTCCGCGCGCTCGTCGAGCGCCTCCGCGGCCGGAACGACCTCGGCGTCGACGAACCTCGCGACAGCCTTGCGAAATTGTTCCTGCTCTGCGGTGAATCTGATCATTGGAGCGGGGGCCGTGAGGCCGGCTTGGACCGAGGGTGGCCTGAGATGGATGCGACCCGGCTCCGCTCCGCAGTCAACCGTCGGCTCCGGTCCGCGGTCAGCCCGTGCCTTCGGTCCGCCGCCAACCTCTGGCTCCGGTCGGCAGTCATCGCTGGCTGCGGCCGGCGCGCATTGTCTCGCGCAGACGGCTGGTCGCGCCGGCGTCGACCGACAGATCGGCGCCGGTTCCGGCGATCACGACACCGTACTCGCCGCGCGCCGCTTCGACCGACACGTAGTCGTCGAGCACGTCCTCGAGAACGCGCTGGGGATCGCGCTCGAGCGGGTCACCGTACCCGCCGGCGCCCGACTGCTGGAACGAGATTACATCTCCATAAGCGAGCTCGCGGGACTGCTTGCCGTGCACGATCTGCTCGTCCCGCCCGGGGTTGAGCACGGTGCGACCGAGCTTTCCCGACTTGCCGCCGCCGAGACCGTATGGCGCGAACTTCTGCCGGTCGGAAAGATTCGTCAGCTTTCCCTCGTCCGCGAGCAGCCGCAGATCGCGGCGGATCCCGCAGCCGCCCCGGTACTTGCCAGCGCCTGCCGAATCGCGGATCAGCTCGAAGCGCTCGACGAGCATGGGCTGGTTGGCCTCCTGCGCCTCCACCGGAATGTTGGAGGCGTTGAACGCCCACGACATTGCCTCGCAGCCGTCCTTGGCGGCTCGGGCGCCCGTGCCAGAGAGCACCAGCTCGTAGGCGACGAACCGCCGCTTCCGAGCCCGGTCCCAGCCGCCAAAGGTCGGGTTGGCCATGTGCGAAGCGGCGGCGGTGACGCGGTCGGGAAGGGCCGGCGCGAGCGCCCCCAGCACGGACTCGAACGTTCGGTAGCAGATGATCGCGCGCGGTCCCCCACCCGCGGGCGGCCGAGGATTGAGGAACGAGCCCTCGGGCGCCTTCACGGTGATCGGCCGCAACGCGCCCTCGTTCATCGGCCCCAGCGGGTCGGTGAGGCACTTCGCGGCCGCGTAGGAATAGGAGCGGGTGTAGTTAATGTAGGAGTTCATGCCCGATGCGGTCTGAGCGCTCGAGCCTTCGTAGTCGATGATCATCGAGTCCCCGTCCACCGTCACCGCGACCGCGACGCGGAGCGGCTCCGTGCCGGGACCGTAATCGTCCATGAAGTCCTCGAATCGGTACACGCCGTCCGGGATCTTCCGGATGGCGGCGCGCATGTTCTCCTCCGTCCGCGCGACGATTTCGTCCATGGCGGCCCGGAGAACGTCTCGCCCGTAGCGCGCCGCCAACTCCTGAAGTCGCAGCTCACCGACACGGAGCGCGCTCCGCTGCGCGCGGAGGTCGCCGAGGACCGTGTCCGGCGTGCGCGTGTTCGCCGCGATGATCGCGACGACGCCCTCCTGCTCACGGTACTCCTGCCAGACCTTGGTCGGCGGGATGCGAAGTCCCTCCTGGAAGTAATCGAAGATCCCCTCGACGCCCTGGCTGCCGGGCCGCTGACCGCCCACGTCGGTGTGGTGGAGGATGTTCACGGCGAAGCCGACCAGCGCGCCGTCGTGGAACGCGGGCTGGGTGATGAAGAAGTCCGGCAGGTGGCCGGAGCCGAGGAGTGGATCGTTCAGCAGGATGGCGTCGCCCGGTCGCAGCGTCTCGACCGGATGAGTCGCAAGCGCGTTCTTGACCGCGAACGACATCGCGCCCATATGGCCGGGCGAATACGGCCCCTGGGCCACCAGGCACCCCTGTGGGTCGAAGACCGCGACGGAAAAGTCCTGGCCCTCGCGCGCCTGCTCGGAGTACGCGGTCTTGTGCACGGTCGTCCCGATCTCGACCGCGATCGACCGGAGCGCCCCCCAGACGACGCCGAGGGTGATCGGGTCGATCCGGCTCATGCCCGTCGCGTCACCGCGAGGAGGTTCGCGTACTCGTCGACCGTCGCCGTCACACCCGGCGGCAACACGGTCGTGGACTCGCGCTCCTCGACGATCGCCGGGCCGGTGAGCGACATTCCGGGCGTGAGAGCGTACCGGTCGTACACGGGCGTGTCGGCGTAGCCGCGCGCTTCGGGGAAGTAGGCCCGGCGCACGCCCTTGCGGCTCCCGTCGCCGGAGCGCGCCGCCTTGGCCAGGGCGATGCGCGGCGCGCCACCGATGGCCGAGAGCTTCCACGTGACGATCTCGACCGGCTGGTCCGGGTTCGCGTAGCCGTATCGCGCAGTGTAGATATCGTCGAAGCTCGCGCGCACTCGAGCCAGCGCCGCGGCGTCGAGGCGGCCGAGTGGGACCGGCACGGTCAGCTCGTATCCCTGCCCGACGTAGCGCGCGTCCGCCGAGCGCGCCACCGTCACCCCGCCGGCGACGGCCGACTCGCGGACGACCTCGACCGCCTGCCCGGCCATCTCCTCGAACATCGAGGTGAGATGGGCAGGGTCGGCGGCGTCGAGGCGCCGGACGTAGGTGCGCGCGATGTCGAACTTCACCTCGGCGGCGAGCAGGCCGATCGCCGCCGTGACCCCCGCCGCCGCCGGAAGGATGACCCACGGAATCCCCAGGGCCTGAGCGAGCCGGCAGCCGTGGACCGGGCCCGAGCCGCCGAAGGCGACGAGCGTGAGGTCGCGGGGATCGCGACCCCGCTCGATCGACACGACACGCGTGGCCAGCTCCATGTTGGTGTTGACGATCGTGTGGATGCCCCACGCCGCGTCCTCGAGCGACAGACCGAGCGGACGCGCAATCGTCTCCTCGATCGCCCGGGCCGCCGCGCCCGGCTGGAGCGCGATCGAACCGCCAGCGAAGTAGTCAGGGTTGATGTAGCCGAGGACGACGTCGGCGTCGGTGACCGTCGGCTGGAGGCCGCCCCGGCCGTAGCAGACCGGGCCCGGCACCGACGACGCGCTCTCAGGTCCGACACTGATGACGCCGAGCCTGGCTTGCGCGATCGAGCCGCCGCCCGCGCCGATCTCGACGAGGTCGATCGCCTGGATATTCATTGGAAGCCCGCTGCCGGGCGCATTGTTCACGCGGTGCAGCTCGAACGCCGTCGTCGTCGTGGGTCGGCCTCTCTCGATCAATGCAAGCTTCGCGGTGGTGCCGCCCATGTCGAAGGCGATGAGGTCGCAGTGGCCGGTGAGCTCGCCGTAGACGGCTGCCATCAGGGCGCCCGCGGCGGGGCCGGACTCGATCATCCGGATGGGATACCGCTGCATCGCCTCGGCGGTCGCGATGCCGCCGGAGGACTGCATCACGAAGAGCCGGCCGCGGTAACCCCGTCGGGTCGTGGCGGTCGCGAGGCCGCGCAGGTACTCACGGATGGCCGTCATCACGTAGGCGTTCACGACGGTCGTCGATGTCCGTTCGTACTCGCGAAAAGTCGGCGAGACCTCGTGAGACAGCGTGACCGTGACGTGCGGCGCTTCCTCGGCGACGAGGGCCGCGAGCCGCCGCTCGTGGGCGGGGTTCGGATACGAGTGCAGAAGGCAGACGGCGAGCGTCGTCACTCCGCGATGGACGAGCTCGCGGATCGCCCGTCGCGCGTCGGCCTCGTCGAGCGGCGTGCGCACCGACCCGTCGGCCAGGATCCGTTCGGTCACCTCACCGATGAGCCGGCGCGGGATCAGCGGCGCCGGCTTCTCGATCTGGAGGTCGTAGACCTGGTACCGCTTCTCGCGCCCGATCACGAGCACGTCGCGAAAGCCGCGCGTCGTCAGGAGCCCGACGCCGCGCGCCTTGCGCTCGATGACGATGTTGGAGCCGAGCGTGGTGCCGTGGATCACCTGAGCGACATCGGTCCACGGCACGCTCCCCTGCGCGATCAGCTCGTCGAGGCCGGCCAGGCACGCCTCTGACGGGTCCGGATAGGTCGTGAGGCGCTTGGCGGCGAGAAGCTCACCGGACGGCGACTGGAGGACGAAGTCGGTGAAGGTTCCTCCGACGTCGAACCCGACGCGGTACGGCATTTATTGTCGCGGGGCCCGTGAGGCCTGTTCGACCGCAGGTGGCCTGACGCAGATGCGGGCCGGACGTGTTTGTAGCGGGGCCCGTGAGGCCTGTTCGACCGAGGGTGGCCTGACGCAGATGCGTGCCGGCACCGTTGTCAGCTCCGCCGATCCGCACGCGAGAGAACGATTCGATACGGATACCGGCGGCCGGTCTGCCAGCTGATGGCATGCTCGACCGGCTCCCCGCTCGCCGCGAAGTACGTACGCTCGAAGAAGAGCAGCGGCGAGCGGGCGCGGATCTGGAGGAGCTCAGCAACCTGGCGCGGCGCCAGCGCCGCGTCCACGACTTGCTCCATGAGCGTGATCGGCACGCCGAGCAGGCGCTCGATGGCGCCGATCAGCGAGGTTTTGGACAGGTCCTCGTCGGAGAGCGCGGTGCCGATCGTCAGCGGCATGTAGGCAGTCACGTGCTGGAAGGGGCCGGTTTCGGCGTTCCGGACGCCCACGATGCAGTACGCCGAGGAGCGCGGCGGCAGGTGAAGCGCCTGGGCGATGTTAGCCGGCAAGAGCACGACGTCGCGCGACACGAATTTGAACCAGGTCTCGTCGCCGAGCGCGATCATGTCGCCCACCGAGCCGATCACCCGGAGCTTCCGGTCGCCCCCCGCGGAGGGCGTCGCGAAAGTCCCGCGGCCGGCGTGGCGGTAGAGCCGCCCCTCCTGCACGAGGACATCGAGCGCCTGCCGAATTGTCGGCCGGCTCACCTTGAAGCGAGCGCAGAGCGCGTGCTCGGACGAGATGCGCTCGCCCTCGTCGCGCAAGTCAAGGCGGATGGCTTCGGCGATCTGGAGATACCGCGGAATGCCGGGACGGTAGTTCACGCCAGGCGACCTCCTGCTGTCAGGATGTCTAGACACCTATCACCTGAGCCCGCTCCCGTCAAATTTCCCCGGCGACATTGACGCCCCTCGCTCTCGATGAGGTGCCCGAGCACTTCCTTGGCGCACCCCTCGCCGGGGCGGGGTGCCAGGCGAGGACGTCATCGGGCAGGGCCGCGAGCTCGGCGCCGATCGTCGCGACCGCGCTCTCCAGCCGCCTACCGACCTCGGTCGGACGCAACAGCCTCGGACCGGGCGTCATCGGCCCGTGAGCTCGCGGGCGATGACGAGGCGCTGGATCTGGTTCGTGCCCTCGTAGATCTGGGTGATCTTCGCGTCGCGCATGAACCGCTCCACCGGGTACTCGCGTGTATAGCCGTACCCGCCGAACACTTGCACCGCGTCGGTCGTGACCTTCATCGCCGCGTCGGCGGCAAAGCACTTGGCCAGGGACGACTCGAGGGCCGTCGATGCAGCTCCGCGATCGACGAGCGATGCCGCGTGATGGACGAGCAGCCGCGCCCCGTGGACCTGCATCGCCATGTCGGCCAGCATGAACTGGAGGCCCTGGAAGGAGGCGATCGGCTGGCCGAATTGCTGGCGCTCCTTCGCGTAGGCCACCGCGGCGTCGAGCGCCGCCTGGGCGATGCCCACCGCTTCGGCGCCGACTGCGGGACGCGAGCCATCGAGGGCCCGGAGCGCGAGCTTGAATCCCTCACCTTCTTCGCCGAGCCGGTTCTCGACCGGCACCTCGCAGTCGGTCAGATGCAGGGCCACGGTCGGCGACCCCCGGATGCCCATCTTTCGCTCGAGCTTGCCGATGGCGAACCCCGGGAACGTGGGCTCGACGAGAAAGGCCGTTACGCCCCCTTTGCCGCGGCCACGATCCACGGTCGCGAAGAGCGTGACGACCGACGCCTGGCTCCCGTTGGTCACCCAGAGCTTCACGCCGTTCAGAACGTAACGGTCGCCTTCGCGGACGGCCCGGGTGGAGATCGAGGCGGCGTCGGAGCCGGCCCCGGGCTCCGAGAGCGAGAAGGCGGCCGTGATCTCTCCCGACGCCAGGCGCGGCAGGTAGCGGCGCTTCTGCTCCTCGCTGCCGGCCGCGACGATCGGCCAGCCGCCGGCGTACTGGACGAGGTAGATGACGGCGGTGGACGCGCACGCCCAGGCGATCTCCTCGACCGCGAGGCAGAACGCAAGCGTCCCCATAGCGCTTCCACCGTAGGCCTCGGGGATGTAGAGGCCCATCAGCCCTTGCCCGCCGAGTAGCTCGAGCTGCTCGGCCGGGTAGGTCTCCGTCTCGTCCACGTGGGCGGCGAGCGGGGCGATCCGGTCGCGCGCGATCGAGCGCACGAGGTCCCGCATCCCGCGCTGCTCGTCGGTCAGGTAGAAATCGTCGCGCATTTCAGATTCAGAGGCTCGACTGCATTATCGGCCACGCCGCAAGCCGCTGACAATTCTCGTCACACGCGGGGACGAATTTTTGTAGCGGCGACATCCGGATACTCCGAAGGGCGGCCCAAATGCGCGAGATTTCGACGGCCGATGAACTGGCATCGACGGTGCAGTAGCGTGGCGCCATGCAAACGGCTGAGAAGGTCGTCGTCGTGATGCCGGCGTACAACGCGGGGCGCACGCTCCGTCTGACATATGAGGAGCTGCCGAAGGACACGGTCAGCCTCGTCATCCTCGTGGATGACGGTTCCACCGATGGGACGCTCGAGGTCGCCCGGCAGCTCGGCCTCGAGATCTTCGTCCACAACCGGAACTACGGTTATGGCGCGAACCAGAAGACGTGCTACGCGGAGGCGCTGCGGGCGGGGGCCGACATCGTGGTCATGGTGCACCCCGACTATCAGTACGACCCGCGGCTCGTCCCGCAGATCATCGAACCGATCGTCCGTGGGGAGGCCGACGTCGTGTTCGGCTCGCGACTCAAGAGCGGTTCGGCGCTGGCCCAGGGGATGCCCTGGTGGAAGTACTTCTCGAACCGCTTCCTCACGAACCTCGAGAACCGCGTGTTCGGGCTGGCGCTCTCCGAGTTCCACACGGGCTACCGTGCCTTCCGACGGGAGGTGCTGGAGACCGTCAACGTGGCGTTGAACTCGGACGGCTTCATCTTCGATCAGGAGATCGTCGCGCAGGTCGTCGCGTCGGGCTTCCGGATCGCCGAGATCGCCGTGCCGACGCGGTACTTCCCGGAGGCCTCGTCCGCGAGCTTCTCGGACTCGACCGTCTACGGCCTGCGCATCCTCTCGCTCCTGGCCCGCTTCAGCCTTCACCGACACGGCACGTGGCACGCGCGCGCCTTCGACAGCCTTCGCGGGCGATACACGCGGCTCGCGCCCTCGGCCCCGCCGCCGCGGGCGGTCGACCAGCGCCGGTCCGTTCCGGCGCTCGGACGCTGAGCGGCTTCTCACACCGATCGCGTTCGTCAGCTCCTCTCCGAACGAGCACAGTGCTGGAGCGGATGCGGCGAGATCCGGGCGGCGCGGGCGGAACTGCTCGCCGGGGACCGGATGGGGCTACGTAGCGGTGTAGCGGTAGAAGCCCTTCCCGGTCTTCCGTCCGAGCTGTCCGGCGATGACCATGCGCTTGAGCACCGGCGGCGGCGCGTAGCGAGGCTCCCGAAACTCCTCGAACATCACCTCGGCGACGTACATCGTCGTGTCGAGACCGACGAGATCCAGCAGTGTGAACGGGCCCATCGGGTAGCCATAGTTGAGCTTCATCGCCGCGTCGATGTCCTCCAGCGACGCGAGCCCACTCTCGTAGATCCGGATCGCGTCGAGTCCTTGGTCTGCACCGGCGTCTTGCCGAGGGCCCGAACCCACTCGATGGCGGTCTGCACGGCCGCATCATCGGTCAGGATCGTGCGCACGACCTCGACGAGCTTCATGAGCGGTACGGGGTTGAAGAAGTGGAGACCGAGCACCAGGCCCGGGCGCCGGGTCGCCGCCGCCATCGCGGTGACGTTACACGAGGACGTGTTCGACGCCAGGATCGTGGACCGCGGGCAGATCCGGTCGAGCTTCGCGAAGGTCTCGTTCTTCAGGGGCTGATTCTCGGTCATCGCCTCAATGACGAGGTCGCACGATTTCAGATCTTCGAGCCGGGTGGTGCCGGCGATGCGCGCCTGGGTCGCGTCCCTGGCCTTCGCGTCGAGCTTCCCCTTGCCCACGAGCCCCTCGAGCGTCTCGTGCAGCCTTCCGAGCCCCTGCTTGACCAGCTCGTCGTTGGCCTCAACAAACAGGACCTGGCACCCGGCCTGCGCCGCCACCTGCACGATGCCCGAGCCCA
>WNGF01007796.1_pt1 | contig 12793 bp, 11 predicted proteins | sample 5400641 | NCBI WGS metagenome assembly WNGF01 (sample SAMN13153371, study PRJNA577476) | soil metagenome | isolation source: 80 cm soil or saprolite under grassland replicate 2 | place: USA:California | collected 2016-06-15
GGGCGATCTTTTCCGACGGCAGTTGCACGTGCCCAGCCGTGATCAGCCACTCAGCGAGGTCGGCGCAGAAGTCACCGTCTGGTTGCTGGGTCAGCTCGCCGACCTTGGCGCGCAGCTCGCTGGTCAGCCAGCGGGTGAAGCTGTCGTGTTCGTCTGCTATCGCTGCGCTCATGAGCGTCACGCTCCGATGCCCGCGGGCGAGTGGTCCGCTAGGGCTGGCGCCACGTCGGCAGCGGGCGGGGCGAGCCGGAGCGCGGCCTTGCCGCCGTGCCCATGCTCGGCCGGGGAGATCGCGATGATGTCCTTCGCTGTGGCCGCGACTCGCTGCGCGGTCTTGGCGATCACCTTGTCTGGGTCGTCACCGGCCCAGCCGGCCACGTACGGGAATGAGTAGTCGTCGGTGGGCATGCCGTGCGCTCGGGCGACGACGAACGCGACCGACTCGGCTTCGACCTCCCGGTGCGAGGGAGGTAGCGGGGGCGTCTTGGCCTCGTCGGGGTTGTGCAGCAGGACGTGCGAGGCCTCGTGGATGAGGGTCTTGACCATGGCGGCGTCGTCCATGTCGGCGCGTACCTGGACCGTCTTGGCAGGGAAAACGGTCAGTCCGTTGGCGCCTTGCACGTAGCTGGCGGCGGGCACGGTCGAGACGGTGAACCCGCGCGACTCAATCATCTTTAGGACAGCTTCGCCGAGCCCGCGGGGCGCCTCACCGGCGAGAAGCTGCGGTGCGGGCGGGGCGGGGACCGTGTCGCCGGTGGTCTGCTCGGCGGAGAACACCTTCTCGACGGTGAAGCCGCGCATCCACGGCTGGCGGGCTTCGTGCTCGCCCGGGCCCGGCTTGTCATCGCCTCGCAGGACGCGCAGCACCGTGCCGTCCTTGTCGGTGGCGACGCGGGAGACGCCACGCATCGGGGCGGTGATCGCCAGGCCGGTCTGGCAGCGCTCGACCTGTCGGCCGAGTTCCTGCCATTTGCGATAGGAGGCGACATAGGACGGAAACGCGGTGGGGACCTTCCCGGCCTCGTGGAGCTGCTGATGCTGGGCAACGATCAGCAGGACATTGTTGGCTGAGTAGTCGTAGAGCCTGGACTGGAAGTCGAGGAACCGGGTCCAGTCCTCGCCGCTGCGCAGGTTGGCGACCGCGTCGGCGAGCACCTGCTGCGCGGCCTCGACCCGCGCCGCGCGCGCCTCTGCAGTCTGCTCCTTGCTCCACTTCTCGCGAGCCATGACCATGCTCCGTCCTCGCCCCGAGTGGGCCGTCACCCTGGTAGGCGCCGGTGTCATACACACACGCGCGACAAAGGGACTTGCTGGCCTGAGCCTTGGGTTCGGGTAAACGGGGCCGGACGGTTGGCCGACCGCTGGTCGGCAGTCATACGGGCGTCGGTGTCGAATAGCGCGAGCTCGCCGGGTGTGCACAGGTGGCGCACGACGAAGGCGCGGTCCTTGATCCGCCACAGCCCTTCGCCTTTGACCAGGCCAGGCAGCTCCCGGGTCTCGGTCGAGGACAGGCCGAGGACGGCGCCGGTCTTGCCCGCCTCGCCGAGCTCCTGGGCGTAGATGACCTTGGTGGAGCAGTCCGCGAGCAGCCCCAGGGCGAGGTTGCGGGCCTCGCTGTTCGCGTCTCCCACCGCGTCCAGATCGGAGAGCCGGTGGATGACCATAAGGTTGGCGATGCCCCAGGCACGCGACAGCTTCCAGTGGGTCTGCATGCGGGCCAGCAGCGTCGCCTGCCGCACCAGCCGCCACGCCTCGTCGTAGATCACCCACCGCTGCCCGCCATCAGGGTCGGCGAGCGCGGCCTCCATCCACGCCGAGGCGCAGGTCATAACCAGGGCGATGAGCTGGTCGGAGCCTTGGATGCGGGACAGGTCGAGCGACACCATCGGCAGGGACGGGTCGAAGCGCTGGGTGGATGGGCCGTCGAACAGGCCGGACAGGTCCCCGGCGACGAGCCGGTTCAGCGCGTGCGCTACGTCTCGGCCGTCGGCGGCGAGCTCGGCGACAGTGGAGCCGTCCACGGCGGCGGCGGGCCGGAAGAGCGCTTCGACGACGTGCGGCAAGGTCGGTGTGGTGTTGTCGCGTACGGCGGCGTCCAGGGCGGCAAGCAGCGCGGTGATCTCGACCGACCGCAGTGCGCGACCGAGCGCCACTTCGGCGATGCTGCGCACCAGGTCCCGCCGCCTGGCTTGCACGGTCGCCAGCCAATCGGTGTCGCCGAAGGCCGCAGCGCGTGGCCCTTCGTCGAGGGGGTTGAGCCGGGTCGGCAGGCCACCGCCCAGCTCGATCGCGCCCCGTCCGCCGCTCACTGTCCGGGTCACGACAGTCCATTCGCCCTTCGGGTCGCCGGGGACGTACACCTTGCGGCCGAAGGCGACCGAGCGGGTGGCCAGGGCCTTGGCGAGCGCAGACTTGCCGCGGCCGATGACGCCGGCGAGCAGCATGTTCGGGTTGGTGAGCACTCCCCGCTCGTAGAGCACCCACGGGTCGAAGCAGAACGACGCGCCGGACCAGGCGTCGGCGCCGATGAGCAGCCCGTCGGTACCGAGCCCGGCCTCGGCGAGGAACGGGTACGCGCGACCGAGCACCTCGGAGGTGGCGCGATGTGGCGGTAGCGCCAGCCGCCGGTAGGCGCGCAGCGCGTCAGGCCCAGCCTCGCCGCCGGCGGCCAGGTAACTGGCGGCCCGCCGCTCGGCCCGCTCGGCTTCCAGCTGCCCGCGCTTGGCGGCCTGCACGGCGCGGCGCGCGTCGGCTTCGATGCGCCGTGCGGCGCGGTCCGCCGCCCGGCGTTCCGATCGTGTGGCGGTCGCCGGGGTGAACAGCGAGCCGGCCCGCACGACGGTGCCCGGCGCGGGCGGACTGACCGCTGGCGGGGGAGCCTGCGTGGCGGGCGTCGGGGGGTCAGTCCGGTGCTCGCCAATCGCGTGCGGGACAGGCGGTAGCGAGGCTGGCGGCTGGCCTGCGTAGGGATCGTCGTTGCGGTGTCGGGACACGGGACGCCACCTCCCGGGGCGTTCTGACAGCGGCTCAGTTGACCGTTCTCGCGAGGGGCAGGGCGGCGACCGTGAACGCCTGGGACTGCTGCCCGAACAGGATGCGGGTCTCGCAGCCGCACTGCTGCGCGGCCCGCTCGATGCTGGCAACCGAGGTGCGCAGCTCGTCGTGGGTCGAGGCTGTGACGGCCACGAACCCCGAGAAACGCATGTCGGCGTGACCGGAGATCAGTGCCCGTTCTCGGTCGAGTACGTCGCTGTACTCCTGCTCGTCGGCCAGGTCGGCGATCCGGCCGATCTTCGCCTTCTGCGTCGCCTCGGTGATGTATTCGACCTTCTCCTTGCGCAGCTTGCGTAGCGCTTCGCCGCTGGGCAGCGGCCTAGCGACGATGCTGATCGTCTTGCGGACACCTTGGGCGAACACCAGCGAGTGCAGGAAGTGTGGCGGCACGTCGATACGCGGCCACTCGCTGATCCACAGCACAGTCGAGTAGCCGCTGTCGTGGCGCAGGTGGTCCCAGTGCTCCTGGACCGCGGCCGGACCCGCAGTGGCCAGGTCCGCGCCCGGGTCCTCCGGGCGCATCCGCGCGGCGGCCGGGTCGTAGGCCTGCCGGATCATCACGGCCAGTTCGGCGGCACTGAGCCAGCCCTCTACGGTCAGCGACGCAGCGCGAAGCGACGATTCCACTCCGGTCATGTCGCCGCGCAGCGCCTCGGCCGCGGCGGCGATCCCACGCCCGGCGTCGCGGATCGCTTTCGCGGCACGGCGCAGGTCGAGGCTGACCACGATCAGGGTGCGGTGGTTGGCCGAGGACGGCGCAGTGAGCTCGAGCAGTGACTCGTACTCCCGGCACGCCCACGAGCCGTCGTGCGCTCCGTGCTCGGCGTGCCAGCCGCGCACTCCGTGGCCGGGGTCGGGGAGGGTGGACTCGATCACCTGCACCGCGGCGCAGGTGCCGGTCGCGGCGAAGGATGCGAGGGCGCGTGACCAGCCGGCGAGCCGCTGTGCCTGGTCGCCGGGGGACAGCAGTACGTAGGCGGGGTGACGCACTCGCACCGTGGCAGTGAGGGTCTGCCGGTGCGGGTCGTGCACCATCACTGCCCCGGAGACCGGGTCGTGGTGGAAGCGCAGCGCCGCCGTGTCGCCGGGCAGCGCCATCGTCCCCGCGGGCCGGGGCGCGGAGGCCCGCACGTGATAGCGGGTCTGCTTGGCGGCGACGCGCCGCGACCAGTGCCCCAGCACCGGCACCTGGTCGGCGAGGCTGCGGCCGTTGTATGTGGCAACACCGAGGGCAGCGAACCCGGCCCACAGCGGCACCGAAACGATGACGCCGGCCAGCCCGGCGCTGAACATGGGGATCACGAAGCACGCCAGCGCCAGGCCGATGGCGGCCAGCCGCGGGCCGGACAAGCCGAGCAGCACACCGCGTGACTGCATGCGGCCGAACCGGACCAGCGGCGGCCGCTCAGGTGCCTCGGTGCTCACTTGTGGATTCCTTCCCCTCGTTGCCGTTCAGTTGGCCTTCGGCGGCCGGTCGCCCGTGTCCGGCGGTTTGGTCCGCTCGACCGCCGCGCCACGGGGCGCGTTCGCCTGCGCGGCCGGGTTCACGCCGGTGATCGACGTGCCGGGATTGGATGGGCGGCCATTCGTTGCCTGCGTGCTGGCTAGTAGCCGTGTGCGCTGCTGCTGCATGCCTGCGGTGTCGCCGGTGTCAGGACGTTTGGGGCCGGACCCGTTGCCGCTGGCCCAGCTCATGCGGGCCGCGAGGCCGTGGACCTTCTGCGGTGTCGCCGCGACCGCCTGCGCCTGCGTGCGGGCGGCGGCGGCCTGCGCGTGCATGTGCTGGACGCCTTCGCCGGCGAAGTGGACCATCTTCAGCGCCATGAGCGGCGCGAACCCGCCGAGGGCGAGCAGCAGCACACCGATGGACACGTTGGTAAGGGTGTTGGTGATGCCGCCGTGTTGCCCGTAGCCGTCCATCATCATGAACCCGACGGTCATGATGATCACGAGGATGAGCTTGCTGAACAGCAAGGCGAGAGTGACCTCGATCCAGCGGCGCATCCAGTTCTTGGTCATGTCCGCGGTGGCACCGGAGAACGCGAGCGGGGCGAAGATCGCCGCGACGACGACGAGCATCTTCCGGATCATCATCGCCGCCCAGATGATCACCGCTGAGACGATGATCGCGAACCCGACCAGGATCAGCGCGAACGGCAGCCCCATCCCGGCAAGGCCGCTCAGGCTCATCGCGACCGCCAGGGTGTGGCCGAAGCCGGACAGGTCCTTACCGGTGACGGTCTTCACGATGCCGTCGCACACCTGGGTGATCGCCGCGTCCAGCAGCGGGATCGACAAGATCGCGACGATGGAGCCGACGTAGGCGGTGACCAGTCCCCGCGCGGCTCGCCCGACGCCGCCGGGCTCGGCGCGCAGCGCGGACAGGACGATCTGCATGAAGAACAGCGCCAGCCCGACGAGCGCGGCGACCTCGATGGTCACGTCCATGAGCGACTGCCCGCCCGAGGCGAACGGGTGGAACAGCGGCACGAGGTCGATCGAGGTGGCGGTGTCGATGTTGCGCCACAGCCACCGGAACGACGCCCCCGCCGCGTCTGCGACCGCGTTCGCGAGACAGTCCAGCGGAGAAGACACGCATGACGCGCCGTGATAGGCCCGCTCGGCAGTCGCGCCGTTGCCGCCGAGCATGTCTCCCGCCGCCTTGACGAACTGGCCGTGGATCACGTCGTTGACCGTGCCGAAGCTCTGCCGACACAGGCTCGACACGATGAACATGCCGCCGCAGCCGGGGGCTTCGCGCGGCACTGCGGCCACCGCCTCGACGGCCACCGGCCGCGCCGGGCGTGCTGCGTGGGCCGGGGTGAAGGCGGCGAGGAACATGCACACGAGCAACCCGGCCAGGACGGTGAGGGCACGGCGGCGGGTCACGATGACGCCCCCTGCACCACGCTGGTGTCCGCGATGACGACAACCCCGTACTGGCTGGCGGTGGGCGGGCCTTCCAGCAGCATCGTCAACACGGTCGAGAACTTCTGTGTCTTCCGCATCCCGCTGTCGTTCCAGGTCATCGTCATGTCGGCCGAGACCAGCCGGGCGGTGAGGCCGGGGTCGGTGATGTCCCCGTCGCTGATCGCGGCCTCCCAATCCGGCGGGGTGAGGCGGGTGAGCCGGTCGATGCGCACGCTCGCACGCCCGGCCACCGCCTGCGCCCAGCCGGAGTCGTCGGGCAGCGTGGCAACCCCGTGATTGCTCCACGCCGGGTCGCTGGCCGACTCCACCAGCAACTGGTTCAGCTCGGCGAGGGTGCCGCCGGTGATGAACGGCGAGAGCGCCTGCTGCGTCTGTACCCAGGCCAGCATCTGCGCTCGGGTCACGCCCGTATAGGGGTGGGTGAACAGGGCAGTGAAGAACGCCCGCGCGTACAGGTCCGGCTGGGTGCGGTCGCTCGGCGGGATCGGCGGCAGCAGCGGAGTCGTTGCCGGGGCTACCTTGGGTGCGGCGGCGAGCAGGGACAGTTCGCGCGGCGACAGCACGTTGTAACCCGGAGTCGCGCCGGCCGGTGCGGCGGTCGGGCCGCTGCCTGCGGGCCGGATCGGGTCCGATGGGTTGTGGCCGCCCGCATGCCCGCCGGGAAGGGCTGCGCCGAGGGCCGCGAAGCAGACCAGCAGCACGGCGGCGATGACCCCGACGATCACCTTTCCCTTGTGGGCGGTGAGCAAGTAGCGGATCACAGGTGGTTCCTCTCTCCTCACGCCCGGAGGCGGATCGCTTGCCCGTCGGCGGAGGTGCTGAGCACGGCGCCGTCCTCGGCGCTAGCGGCGGCTGCGCCGCTGGCGGCGTATTGGCCGGCTGCCATGTCGGCAGCGGTGATCACGTGGGTGGTGCCGCACACGACCGCAGCGCCGGTGGCGAGCTGCTGGCGGGGGCAAGCCACCGGGCCGCTGTCGCCGTGCACCCGCACCGACGCGACCGGCCGCTGCCCGGAGTTGACCACCTCGTACTGGACCTGGATCGGCTCGCCCACGTGGGCGGGCTGCCACGCGCAGGCGCAGTAGGTCTGCACCACGAGGGTGATCTGCGCCTGCACGATGCGGCCGTTGGAACGGTCGACGTTGTAGGTGGTGATCCGCGACCCGACCTTGGTGAAGAACTCGACCAGCGCAGGACCGCCGCCGACCAGCAGCGCCCCGACCAGGGCGGCGCCGACGGCCGCCTTCCCCTGCCCGGCGTGGTGCGGGCTCGCCAGATGGTGCCCGAGCGCCCACCACGCGGCGCCGATCACCAGCGCTGCCAGGCAGCCGAGCAGCGCATAGAACATCAGCCCGCCGTCGAGGTTCTCAAAGTCGCTGAAGTCCATGCCGCTCACCTCCGTCCTGGACGCGGCGGGTCTAGAGGGTGGCGCCGGCGCCGGCGAAGAAGGTGACGAGGATGTCCGCGCCGCCCACGAGCAGCGCGGCGACGCAGGAGACGATCACCCCGGTCTTGCCGCGCCCCGCGACCGCCGGATTCGAGGAGTGCGAGCCGACCGCCCAGGTGATGGCCGCCAGCACGATGCCCGCCACTGCGGCGATCAGCCCGAATGTGAGCAGCGCTCCGACGATCTTCGTCGCCTCGCTGATGCCCGGCAGGCCGTCCTTGTTCGGTCCCACGTCCACGCTCGGCCCGCTCGGCGGGGCCGTGAGAACCCGCGCCATGATGCCTCTCATCGACTCACTCCTCGGTCGAGGTGACCGGCCCGCGATGGGCCCTCACCGGGTAGGTGCGGGCGTCCTACACGCACGCCGCCGCGGTCAGAGCCCCATCGCGGGCGGCTCGGCCTGCACCCGGGTCCGGCCGTCCTCGTCGGTCATTACCGTCACGCAGCGCGGGTCATGGGTGCGGATGCGGGCGCACTCGGTCGGGGTCATCCCCGCCTCGCTCATCGTGATCGCGTCGGCGGGCCCGACCTCGCCGATGGTCAGCCACGGCTGCGCGGTCGACGGGGTGAACCCGTACCGCTCCCACTCCGTGGCGGTGCCCGGGTCGAGCGCGCCCGCATCGCGCCAGTCGGCCGCCTCGTTCGGCCGGTGCCCGGCCCGCGTCCACGCCTCCGCGTCCACCGGGGGGATGCCGAGGGCCTCCCACCCGCCGAGCCCGTCCGCCCCGTACGTCTCGTCGCTCGCCGCATCAGTCATCGAGGGGTTCTCCTTCGCGTGATGAACGGCCGCCCGAGCTGGCAGCCGTGACATAGAGGGGTCGGGCCACGTGGCGGGTCAGCCGACGTGCCGGATCGCGGACAGCCCGCCACCGGCGCGCACGAAGTCGTCGAAGGCTTGGACGATGATTCCGAGCTGCTCGTCGGCGGCGTCCACGACGAGGCCGTGTCCGATGTACATGCCGACATGCCCAGGCACGGCCAAGGTGCCATCCGCGCCCGGCACCAGGACCAGGTCACCCGGTGACATCGCGGCGGGTGAGGCGACCGGGGTACCGGACTGCGCCTGCGTCACCGTCCAGTGCGGCAGACTCGCCCCCGCCTGCGCCCAAGCGGCCATCGTCAGCCCGGAGCAGTCGAAAGCATCCGGCCCAGCCGCCGCGAACACGTAAGGCTTGTCCAGCTGGGCCAGCGCGAACCGGATCGCGGTCGCCTCCGCCGGGTTCGCACCTGCCGTCGCCAGGTCGAACCCCGACGGCAAGCCGTGGCGGCCGGCGTCGCCCGGCAGGTGCGGTATCCCGCCGCAGTCCCGTCTCGCCGCATCGCGGTTAACCTCGGCAACGATCGTTTGCGCCTTGCCGAACTGCGCCTCGTAGTTCGCGCCTACCCCGTACCCGTCCGGCGGGACAACATGCCCGGTCAGAGCGTCCCGCGCCGGCGCCAGCCCATCGGCCTGCGCGGTGTGCCCGTCCCACGCCGACACCTGCGTGTCCTGCGCCGTCACCCACGGTGGCAAGCTCGCCCAACCCGGCACCCTCGCCAGCAGGCCCTTGCCAGGGGCGGACAGAAACGCCGTCGTCGCCCACACCGGGTCCATGCGCTGCGCCTCACTGCCCCAGTTCCCGCGCTGCTGGAACAGGCCGACCGAGTCCCGGTCACCGTGATCAACGTTGTTCAGCCCGGACTCGGCCAGCGCCACCATCACCGCGATCACCGCTGCCCGCTGCCCGCCAAACGGCGCCGCTGTCGCCACCACCGTGCGGGCCGACTGCGCCTGCGCGCCGGTCAGCCCAGCCACCGGGCCACTCGTCGCGCACACCGCCCCGTGCTCGGTCGCCGCAGCAGCACGGCTGCCCGGCTGCCTGAACAGCAGCGTGACCAGTAACGCCAGCGCGACAACGCACGCCACCATCGCCGCGGCGCCAGCCACGACGACCCGCAGCCCATGCCGGGCGACCACCGGCGCGGCAAGCACCGGCGCAGTCACCGGGCACGCCGCCGCGCGAGCACGACAGTGGTCGCCGCCGACGTGGCCACCGCCGTCACCAGTACGTGCCAGCGCACCGCCACCACCTCGCCCAGCGCGGCCCCAGGTGGGCCGTCACCCGGTAGGAGCGGGTGTCCTACTCGTGCACAAGCACGCGGCCGGGAGGAGCGGCGGGTGACGCGGGTGACAAGTTCGCGCGACCTTTTCGGTACACGAACTACCTCGACGTCGAGAGAAAAAGGTTAGGCGAGACTTCTGGATTCTTGTCACCCGTGTCACCCAGTGATGACTCGCGATCCTCTAGGCCAGCAATTACGGGAGTCTCGAGACCCAAATGAGGACATTCCGCGGGTGACCGACCGGGTGACAAGCGGGTGACAGCGGTGACAAGCTCGGCCACGTCGTGCTCGAATCCGCTGAGCCACATCTGAGCACCGCACCCGCGATGTACTAGCAATCGCCTGCGGGCAGCTCCCATCGGAAGCCAAGAAGCCGGGTCTGCTGTCACCCTGTCACCCGGCTGTCACCCACGTTGTCACCCGCAGGGCGGTACGTCGGAGGGTTACCGGGGGCCGGTCGCCGAAGCTTCAGAAGCTGTTCTTGCGCGTGTAGTCCGCCTCGAACTCGGGCGTGAACCCAATACCGACAAGCCAGCGCACGCCGTGGGAGCGGTGCTCGCCGCCCTCGCGCGCGATCACGCCGCGCTCCATGAGAGCTTCCTTCAGGGTCCGCAGCGACCAGGGCTTCGAGCCGTGCGCGGCGTGCCAATCCTCCCAGGCGATGCGGAGATCGGCCTGGTTGACCCGCTCGTGCGGACCAGTGACGCAGCAGTCCTCGATGAACCGGCCGAGGGTGTCGCAGTCGGCGCGGTACGCGGCGGTGGCGTCGGCGACCGCCTGGCAGGTGCCGAGACCGTCGCGCAGGTAGGCGACCGCGCCGCGGACGATCCAGGCGAGGATGGCGGGGGCCTCGGCCAGCAGCTTCGGCTTGAGGTCCTCGTCCACGTGCTCGTCGCGGACCTGGTGGGTAAACGGGATGAGCACCAGCCGACGCCATGTCCCGTCGTCCTGGGTGACGACGACCGGGCGGTGGTTGGTCACCAGGATGAGCGTGTGCGTCGGGGTGAACACGAACGGCCGCCCGTACGGAGAGCGGGCGGGTATCTCGTCGTCTGAGGACAGTCGCTTAACTGTGGCCTCGTCCAGCGTCGCGCCTGCGCCGGTCTCGTAGGAGACGGCGAGTCGCTTGCCGCGCAGCGCGGCGGCCTTGTAGTCGACCTCGTTGCTGGACTGGTTGCGATGCGAGGCGATCAGCGACGAGTCCAGTGTGGTCGCGTACCGGCCGAGGATGGCCTGCACGGTCCCCATCAGCGCGGACTTGCCGTTGCGGCCGCCGCCGAACGCGCAGAACAGCTTCTGCTCCCGCAGCACCCCACACGCGGCAGCGCCGAGGACCCGCTGCATGTAGCCGCGCAGCTCGTCGTCGCCGTCGAACGTCTCGGCGAGGAACCGATCCCACCCAGGGGATGGCAGCAACGCGTTGTACCCGCTGGGGGTGCAGAAGGTGAGCCGGTGGCCTGGGTCGTGCGCAGCGATCTCGCCGGTGCGCAGGTTCACCGTCCCGTCCGCTGTGTTTAGCAGGTACGGGTGCGCGTCGAGGTCGGACAGCAGGCATGTGACACCCGGGTAGGCGATGGCCAGATCCACGGCGGCGCTGACCGCTGAGCGGCTCAAGCCCTTCTCCCGCCGCCGCTTCGCGGCGCGTACGGCCGGCGGATCGTCCGGGTCGGTGCAGTCGCCGTCCCAGTCCTCCGCCAGCCGGGCCGCGAGCCGATAGACGGTGCGGGCGTGGTCATGCTCCCAGTGCGTGCCCGTCCAGTGTCGCCAACCGCCCTCGTCGCCGACGTAGAGATGGCTCTGCCGCCGCAGGATCACCCGCGCCAGCCGGGCGGCCCGGCCCACGTCGGTGACAGGCGGCTCGGCGGGGCGGATGACCCGCAGCGGAGGACGCGTTGCACTGGAATCATCAACGACCGCTGGGTAATCTTCACCCTGCAAAACGGCTCTCCCAATCAGAGTCGCCGGCCCCCCGGCCCATTACCGGGGGGCACCTCATTGCCCGACCGCCTGGCCTTCAGCAGCGCCAGTTCCGGCCTGTGCCTCCAACTCCCGGGCCGTGTCCCGACCGAGTGCATCGCGGAACCGCTTGCGCGCGATGTCGTCGGCGAACTGCGACTGGTCGAGGTCGGAGATGTCACGGCGCACCTGCCGAACGAGGTGCGCCGGCAGCGCCTGCGGCGACGTGCGCCGCAGCGCGTGCCACAGCAGCGACGTGTGCGGATCCTTCGCCCGCCCGGCGAGCACGCGAGCAAGCGCGATCGCAACCCGATCGGACATGCCCTGCTCTCGGTACAGGCTGACCAGACACCTGCCGTCTCGGGCGCACTGCTGACGCTGCATGGACACCAGCACCGCGCCCGGCTCGGCCCGGCTCCCTGGGTAGGTCTCGACCAGCTCGACGACGACCGGCAGCCCGGCGTCGAGAACACGACGCATCTCGCCGGTGAGTGGCCGGTCGTACACCGCTTCCACGTAGGCGGTGACTGTTTCGATCAGCTCCGGCGACAGCAGCGGCGAAGGCGCCACCACGGGGCGGCGCAACTCGAACACCTGCGCATCCGCGAAACCCACCAGGTCGGACGACTGCTCCGCCCTGGCCTCCCGGCCAGCCCGCGCCACGGCGACGTTCCGCACATCCAGCGGCGACATCCGTCGCGCGTGAACTTCCGGCGCGAGCCGGATCAGGTCGTCAGCGGCCACCGCCGCGTGCGCCCGGCCGACCATTCCCACCGCGGCATCGAAGACCGCCGCCGCCGCGCCGTGATCGCTTGACCCGGCGACCAGACGATCGAGGTACGGGGTGCGGGTCTGGCGGGCGTACCGCGACGAGTGGGGCAAGCTCGGGATGCTCGTCACGACCGCCGCGTACGCCTCGGCCTCCCGCCGCTGTGCGGCGGTCGCGTGCGCCCAAGACGCCCGGCTCACGAAGACACCGCCGACGCGGCCGCCGCGTGCGACCCGACCAAGTCGTCAAGCGCCGCCCCCGGAAGTGCCCGTAGCAGGCCGGTCAGCACCTTGGGTCCAGCTGGTGTCCGACCGGCAAGGCACTGCCAGAGATGGCCATGACTGATCCCCGCGGCGCGCGCGAGCGACTCGTCGGAGGCGAAGCCGGCCGTGATGCGCAAGTGGCGGACCCGTTCGCGGTCGAGGTACCGACTCGACGTGGCGGCTGTCTGGTGCATATCTGGCGGTTCGATTGCCAGCAAAAAGATCTCAGAACGAGTCATGCCGCCAGAATAGCTCTAGATTCCTCATATA
>WNGF01009012.1_pt1 | contig 12793 bp, 15 predicted proteins | sample 5400641 | NCBI WGS metagenome assembly WNGF01 (sample SAMN13153371, study PRJNA577476) | soil metagenome | isolation source: 80 cm soil or saprolite under grassland replicate 2 | place: USA:California | collected 2016-06-15
CGCGACCGTCACGTTCGTCGATTCACCGACGACGGCGGACGCGCGGATCACGCTCACACCGGGTAGCGCGACCAACGAGGTCGGCAGCCCGCACACGCTCACCGCGACGGTCCAGACCGACTCCGGGAGCGGCTTCACCAACGCGAGCGGCGCGACGGTGAGCTTCACCGTCACCGGCTCGGCGACCCCCTCGAGCGGCAGCTGCGTGACCGGCGGGGCCGGCACGTGCACCTTCGTGATCACCTCGACCAGCGCGGGCAGCAACACGATCCACGCCACGACTACGGTGACGGTCAACAGTCAGACCCTGACCCGCGCGACGGGTGATGGGCTCTCCGGCGACAGCGCCGACGCCACGAAGACCTACGTCGACGCGAACCTCGTGCTCAGTCCGCTGAGCGCGACCAACCACGTCGGCGACGCCCACACCGTCACCGCGACGGTCATGGCCAACGCCGGCGGCGGGTTCGCCGCGGTCAGCGGCGCGACAGTGAACTTCACCGTGACCGGCGCCGCGACCCCGGCCAGCGGCAGCTGCGTGACCGGCGGGGCCGGCACCTGCACCTTCACGATCAACTCGAGCACCGCCGGCAGCAACACGATCCACGCCACGACGACGCTCACCGTCGGCGGCCTGAGCCTCACCCGGGCGACCGGTGACAGCCACGCCGGCGACAGCGCCGACGCGACCAAGACCTACCTGACCATCGGCGCGACGATCACCCTCACCCCGGGCAGCGCGACCAACGAGGTCGGCAGCCCGGAGGTCGGCAGCCCGCACACGCTCACCGCAACGGTCCTGGTCGACTCCGGCAGCGGGCTCGGCCCATCGAGCGGAACGGTCGTCACCTTCGCGGTGACCGGCCCGGCCGGCCCCTCAAGCGGGACCTGCACGACCGGCGGCAGCGGCACCTGCACCTTCGTGATCAACTCGACCGGCTCGGGCGTCGCCACGATCAACGCCTCGACCACGGTCACCGTGGCGGGCCAGCCCCTGACCCGCTCGACCGGTGACCAGAACCCGGGCGACGGCCCGAACGCGACGAAGACCTACGTCGACGCGAACATCAACCTGAGCCCGCTCACCGCGATCAACACCGTGGGCAGCGCCCACGTCGTCACGGCGACCGTCATGGCCAACGCCGGGAGCGGCTTCGCCCCGGCCAGCGGCGCGACGGTGAGCTTCACCGTGACCGGCGCCGCCACTCCGGCCAGCGGCAGCTGCGTGACCGGCGGGGCCGGCACGTGCACCTTCACGATCAACTCGAGCAGCGCCGGCTCGAACACGATCCACGCTACGACGACCCTCACTGTCGGGGGGCTCAGCCTCACGCGGGCCACCGGCGACAGCCACGCCGGCGACGGTCCGGACGTGAACAAGACCTACGTCGCCGGCCCGACCCCGACCCCAAGCCCGACGCCGCCGCCGGTGTCCTGCTGCGGTGGGTTCATCCCGACGCCGACCCCGGCCCCGACGGCCACGCCGACCCCGGCCCCGACGGCCAGGCCTGATGCTCCTGGTGGCCGGCGCCGCCCAGCTCGCCCTCGCCTCACGACGCACGACCATCCGCGCTCGGTCGCGCCAGTAAGACGCGACCAACGGACGACATCCGGTGTGGAAGCCGCGAGGCGACTCGCGGCTTCCACGTTGTCCGGAGCCCCCGCGTGCGCTCGCGACGGATGCCCTCCCTCAGGATGGCTACGCTCGATCGGCCGTGAAGCAGATCCCGCCGCCGCCGCTCGCCGAACGCACCGACACCGTGGACCTGCTGCACGGCGAAGCGATCAGCGACCCGTACCGGTGGCTCGAGGACGAGCGGAGCGAACGGACCCGCGCATGGACCGATGCCCAGAGCGCTCGCACGCGCGAGGTCCTCGACGCGTTGCCCGAACGCCCGGCCATCAGCGCCCGGGTGCGCGAGCTGCTCGGTGTCGGGCTCCTCGGCGTGCCGCACCCGACCGGTGCCGCGGTGTTCTACGAACGTCGACTGCCGCGGCAGCGGCAGAGCGTGCTCCATGTCCGCGACGCGTCGGGGGATCGGCCGCTCGTCGATCCGAACGCCCTCGACGAGGACGCCCTCATCACGCTCGACTGGTGGTATCCGTCGACGGACGGCCGGTTCGTCGCGTACGGCCTCTCGCGCGGAGGGACGGAGCTCTCGACGCTGCACGTCATCGAGGTCGCCGACGGCCGCGACGTCGGCGAGCGCATCCCCAACACGCAGCGCTCGCGAGTGGCCTGGGTCGACGGGGGCTTCTACTACACCGTCCACCCGGCACCGGGGACGGTCCCGCCCGGCGACGAGCACTACCACCGCCGGGTCCGGTTCCATCGTCTCGGTGACGACCCCTCGCGCGACGAGCTCGTGTTCGGCGAGGGCCGGCCGAAGGAGGACATCCTCACGGTCGACGTCGATGAAGGCGGCCGTTGGGCGGTGCTCTCCGCCTACCAGGGCTGGGTCCGCGACGACGTGTATCTCCTGGACCGGACCTCCGGGCGCCTCGCGCCGGTGATCGAGGGCGCGGATGGCCTCAGCGTCGTGACGCCGGCCGTCGAGCGGCTGTGGATCAGGACCAACATCGGAAGCCCCAATTACCGGATCGCGGTCGCCGAACCCGCGCATCCGACGGACTGGCGGACGGTCGTGCCCGAAGGGGATTCCGCGATCGAGGCCCATGCGGTCACGCGTTCGCGCCTCGTCGTGCACACGCTCGAGCGCGCTTGCTCGCGCCTCGGCCTCTGGTCGCACGACGGCCGCCGACTGGCCGAGGTGGACGTTGGCGGCCGCTCGAGCGTCGCCGGGCTCGCCGCGGATCCGCGTACCGACCGATTCGGCTACACGGTCGAGTCGTTCGTCCGGCCGGCGGCCGCGTACCTCGCCGACGCGACGACCGGCGGCTCGACCGAGGTCGCGCGGCTCCCGCAGCCCGAGGGCCTCGCTTCGGCGGAGGTGGCGGTGGCTCAGGAGACGTATCGCTCGAAGGACGGGACCGAGGTGTCCATGTTCCTCATCCACCGTCGCGACGTGCGGCCGAACGGCGCCGTCCCGACGGTCCTCACCGGGTACGGCGGATTCGACGTCTCGCGCACGCCGACCTACATGCCGGGCGTCGCCTTCTGGGCCGAGCAGGGCGGGCTCGTCGCGATCCCGAACCTGCGTGGCGGCGGCGAGTACGGCGAGCGGTGGCATCGCGCGGGGATGCTCGCGAACAAGCAGAACGTGTTCGACGACTTCCACGCGGCGGCGGAAACGCTGGTCGCGCGCGGCTGGACGCGCGCCGACCGCCTCGGGATCTCCGGCGGCTCGAATGGCGGCCTGCTCGTGGGCGCCGCGCTCACCCAGCGGCCCGAGCTCTTCGCCGCCGTGTACTGCGCGGTGCCGCTGCTCGACATGCTGCGGTATCAGCGCTTCCTCATCGCGCGCTTCTGGATCGCCGAATACGGGTCGGCCGAGGATCCCGAGCACTTCCGGTGGCTGCGCGCATATTCGCCGTACCACCACGTGCGCCCGGGCGTGTCCTATCCGGCGGTGCTGTTCACGACGGCGGAGGGTGACAGCCGGGTGGACCCGATGCACGCGCGCAAGATGGCCGCGCTCCTCCAGTGGGCGCAGCGCGACGATCGCGATGCGGTGACGCTCCTCCGCGTCGATCGTGACGCCGGCCACGGCGTCGGCAAGCCGCTCGACAAACAGGTCGACGATCTCGCCGACCAGTACGCGTTCCTCGCGTGGCGGCTCGGACTTCGCCTGCCCGAGCGAGCCGATACAGTGGCGCTGGGACGGTGAACATCCTCCGCTTCCTCAGGGAGCAGGCGAAGGGATACGACTGCAGCGTGTGCGGGCAGAACCACGCGCGGTCGGACATCCGCGTGCTCGGCAAGCTCGAGTCCGCGTGGATCGTCCGCGTCACCTGCGCCAAGTGCCAGACGTCGTTCAAGCTGCTCGTCGTGATCGACGAGGAGCGCGCCGCGGTGAGCCCGGTCCAGGAGGGCGCCGAATCACGCCGCCCGAGCCGCGACCGACGGCGGCCGGCGGTGACCGCCGACGAGGTCCTCGACGCGCACGAGTTCCTTCGGGGCTACGAGGGCGGCGTGAGCGCGATCCTCAAGACCGAGCGCACCGAGCGTGCGGCCAGGACCGAGCGCGGCGCTTCGGTCCCCAAAGGTGGACGCGGCGAATCCGGCGATCGGAAGTAAGGGTGGGCCAGAACGCGGTCATCACCGGCTGGGGCTTCCATGCGCCGCCGAAGATCCTCACGAACCTCGATCTCGAGAAGTTCGTCGACACCTCCGATCAGTGGATCACCGAGCGGACCGGCATCAAGCAGCGGCACGTCGTCTCGGACGGGGAGACGACCTCATCGATGAGCGTCAAGGCCGCGCGGCTCGCGCTGGACCGGGCCCGCCTGCGGCCGCAGGACCTCGAGATGGTGATCCTCGCGACGGCCTCTCCCGATTACCTGTTCCCGGCGACCGCGTGCCTCGTCCAGTCGGCGCTCGGCGCCGAGCGCGCCGGCGCGTTCGACGTGGAGGCCGCCTGCACGGGCTTCGTCTCGGCGCTCGCGATCGCGCGCGGGCTGATCGTGTCGGGCGTCCACCAGAACGCGCTCGTCATCGGGGCGGAGACGCTGTCCCGGCTCCTGAACTGGAAGGATCGCTCGACCTGCGTGCTCTTCGGCGACGGCGCGGGCGCGGTGGTCATCGAGGCCTCCAACGCCTCGGTCGGGATCGAGTCGACGGTGTTGCACAGCGAGGGGGCGAAGGGCGAGCTGCTGATGGTGCCGGCCGGCGGCGTGCGCCATCCGGCGACGGCGCAGACCGTCGAGCAGGGCATGCACTTCATCACGATGGCGGGTGGGGAAGTGTTCAAGCTCGCCGTGAAGTCGATGTCGGACGCCGCGGACGAGGCGATCGCCGAGGCGAACCTGCGGCTGAGTGACATCTCGCTCCTCATCCCGCACCAGGCGAACATCCGGATCATCGAGGGCGTCGCGAAGCGCCTGCGCTTCCCGATGGAGCGCGTGTTCGTGAACATCCAGAAATACGGCAACACCTCGGCAGCCTCGATCCCGATCGCGCTCTGCGAGGCGGTCGCGGCGGGCCGCCTGCGGCGCGGCGACAAGGTGCTGCTCGTGGCGTTCGGCGGCGGCTTCACCTGGGGCGCCGCGGTGCTCGAGTGGTTCGGCGAGCACGAGTCGGGGCGGCCGAAGTCGATCGTCCAGCGTGCCTCCCGGCGGGTCGAAGACATCGTCGACTGGGTGCGGCCGACGTAGCCGCGGTCGGGCGAGTCCTGCCTACTCGGGGATGCGGCCCCAGAGCAGCCGGACGCCGCTGTGCAGCGCGAGCCCGAGCGCCGCGGACCAGGTGAACGCGGAGATCAGCGGCGTGTCGAAGTCCGTTCCGGACAGGTACGAGTGGAGGAAGACGAGCGCGAAGCACACGTAGCCCGTCCGATGGATCCAGCGCCACAGCCGGTCGTCCATCCGGCGCCGCAGCCAGCTCGTGACGATGATGATCACCGCGAGATCGAACGAGAGCGTGCCCAGGCCGATCGCGAGCTGCCCGTAGCCCACGAGGAACGGTACGACCACGTCGAGCGGACCCACCTGCGACGTCCGATCGAGGATGAGCGTGACGATGTGCGCGATCCCGAACGGGATCCAGAGATAGGTCACGAAATCATGGACCGAACGGAGCGTGCGATTGTTGGCGACGAAGTCCATGACCGATGTGCGAAGGGCGACGCCGAACAGGATCGAGAGGCAGAGCGCCCCGTACGACGCGAGCCCCGTCGCCCGCGCGATGAGCCAGAACCACTCCTGCAGGTCCATTCAGGAGACGTGGGTGAACGTGATGGGCGGGCTCGTCACGGTCGGCAGTCCGGGCGCGAGGGTCAGCGTCGGTGCGGGCTGGACGGGGGTACCGGGCTCGGGAGTCTCGATGCCCTCCACGTACACGGGAGGATGCAGCGGCGCGGCGTCGCTTCGCATGTGGTCATACGCGTAGTTGAGCCCGGCGACGAACGCGGAGAGCGTGACGGCGGCGGACGCGAGCTTGAGGAGGCCACCCCGCAGCCGGTCGCGACCGAGTCGCACCACTATCCTCGACATTCTGAGGGCTCGAAGCGCGCTCGCCTGGATCGTCGTCGCCGTCGCCGCGGCCTTCGAGATCGGCGCGATCGCCATCGCGCGACGGGTCGACGATCCGGCCGCGACCCGCGAGGTGATCGCCGCCCTCGCCTCCCTCGTCATCGCCCTCGCCGGCGCGGTCATCGCGATACGTCGCCCACGGAATCCGATCGGCTGGCTCGCCCTCACCCCGGCGGTCGCGACGGCCGCGACGTTCGCCGCGCAGGTCATCAGGCTGAGCTTCCTCGTCGAGACGGTCCCCGGCGTCCCGCTCGCGACGTGGGTCGCGGCGACGTTCGGTCAGCCGGTGCCGCTGCTGGCGCTCCCGCTCGTCTTGATCCTCCTGCCGAGCGGCCGGCCGAGATCCGTCGCGTGGCGTCCCACGGCGCTGGTGGTCGCCGCGTGGGCCGTCGCCCTCGTCGCGGTGACGGCGATCTCGCCGGTGAACATCCTCGATCCGGAGGAGATGGGGAATCCCATCGCTCCCGCGGGAAGGATCGGCGATGCCCTGCTCGGCCTACAGACAGCGGGATGGGCGGTGGCGCCGATCATGGCCGGCGCCGGCGTCGCATCGGTCGCCAGCCGCTATCACGCCGCGACCGGCCCTGAGCGCACCGTGCTCGCATCCGTCCTGGTCGCCGGCGCCGTCGCGCTGCTCCTCGTCGCCCCGGTCATCGCCGCGCGCGCGGGAGCCATCGGCGAGCCGGATGTGCTGCTCCGCGAAGGACTCCTCGTGCTCGCCGCGCTGATCGTCGCGGTCGCGATGACCCGCGCGGCGCTTCTCCGCAGCCCGAGCGTGGAGGGTCGGCTCCAGCCGCGCTCGCGGTAGCCCGGTCTGCGACCGTTCTTGGATGCAGCCGGGCGATGGCGCGTCTGGTGCGTGATTAGAACATGCATTCGATGCACGTCTCAGTCGCGTCTCGCCCTGCAATTCCGCCGGAAACCACTTGACACGCGCCCTGCGGGGTGTGAAAGTGCCGCCGCGTGGTGAATAGTGGGGACTGGTGGGGAACCACCCGATCCCGGTATCGGAAGAGTGGTTGGAAACGAGCTTCGCCGGCGAGTTCGCCCACGCGTTGGACGAGAAGGGTCGGCTCGCGATCCCCGCGAAGTTCCGACCGCGCTTCAAAGAAGGAGCGGTCGTGACCCGGTGGCTCGACGAGTGCCTGGCCGTGTTCCCATCGGGTGAATGGGGCCAGATCAACGCCGAGATCCGCAGGCGGCCGCGCACCGATCGCGCCCGGCAGAGCTTCGTCCACTTCGCCGTCGCGGGAGCGCACGAGGCCGAGCCCGACGGCCAGGGCCGCATCTCGGTCCCGGCGCACCTCCGCGACTACGCCGGCCTCAGCGGTGAGACGCTCGTCATCGGCGCGGCCGACCACCTCGAGCTCTGGCAGCCCGAGCGCTGGCGCGCCCGCCTCGAGCACGTCGAATCCACGATCGGCGAATCGATCGCCGATCTCGGGATCTGACGGTGGGTCAGCTCACGAGCCTGTTCTCCTGGCCGAGGTCCTCGCCGGCTTTGCTCCGCGCGAAGGTAGCCGCTTCCTCGATGGCACGGTCGGCGGTGGCGGGCATGCTGCCGCACTCCTCGAACGCAGCGCGCCGGATGGACGACTTCTTGGCCTCGACGTCGATCCCGCCGCGCTCGCCATCGCCCGACCGCGCCTCGCGCCCTTCGGCGATCGCGCCGTCCTCGTTCAGGCGAACTTCGCGGTTTGCGATGCCGTCGCCCGTGAGCACGGCTTCAGCGAGCTCGACGGCGTCCTCTTCGATCTCGGCCTCTCCTCGATCCAGCTGGCCGACGATGCCCGAGGCTTCAGCTTCCACGCGAGCGGACCCCTCGACATGCGCGCCGATCCACGGCTCGCCGTCACGGCCGCCGACGTCGTGAACACCTGGGACGACCGCGCGCTGCGGCGGATCTTCGCCGAGCTCGGCGAGGAGCCCGAGGCCGCGCGCGTCGCCGCGGCGATCGTGCGCCGCCGGGCCCGCGGGCCGTTCACGACAGCTGACGAGCTCGGCCAGTTCGTCGCCGGCGTCAAGACCGCCCGCCGCGCCAAGATCGATCCGGCGACGCGCGTATTCCAGGCGCTCCGGATGGCCGTCAACGACGAGCTCGGCAATCTCACGCAGGGCCTCGCCGCGGCGCTCCGGATCCTTCGTCCGGGCGGCCGGCTCGCGGTCATCGCGTTCCACTCGCTCGAGGACCGCACCGTGAAGACCTTCATGGCGCGTGAGTCGCGCGACTGCATCTGTCCTCCCCACCTCCCCACCTGCGTCTGCGGTCACCGCGCGGGTCTGCGGGTCGTCTCACGTCGGCCGTTGATGGCGGCTGCCGGCGAGACGGCGCGCAACCCGCGCGCCCGCAGCGCCAGGTTGCGTATCGCCGAGAAGATCGCTTCGTGATCGCGACGCAAGCCATCCGCATGGCGCCGCAGTCTGTCCGCCGCGCGTCTCCCCGCCCGCCGCGTCCCGCTGCCGTTCGGTCATCGGCCGCGCGTGCCGTTCAGCCCCGACAACGCGCGGCCGCGGTGTCTCGCGTGCTCGCGGGTCCCTTCGCGCTCCGCTCACTCGTTCACCGTCCCGCTCAGGCCGCGCGAGTCCCGCTCCGCCGCGAGACACGCGCGCCCGCGCGTCAGGGCCACGCGAAACGCCAGAAGAAGGTTCGGGCCGTTTCGGCTGCGAAGGCGCGCGCCGCGGCGCGTGTCGCGCGCCCCGCCGCGTGGGACGTGCGGCTCTTCAGCGTCGCGTTCGCGATCATCGTCGCGGTCTTCGTGATCGCGTTGCTCTACGTCAGCCAGGCGACCTCGCTCTCGGTCGCGGGGTACGAGGTGCAGCGCCTCGCCGCCGCGCGCGACGAGCTCCGGCGTCAGAACGGTCTGCTCGAGGTGCAGCAGTCCCGGCTCGACTCGCCGGTCCGCATCACCGCCGACGCGACACGGATGGGCATGATCCGCGCGAGCTTCGTCCCCGTCCTCACCGCCGACCCGCTCACCGCCAGGCGTTAGTCGAACCGCGACCCGGAGGGAGGTAGCGTGCAGACGGTACGCACTGGACGTGTCCGGGTCCTCTTCGCGCTCTTCGTCGTCGCGTCGCTCGTGCTCGCGGGCCGCCTCGCCTACTGGCAGACGGTCGCACGGCCCGAGCTGCTCGCCGGCGCGAACGATCAGCTCCGCAGCGACCTCGTCGTCGCCGCGCAGCGCGGCGTGATCCGCGATCGCGCGGGCACGATCCTCGCGACGACGGTCCAGCTCCGTTCCCTGTACGCGATCCCGGCGCGCGTGCCCGACCACGCCGCGACGGCCCGAGCGCTCGGCACGCTCCTCGGCCGCGACCCGGCGCCGATCCTCGCGGCCCTCGAATCGAAGGCCGAGTGGCTCTACATCCAGCGCAGGCTGCCGGAGGAGACCGCGCGGGCGATCGCCGCGCTCAACGTACCCGGCCTCGGCTTCGAGAACGAGCCGAAGCGGCTGTACCCGAACGACTCGATCGGCGCGGCGCTCCTCGGTTTCGTGAACGACGAGGGTCACGGGATATACGGCGTCGAGGGGCGCTATGACACGCAGCTCCATGGGATCGACGGCCGCCTCCTCGTCGAGCGCGATCCGGCGAACCGCGAGCTCGCGCTCGGCCTGCGCCAGGCGATCGAGCCGATCGACGGGGCCGACCTCACCCTCACGATCGAGCTCGTCGCCCAGACCGCCGCGGAGCGGGCCCTCGCCGCGGCCCTGAAGAAGGAGAAGTCGACGAGCGGATCGATCATCGTGATGGATCCGCACGACGGAGCGATCCTCGCGCTCGCCTCGGCGCCGTCCTTCGACCCGTCATCGATCGGCGTCGCCGATCCGGAGGCGCTCCGCGATCACGCGATCGCGTGGACCTACGAGCCCGGCTCCACGATGAAGGCGCTCACCATCGCGGCCGCCCTGAACGAGCACGTCGTGCAGCCGAGCGACGCCTACAACGACGTCGGGTACACGGTCGTCGGCGGGCGCCGGCTGAACAACGCCCTGGGCCGGGCGTACGGGCGGACGACGGTGACCCAGATCCTCGAGCGCTCGCTGAACGCCGGCGCGGCGTGGGTCGGAACGAAGCTCGGCGCCGAGAAGCTCCACGAATACCTCCTCCGGTTCGGCCTCGGCGAGCCCACCGGCGTCGACCTCTCGGGCGAGGTCAGCGGGACGGTCCGCCCGCTCGCGGAGTGGTACCCGGTGGACGTCGGGACGGCGGCCTTCGGGCAGGGTGTGAGCTCGACCCCCCTCCAGCTCGCGATGGCCTACTGCGCGCTCGTCAACGGGGGTACCCTCTATCGGCCCTATGTGGTCGCGAGCCGGCGCGCTGCGGATGGGGAGCACCGCACCGCGCCGGTCGCGCTGCGGCAGGTCGTCTCGAGCGAGGTCGCGAACACGGTGCGCGGCATGCTGCTCTCGACGGTCGACAACGGGATCGCGCACAACGCGGCGATCCCCGGCTTCAGCGTTGGCGGGAAGACGGGCACCGCGCAGATCGCGTCGGACACCGGCAGCTACGTCGACGATCAGTACGTCAGCTCGTTCGCCGGCTTCTTCCCGGCCGACGATCCGAAGTACGTGGTGCTCGTCGTGATCGACCGACCCGATTCGCGACTGCTCGGCACGCTCACCGCGACCGACGCGTTCAAGGCGGTGGCGCAGGACATCCTCCGCTACGCGCGCATCCAGCCGGACCGCAAGCCGTAGGGCGCCCTAGCATCGGCAGCGGTGTTCACGCTCTCCACCCTGCTCGCGGCGAGCGGTGGACGCGTCGTGCGCGGGCGCGCCGATCCGCACCTTCGCTTCACCGGCGGAGCGTTCGATTCGCGGCTCGTGAACGGCGGTGAATGCTTCTTCGCGCTCCGCGATCAGCGTGACGGCCACGAGTTCGTCGCCGACGCGATCGCCCGCGGCGCGCTCGCCGCGGTCATCGAGCGCGTCCCCGACGACGTTCCCGACGACGCGCTGCTCGTGCAGGTGGCGAGCCCGCTCCGCGCCCTGCGCCGCACCGCGGACGTGCTCCGTGACGCGCAGCCGATCCCGGCCGTGGGGATCACCGGCAGCGTGGGAAAGACCACCGCGAAGGAGGCGGCCGCCGCGACGCTGGGCGCGCGGTACCGCGTGCTCCGCACGCGCTCCTCGTACAACAACGAGATCGGCGTGCCGCTCACGTTCCTCGCGATGGAGCCGACGCACGAGGTCGCCGTCATCGAGCTCGGCTTCTACGTGCCCGGCGAGATCGCCGATCTCAGCCGCCTCGTGCGGCCACGGGTCGGCGCGATCATCGCGATCCCGGATCGCCCGGTGCACTTCGCGCGCACGCCGAACGTCGAGGCGATCGCCCTCGGGAAGGCCGAGCTCATCGAGGCGCTCCCCCCGGACGGGACCGCGCTCCTGAACGCCGACGACCCCCGCGTGCGCGGCCTCGCCGGTCGCACCCGGGCGCACGTGGTGCTGTTCGGCGAGGCCGAGGACGCCGACATCCGGGCGACGGATGTGCGCGCGACCGGGCTCGACGGCCTCGTCTTCACCGTGAGCGCCGGCGGCCGTCAGGCGACGGCGCGGCTGCCGCTGCCCGGCCGCCATCTGCTCCCCGCGGGCCTGAGCGCGATCGGGGCGGCGCTCGCGCTCGGGGTCCCGCTCGACGAGGCGGCGATCGCGCTCGAGACGCTCGAGCGGCCGGCGCACCGGATGAGCGTGCGGCCCGCGGGGGACATCACCGTGATCGACGACTCGTACAACGCCAGTCCCGCCGCGGTGCACGCGGCGCTCGCGGTGCTCCGCGAAGCGCCGGGCCGGCGCGTCGCCGTGCTCGGCGACATGCTCGAGCTCGGCACGCTCTCCGCCGCCGCGCACGACGAGGTCGGCGTCGACGCCGCGCGGAGCGCCGACGTGCTCGTCGCCGTCGGCGACCTCGCCGCGACGATCGCGAGCAGCGCCGAGCGGGCCGGCCTGCGCCAGGTGCATCGCGCTTCGGATGCCGCCGAGGCGCTCGTCCACTGCCGCCAGCTCCTTCGCCCCGGCGACACCGTCCTCGTGAAGGGCTCGCGCGCGCTGGCCCTCGACCGCCTCGCCGACGCCCTTGTCCGTCCGGCCGTGGCGACGTAGTGGCGATCCTCGCCCTGGGGCTGCTGCTGACGGCGTTCCTGCTCGGCCTGATCCTCGGCGCTCCGTACATCGAGCTGCTCCGTCGCCTGCGGATGGGGAAGCGGATCCGGCTCGAGGGCCCGGAGTCGCACCTCGCGAAGCAGGGCACGCCCACCCTCGGCGGGCTGCTCGTGATCATCGTCGTCGTCACCCTCGCGGTGCTCGTGTTCGCCCTGCTGCCGGACCCGCAGCGCGGCGACTACGTCGCCCAGACGATCGTGCCGGTCGGCGCGCTCGTGGCGGTGGGGATCCTCGGCTTCATCGATGACTACGTGAACATCGTCTACGGCGTCGGGATCCGCGGCCGGCACAAGCTCGCGTGGCAGCTCATCGTGGCCGTCGTCGCGGCTTTGTACATCCAGCGGCACTTCGCCATCACGGCCGTCTTCATCCCCCTCGTCGGGGACCTCGAGATCGGGGCGCAGGCCTTCGTCGCCCTCGCGACCGTCGCGATCATCGGCACGTCGAACGGCGTCAACCTCGCCGACGGCCTCGATGGGCTC
>WNGF01030332.1_pt1:0-2500 | contig 12792 bp, 6 predicted proteins | sample 5400641 | NCBI WGS metagenome assembly WNGF01 (sample SAMN13153371, study PRJNA577476) | soil metagenome | isolation source: 80 cm soil or saprolite under grassland replicate 2 | place: USA:California | collected 2016-06-15
CCCTTCCGAAGTCGGGGTTTTTAGCATGTATTAGCTCTAGAATTACCACGGTTATCCAAGTAGTAAGGTACTATCAAATAAACGATAACTGATTTAATGAGCCATTCGCAGTTTCACCGTATAGATTGCTTATACTTAGACATGCATGGCTTAATCTTTGAGACAAGCATATGACTACTGGCAGAATCAACCAGGTAACTATCTTGAACCCTGGGCCCGAGGGCCGCAGAGATACCCGAACTTAATCAGGCAGAGCAGTTCACTGAGGCGGTTCGCACCGCAGCTGATCGGAACCCCGGAGCTAGGCTGCAACAGGGACCTCACAACTATCCAATTGCCCCCACTGAGTTCCCCACAGGATGGTCCACCGCACAAGTGTTCCAGCGCTGAGCGCTTTCCCACAGTGCTGTATACACCCCGCAGGAGGAGGATACCTTCCACAGATCACGTCAGAGACGGCTATCTGCTTGGGCTTACCCCCGAATGTCTTAGGATAGGTTTGACCATCGGTCAGTAATCCACAGACTCCAACAGAGCCCGCCATGCCAAAGCTGACGGGTCGTCGGGCGCCTCTGCAGGCCTCGGAGTTTGACGTCAGAGGGACTACATCAGCAGTGTGTACCACCACCTGTCCTAGCTTTGGGGGCCCGTAGCACGCTTCGACGGCTAGGAATGGGTTGGTGGTCACGCAACTAAGGAACAGAATAATAGTGTGCCTTTCAGCAGTTTGCACTTCCAAACAGGCCTTTTTAGGGGCCCGAACTTCCGCGACTAAAGGGAACAGGCTATCGCTGCCTAAGCATGCCCTCAGAAGCGCCTTATTAGACAACTCCCGATTCCTTACTTACAGCTCCAACCTGCTCCCTTCATATACCCACCGACTTCGTTTCACATGAAATCTCGTATGCAATTGTTTTTGGACAGTATATATTTTTCCGACAAATGTTTTGTGTGGGCTAAGGGGCTTGGTCACCCCCCACCACAGGAAAAGGTGGCCAATTTTCCGGAGAATCACGTACTTGGCGCATCCGACGGTCCGCGCGCCAGGCACTCTGCAGGCTGGTACAGGACCTGTAGAGGCCTGGAGCAACGAGCACAGGCCTTGCGCACGGGCTGTGGGATGCTTGGAGGGCCTGTAATTCGGAGCCTATAAGGCCTGTAACTCGGAGCCTACACAGCCTTGCGCACAGCCTGTCGGGTACCTAGAGAACCCGTAATCCGGAGTCTGTAGGGCCCCCTTAAGCCTATAAGGTGATGTTGTCACCTAACACCGAATTTTCCGAAAAAGTTCACTATTACACCAACGCCCCACCAGCCTAGCAAAATCTAATAGTGACCTCAATGGGTACCCTACCTAGATTCTCTCGCTCTACCTAACTATATAGGTAGCACTGTGAACAGAGCACCCATTAAATCTCCGTCGCTTTAGCCCGTATCGCGAAATGAATAGTGCCTTTAGAATCGCCTTCTAAAATAACCCTAGAAGGAATACTTTGTCAGATCCGAAGCCCCTAGTTACTCTAGCCCTCACACCTGGGTTACCCTAGAGCCAGGACTGAGCAAAAATCCCAAGTCCTCTTCACGCCCGAGCTATCCTAGCCCTCACACCTGGCCTACCCTGCACCACACCTGGCCTACCCTACCCTGCACCACACCTGGCCTACCCTGCACCACACCTGGCCTACCCTGCACCACACCTGGCCTACCCTAGACCTCACCTGAGCTACCCTAGACCTCACCTGAGCTACCCTAGACCTCACACCTGGGTTGCCCTGGAGCCAGGAGTGAGCGAAAATCCCAAGTCCTCTTCACACCTGGCCTACCCTACCCTCACACCTGGCTTACCCTGCAGCCAGGAGTGGGCAAAAATCTCAAGTCCTCTTCACACCCAAGCTGCCCTAGACCGCACACCTGGCCTACCCTGCACCACACCTGGCTTACCCTACACCGCACCTGGTCTACCCTAGACCTCACAGCTGGGTTACCCTGGAGCCAGGAGTGGGCAAAAATCCTGTCCTCTTCACATCTGAGCTACCCTACACCTCACACCTAGGTTACCCTAGCCCTCATACCTGGCCTACCTTATACCACACCTGACCTACCCTAGCCCTCACACCTGACCTACCCTACAGCACACCTAGCCTACCCTAGCCCTCATACCTGGCCTACCTTATACCACACCTGACCTACCCTAGCCCTCACACCTGACCTACCCTACAGCACACCTAGCCTACCCTACACCACAGCTGACCTACCCTAGCCCTCACCTGGCCTACCCTATACCACACTTGAGCTACCCTATACCACACACCTAGCCTACCCTACACCACACCCGAGCTACCCTAGACCTTACACCTGGCCTACCCTACACCTCACACCTAGCCTACCCTACACCACCCCCGAGCTACCCTAGACCTCAGACCTGGCCCTACCACACCTATCTTACACCACACCTAGCCTACCCTGTAGACATAGAACCAACTTTTATAAGTTCTGTTCA
>WNGF01030332.1_pt1:10000-12792 | contig 12792 bp, 6 predicted proteins | sample 5400641 | NCBI WGS metagenome assembly WNGF01 (sample SAMN13153371, study PRJNA577476) | soil metagenome | isolation source: 80 cm soil or saprolite under grassland replicate 2 | place: USA:California | collected 2016-06-15
TCGAAAGAGCTTCACATGAGCGAAGGTGACCAGTCACATACGGGATTCTCACCCTCTATGACGTCCTGTTCCAAGGAACTTAGACCGGTACCACACCCGAAGCATCTTCTACAAATTACAACTCGGACCCTGAAAGAGCCAGATTTCAAATTTGAGCTGTTGCCGCTTCACTCGCCGTTACTAAGGCAATCCCTGTTGGTTTCTTTTCCTCCGCTTATTGATATGCTTAAGTTCAGCGGGTATCCCTACCCGATCCGAGGTCAACCATAGAAAATTAGGGGTTGATGGCAAGCATCCACCGGGACCCTGTAGCGAGAAGTATTACTACGCTTAGAGCCAGATGGCACCGCCACTGATTTTAAGGGCTGCCGGTAACAGCAGGCCCCAACACCAAGCTAGGCTTGAGGGGTTATAATGACGCTCGAACGGGCATGCCCCTCGGAATACCAAGGGGCGCAATGTGCGTTCAAAGATTCGATGATTCACTGAATTCTGCAATTCACATTACTTATCGCATTTCGCTGCGTTCTTCATCGATGCCAGAACCAAGAGATCCGTTGTTGAAAGTTTTAACTATTATATAGTACTCAGACGACACTAATATTCAGAGTTTTGGGGTCCTTTGGCGGGCACTTACCAGCCGGAGCCAGTAGCCAAGGCGGCCCGCCAAAGCAACAAAGGTATAGTATTCAAGGGTGGGAGATCTACCCGTGAGGGCATGAACTCTGTAATGATCCTTCCGCAGGTTCACCTACGGAACGGTTCTTTTCTATAGTAAATTTACCCGCTGAGTTTCCCCAACGACCCGACTATATCTGAAGCGAGATGCTCTGTAACATCCCGCCCACAACCACTTAGTCTGTGAACGTTACCCGTATACAGGTGCACTTAGGGTCTTCGCTGCGGATTGCCTATTGTAACATCCCGGCTCTCTCTTACCATACCCCATGCTGTTAACATGGGCCCCAACCCGATTTCCCGGGTCGGTTGGTGGAGCGGGCTTTAAGGTGTCCCCGTCAATTCGGTTGTGTTGCCAGAGGGTACTCTGACTTGCATAAGGCCCCATTGTTTAGAGTCGCGCGACTACCTGTTGCCAGGCTGCAAAGGCTTCTATAAGCTTCACTATGGAAGGATCATATGCTCCGAGACTTATTCTACGGAAACCTTGTTACGACTTTTACTTCCTCTAAATGACCAAGTTTGGACAACTTTCCGGCCCTAGATGAGTGTTGCCACTCTTCCTGGGCCAGTCCGAAAGCCTCACTGAGCCATTCAATCGGTAGTAGCGACGGGCGGTGTGTACAAAGGGCAGGGACGTAATCAGCGCAAGCTGATGACTTGCGCTTACTAGGAATTCCTCGTTGAAGAGCAATAATTGCAATGCTCTATCCCCAGCACGACAGGGTTTAACAAGATTACCCAGGCCTTTCGGTCAAGGAATGAACTCGTTGGCCCTGTCAGTGTAGCGCGCGTGCGGCCCAGAACATCTAAGGGCATCACAGACCTGTTATTGCCTCAAACTTCCATCGGCTTGAGCCGATAGTCCCTCTAAGAAGCCGGCGACCAGCCAAAGCTAGCCTGGCTATTTAGCAGGTTAAGGTCTCGTTCGTTATCGCAATTAAGCAGACAAATCACTCCACCAACTAAGAACGGCCATGCACCACCACCCACAAAATCAAGAAAGAGCTCTCAATCTGTCAATCCTTATTGTGTCTGGACCTGGTGAGTTTCCCCGTGTTGAGTCAAATTAAGCCGCAGGCTCCCGTTTTCCTTCCTTTGGTTTTCACCGTAGGACGGACTATATCTTAAGCAGTTCGGAAATCAGTTTGTTGCAAAATAGACCGTGGATTTCGGACCACCCACCCCCGTCTAGTCTCTGAACCGTCTCCAATGTGAAAACACATAAGGAGCATGGCTGCGAGTTGCCCATTGTTACATTCCTAGCGTTTTTACCATACCCAAGGTCGTTATCCTTGGCCACTAATGTCTTTCGATCACCAGTTTGGTAGCTAGAACTTTAGGGTGTTCCCGACAGTTTGGGGATGTTGCCAACCATGTTGGTTGACTAGCACTTGTTTGGCTTACGCCAGGTACACCACCTCCCCTTCCGGGGTGCTTTTAGGAGCCGAGCTGCGGTAACAGATTCTGTTAACTCCTGGTGGTGCCCTTCCGTCAATTTCTTTAAGTTTCAGCCTTGCGACCATACTCCCCCCAGAACCCAAAGACTTTGATTTCTCGTAAGGTGCCGAGCGAGTCAAAAAGATAACATCGCCCGATCCCTAGTCGGCATAGTTTATGGTTAAGACTACGACGGTATCTGCAAATTCTCCATAGGCTTTCGCCGCTGGCTCGACTATATCTTAAGAGGCGTCAAAGGCCTCCCACCAACATCTAGTCTGTGAACAGCACCCATGACAGCTGGCAGGCTGCGGTAGGGCTTGGCTGCGGATTACCCATTGTCTTCATCTCAGATGCTTTTACCGTACCCAGTTCGTTACGCTGGCCACTACTGTCTTTCGACGGCAGCTTGGTGATCTGAGCTTTAGGGAGTCCCCGCAATTTGATGGTGTTGTCTGAAAATTCAAGACTAGCAAAACGAACATTTCACTTTCGACGACCAGATAATCGTCTTCGATCCCCTAACTTTCGTTCACTGATTAATGAAAACATCCTTGGCAAATGCTTTCGCAGTAGTTAGTCTTCAATAAATCCAAGAATTTCACCTCTGACAATTGAATACTGATGCCCCCGACTATCCCTATTAATCATTACGGCGGTCCTAGAAACCAACA
>WNGF01007799.1_pt1 | contig 12789 bp, 9 predicted proteins | sample 5400641 | NCBI WGS metagenome assembly WNGF01 (sample SAMN13153371, study PRJNA577476) | soil metagenome | isolation source: 80 cm soil or saprolite under grassland replicate 2 | place: USA:California | collected 2016-06-15
GCGCTGCATCCCTACCCGAACGCGAACACGGATCCGCCGGAGAAGGGCGCCGCGTGGCCGCAGGTAAGCGTCGCGAACCTCGACCGGGCTCAGCAGGCCTTCTGGGACGGCTTCAACGGGACGGCCCAGCCGACGTTCCAGGAGAGCGGCGCTCGAACTCAAGGTCGGACGCCGTACGTGCGCTGGGTCCTCGACGAGGCGGGCTGGCAGACGGATACGCGCGGCCTGCCCGGGTACTTCGGAAGCGAGAACACGCCTACCGTCGACGAGGCCACGCAGGCGCGGTACTACAAGACGGTCGTTCAGCGTTTCGCGTGCGACCCGCGCGTCGCCGCGCTCCTCTTCTTCCATTGGATCGACGAAGCCGACCGCGACCGCATACAGAGCGGCCTCGTGCGCGCGAACAGGGCGATGAAGCCGGCGGCGAACGCGGTGAGGGACGCGATCGGAGACGGTTGCACCCGCGCGCAGGTCGCGTGGCGGCATTCGACGGCGGTCGACGGCGCGAGCGCGACGTGGAAGCCGAAGGCGGGGTTTCTCTTCTTCGTGAAGGCATTCGAGGAGGCGACGTTCACGGCAACCGCGACACCGAAGAAGACCGCGTCGAAGCGCGCGAAGAGGCTCGGTCAGAAGCTCAAGGCGGTCAAGGTGAAGGGCAAGCTCAAGGCCTACGCCGGCGGCGGCGTCAAGTTCAAGGGGATCAAGTTCGCGAACGCGAACAAGTACACGTTCAGCGTGAAAGTTACGGCCGCTCTGAACCCGAAGCGGACCGTGACGTTGAAGACGAAGAAGATCAAGAACCCCGACATCGAGCTCTGACGGTCCACGGCGACCGTCGCCGTCCTCTCCGACACGCACCTTCCGCGCGGCGCGCGTGCGCTGCCGGCCCGCTGCGTCGAGCTCTGCCGCGCGGCGGACCTGATTCTGCACGGCGGGGACTTCGTCTCTGCGACGTTTCTCGCGGAGCTGCGCGCGCTGGGCCCGCCGGTCGAGGCGGTCCACGGGAACATGGACGAGCCGGCTGTGAAGGAGGAGCTGCCGAAGGAACACGTTGTGGAGATCGAGGGCGTGAGGGTCGGCCTGGTGCACATTCCGGGGCCGGCGGCTGGACGGGCGGCGCGGTTGCGGGCGAAGTTCCCGCGCTGCGACGCGATCGTCTACGGCCACACGCACGTGCCAGAGGTGACCCGGGACGAAGAGGTCTGGATTCTCAATCCCGGCTCGCCGACGGAGCGCCGGCGGTCTCCGGGGCACGCAATGCTGCTGCTCGAGGTCGCGGCGGGCGAGATCCGACCGGAACTCGTGACGATTTGACACGAACGTCTGTTCGCTTTATCATGCGAACGCATGTTCGGCAAGGTGCTCCTCGTTTCCGTCGCCGCCCTCGTTCTCTGGGGCGTCGTGGCGCGCGCGTCCAGCGGCGCCGGCCGGGAGCACGTGTACGTCGTGAAGCCGCATGACACCCTCTGGACGATCGCCGCGCGGACGTACGGTGGGGATCCGCGCGCCGGTATCTGGAGGATCCAGAAGGCGAACCATCTGGCCGGGGCGACGATCGTCCCGGGCGAGAAGCTCGTCGTCCCCGGCTAGCTACATCCCGCGGTAGGCGTGGCCCGCCATCGCCTGCGGGTCAAGCATCACGTTGACGATCGCGGGCTCGCCCGACGCCAGGGCACGCTCGAGCGCCGGGGCGAGCTCGCTCGGCCGCTCGACGTGCTCGCCGTGGCCGCCGAACGTCTCGGTCAGCTTGTCGTAGCGCGTCTGCGCCAGCTCGACCGCGACACCAGCGTCGTCGCCGTAGATGCCCGCCTGCGGGATGCGGATCTCGCCCCAGCCCGCGTCGTTCCCGATCACGAACACGGCCGGCAGCTCGAAGCGCACGAGCGTGTCGAGCTCGAAGCCGTTCAGCCCGAAGGCACCGTCGCCCGCGACGACGACCACCTGCTTCTCAGGCTTCGCGGCCTTCACCCCTACGGCGTAGGGTGGCCCGACGCCGAGGCAGCCGAACGGCCCGGGATCGAGCCAATGCCCCGGCCGGTGGATTCGCAATACGCGTGAGACAGCGGCCACGACGTCCCCGCCGTCCCCGATCACGATCGTCCCGGGGTCGAGCACCTCGTCGAGCGCCTTGCCCAGCCGGTAGTGGTGGATCGGTGCCGTGTCCGAGTCGATCTGGGCGCGGTGCTCGTCCCACCAGGCGCCCTCGGCCTCGCGCAAGCGAGCCAGCCACCGCTCGCGGTCGACGCGAACGTTCTTGACGCCGTCGGCGAGGATCCCGAGCACTGCCGCGCAGTCGCCGACGATGCCCGCGTCCGGCGCGCGGTTGCGGCCGAGCTCGGTCGCGTCGGCGTGGACGTGCACGAGCTTCGCATCGCCGAAGCGGCCGAACCTGAGGCGAAAGTCGAGCGGCGTCCCGAGCACGCAGACGACGTCGGCCGTCTCGAGCGCCGCGGCGCGCGCGTGCTGGAAGAACAGCTCGTGCTCGGGCGGCAGCGCGCCGCGGCCCGAGCCGTTGAGAAAGATCGGCAGGCGGCCGTTCCCGGCGAACAGCCCGAGTTGCTTCCACGCGCCGTCCCACCAGATGCCGCTGCCCGCAATGACCGCCGGGCGCTCCGCACCGTTGAGCAATTCCGCCGCCTTCATCACCTCGCGCGGGTCACCGAACGTGCGCGCCGTGGAGCGTGACGGTCGTGCGTCGACGTCGTCTGTTTCCGCGAACAGCACGTCCATCGGCAGCTCCAGGTAGACAGGCCCGCGCGGTTGCGCCAGCGCGTGCCGGAAGGCGCTCGCGACGTACTCGGGAGTACGCTCGGGCTGCGCGCAGACGGCGGCCCACTTCGTGATCGGCTTCAGGATCGACAGCTGGTCGAGCTCCTGCAGCGCGAGCTGCTCGGCCTGCACGAGCGGGCGCGCTCCGCCGATCACGACGAGCGGTGTTTGCGCCGCGAACGAGTTCGCGACCGCGGTCACCGTGCCGGTGACGCCGGGCCCGGCGGTGACGAGCGCGACGCCGCACTCGCGGTTGATCCGTCCCCACGCTTCGGCGGCGTGCGCAGCGGCCTGCTCGTGTCGCACGTCGATCACGCGCACGCCTTCCCGCCGGCAGCCCTCGTAGATCGGCATCACGTGGCCGCCCGAGAGCGTGAAGACCGTGTCGACGCCGTGCGCCTTGATCGCGCGTGCGGCGAGCGCTCCCGCCTGAACCCGAGTCACGGCGCCGACCCTACACAGCGCCCCTTTTCAGGTTCGCGAGTAAGGACTAGGGTCTTTGTGGACACATGAACTGTCCGGATTGTGGGACCGAGAACCGGGAGGGGCGCAAATTCTGCTCGAACTGCGGCAGGGCGCTCGCCCTGCTCTGCCCTGCCTGCGGCACGGCGAACGAGCCGGGAGAGCGGTTCTGCGGCGAGTGCGGCTCGGCGCTGACCCAGGCTGCCCCTCGGGCGGTCGCGCCCGCCGCGCGCAAGGGTCCAGCCTCTGAACGCCGCCTCGTGTCCGTCCTGTTCGTCGACCTCGTCGGCTTCACGACCATCTCGGAGGCCCGCGACTCGGAGGAGGCGCGCGAGCTGCTCTCGCGCTACTCCGAGCTGGCCAGGACGCTGATCAAGCGCTTCGGCGGAACGATCGAGAAGTTCATCGGCGATGCGGTCATGGCCGTGTGGGGAACTCCGACGGCGACGGAGGACGACGCCGAGCGGGCCGTCAGGGCGGCGCTCGACCTGGTCGCGTCCGTTCCCGAGCTCGATCCGGCGCTGCAGGCGAGGGCGGGGGTGCTGACAGGCGAGGCGGCGGTCACCATCGGCGCCGAGGGCGAGGGGATGGTCGCGGGCGACCTCGTCAACACAGCGTCGCGGATCCAGACCGCCGCCGATCCGGGGACGGTGCTCGTCGGCGAGGCGACGCGCCGCTCGACCGAGCAGGCGATCGTCTACGAGAACGCGGGCGAGCACGAGCTGAAGGGGAAGGCGGAGCCGGTGGCCCTCTCGCGCGCGCTGCGGGTCGTCTCGGCCCGCGGCGGCTCGCTGAAGTCGGCTGGTCTCGAGCCGCCGTTCGTCGGCCGCGACCGTGAGCTGAAGCTGATCAAGGACCTGTTCCACGGCTGCGCGAGCGAACGGCGCGCGCACCTCGTCTCGGTCACCGGGATCGCCGGGATCGGCAAGTCACGCCTGGTCTGGGAGTTCTACAAGTACTTCGACGGGATCGTCCAGCAGGTGTACTGGCACCGCGGCCGCTGCCTCGCGTACGGCGAGGGCGTCGCCTACTGGGCGCTGGCGGACATGGTGCGCATGCGTGCCCGCATCGGCGAGACCGAGGATGTGAGCTCGGCCCGCCCGAAGCTCCACGCGATGGTGGAGGAGTACCTGCTCGACCCGGAGGAGCGCGCTTTCGTGGAGCCGAGGCTCGCGCACCTGCTCGGGCTGGACGAGGCGGTCACGGGCGACCGGCAGGATCTCTTCGCAGCGTGGCGCCTCTTCTTCGAACGGCTCGCCGACGCGAGCCCGACGGTGTTGGCGTTCGAAGACATGCAGTGGGCGGACACGAGCCTGCTCGACTTCGTCGAGTACCTGCTCGAGTGGTCGCGCGACTACCCGCTGTACGTGATCACGCTCGCCCGGCCCGAGATCCACGAGCGCCGCCCGGGCTGGGGAGCCGGGCACCGCAACTTCACGTCCATCTATCTCGAACCGCTCTCGGAGCGCTCCATGCGCGAACTCCTGGAGGGGCTCGTGCCCGGCCTGCCCGAGCGTTTGCGCGAGCAGATCCTCGCGCGCGCCGAGGGCGTGCCGCTCTACGCGGTCGAGACGGTGCGGATGCTGCTCGATCGCGGCCTTCTCGTGCAGGAGGGTCCGGTCTACCGGCCGGCCGGTGAGATCGCGGCGCTCGAGGTCCCGGAGACGCTGCATGCCTTGATCGCCGCCCGCCTGGACGGCCTCGCAATGGAGGAGCGGCGCCTGCTGCAGGACGGGGCTGTGCTCGGCAAGACGTTTGCGGCCGACGCGCTCGCGGCGCTGTCGGGGGTGCCGGCCGCGGACCTGGAGCCCTTGCTCTCGGGGCTGGTGCGCAAGGAGGTGCTGAGCGTCCAGTCCGATCCGCGCTCGCCGGAGCGCGGCCAGTACGGCTTCCTGCAGGACCTCGTCCGCCACGTCGCCTACGAGACGCTCTCGAAACGAGAGCGCAAGTCGCGGCACCTGGACGCCGCCGCGTACATCGAGGCGACGTTCGGCCAGGAGGAGGTGCCCGAGGTGCTGGCGTCGCACTACCTGGCCGCCTTTCAGATTGCGCCGGACGCGGACGACGCGCGGGTGATCCGAGGGAAGGCCGAGGAGATGCTGAGGCGCGCGGGCGAGCGCGCCGCGTCGCTCGGCGCGCCGGAGGAAGGGCGCCGCTACTTCGACCAGGCCGCAGAGCTGACGGACGAGCCGCTCGCGGCGGCGGGACTATTGGAGCACGCGGGCCGGCTCGCTGTCCAGGCGAACCGCCTGGTCGAGGCGCGGGAACGGCTCGAGCGCGCGGTCACGCTCTATCGTGATGCGGGCGAGGCTCAGGCGGCCGCGCGGGCCACCGCCGCTCTCGCCGAGGTTGACTTCGCCGAAGGACATTACGAGCAGGCCGTCGGTCGGCTCGAGCCGGCGATCGCCGAGCTCGAGCAGGGCAAGCCCAGCGCAGCGCTCGCAGCCGCACTCGCGCAGCTCGGCCGCTCGCACGTCCTGGCCGGCCACGGCGCCGACGCCGCCACTCCGTTACTCGACCGGTCGCTCACCCTGGCCGAGCGGCTGCAGCTGCCTGACGTCTTCGTCGAGGCGTTGAACAGCAAAGGAGTCATCCTGCTCAACCAGGGACGGCTGGCCGAGTCGCGGATCCTGCTGTCGGCCGCGGTCGAACGGGCGCACGCCGAGCAGGTGTACGCCAGCGTCCTGCGCGCGGAGAACAACTTCGCAGTCGTACTCGAGAACTTGGACCGTCGTGCCGAGGCGTTGGAAGTCTGTGAGCGTGCGCTGGCCTTTGCGCGGCGTCGCGGTGACCGCCGCTGGGAATCGAACCTGCATACCGGTTCGATCATCGATCTGTTCATGCTCGGTCGCTGGGACGAGGCGCTGGCGGTCATCGTCGAGGAGGAGCCGGAGGCTGCGACCGAATCGGCGCGAAGCCAGCTGCTCAACGGAGTTCTGATCCACTGCGAGCGGGGCGCGCTCGATCGGGCACGCGCTCTGTTCGCGGGCCTCGATTCGCTGCGCGAGAGCGAACTTCCCCAGAGCAGAGCCGGGTATGCGGGTCTGGAGGCGCGGCTGCTGCGAGCCGAAGGCCTTCCTGCGGAGGCGCTCGCGGCAGCCGAGCGCGCGCTCGCCGTCCGCGGCGAGCTCGCGATCAGTGACACGACCATCAAGATGGGTCTGGTCGAAGCCGTCGAGGCCGCGCTTACTCTCGCCGACCTCGAGAAGGCCGACGAGCTGCTCGGCGTCGTCGACTCCCTCGAGCCCGGCGAGCTCGCGCCGTTCCTACAGGCCCACGCTCTTCGTCTCCGGGCGCGCCTCGACGGCGTCCGTGGACTCGGCAAGCGCATCGACGAGGGCTTCCGCGCAGCGGCGGGGATCTTTCGCGAGTTCGACTTCGCCTTCTACCTCGCGGTCACAGAGGCCGAGCACAGCGAGTGGCTCGCAGGAGAGGGACGAATCGACGAAGCGCGGCCCCTGCTCGAAGAATCGCGCGAGACGTTCGCACGCCTCGAGGCAACGCCCTGGCTTGCCCGCGTGGAGCGCGTCGGAGCCGAGGTTGCCGCATGAACTGCCGCTCCTGCGGTGCGGACAACCCACCTGGCCAGAAGTTCTGCGGAGAGTGCGGCACGCCGCTTGCCGCGGTTTGCTCGGCGTGCGGGGCCCAGAACTCACCCGGGCAGAAGTTCTGCGGCGAGTGCGGGTCGCCCCTGACGGCGGCCCGTCCGGCCGTCGCACCGGTTCCGCGTGAGGCTCCCGCCTCCGAGAGACGACTCGTGTCGGTGCTGTTCGTCGATCTCGTCGGATTCACGGCGGCGTCCGAATCCCGCGACTCGGAGGAGGTTCGCGAGCTGTTGTCGCGCTACGCCGACCTCTCGCGCACGCTGATCGCCCGCTACGGCGGCACGGTGGAGAAGTTCATCGGCGACGCGGTGATGGCCGTCTGGGGCACGCCGACGGCGACCGAGGACGACGCCGAGCGCGCGGTCCGGGCCGCGCTCGACCTCGTCGCGTCCGTTCCCGAGCTCGATCCCGCGTTGAGGGCGAGGGCCGGCGTCCTGACCGGCGAGGCGGCGGTGACGATCGGCGCCGAGGGCGAGGGGATGGTTGCCGGCGACCTCGTGAACACGGCTTCACGAATCCAGTCGGTCGCCGAGCCCGGCACCGTGCTCGTCGGCGACGTCACGCGGCGGTCGACCGAGCAGGCAGTCGTCTTCGAAAGCGGCGGGGAGCACGAGCTGAAGGGCAAGGCGGAGCCGGTGGCGCTCTGGAAGGCATTACGCGTCGTCTCCGGGGTTGGCGGCACGCTGAAGTCGGCAGGGCTCGAGGCGCCGTTCGTCGGGCGCGAGCGCGAGCTGAAGCTGATCAAGGACATGTTTCACGCCAGCGCCCAAGATCGGCGTGCGCATCTCGTCTCCGTGACGGGGATCGCCGGGATCGGCAAGTCGCGCCTGGCCTGGGAGTTCTACAAGTACTTCGACGGGATCGTCGAGCAGGTCTACTGGCACCGGGGCCGCTGCCTCGCCTACGGCGAAGGCGTCGCCTACTGGGCGCTCGCGGACATGGTGCGCATGCGCGCTCGCATCGGCGAGGACGAGGAGGCCGGCTCGGCGCGCAGCAAGCTCCGGGCGAGCGTCGAGGAGCATGTGCCCAACGCGGAAGAGCGCGCATTCGTCGAGCCGCGGCTTGCGCACCTGCTCGGATTGGAGGACGCGCCGGTGGGCGACCGGCAGGATCTGTTCGCGGCCTGGCGCCTGTTCTTCGAGCGGCTGACCGACACCAATCCGACGGTGCTCGCGTTCGAGGACATGCAGTGGGCGGACGCGAGCCTGCTCGACTTCGTCGAGTACCTCCTCGAGTGGTCGCGCGACTTCCCGCTCTACGTGATCACGCTCGCGCGGCCCGAGTTGCACGAGCGAAGACCCGGCTGGGGCGCCGGCCAGCGCAACTTCACGTCGCTCTACCTCGAGCCGCTTTCGGAGAACGCCATGCAGGAGCTGCTCGAAGGGCTCGTCCCGGGCCTGCCCGAGCGCTTGCGCGAGCAGATCCTCGCGCGCGCGGAGGGCGTGCCGCTCTACGCGGTGGAAACAGTGCGCATGCTGCTCGACCGCGGGCTGTTGACGCGGGAAGGACCCGTTTACCGGCCGGCAGGCGAGATCGAGACGCTCGAGGTGCCCGAGACGCTGCACGCGCTGATCGCGGCACGGCTCGACGGCCTCTCGCCGGAGGAGCGCCGCGTGCTCCAGGACGGGGCCGTGCTCGGCAAGACGTTCAGCGTCCGCGCACTGGCCGCGCTGTCCCGAAGGGCGGCCGAGGACATCGAGCCGTTGCTCTCCTCGCTCGTGCGCAAGGAGGTCCTCGGCGTTCAATCGGATCCACGATCGCCCGAGCGCGGTCAGTACGGCTTCCTCCAAGACCTCGTCCGCCACGTCGCGTACGAGACACTCTCGAAGCGGGAGCGCAAGTCGCGACACCTGGACGCGGCTGTGCACATCGAGGCGAGCTTTGCCCAGGACGAGGTGGCGGAGGTGCTCGCGTCGCACTACGTGGCGGCTTATCAGGCCGCCCCCGAGGCAGAGGATGCGCCGGCCATCCGCTCGAAAGCCGAGGAGATGCTGACCCGGGCGGGTGAACGCGCGGCGTCGCTCGGAGCTCCCGAGGAAGGCCGCCGCTACTACGAGCAGGCCGCTGAGTTGGCGGACGAGCCACTGATGCAGGCGGAACTGCTCGAGCAGGCCGGGCGGCTGGCGATTCGCGCGAACCGTCCGACCGAGGCCCGGGAGCGGATCGAGCGCGCGCTGGCTCTTCGCGCCGACGCGAACGACCATCGCGGTGTGGCTCGCGCGCTCGCGGCGCTGGCCGATGTCGATCTTGCCGAGGGAAGTCTCGATAAAGCCGCCGCGCGGCTCGAGCAGGCGCTCGTGGAACTCGAAGAGGCCGGGCCCAGCGCCGAGCTGGCTGTTGCGCTCAGTCAGCTCGGCCGCGTGCGGGCGCTGGGTGGTCACCTCGAGGACGCCGCCGCCCCGCTCGAGCGCGCGCTCAGCTTGTCGGAGCGGCTGCTCCTGCCCGAGGTGTTCGTCGAGGCGCTGACGAGCAAGGGCGTCGTGCTGTTGCAGCAGGGGCGGCTGGCCGAGGCGCGCGTGCTGCTCGAGGCCGCGGGCGAGCGGGCGCACGCCGAGCAGCTGTACGCGAGCGCGCTGCGCGCGGAGAACAACCTCGGCGTGGTCCTCCAGAGTGCCGATCTCAGCTCCGAGGCGCTCGAGCTCGTTGAGCGGACGGTCGCGCTCGCCCGCCGCCGCGGCGACAGGCGCTGGGAGTCGAACCTCCGTACGGGAGGCCTGAGTCACCTCCTCCACCTCGGCCGGTGGGACGAAGCAGTCGCGATTGCAGCTGAGGAGGAGCCGCTCGTGGCAAGCGAGGTGGCGCTGGGCGGGCTCGTCGCCGTCGCGATCCTCCACTGCGAACGCGGTGAGGTGGACGCGGCACGCGATGTGCTCACGACCGCCGAGCGCCTGCGCGACAGCGTCAATCCGCAGATGAGAGGCGGCTATGCCGCCGTGGAAGCGCGCGTTTTACGCGCCGAAGGACGCGGCGCCGACGCCCTTGCCGCCGCAGAGCGTGGGCTTGCTGTTCGCGGCGACCTGTCGATCACCGATTGGACGATCAAGACTTCGCTGGTCCAGGCGGTCGAAGCTGCTCTCGAACTCGCCGACCTCGACAAGGCCGGCGAGCTGCTGGGAGTTCTGGACTCGCTCGATCCCGGTGACCTGACGCCGTTCCTGCAGGCAATGGCCGCCCGGCTGCACGCGCGCCTCGACGTCGCCCTGGGAGGGCGCGGGGAGATCGAGCAGCGCTTCCGGAGCGCGGCCGGGCTCTTCCGCGAGTTCGGTTTCGTCTTCTATCTCGCCGTCACGCAGCTCGAGCACGGCGAGTGGCTCGCGGCCGAGGGTCGCGATGCGGAAGCGCAGCCGCTGCTCGCCGAGGCGCGTGAGACGTTCGAGCTGCTAAAGGCGACGCCGTGGCTCGACCGGCTTGGCGCGGCCGGCGTGCGTGCGGTGCAGAGCGCCTGACGCCCTAACCGGCAGAATCACCGTGTGGATCTCGACCTCGTGTTCCTGGGCACCGCCGGCTCGATGCCGACGGGTCGGCGCTCGCCGACGGCGCTGCTGCTGCGCCGCGGCGGCGACCGCCTGCTGATCGACTGCGCCGAGGGCACGCAGCGGCAGCTCATGCGCTCGAACATCGGCCTGCTCGAGCTGCGCGAGGTCTTCCTCACGCACTACCACGCCGACCATTACCTCGGCCTGCCGGGGATGCTGAAGACCTTCGCGCTGCGCGGTCGCGAGCTGCCGATCACGATCTACGGGCCGCGCGGGCTCACCGACCTCTTCGTCGCGCTGCGGCGCATCTTCGGGAAGCTCACGTATCAGTACGAGCTCGTCGAGCTGCAGCCGGGGGACATGCTCGACCGCGGCGACTACCGCATCGTGACTTTCAGGGTGACACACCGTGTTCCGGCGCTCGGCTACGCGCTCGTCGAGGAACCGCGGCCCGGGCGCTTCGACGTCGCGGCTGCCGACGCGCTCGGCGTTCCGCCCGGGCCGGAGCGCGGGCGCCTCCAGGCGGGTGAGGCGATCGCGCTCGACGACGGCAGCATCGTCACGCCCGACCAGGTGCTCGGAGCGCCGCGCGCGGGGCGGAAGGTCCTCGTGACGGGCGACACGGCGCCGTCGCTCGGTTACCTCGAGCTTGCGCAGGGCGCGGAGCTGCTCGTGCACGAGGCGACGTTCTGCGAGGAGGAGCGCGAACGCGCGCAGGAGACGTCGCATTCGACCGCACGGGAGGCGGCCCAGGTCGCCGCCGCGGCAGGCGTGCGCATGCTCGCGCTGACGCACCTGTCTGCGCGCTACTTCGGGCCCGAGGTGCTGCGCGAGGCGCGCGAATTCTTCGCGGAGACGGTCGTGCCGCGTGACTTCGACGTGATCGAGATCCCGTTCCCCGAGCGCGGCGTGCCCGCGCTCGTCAAGGGCGGTGCGGTACAGACGGCCCCGGAAGCGGTATCGTCCGACCCTTCATGACTCGCATGGTGCAACTTGCGGTCGCCGGCGACATCAACGAGGCGGAGGAGATCCAGGGCCTCCTGACGTCGGCGGGCATCCCGTCCGAGCTGGAGAGCGCCCAGGACGAGCCGCTGACGGTCGTCGTGCCGGAGTCGTCGCTCGAGGACGCGAAGGAAGCGATCGAGGCGCTGACCGAGCCGGACGAGCTCATTTCTGAGCCTTAGAGGCTCAGCGACCGAAATGCTGCGCATTTCGGTCGTGAAGACCTGGACAGGCGCGCCTGCGGCGCGCGTGTCCATTTGGTGGCCTGCATAGGGGATCAGCTTCCGTGATTCCGATGTGTCGGCGCGGCAAAGCCGCGCCTTGTGCGACACGCCGAAGATAAACGTCTCGCCGGCGAATGCGTGCTTGTCGTTAGTCGAGCCCGCCGGTCCTGCGACACGAAGTCGTCACGCTCCTGTATGGGTGGCTGCCACCAGACGTGTCCGTGAGGCCGCCGCCGAGTTCGTGATCCCACGCACCATTGCTGACTTGGGTGACACGGACGCGATACTCCTGCGCGGGTGGCTGCCGCCGGAAGTCGGCCTCCAGACGTCGTGACCCGCCTCTCGCCCAATTGATTAGCTATGCTTAGCTAATGGTTCAGGTCAACATGCACGAAGCGAAGACGCGCCTCTCGCAGCTTGTCGAACTCGTCGAGGACGGTGAACGCGTCGTGATCGCGCGTGACGGCACCCCGGTCGTGGAGCTCGTTCGCCTCGACCCGGCACACATCAATCGGCGTGGGGGACAGTGGAAGGGCAAGGCCGAGATCGCCGACGACTTCGATGCACCGCTGCTGGAGCTCGAGGAGCTTTTCGGCACCTGAAGATCCTCCTCGACACGCACATCGCCTTGCGGTGGGCGAACGATCCGACACACCTGGAAAAGGAGGCGCAGGACGCGATCGCAGACGGCGCGAATGATGTCTTCTTGAGCGCCGTGAGCGTTTGGGAAGCGGTGATCAAGGTTGCCTCCGGCCGTCTCTCGACCCCAGCGCCTCTGGAAGAGGCGGCGACAGCCGCACGAATTCGTGAGCTGCCGGTCCGCTGGGACCATGCTCGGCGCGCTGCCGCTTTGCCCGCGCTCCATCGGGACCCATTCGACCGCATGCTCATCGCGCAAGCGCTCGAGGAAGGCCTTGTGTTGATAACGCGCGATTCGCTCGTGGAGCAGTACGCCGTCTCGACGATGCACGCGTAGCGCGTCCGTCCGCTTCGCCCGCTAGGGTTCGATCCACTGACCCCTTTAAGTCCGGTCCAGCGAGGCCGGAAAGGAGTTCGAATGACGCTGCACGCCCTGAGAGCCCCGACCACGCCTGCGCCTTGAGCCAGGCGACCGTGTCGGCCGGGAAGGTCGTTCTCGACGCCGAGGCGATCGACCGGACGCTCTCCCGCATCGCGCACGAGATCATCGAGCGGAACGACGAGCTCGACGAGGTCGCGCTCGTGGGCATCCACCAGCGGGGAGTGCCGCTC
>WNGF01016819.1_pt1 | contig 12789 bp, 16 predicted proteins | sample 5400641 | NCBI WGS metagenome assembly WNGF01 (sample SAMN13153371, study PRJNA577476) | soil metagenome | isolation source: 80 cm soil or saprolite under grassland replicate 2 | place: USA:California | collected 2016-06-15
AACGCCTGGTAGATGACGGGGAAGTACCCGATCACCATCGCCAGGAACGCGAAACCCATGCCCGCCTCGATGACGGTGAGGGTCTTCGCGAACGGCGTGCGGGGCGCGACGTCCCCCAACCCGAGCGTGAAGAAGGTCGTGCCGCTCAGGTACACGTCGGCCCCGAACCGCGGGGTGGCGCCCGTCATGATGAGTGCCGAGCCGGCCGCCCAGTGCAGCATGCCGAACGCGAGCACGATGCCCGCCGCCCAGACGGCCAGCAGCAGGAGCAGCGAGAGGGGGCCGTAGAAGCTGAGGAACGCATCACCCAGCCGCCGCGGCAGGAGGGGAGCGACGGCCCGCCAGGGACGCCACGTCGCGCGGTAGAAGAACCGGGTGAGCCGGAAGCGGCCGCTCACGCGCCGCGGCAGGATGATCGTCTCGAAGGCGTCCCATAGCACGGTCGCCAGCAGGGTGGCCCCCGCGACCCCGATGAGCCATCGCATGGACGAGAAAGCTACCGCGTTCCGGCGCCTAGCGGGAACCCGCAGCGCTGCGGTTTCGTTACGTTACCTTATTGCCATGTCCATCCGGCCGATCAAGCGAATCGTTCAGTCGCAGCCCACCATCGAAGGCGCGGGCGTGAAGTTGCGCCGCGCCTTCGGCTTCGGGAACACCGGCGACTTCGATCCCTTCCTTCTCTTGGACGACTTCCGCAACGAGCACCCGCAGGACTATCTCGCCGGATTCCCGTGGCACCCCCATCGGGGAATCGAGACCATCACCTACGTCCTGAGCGGCGGCACCGTGCAGCACGGTGACAGCCTGGGGAACCGTGGCTCGCTCGGCGCCGGCGACGTGCAGTGGATGACGGCGGGCTCGGGCATCCTCCACCAGGAGATGCCCAAAGGCGACGAGCGCGGGCGGATGCACGGCTTCCAGCTGTGGGCGAACCTCCCCCGCTCGCTCAAGATGACCGACCCGCGCTACCAGGACATCGTGGCGCGCGACATCCCGGAGGTCGTGGACGACGACGGGACGCGCGTGCGTGTCATCTGCGGCGAATTCTGGGGGAAGACCGGTCCCGTCGAGGGCGTCGCCGCCGATCCGCGCTACTTGGACGTCTGGGTCCCGCCGCGGGTGAAGAAGACGCTGCCCGTCGAGTCGTCGCGCCATGCGTTCGCGTACGTGTTCGAAGGGAGCGGGACCTTCCGCGACGCATCGGAGCCCCGGGCGGTTCGCACCGAGTGGGTCGGGGACGCGAGCGGAACCCCCGAGCTGACCGGGAACCGCTCGCTCGTGCTGTTCGACTCGGGCGACGAGATCACCGTCCACGCCGGCGACGCCGGGATCCGGTTTCTCCTCGTCTCCGGCCGGCCGATCGCGGAGCCAGTGGCCTGGCAGGGACCGATCGTCATGAACACCCCGGCGGAGCTCGAGCGCGCTTACGCGGAGCTCCACGACGGCACGTTCATCAAGCACCGCTGAGCCCGCAGAGCAAAATGAGCCCGGTATGCACGCACCTCGATCAAATCCGCGACGTGAAGCCGCACACACCGAACGGGTGCGAGGAATGCCTCAAGATGAGGAGCCGGTGGGTGCATCTGCGGCTCTGTCTCGCGTGCGGGCACGTCGGCTGCTGCGACTCCTCACCCAACCGCCACGCCCGCAAACATGCCGGCGCGTCGGACCACGCGATCGTGCAGTCGTTCGAGCCGGGCGAGGACTGGCGTTACTGCTTCGTGGACGACGTAGAGGTCTGACCGGTGACGACGGACGTCGCGACCCGCGACCTCTGGCCGGCCCTGCCGCTCGAGGGGTGGCGCGACACCTACGCCACGCTCCACATGTGGACGCAGATCGTCGGCAAGCTGGCGCTCAGCTTGTCGCCGCTCACGAACCATTACTGGAACACCGCCCTGCAGATCACGGCCCGCGGGCTCGCCACGCTTCCGCTGACGGTTGACCGTCGCCTCGTCACGGTCACGTTCGACTTCCTCTCGGATCAACTCGCCATCGACTCCTCGGACGGCGGTCACACCACGGTATCGCTCGAGCCACGACCGGTGGCCGAATTCTATCGCCTCGCCATGGACGCGCTCGTGCGGCTGGAGGTCCGCACCCGGATCTGGACCATGCCGGTCGAAGTCCCGGACCCGATTCGCTTCGAAGCCGATACGATCCATCGTTCCTACGACCCCGCCGCGGCACGGGCCTTCTGGCAGGTGCTCGTTCAGATCAAAAGGGTCCTCGATCCGTTCCGGGGCCGCTTCCTCGGCAAGACGAGCCCCGTCCACTTCTGGTGGGGGAGCTTCGACCTCGCCCACACGCGGTTCTCGGGCCGTCGGGCTCCCCTCCACCCGGGTGGCTTGCCCAACCTCGCCGACGCCGTGACACGCGAGGCCTACTCGCACGAGTGTATCAGCGTCGGGTGGTGGCTCGGCGGAGGAAGCACGCCGATTCTCGAACCCGCGTTTTATGCCTATGCGTATCCCGAGCCGCCCGGTTGCCCCGACGCCGTGATCGCCCCGGTCAGCGCGAGCTACGATGTCCGGTTGCACGAGTGGATCGTGCCGTACGAGGCGGTGCGGCTGGCTCCGGATCCGGATGCCGCTCTCCTCGAGTTTGCGCAGAGTACGTACGAGGCGGCAGCGGACTTGGGCGGATGGGAGCGGGCATTCCTCGAGCGCCGCTAGCGCACGAGTCTACTGAAATGGACGGTCGGCCATGACCGGTACGTCGCCCGCCGTGACGGTGAGTCTGGTGACGAGAATGCTCCGTGAAGCCTTCGAAGGGCCTCCTGGTCCCTGGACCTACTTCACCGATACAGCCCCCGGAACCGGAGTATTCGGGACGATCAGTGCGTTGACCGCCTTCCAGGCGTCTCAGGAGGGCGGACCCGGCCACACGACAATCGCCGGCCATGTCCAGCACCTGAGCTCGAGCCTGGCGCTCTCGACGCGTGGACTTCGCGGGGAGTCGACCTCGCGTGATCGAGGTCAGAGCTGGACGGTGTCCGTGGTCGATGAAGCTGCGTGGGTCGCCTTACGGACGGGACTGCGGCGCGAGTACGAGAGCCTGCTTGTGGCGGTGGAGACTCACGCCACGTGGGACGAGGACGCTTTGGGCGTGGCGATCGGCGCGATCGCACACACGGCGTACCATCTGGGAGCTATCCGGCAGCGGTTCGCACCTCGCGGGAGGATTCCATGAGCATCCTGTCGAGCCTTCATCAATTCAGCGACTGGGGCTTGTTGGCGCTCCGTCTCGGTGTCGGGATCACCTTTCTGGTCCATGGCAGTCAGAAGCGGGCGATGTGGAAGATGCAGCCTTCGGCCCAGATGCCTGCGGGCCTGCTATCGCTCTTGAAGGTTCTTTCCATCGCCGAGCCGCTGGGTGGACTGGCGACGCTGGTTGGCCTGCTCACGCAAGCAGCGGCGGCCGGATTCATCCTCGTCATGCTGGGGGCAATCCGCCTCAAAGTGACGCAGCTGCGGAAAGGGTTCAGCGGCGAAGGAGGCTGGGAGTTGGAGTTCTTGCTTCTGGTCGGCGCAATCGCGCTGCTCTTCTTCGGCGCGGGCAAGTACGCACTCGACCGCCTCCTGTTGGGGATCTAGGGACGCCACGACCCCATGGCGCTGCTCACCCCGCCTGTCGGCCCGCGCGACCATGCCCTGGGACCGGCGGACGCGCCCGTGACGCTCGTGGAATACGGCGAGTTCGAGTGCCCGTTCTGCGGGGACGCCTACCCTGAACTGAAGCGGGTCTTGCGGGAGCTCGGACCCAAGGTTCGCTTCGTGTTTCGGCACTTTCCTCTGAGCGAGCAGCATCCGCACGCCCAGCATGCAGCGGAGGTCGCGGAGGCGGCTGCCGCTCAAGGCAAGTTCTGGGAGATGCACGATCTCTTGTACCAGCGGCAGTCGGCGCTCGCGGACGAGGACCTGGTGGCCTACGCGCGCGAGGTGGGGCTCGACCCGGACCGCGTACGGCGCGAGCTGGCTGCCCACGTGCACGCGGCGCGCGTGCGCGAGGATTTCGTGAGCGGCGTGCGCAGCGGTGTGAGCGGCACGCCGAGGTTCTTCATCAATGGGCGTCCCCATCAAGAGCCGGGGGACGCGCGAACGCTCGGCGCCGCGCTGCGGCGGGCGCTCTAACGAGGAGGATCGGGTATGGACAGCTACGAGGAGCTCGAACGCAGGCTCGATCCGCATCGAGACGAGGAGCGTGCGGCCGCCGCAGCGGAGGTCGCGGCCCGGCTGCGGCAGCGTGGGGTCGCCGTGACGGGTGCCGAGGATTCGGACGCGCTCGCGAACTTGCTCTCGGCCGTGGAACGGTTCGAGGCCGCCGTCGAGGCGCACGGGGGCGACCTCATGGTTGACGACCTGCGGAGCTCGCGGCCTGACGATCCCCACTTCGTGGTGCCGCGCCGCGCGCCGGGCGAAGGGATTCCGGCGTACCTCGGCCGGATCGACGAGGCGACGGCACGGCTGCGGCGGCATCCGCGGCAGCCCGACTGAGAGGCGAACAGATGAGCGTCACGTTCCCCGCGCTGCTGCAATTCAGCGACGTCGGTTTGCTGCTCCTGCGACTCATGGTCGCCGTCGTGTTCTTGGACAGCGGGTGGAATCACCTCAAGAACCCCGCCGAGCGGGCGAAGAGCATCGGGGCGAGCACCGGGTTCACGGTCTTTCTCGGCGCCGCGGATGATGAATCTCGTGATTCTGCTGACGGGCGGGGGGAGATTCGTCCTGCTCTAAGCTTCCGTTGACTGATTCCCGCCTCGCCCTCAACCGTGAGGTCCTCATGCGCCGTACCGTTCTCCGCCTGTGTGCCGGACCCCTGGTCGCCTCGATCGTGGCGATCGTCTCGCCGCTCGGGGCGCAGGCGGGCGGCCAGCGAACCGCCGAGCAGAGACGGGCGTCGTACGACGCACACAAGAGCGACTTCGACTACCTGCTCGGCGACTGGGAGTTCACCGCGGTGAGTCGGCAGTACGGCGCGATGCGCGGATACTGGAGCGCCGTGCGCCTCGCTGAGGGACAGATTCTGGATGAGTATCGCATCGTCGGTGACAGCGGCCAGACGTATTACGTCACGACGACGCTGCGCAACTACAACAGCGCCCGCGATCGGTGGGAGTTGGTCGGCGCGGACGCGGGGAGCGGCTTGCAGGACGTGGGCACCGGGCGGCGCGTCGGGGCGGAAATGCACATCGAGCAGACGTTCGGTGTCGCGGCCGGCCAGCCATCCCTGTGGCGCATCCGCTATCACAACATCCGGCCGGATCACTTCTCCTGGACCGCCGACCGCTCCACCGACGGCGGCAAGACGTGGGTCGCGGATTTCCAGCAGATCGAGGCCCGCCGCATCGGGCCGCCGCGGTCGCTCGGTCCGCTCGCGCCCGCCAGGCAGGCCCGGTGACGATGGACCTCGCCCGCTCGCCTCCATCCTGTAGCACCTCCAGTACCGCCGGGCGGCCCGCCCAACTTCGCCCCAAGACCGCCGATTGACCAGCCTGGTTTCGGGTGCAGTATTTCACACCCTCGGCGCGAGGGGAGGGGAGGAAAATGGGCAAGGGACCGGTGAGCTTCCTCCTGCGCATGCTGCAACGCGTGTTGGACGCGCCGCGCGCCAAGGACGTGAAGGCGGTGCTGTTCGACCCCGTCACCTCCCTGCCCACGCTCCCGGTCCTCCTGCCGCACATCCGCAAGATCCTGGGACAACGCAAGGGCGTCGGTCTGCTGGCCGTCAGCATCGCCCGGTTCTCCAAGCTGGAAGAGATCTACGGGTGGGAGAGCTTCGACGAGATCGTCCGCGGGGTCGCGGCCTGCCTGAAGGCCACCAAGGATGCGGCGCTGCGCAAAGAGGATGCGCTCGCGGAGCTCACCGTCAACGGGAACATCTTCGTCCTGATTCTCGCGCCGCCGCGCACCCGCCGGCGCATCACCACCCGCGACCTGGACGCCCTGAAGCGACGCGTGTCCAAGCGGCTGGAGACCTACCTCGGCGACACCATGAACCCGGAGCTGCTGCGTCGCTTCGGCTACTTCATCGGCGCCGCCGTGATGAAAAAGGACTCCTCGGTGCGGGTGGAGCGCCTGGTGTATCGCACGATCGACGAAGCGCTGACCGCCGCGGCCTCGGAGCAGGAGAAGACGGTGCGCCTCCGAGCCCGCCAGCTGAAGGCCATCATCGAGCGCAACCGGATCACCACGGTCTATCAACCCGTCTTCGACCTCGGCTCCCGCACAGTGGTCGGGTACGAGGCCTTCAGCCGCGGCCCAAAGGGAGACCTCCAGTCGCCCGACACTCTGTTCCAGGTCGCGTACGAGGCCGACTTGATCTGGCAGCTGGAACGGGTCTGCTGGACGCGGGCGCTGCGTTGGCTGCCGCGCCTGAAACGTCGCCAGCTCATGTTCATCAACCTGGAGCCCGCGTGCGTCTTCGACCCGAGGCTGGTGGGCACCGCCTTCGTCCGCCGCTTCGCGCGCCGGGTCGTGTTCGAGATCACGGAGCGCGCCGCCATCACCGATTTCTCCACGTTCCGGCAGGCGGTGCAGGTGCTGAAGCGCTCCGGCTTCAAGGTCGCGGTGGACGACGTGGGCTCGGCGTACGCGGGACTGCGCGTCGTCTCGGAGATCGAGCCGGACTTCATCAAGCTCGACATGCAGCTGACCCGCGGCGCTGACAGCGATCACCTCAAGCGCCAGCTCATCGGGGCGGTCGCCAAGTTCTCCACCGACGCCGGCGTGCCCTTGATCGTCGAGGGCATCGAGACGCCCGCGGAGCTCGACACGGTGCGGGCGTTGGGCATCCGCCTGGCGCAGGGCTTTCTGTTCGGGCCCCTCCTCCGGGTGCCGGGGAAAGCACGGCCGGGCGTCCGTCTCCACTGGTGACCGCCCCCCGCACCTCCGCGCGCCCCGGAAAAGCGTTCGACCGCTCGATCGTCGAAGGCCCGATCGCCCGCGCCGTCTGGATGCTCGCCTGGCCGACCATGCTCCAGAACGTGATCGGCGGGCTGCAGGGTCTCGTGGATCACGCCATGGTGGGGCACTTCGTCGGGTACACCGGCAACGCCGCCATCGGCGTCGCGTTCCAGATCTTCCTGGTCGTCATCGTGTTCGTCACCTCGCTGTTCACGGGGATGAGCGTGCTCGTCGCCCGGTTCGCGGGCGCGGGCGACCCGGAGCAGGTGAACCGGACCGTCTACCAGGCGTTCCTCGCGTCGGTCGCCCTGTGCGTCGGCATCCTCGCGCCCCTCGGTTGGGCGCTCTCGCCGTCGCTGCTCGGCCTCGTGAACGCCACGCCCGCGGTCCGCGCCGAGGCGCTGCCGTACCTCCGCATCATGTTCGTGTTCAGCTTCGGGATGCTGCTGTTCTTCATGGTCGGCGGGGCGCTGCGCGCGGCGGGAGACGCCCGCACCCCGCTGCGCCTCGGCGTCCTGCTGACCGCCCTCAACGTCGTGCTCAACGTGATCCTGATCCGCGGCCTCGGGCCCATCCCCCGCCTCGGCACGGCCGGCGCCGCCCTCGGCACCGTGCTCGCCGGCGCCGCGGTGAGCGGGATCGCCGTGTACCTGCTGCGCTCCGGGCGGCTGGTGGTGACGTGGCACCGCGGGATGGACTGGCGGCCCGACTGGGCGATCATCCGGTCGCTGTTCCGCTTCGGGCTCCCGACCGGCGTGCAGGGGATCGCGATGAACGTCGCGGGGGTGCTGCTGCTGCGCTTCATCGGCTCGCTCGAGCAGAGCGGCGAGGCGCAAGCCGCCTACGCCGTGGGGTACGGCGAGCTGTTCTCGCTCGTCACGTGGACGTCGGTGGGGTTGATGGGAGCGGCCGCGGCGGTCGCGGGCCAGAACCTGGGCGCGGGCCGCCCCGAGCGCTCGATGCGCGGCGTGCACGTCGCCGCCGGGATCGGCCTGGGCGTCGCGGCGGTCGTCGGCGTGCTGTTCGTCACGATCCCGGGCCCGCTGCTCGCGCTGTTCGGGATGGACGACCCGGTCGTCGTCGGCCTGGGCAGGCAGCTCCTCGCCTTCCTCAGCATCTCGGGGCTCTTCGTCACCGTAGCGCTCACCTACACGGGCGGGCTCCAGGGGACCGGCGACACGCGCTCTCCACTCTACATCTCTATCGTGTCCCAGATCGCCGTGCCGCTCGGCCTCTGCGCTGGGCTCCAGGCGACGCGGGGCCTGCATCCTGCGGACATCTGGACGGCGATCCTGCTCGGGCACGCGACGCGCTGTGCCCTGAGCGTGCTCCGGTTCCGCCAGGGGAAGTGGCGCGCCATCCGGGTGGACGTCGCGCCGGCGCGGCCCTAAGAGGCGCGCCGCGCCGCGGACCTCGAGCGGGACCTGCCTCTGTCCTCGAGGGTATGCGGAGCATGCGCGCATCCCGCTGGACAACGACCATCGCATGCGCGAGCCTGCTGAACGGAGCGCTTGTGGGGTGTCGATCCCGCGCGAGGGAAAACCGGTTCCTCGCCGCGCGCATACCCGTGGCCGGCCTCGACTCCGCCCTCAGGGCGGGTGACAGTGTACGGCTGCCACTCGCCGACGCCCGCGCGCTGCTGGAGATCGTCGCGGAGACCGGGTTCGCCGCGAAACTCCCTCGCGACACGATGACGCTGGCAGAGATTCTGGAGTGGGGCCGCGCCGAGCACGCGCGGAAGGAGAGTGCGGCCGCACAAGCGACGGCGGCAGCCCGAGCACGTGGGGAGGAGGTCAAGCGGCAACTCGATTCCCTGCTCACGGTAACGGTGGTCAACAAGGGCTACCTGCCGAAGGACCCCGACGCAGAGCGCTACGAAGACTACATCTCGCTAACCTTCGCGTACCGCAACAAGGGCACGAAGGCCATCCGCGCCTTCCAGGGCGACGTGGCGTTCCTCGACGCCTTCGGAGACACGATTTATAGCGCGTATCTCAAGGTCGACGCGCCGCTTGGCCCGGGGCAGACGTGGCGAGAGCCGGGACGGATCATCAAGTACAACCCGTTCAGGACCGAGCATCAGCGGCTGCGAAACACGCCACTGAGCAAGTTGAGGGTGGTCTGGCAACCCAGCGACGTCATCTTCGCGGACGGCAGACGCGTGAGCCTCACAGCCGATCGGGACGCACCATAGTCTTCGTCGCGCCGCCGGTCACACTTCGCCCTTTCGCCGTCTCCTTTCTTTCTCCGGCTCCTGCTTCCCGCCGACCGCCACCACGCGGTCGCGACCCGCGCCTTTCGCCTCATACAGCGCGGCGTCGACGCTCTCGATGAGGGACTCTGGCGTGTCGCCGTGCGCCGGACACTCGGCGACGCCGATGCTCACCGTCATCCGCCCGCCGCCGAACGGCTCCGCCGCGACGCCGGCGCGGATGCGCTCGGCCACCATGACGGCCGTGGCGACCGTCGTCTCGAGCAGCACGATGAGAAACTCCTCCCCGCCGTAGCGCGCCACGCAGTCCACTGCGCGCGTCGTTTTGCGTAAGATCTCCGCGACCTTCACGAGCGCCGCGTCGCCGGCGGGGTGGCCCTGCGTGTCGTTGTATTGCTTGAAGTGGTCGACGTCCGCCAACAGCACCGAAAACGGGCGCCTGAGCCGCCGCGACCGCTGCGCCTCGCTGGCGAGCGTCCCCATCAGGTGCCGCCGGTTGTACAAGCCGGTGAGCGCGTCGGTGACGGAGAGCCGCTCCAGCTCCGCCTGACTTTCCCGCTCGCGCAGGCGCGCGACCAGCCGGTTGAACACCTGCGTCAAGTAGCCCACCTCGCCGGACCCACCCGCGGGGAGATCGACCGAGAGATCGCCGGCAGCCACCTTGGCCGCAGCCCCGGTGAGGCGCTCGAGCGGGCGCACGATGAGCAGTCCCAGCACGTACGCCATCAGTCCCACTCCGACCAGCAGCGCGGCGATCATCGACGCGGTGACGTTCCGCAGCCGGCCAACCTGGCGGAACGCCTCCGCCCGCGGCAGCTCGGCGACCGCCACCCAGCGGAGCTGGGGCACGCGCCGCGGGGCTCCGACCACTTCCCGCCCGTCTGCGCGTCTGTACGCCACGGTCGAGCCTTCCTCGTCCAACAGCGCCTGCGTCATCGTCGTCGGGAGCTTCGTCCGCATGAGCTCCGCCGAGCTGACCCGGGACCTGACGACCAGCTTCCCCTGATCGGTCATCAGGTAGACGTCGCCCGCGTCGCCCGGGGAGAGCCGCTGCAGCAGGTCGGTCACCGAGCGGAGGTTGACCTTGGCGGCGAGCGCGCCGAGAAACCGCCCGTCCGCCTGGCGGATCGGGACGGCGAGGGTGATGGCGGCTTTCGCGAGCCCCGCGTCCCAGTACGCGTCGCCGACGAGCGCGTCGCCCGTCCGGAGGCCGCTCAGCCGGTCCAGGGGAAGCTGCACGCCACCCGGGCGGCCGCTGCTGCTCGCCAGCACACGCCCGCGCTCGTCGATGACCAGCAGCGCTTCGTAGTCCGGGAAGCGGTCGCGGGCCGAGCTGAGATAGTCGCGCAGCCGGCCGAGCGCTTGGCCCGCCTCCCGACCCTGGATCCGGGCCAGGTTCTCCGGTATCACGTAGGAGCTCGCCGCTCCCCGCAGATCGTCCAGCCGCGTGGCGAGCCACACGGCCAGCTCCCGCGCCGTCGCGGAGCTCGCGTCGCGCACCTCATGGGCGATCTGGTCGGTGAGCAACCGCTGGGTCTGCCGGTACGACACCAGTGTCGTCACGAGCGTGGGGATCAGCGTCGCCAGCGCCGCGAACACCAGGATCTGGTTCCTGATGCTGGCGAGGTGCAGGGCGCGCAGCGGGCGTGCGACGTTCTTTTCCCAGACGCTCACGGGTGGTTTCCTGAAGGACTACAACAAGATTCACCTTCGGGCTTCTGCCGCAAGTGAAACCTATTGCTGGCGCGTGAAGACGGCGCGCCACGTGCGATTCAGCGCCACCCACGTAAAGTGGTTCTGGTCCAGCACGTTCAAGGCGGAAGACTGCATGAGCTGCTGGCCGGGGCTGGCGTCGGGTGACAGCGAGATCGGGGTGAACGTGATCCGCGGCTCGGCGTCGTCCACGATCCCCGTCGTGAATTCCGGCGCGGACCCGGCGCTATACACCGACGCGCTGAAAAACCGGCCGCTGCCGGGGTCGAACCCGATGATGCCCTGACCCTGCATCTCGGAGTGATCCAGTTGCTCGGTCCATTCCACGCGCAGGTCGTCGAACAGCGCCTTCACGACCCGCGTTCCCGACGCGTCCGGTGCACCGTCGAAATTCCCCGCAAACCAGATCTCGTACCGCCACGTTCCAACCAGGTTGCGGAGAATGCCGCGGGCCGGTTGCAGGTGGGCCGATTCGCGAGGCGCCGGCGAAGCCCCACCGATCGCGCGGTTGACCTTCTCGCCGCCTTGGGCGAGGAGTGTTTGCGCCGATACCGCCGCGATGGTGAAGAGGCCTGCAGCGACTCTCATGACCCACCCTCCCTTGCTACGGGAGGTTCGCACGGGCCATGCCACCCACCTGTGGGCACCGCCGCGACACAGCCCAGTGGCACGGTGCCGCGTCTCGCACGCGCTTTTGCAACCTGCACGCGACGGAGAAACCGCTTATCCGAGCGTAAAGAAGAAGGTCGCCCCGCGGTCCACGGCGGCCTCCGCCCAGATCCGCCCGCCGTGCTTCTGCACGACGCGCCGGGCGGTCGCGAGCCCCACCCCCGTGCCGGGAAACTCGGTGTCCGCGTGGAGGCGCTGGAAGACGCCGAACAGCTTTCCGGCGTGGGCCATGTCGAACCCTGCCCCGTCGTCCCGCACGGAGTACGCCGTCTCGCCCGCGGGCGTGGTCGCGGCGCCCACCTCGATCCGGGCCCGCGGATGCTTTGCGGTGAGCTTCCAGGCGTTGCGAAGCAGATTCTCGAACACCACGCGCAGCAGACGCGCGTCCCCGCGCGCCGGGAGCCGTGAGGGGATGACGACCTCCACCGCGCGCGCCGGCTCGGCGGCCTGAAGCTCCGCGACGACCTCGCGGGCCGGCGCGGCCAGGTCGACGCTCGTCCGGTTCACGGGCAGCAGCGTCGTGCGCGACAGCGTGAGCAGATCTTCGATGAGCTGCCCCATGCGCCGCGTGGCCTTCTCGATCCGTGAAGCCGTCGATGTGCCGCACCGGCGCGCGGAGGTCGTGGGAGACGGCGTACGAGAACGACTCGAGCTCCCGGTTCGCCGCCTCCAGCTCGGCCGCGCGGTCGCGCACCCGCTGTTCCAGCTCGGCGTACACCTGGACGTTCTCCATCGCGGCGGCGGTCGTGTCGGCGAGGGCCTGGAGCAGCTTCACTTCCTCGGGGGCTGGCATGCGCTGCTCGGCCCAGTAGCTGCCGATCGCGCCGATGGGATCGAGCGTGCGGATCGGCACCATCGCGAGACTCTTCACGAACGTGGGCCGATAGGCCTCCGCGGGGATGCGGGGGTCCGCGTAGATGTCCTCGATGACCGCCTGCTGGCGGTTGAGCATCGCCCAGCCGCTGATGCAGGCGGTCATCGGGAACCGCCGCCCCTTCCACAGGGGGGCGATCGCGTCCTCGTCGGCGTAGTAGCACCGGTCGCCGTCGCGCAGAATGAACGTCGCGCCGTCCGCCCCCGTCAGCTCGCGCGCGGCGTGCCGCACAATCGCCATGACGGCCGGCAGGTCGCGGGCCAGGGACAGCTCCTGCACGACCGTGACGAGCCGCTCCATGCCGCGTTGATACCATGCGGCGCGGTCGCTCGAGGATTGGGGGCGAGGCGTCCGGCCTTTCCTCGCTGCATCAGTCAGCGGTGAAGCCCACCGTTGCGGGAGGCCCCCAGGATGCA
>WNGF01007801.1_pt1 | contig 12786 bp, 7 predicted proteins | sample 5400641 | NCBI WGS metagenome assembly WNGF01 (sample SAMN13153371, study PRJNA577476) | soil metagenome | isolation source: 80 cm soil or saprolite under grassland replicate 2 | place: USA:California | collected 2016-06-15
CGGGATGGTCCAGCGCCACCGCGATCTCCTGGAGCGCCGTACGTACCGCGTGCTGGTCTGGCTCGCGGTTGGTGTCTGGGCCTTCCGGTCGCTGGCCTACGTCGGCCTGCTGGGGCCGGTGTGGGCCCTGGGGCAAACCCTGCTGGCCGCCAGCGTGACGCGGGGCGCGTTCAGCATCTCCGTAGGGGATGTCCTGGCCTTCGTGCTCACGCTGTGGGTGGCGTATATGCTGTCCGCCGCCCTCCGCTTTGTGCTGGAGGAGGACGTGTACCCGCGGACTGGCCTCACTCGCGGCCTGTCCTATGCCCTCTCGAGCCTGCTGAACTACGTCCTCCTCACCCTGGGCTTCCTGGCGGGTCTCGCGGTGCTGGGGCTGGACCTCACGAAGTTGACCATCATGGCCAGCGCGTTCGGCGTCGGGATCGGCTTTGGCCTGCAGAGCGTCATAAACAACTTCGCCTCGGGGCTGATCCTCCTCTTCGAGCGTCCGATCCACGTCGGCGACACCATCGAGGCGGGCGAGATCACGGGAAGCGTGAGCCGGATCGGCATCCGCTCCAGCGTGGTGCGTACCTGGCAAGGGGCCGAGATCATCGTCCCCAACGCCCAGCTCGTCACGGAACGGGTGACGAACTGGACGCTGAGCGACCGGCATCGGCTCATCCAGCTGCCCGTGGGCGTGAGCTACAGCGCCCATCCCAAGAAGGTCATGGAGATGCTGGAAATGGTGGCGCAGGCACACCCCCGCGTGTTGCGGCAGCCGGCGCCCAGGGCGTTCTTCACGGGCTTCGGCGACAGCTCGATCAACTTCGAGCTGCGGGCGTGGACGGACCAGTTCGACCAGTGGTTCTCTATCCGGAGCGAGCTGGCCGCGGCCGTGTATGATGCGGGGCAGGCGGCCGGGATCTCGTTTCCCTTTCCCCAGCGCGAGGTGCGTCTGCTTCGGGACCTCTCGGCCCGGTCCGATGCGCGCCCGGTACCCTAGACCACGTGATGAAGGGCTTGCGGCCAGTCCGACCACGAGCGCGGCATCGTTGGGTCCGCTCAGGACCCGCAATCTCGCCACCTTGAAGAAGGGGCTGGCCGATTGACTCGCCCGGTGGTGTGGGTAGGGCGCGTTCTGTTGGGGCTCGGGTGCAGCGCCCTGCTCGGATGGATGGCGCTGGCCATCTACTTCGACTTCTCGCTGCTCGGGCCCCCGTGGCTCCGCGCCGGGCTCGGCGTTCTCGTCCTGGTCGGCGCGCTGGTCGCGCTCTGGCTCGTGCGCCCGCGCCGGTGGGCGTTCGCCGGGATCCTGGGGGCGTTCGTCGTGGTCCTCGCCGCCTGGCTCGCCATTCCGCCGTCCAATGAGCGGGACTGGCAGCCCGACGTGGCGACGCTGGCCTTTGCCGACGTCCACGGCGATCGTGTGATCGTGCACAACGTCCGCAACGCCGAGTACCGGACCGAGACCGACTACACCGTGCGCCTCGAGGATCGCGCGCTGGACCTCTCGCAGCTCCGCTCCCTGGATATTTTCCTCGTCCACTGGGGATCGCCGCTCATCGCCCACACGATCATGAGCTGGGGGTTCGAGGGCGACCGGTACCTGGCCATCTCGATCGAGACGCGCAAGAAGAAGGGCGAGCAGTACTCCGCGGTGCGCGGGTTCTTTCGCCAGTACGAGCTCGTCTTCGTGATCGCGGACGAGCGCGACGTGGTGCGCCTCCGCACGAATGTCCGCGGCGAGGACGTCCACGTCTACCGGCTCGACGTGCCCCCCGCGGACGCTCGCGTGCTGCTGCTCCGGTACCTCCAGGAGGCCAACCAGTTGCGCGAGCGGCTGCAGTGGTACAACGCGCTGACCGACAACTGCACGACGGGGATCCAGCGCCTCGCGAGGTCGGGCGAGCGCCGGTCGTGGTGGAGCTGGAAGCTCTTCCTGAACGGCTACCTCGACGAGCTGGCGTACGACATCGGCGCCATCGATCGCTCCCTGCCGTTCTCCGTCCTGAAGGCGAAGAGCTATATCAACGAGCGGGCCAAGGCCGCCAACGACGACCCACGCTTCTCGGTCCGGATCAGGGAGGGGCTTCCGCGAATGTCCCTCGACCGCGGCGGTGCGGGGGTGACGCGATGAGTCCGATGCCTCGCCGCAGGCTCGCGCTGCTCGGCGCCCTGTGTCTGGCCCTGGCGGCCTGCGCGGGGCCGGTGAGCACGACGCGGGTCGACCCCAAGGTCGTCCTTCGCGACCTCGGCCGGAGCGCGATCACGACGGGCGAGCCGAGCTTGCCGACGCGCAATGTGCTCTTCGAGCGCGGCCTCTTCGAGGCCTTCGACGCACATCCCGAGGCCGCCATTGCCGAGCTGCACCGGGCGATGGTCGCGTCGCATGGGGACCAGGACCTGCTCTTTGCGCTCGCCGAGCTGTCGTTCCTGCACGGCCAGGCGGCCACGAAGCCGGACTACTACCTGGCCGCCGCCGTCTACGCCTACGCCTTCCTCTTCCCGGAAAATACCGGGGACGCTGCCCCGGGGCGGTTCGACCCCAGGCTTCGGAGCGCGGCGGATCTGTACAACTGGGCGCTCACTGTGAGCTTCGCCTCGGGCGATGGATCGGAGGTGGTCCCGCGGGGCGGCGCGTTCAAGCTGCCCTTCGGGCGGATCGAGGTGGCGTTCGATCCCACCGCCCTCCGCGCCGGGGACCGTGAGTTGTACCGGTTCACCCCGATCGGGGAGCTGGAGGTGCACGGCCTGGCCATGCGGTATCGCTGGGCGGGCCTCGGCGCCCCGCTTGCCGCCGCCACCCGCCCCATCGATGCCTCGAAGCCCGGGCGCGACATGGTGGCGCCGCTGCTCCAGGTGCCGGTGACCGCCCTGCTGCGGATCTCCGAGGCCCGGCGCGCCCTCGTGCAGGGCGAGCCGCTCGCGGGCAGGCTGGAGCTCCACCTGGCCTGGGACGCGGAATCGGTCTCGATCGCCGGCGAGCGGGTCCCGCTCGAGGTCGAGCCGTCGGCCGCGCTGGCGCTCACGTTCACCGGCGTGCCGATCATCGAGCTCGAGATGTTCGGGTTTCTGGGCCGACTCACCGGGCTCGCGGCGGACCGGCCCCCGCTCGTCTCCGCCACGCCGTACAAGCCCGGGCTCATCCCGGTGGTCTTCGTGCACGGCACGGAGTCGAGCGCGGTCCGCTGGGCGGAGATGTACAACCGCCTGCTGGCCGACCCCGACATCCGTGGCCGCTACCAGTTCTGGTTCTTCCAGTACGACTCCGGCAATCCCATCGCGCTGTCCTCCCTCCGCCTGCGCGAGGCGCTCGTCGCGGCCACGAAGCGGCTCGATCCGGAGGGCAAGGATCCGGCCCTGCGCCGGATGGTCCTGATCGGGCACAGCCAGGGGGGGCTGCTGGTCAAGATGCAGGTCATCAGCAGCGGCGATCGGATCTGGAACGCGGCCAGCCGCAAGCCGCTCGATGAGCTGGTGCTGTCCGACCAGACGCGCGAGCTGCTCCGGCGCGGGATGTTCGTCGAGCCGCTGCCCGAGGTCTCTCGCGTTGTGTTCATCTGCACCCCGCATCGGGGCAGCTTCGTGGCCGGCCGCAATATCATTGCCAACCTCGTCCGGCGCCTCCTGACCCTGCCCTTCGCCCTCACCGGGGTGGCGGCGGACATCGCCCGGAACCGGGATGCGCTCGTGGCGGGCATGGTCGTACCGTCGGCGGTCGACAACATGTCGCCGCGTCACCACTTCATCGGGGCCCTGCAGGAGATCCCCGTCGCGCCGTCCGTCACGGTCAACTCCATCATCGCGGTCGATGGGGACGGGCCGGTCGAGCAGGGCAACGACGGCGTCGTGGAGTACTCGAGCGCCCACATCGAGCCGGTCGAGTCCGAGCTCGTCGTCCAGCCGTCGACCCATTCCACACAGGGCAATCCCCACACCATCGAGGAGGTGCGCCGCATTCTCCGGCTGCACGCGGGTCTGAAGACGGGCACGGTCCCGCCCGCGGCCCGATGACCGCCGGAGACAATCGCCGGGAAACACCGGCCGTACCACACGTTTCGTCAACGTCACCATTTGATCCTGGAGGAACAAGCACATGAAAAGCTCCGTCGTGGGGACACTGAGTCTCGCCGCCCTGCTGATCGTGTCGCCGGTTTCGACGCTCGGCACGGCCGCCCTGGCCGGCGAGCTGTCGGGCGTGACGCTGCCCGACACGCTCAAGGCCGGCGAGAAGACGTTGAAGCTGAACGGGCTGGGCCTCAGAAAGAAGGCCATGTTCAAGGTCTATGTGGGCGGGCTGTACCTCGAATCACCCTCCAAGGACGCGGGCGCCATCATCGCGGCCGACCAGGCGAAGGCCATCCGCATGCATTTCCTGCGCGATCTGACGAAGGCGCAGCTCGTCGAGGCCTTTCAGGAAGGCTTCGAGGGCAACGTGAAGGACCGGGCTCCCCAGAAGGCCGCGTTCGACAAGATGCTCGCGCTCGTTCCCGACGTGAAGGAAGGGAGCACGCTGACGTTTGCGTACCTGCCGGGGAAAGGCACGACGCTCTCCGCCGGGAGCAAGGAGCTGGGTGTCTTCGAGGGGAAGGGGTTCGCCGACGCGGTCTTCGCGATCTGGCTGGGGCCCAAGCCGCCCTCCGAGGATCTGAAGAAGGGGCTGCTGGGCTGATGGGGTGGGGCGCGAGGAGCGCGCACGCACGAGCGTCCGGCAACGGGTGACGAAGGAGATCATCCGATGCGCCGACGCGACCTGCGGGAGCGGGCGACAGGAAACCGCCATTGGCTGAGCGAGCCGCTGCTGCATTTCCTGCTGGCAGGGCTCGCACTGTTTCTCGTCCACCAGGCTCTCAGTCCGACCGCGGCGAACCAGGACGCGTCCAGCCGGATCACCCTGACTGAGGACGACCTTCGCCAGATGACGATCGCGTGGCACGCGCAGGGGCGTCCGCTGCCGACGCCGGAGCAGATGCAGAGTCTCGTGGAGACGAAGGTCCGCGAGGAGATTCTCTACCGCGAGGCGCTGGCCCTCGAGCTTTTTGCCACCCTCAGAGAAGCTAGTTCACCTGAGCCGATTCACCCCTCGCGAGGAGACCAAGCGTGAGATCTTCGCGTGCACCGAGGCGTTCTACACGATCGACGCGACAGCTTCTTTTTTTTGACCTGGGAGGACATGCGATGCTCTGCCAACTTCGTGCCATAGCCTTCGCGTTGATCGGCGCCGGGCTCCTGAGCCTGCCGGCGGTGCCAGCGCTCGCGCAGCAGAAGAACCCCGAGCGCAACGTCTACTTCGGGGAACAGCACTTGCACACGAGTTGGTCGTTCGATGCCTACGCGTTCGGCGATACGCTGACCGGGCCCGAAGAGTTCTACCAGTACGCGTTGGGCAAGCCCACATTGCACCCCGGGGGCTTCAAGCAGACGATCACCAAGCCGCTCGACTGGGGTGCAGTCACCGAGCATGCGGAGTACGTGGGCATGATCCAGGAGGCGAGTGATCCGAATTCGCCGCTCAGGAAGAACTCGCCGTGGCTCGCGGAGACGCTGAAGGTCGGCACGCGCGTTGATGGCCTGCTCGCCTTCAAGGTCCTTTCGACCACCATGGCGAAGGGTGTCCGCATCAAGGACCTCTCGGACCCCAAAGTGGCCGCTCCCGTCTGGAAACGGATCGTCGAGATCGCCGACAAGTACTATCAGCCGGGCAAGTTCACGACGTTCGCGGCCTACGAATGGACTTCGACGCCGAATTCCAAAAACCTCCACCGCAACATCTTCTTCCTGGACTCGAAGAAGGTGCCGGAGGTGCCGTTCACCGCCGTCGATTCGACCGATCCCCGCGACCTCTGGCAATGGATGGACGGGCAGCGCAAGGCGGGCAACGAGGTGCTCGCCGTTTCGCACAACGCGAACCTCTCCGACGGCAACATGTTTCCGACGGAGGTGGACCACAAGGGCCGCCCCATTGACCGGGCGTATGCGGAGGTGCGCCTGCGCAACGAGCCGCTCACCGAGCTGAAGCAGGTGAAGGGTCAGTCGGAGACGACGCCGAACCTCTCGCCGAACGACGAGTTCGCGAACTACGAGGTCTTCGTCTGGCACCTCCTGGGCAGGAAGGGCCCCCCACCGCGGGAGTACGGCAGCTACGTGCGGCAGGCCTACAAGGACGGCATCGCGATGGAGCAGGTGCGCGGCTACAATCCCTACAAGTTCGGCCTCGTGAGCGGATCCGATTCGCACGTCACCGTCGTGCCGTACACCCAGGCCAATTTCCAGGGCGTGCACGGCACGGTCGACGACACGATACAGAAGCGCCTCGACGGCACCACGGTCCTGGGGCTCAACAGCCTCTGGGTCACCCCGGCCGGCCTGAGCGCGGTTTGGGCGGAGGAGAATACGCGCGAGGCGATCTTCGCCGGGATGAGGCGCAAGGAGACCTATTCCACTAGCGGCGTGCGCATCAAGGTGCGGCTGTTCGGCGGCTGGGAGTTCGGCCCCGACGTGTTGAAGCAGAAGGACTGGGTCAAGACGGCGTATGCCAAAGGCGTGCCGATGGGAGCCGACCTGCCGTCGGCGAAGGCCAAGGCGCCGACGTTCGCGCTCTGGGCCGTGAAGGACCCCGACGCCGCCAACCTCGACCGTATCCAGATCATCAAGGGCTGGAGCAAGAACGGCCAGTCGTTCGAGAAGGTCTTCGATGTCGCCTGGGCGGGCAAGCGCAAGCCCGATCCCGCCACCGGCAAGGTGCCGCCGATCGGCAACACGGTGAACCTCATGACGGGTGCCTACACGAACACGATCGGCGCGGTGGAGCTGAAGACGGTGTGGACGGATCCGGGGTTCGATCCGAGTCTCGACGCCTTCTACTACGCGCGCGTGCTGGAGATTCCGACGCCGCGGTGGAGCACCATCCAGGCGGCGAAGCTGGGCAGGGTTCCGCCGAGCGGCGACGGGTTCCAGCCGGTGACCCAGGAGCGCGCGTGGACCTCCCCGATCTGGTACACGCCGAGCGCGGAGGCCCGCAAGGCCGTCAAGCCGGGCGTGACGGTGGCCGACCTGAAGCAGAAGGGCGGGGTGGCGCTTAATGACGCGCAGCTGAAGGATCTGGTGGTGGGCAAGACGGTGAACGTCACCAACACCGTCACCGGGCGGCGCTTCGAAATCCTCTACGGCACCACCGGCTATCGCCTGATCACCGCCGTGGATGGCAAGCCGGCCGACATGCGCGAATTGGCCGAGCTGTCGCATGGCGGCGACATACAGTACGAAATCAAGGACGGACATCTCACCACCGAGCTGGCGGGTACGCAGTTCGCGGTAACGGTCTACAAGGTGGGCGATAAGTACATCGCGGCGCGCGACAACGAATTCGGCTATGCGAACTATGACGTCGAGCCGCTGAAGCAATGAGGTGTCCGGCCCCCGGCAATGCGCAGCCATCCGCTGCTGAAGCGGTGGCTGCGCGAGCCGCTGCTGCATTCTCTGCTGGGGGGCTTCGTGCTGTTTGCCGGGCGGTCACCGCCATCATCGACCAGGCGCTCCGCGCTGTCCGCGCTCAAGGTCGTTCTTGACACTCGACGGCAGCACGCAGGTTTCCGGCTCACGCCGGCGGCGCCGTGTCACCTCGGGAACATGAACTGGACGGTGAGGATGACGCTCCACGTCGGCCCCCCCGCTGGCCGCTCCGCGTTGTAGTACGCCTCGGCCTGAGCGCTCATCGCCTGCTGCCAGATCGTGAAGACCTTCCCGATCCCGCCCCCTACCGGCACGGTCCACCGGTCGCGCGAGCTCGCCTTCCAGTTGGCGGTCACCTGCGGACCGCTGGTGAGATACCAATCATCGGGCAGGGCGTAGTTCACCAGTGGCTGGAGGAGCATCTGGTTCACCGCGGGTCGCGCTCGATCACCGGCAAACGACCACAAGTTGTTCACCTGTGTGCCCACCTGCCACGACCCCCAGGTGAGGATGGCGGCGGCAGCGGGCCCGATCTCCCACTTCCCGGATCCGAGGCTCGTCGCCGACGCCGATGGAAACTGGAGCACCGGACCGACGCCCCAGATGAATGTCTTCGAGCTGGGCGGCGAGAGCAAGAGCGTCGTCTGGATGTCGCCCATGCCGAAGGTGTACCCCTGGCCTGGTTCGGAGCCCGGCTCGTTGATGAGCGGCACGATGGTCCGGGTGAACAGGTTCCATGCGGCCGGGAGATGAATCGGTATGACGGGCTGGATATCGAATACGTATTCCGTGTCTCGGTTCTGTCCGACACCGAAGTTGAAGTTGGGCTGAACCTGCACGCTCACGAGGTCCGCCAGGGGGTTCCGGGCCTTCTTGACGAGATCGCCGCGGCCCGGCTCCTCCTGCGCCGACGCGCTGGAGTGCAGAACGGCGAACAGCAGGACGGCCAACAGCAGGACATCGCGCGCGAGGACTCGTCTCTCCCGGGCCAGGAGGAGGGGTAGCATCAAGCGAGAAGCGCCTGCACGCGGGACTCCGACCGAAGGTTGCGTTGGAGCTCGGGCCAGTCGCGTAGCGAGTCCACCAGACGCGTGATCGTCGCGGCGCTCCGGGCCCGATGGCGCTTCGCCTGGGCCATCTGCTTGCGCTGACCCCGGAGTTTTGCCGCCGTCCAGTGGACGCGCCACTCGGCCAGTGGCGCCTCCGCGCCCTCCAGGGTGATGAGGGCCTTCGACAGCGCTGCCTCCGCTCGGGCTTCGTTGCGCTCGGTCAACGCGATCTCCGCCAGCATCTGCCCGCCAAGCGCCAGGTAGGTGCGCTCCGGCGGGCGCGCCGCCAGCTCGCAGAGCTGGTTGGCCTCGCGCCGGGCATGCTCGAGCTCCCCGCGCGCGAGCCGGCACTCGGCGAGCCCGAGGTGGAGCGGCATCCGGAGAATCCAATCCATGAGGCCGTGACCCTGTTCGACCCGCTGGGCGGTCTCGGTGAGGACTCGAAGGGCCCGCTCGTGCTGCCGCAATCCCAGCTGGGCCGCCCCCAGCACGATGAGTCCCAAGAACTGGCCGAGCAACGGCTCCTGGGTCCGGTCGAGCTCCTGCTCGCACAGGGCCCGGGCCGCTTCGAAGTGGAACGCCTGCTCGTACACCCAGGCCATGCCGAACCTAAACACCCGAGCCCACGGTCGATGCCCGTTCCGTTCCGCCATCTGGAGACCGTCGGTGAGAACGCCGAGGGCCTGGCCAAGCTCGCCCTGGTGCAGCAATGCCCAGCCCCGATGGAACTGGCACGACATGTAGGGAAAGGCGTCGTGGAACTCGACGCTGAGCAGGAGGCCCTCGCGGGCCATGTCGCAGGCGGCCTGGTACTCCGACCGGTGGCACAGGAGGTAGGCGCAACGCCCCACGTGGAGGTTCAAGGCGAAGCGATCGCCGGCTTGTCGCGCCGACTCCATCGCCTCGGTGCACGCTCGCGCATCCTCGTCCCGCCAGCCGCGGGTGAGGAGGTGCCCGAACGCACGATGTCCCCGGGCGCGGGCGTGCAGCAGCTCGTCTCCGAGGTGGCGGCTGAGGGCGACGGCCTGGCCGGCGGCGACGAAGCTCCCCTCGCGATCGATCCAGGACAGAGCGCCTGACTGGTAGAGCAGCGCCCTCACCTCGTCGCGGACGCGCCCGTCCCGGTGCGCGGCCGCCGCCCACCTGGCGAAGTCCTCGGCCGCGCCCTTCATATCGCCCATGAGACGGCGCACCCGGCCGAGCTGCTCGAGCAAGAGCATCTGCTGGGTCCCGCGCTCTTCCTCAGGTCCGTGCTGGACCAGAGCCAGGGCGCGCGACAGATACTCGACCGCCATGCGATTGGCATGTCGATGAACGGCGTTGTCCGCCGCCAGGGCGAGGTAGCGACTCGCGCGTCGGTGGTCCCGCGCCTGCTCGAAGTGCACGGCCAGCTCGGCCGCGGTGGCCCCCGCGCGGTCGCCGCGGCCGGCCTCCTTGTACTCGCCGATCCGCTGGTGAAGCCGGGCGCGCACCGCACCGGTCAGGCGGGCATCGATGGCGTGACGGTAGAGGGAGTGGATGAAGCCGTAGCGCGAGGTCACGCCAGCCTCCGGCGCCTGCTCGACGCCGACAACCTTGATGAACTGATGCCGCCGGGCGAGCCCCTCGCTCCACGCCTCGACCTGCGCCGGCCCGGCCTCCAACGCCGCGGCGACCTCTAGCACTGAGAACTCCTCCCCGCTGACACTGCCCGCTTCCAGCAGGCGGTGCTCGTCGGGACTCAGCTGATCGAGCTGCCGATCGAGCATGTGGCGCAGGCTCTCAGGCACCGAGAGCCCGATCTCCTCGAGCGCCGGCCGGAGCTCCCACCCGCCATCAGTCTGGACGATGGAGCCCTGGCGGACGAGGTCGTCGACGACGTCGGTGAGGAAAAGTGGATTGCCGTCGGTGCGCCCGTGGATCAGACCGGCTAGCGCTTCGGGGAGCTGATGACCGGGGAACCGCGCCGCCAGATAGGCGCCCACGGCGGACTGGTCCAGGAGCTCGAGGCGGATCTCCTCGCACAGCCGGTGCATGTGAAGCTCGTGCATCGCGGTCCTGAGCGGGTGTTGGTGCCCGGCGATCCCCGTCTCGCGGAACGTCCCCACCACGAGCAGGTGCGCCCCATCTCGGCGCCGTGCCAGCGAGGAGAGCAGGTCCACCGTAGCAGGGTCACTCCAGTGGAGATCCTCGAGGACCAGCACGAGCGCCACCTCGGCGGTCAGCGCCTCCACGGCCTCGGCCATCTCGCGGAGCATCCGTTCCGGTGTCGCGCCGAAGATCTCCCGCTGGAGCGCCTCGCGGTCCGCTGGATCGATCAGGGACGGCATCTGCGCCAGCCAGGTCGGCGCGTACTTGCGCAGCACAGGCACCAGGCGCTCACCCGCGGGTCCGCGGCAAAGCCGGCCCATCGCGTGCAGCACGGGCAGGTAGGCCTCCCCGGCGCCGGCGTGCTCCACGCACTGTCCCCACGCGACATGAAACTCGGCCTTGCTGGCGGCCTCCCGCAGGAAGGCCTCGACGAGCGTTGTCTTCCCGATCCCGGGCTCGCCGGTGACGACCACGATCTGGCCCTCGCCCTCGAGAGCCCGCTCCAGGCAGGCGCGAAGGCGGGTGAGCTCGCGCTCCCGCCCCACCACCGGGAGATGCCCCGCAGAGGTCCTGGTGCCGTGCCTGACAAGCCCGGCCTCCATCTCGATTCGGGTCGGCTCCGCGATGAACCGGTAGCCGCGCCGGTGCACCGTCTCGATGAACTTCGGCTCCCGCGCGGGGTCGTTCATTGCGCGGCGGATCTCGAGGATGCAGGTCTTCAGCACCGCGTCGCCCACCTGGACACCCGCCCACACCGTATTGAGCAGCTCGTCCTTGGTGACCAGACGGCCGCGGTTCTCCACGAGGTAGCGCAGGACGGCCAACGCCTTGGGCGTCAGCGGGAGGGCCTGCGCTCCGCGCCAGAGACGCTCGTCGGCAGTGTCGAGGCTGAACGGGGGAAAGACCAGGCGCCCTTTTGAAGCCATGTCCACCTCTGGCCGACTGCCCACGGGGTAGGCAATCGGCGCCGGGTACCGAGGCCTCCGCCTGAAGACTCCTACCGGACTCTTACCAAAACCCAGCAGCACGGGGACTGGCTCACGAGTCGCTGAGCCGACTTTCGTTCCGGTAACTCGGGCGCTTTTACCCCGTACGGCAGGTCACCCATCCTCACCCAGCACGGCGACACAATAGCCTATTTCGCCTTCCCGCGGCGAGCCGCCGCGGCGGCCAAGTTGTTGCGCGCCTCCACATAGTTGGGGTTGAGCCGGAGCGCCTCCGAGTAGCGGGCGATCGCCTCCTCGAGCCTGCCTTGACTGGCGAGCACGTTCCCGAGGTTGTTGTGCGCCTGCGCATAGTTGGGGTTGAGCCGGAGCGCCTCCGAGTAGCGAGCGATCGCCTGTTCAAGCTTCCCTTGACCGGCCAGTGCATTCCCCAGGTTGTTGTGAGCATCGACGTAGTACGGGTCGAGCCGGAGCGCCTCCGAGTAGCGAGCGATCGCCTCCTCCAGCTTCCCCTCGTCGGCCAGCGCAGCCCCCAGGTTGGTGTGCGCCTCGACATAGGTAGGGTTAATCCGGAGCGCCTCGGAATAATGGGCAATAGCCTCCTGGAGCTTCCCTTCCTTCGCCAGCGTAACGCCCAGATTGTTGTGCGCCTCCGCGTAGTTCGGGTCGAGCCGGAGCGCCTCCGCATAATGCGCCATGGCTTCATCGAGCCTCCCCTGAGCGGCCAGCGCCGCCCCCAGGTTGCTGTGCGCGTACGCATAGTTTGGCCGGAGTCGCACCGCCTCGGAAAAATGGCCTCGCGCCTCACCGAGCTTCCCCTGTCGGTACAGGTGCTCTCCCAGATCGTTGTGCGCGCGCGCGTTAGTCGGCCGCTTCGTGACCACGTCACTCCAGAAAGCCTCCATGCTACGGAAATCCTCGTTGCGCCGCACCGCGACCCACCCCAGCGTTGCGACGATCACGACAGCCACGGTGGCCTCGAAGACCCACCGCCCACCAGTGCGCCACCCAAGGCAGTGCCAACTCGCTCCCAGAACCATGTGTCCGCCGATCACCGCGAGCGCGATCACCGCCGCCAGCGGCAGGTACATACGCCGCTCGGCCGCGACCTCGGTGACAATCGGATAGAAGCTCGACGTGGGCGCCAGAATGAGGAAGAACCACACCCCCAGAAAGGCCGACGGGAGCCCGCGACGAAGTGCCCACAGTGTGGCGCCCAGGAGCGTCACCACCACCGCCGCCGAAGGTAGAATGGTCGCGACCGACCTGGCGAGTGGCCAGTCATCGTA
>WNGF01008195.1_pt1 | contig 12786 bp, 18 predicted proteins | sample 5400641 | NCBI WGS metagenome assembly WNGF01 (sample SAMN13153371, study PRJNA577476) | soil metagenome | isolation source: 80 cm soil or saprolite under grassland replicate 2 | place: USA:California | collected 2016-06-15
TCGGACGCATTTCAAAAAGCCGGACGCGCAAGCCGCGCCGCGCCGCCTGCCACGCGGCTTCGGAACCGGCCAATCCGCCCCCGACAATGTTGATGAAACCGTCGCTATTCATCTTCTTCCCTCAATGGATACTCCACCCATAGCGAACATCTTGGTGAGCTTGGGTGGAGAGGAAATTGAGATCGCTGGAAGTATGAGGGGATTGATCCCCTCTACTTCCGGCGATGAATCTTTCGATTCAATCCGATTCGCGTGGAACCGGTATGTTTGCCTCGCCGATGTTATTTGAGGTTTTTGCAACAATGGCCCTCGCCGGGCGCGACACACTTCGATAGACCCTCTCGATGTTTAATGCCGCTCCACAGAGCTACGAACTGGCAGCGCATTCGTAGGTGTGATCTACTCAAATAACGTAGCCCGATAGCTGAAACTACAGTTGGTCTCAGCCCTGGCTGGGGCTGGTCAACATGGGCTTGTCCCGTCTTTCGACCACACAAGCCGCCACTAAAACCCGTCAGGGTTTAGTGGTGGTCGTTGACTGTTGAAACTTGATGTGGTCCGCGGCGGAGATAATATCAAATCTGAAGGCGCGGCGCAGTGGGACAGACTGAAGTCTGTCCCACTTAACTAAATCGGGGATGCGCGCACTGAGCGCATCCCCGACGTTTAAACCTCCGAAATTTTCAGCGCCTACTTATAGCTCAGGCAGCCTTCGGGCTGATGTATTGGTCATAATGGCGCGCCGGTTCCGCGGGCTTTTGCTCGCCCTGTAAGCGAATGACCAATGAAGCATCATCGAACAAAATTAGCCTGTGATCGGTTGCAAGCCTATTCCTTCGAGCGTCACGACAATGCGGACAGGTGTGCTTCCAACAAGCGAGAACGCGTTTTGAACAGACATTCTCACGCCAAATTTGGTAAGCGATGGGATATGGCGCATTACCGGCATCTGGTATGCCAAGCCAAAACCATTCGTGATAGTGCCATCAGCCAACGGCGCGGCTGCAACACCAGCTAGGCCGATTCCTCCACCCGATCCATACGGTCCTGCCGGAAATCTCCAGCCTGGCCCAGACTCGAAGTCGGTTTGATTCACAAAGAGCTTGAAAAACAAGCCTTCTTGAAACGCCCGCATCACATTGGCTTGCTGCACGGCTGTGACGGCTTCACCGCTCAGTACACCCGGTGTCAGAGTCAGGTTGATTGAATCGCCGGTGTTCAGTGTTGCATCAGGCGCTGCAACGGTGTGGAACTGAACGCCGATTGACCAGATCAGAGCTTCGTAGCCCTGAGACAATTGACCGCCATTCGACACCCATGGATGGACATCGATCTCTTTCTTGGCGTATTGAGTGCCAGCGACGAATAGACCCTGAGTCACGCCAACGGGGTTTTGGAAAAATACGAAGTCTTTAGTGGTCAGAACGCCCGCATCGACTCTCACCGTGTCATAAAGAACAACGCCTGCGACTGATGCCAGACGTCCACCCTTAGCGGCAATGAAAGCCGCAATCTGCTGATAGTAAGCCGGGTTGATGTTGTCCAGCACCGTGGGCAACTGAGGAATCGAGGACCCCGGAAACCCATAATTTGGAGGTGTATCGTACATATATTCTCCTTCTCTTCTCCTGCTTGATTGAAAACTAGAAGACTGTTTAGCGCCTATCTATTCCAGATGCCCGGAACCGTGGCCATGCCGCCCATACCTTGCTGTTGCTGCGGCATCGGTGGCGGCATGATCTGTGGCGGAATTCCATGAACAGCGGCAATGCCTCGCATGCCTTGTCTGCGCCAGCCCATGCCCTGACCGCCAACGACAGGCCCGAGCGCTCTGGCGACAAGCGGCTGGACGATCTGAATCACTGCGGTCGAATAGCCGAGTATTCGCGCGGGCTTCGCGAAGCGCCGAGTAAAGCCGAACATCTCAAGAAGCTTGCTCAGGCCCCATCCGGTAAGCGCTGTAATTGCCGGACCACCATATTGGCCAAGCGCCTGGGCGTATGGCCCGAGCAACCGACTAGCGAAAGGCTGAGCCAGACTCAGAAAGATTCCGCCGCCGGCGAAATCAATCACTTCGCCGCTGCCCCCAAACGGATTGCGATGATGGCGGCGACGGCCTACGCGTCTGCGCCTATGAGTCGGATTGATTGGATTGCGACGACGCCGAGCAAATACGCTATGACGGCGGGGCCTTGTTGAGCTTCTATGCCGCCTCCTACGAACAGGATTGACTGGATTGACCGGGTTGCGTGAGCGAGCGCGATGTACGCGACGCTTTGTGCTACGTCTCTTTCTGCGAGTAGCCATGTGTTTTCTCCTTTTAGGATTGACGAGAGCCAAAACGCTTGGCGAGACCGGATTGGACACCCGTCGTTTAACTAAAGGCATACGATGCCTCCTTCTCCTGCTTGCTGATTGCAGCACGTTCGCGGCGGCAAGCGGCGTCCGCGTACAAAGCCATGAAATTATTATGATTGCGGCTGATTCGTGGTAAGATAGAAGCGGCTCGAACGAGAGCGGCAAACTGTCGTTCGAGCCTTATCAAACCATTCGTTATAAAGAAACGAACAGCATGATCAAGCTCACCATACCACCTACCAAAGTTTGCAGTAAATGCAAAGCAAAAAAACCGACAGACCGGTTTTGGAAAGACCGTTATCGTAAAGACGGATTGACATCCCATTGTGCCGATTGCGGAAAAATCGTTAATCGAAATCACGCGATCAGGCGCGCTCTTGGACCGAAGCCTCAAGTTGCCAAAAAGCGATGCTCTAAATGTTGCAAGATCAAAAAAGCTTCTGAATATTGGTCGAATAAGACAACGCCTAGCGGTCTTTGCAATATGTGTAAATCCTGCCTGACGGCGTACAACAACACTCCTCGAATGCAGGCGCAGCGGTATAAAAACAAAGTTGCTTCCTATCGGAGAGTTGGTCGCAGAACCGGAAAAAATCGCCGATTGAGCAAGAAATACGGTCTTAGCCTCGCTGAATATGAAGTCATGTTCGCGGCCCAAAACAGTGTTTGCGCAATCTGCAAAGAGCCTGATAAGTTTCAGCCGTTGGGCGTAGATCACAATCACAAGACGGGCAAAGCGCGCGCGTTGCTTTGTGGTCGTTGCAATATGGCGCTTGGCGGCTTTCGGGAAAACATCACCTTTCTTCAATCTGCAATTGAATATCTGAAACGTCATGGCTAGTTCTCAACTCCCCGCGAAGTGATCCGATAATCTCCGCCTTTAAAGATCAGTCCACCTTTCCCATCAGCATAGAGAGTAGGCTTGATCCCATTTTCTTCACCGGCATGATGGAAAAATATTGTTTGCTTGTTGTGGCCCAAGTGTTTCTTCACATCTTGATATTCAAATTTCGACACCCTCCCAAAACTTCTCTTTGGCCCATCAAACAAGGGTGCTTGTGTCGTTGATCCAATGTGAAGTTTTCCCTTCGTATCGGCGCACAGCCATGCCGTACCGGAAACAGGCTTGATAGTTCCCTCTTCTGTCGTAATCGAAACCAACTTGCCCAACTTGGCTAGACCTTGCGGTGTGCCTTGCGGAAAATACAGCTCGCGCGATCCTGAGACAGACCCGGCAAAGCTCTTTCTGATTGCTTCGGGAGAGGGGTTGCGCGTAGCTCTCTTGAGCTTCTTGCCTGTCGCCGTTCGACGAGAAAGGCTTCGACTAGCGATTCGAGTCGCGGCTTTGCGAGCGCGTACCCGCGACTTTGTTCGCGCAGTCGAAGAAGCCTTGCGCTTTGCTGAAAGTCTCTTGCGCGAGCGCGTGTGTTTGGCCTTACGCCCAGCTTCACCTGCAGCAGCGGGACTGTAGTCCGACGCCGACCGAATGGGATGAAAAACACCTGAAGCATCGTAGAAGCCCTCAGAGATGTTGCGGCGCCTACGAGATTTCACGGTTTTCTTGATGGCCCGTGACGCCAGACGCTTTGTCGTCGCTTTTCGAGAAGTCACTTTGCGGCGATGAGAAGCCGTGACTTTCGCCTTACGCTTCACGCTCTTCGCCCGTCTACTTCGTGATGGCCGCGTCCCTTCACTGTAATCGCTGCTCGCCCTGATTGGGTGAAAGCCCGAAGCGTCATAGAAACCCATCTCGACATTGCGCCGTTTTCTCTTTCTGGCCATGTTTCTCTCTCGCTTGGCGTAGACCATGCCTGTATGACGATCCAGGTAGTAGCCGCTCGAAACACTTACTGTTCCCCGACCCTGAGCGAAGGTCTTACGCCCAACTTTCCAGCCCTCCGGCGTCTTCTTCGCCTGGCCCCTGATGACTAGATCGATGTACTTGTTTCTGACTTTACGTCTCACCGGATTTAGCGCTTTTGATCCCGCGCCTAAGATTTGAGATCCTGCGCCCAATACGCTCGAAGCCGCTTTCTTCAGCGCCCGGCCTGTTGTCTTTAAAGCCTGCTTGCCTTTGCCTGATTTATTCTTTGCTCTCGCTCTCACTGTCCTTGCTGCGACCTCTTTCTTTCTCTTTCCGTAGCGACCGTATTCTTTAGCCGATTCAAGAATATGTTCGTATTGGCGCTGTTGCTTCGCCGTCACACCTCGAAGATGTTTGCCTTTAGGGTTTCGCTTCATCACACTTACCGCGTTGTAGTAGCTGCTCCCGATTCTGACCATCATTTTGCGTTGCTCTGGCGTAAGTGACGCCGGATAGTCATGGCGATGGAGAGCGACGATTCCCTTCTCTGACAGCTTCACTAGAACTTTCTTGACTGTCGCTTTCGGATAACCAACGGCGCGAATCACGCGAGAGATTTCAGCCACGCCATGCCCAATGGCTTTCAAGATCACTTGCTCTTGATCAGTTAGCTTCATCGCTTCAGAAACACCACGAGCGCCAGAACTCCGCCGACTAAAACCAGCGTCCCAATTGCTCCTGCGGCTATTCCCGCTGTCGGCGTTATGCCCAACTGACAGGCGATCCAATCACCGGCCGACATACCTGCGCACTGCGACGGCGCCCCTGGTAGTTGATTCTGTTGGCCCGGAGCGGGAGGGTTATATACTTGCTGAACGCCCGGCCTGCCCGCGGCCCCGGGCGGGACATAATCAATAGCAACCGGATCACGGCGCGTGACAGTCAAGACCGGGAGATAGCTTTGAATCAGGCTGGCAATCAGATTGCTGATTTCATAGGGATCATTGACATCTGTGTAGGTTGTCCCGCTCGCCGTGATGTAGCCATGCTGATAGCCCATCCATGCCGGCTCGTTGACTTGAACAAATGCCTGACTGAAAACTCCTGAGCCGAGCATTGCCCCTGAGAGAACTTCTTGTATGTAGCTTGCTGTATCTTGGCCTTCGCCGTGTTGAGCAATACTTGCGTTGCTCTGATACTCAAAGCCCGCGCGTACTCTCGACCCCGCGGCGACCAATGCTCCCATCAGGCCATACAAACCGCCCAGACCATACAGGCCGCTTTCATGTGTGTCGCAGCGACAACCCATCAACGCGCCCTCCTATATGTCACCGTTGTTTTCTTTCCATCGTCGTCTTTACTTAGCAAAAACGCCCCGCCTAGAGCCAGCCACACCCACCATGGAATGTTTTTCAAGTTTGCGAAGAAGTCTTCGGCCTCACCTGGCAACGGCGAAACTGCCTGACTTTTCGGGACGCAAATCCCCCGCGCCTGATCAAAGACTGTCCCCGGAGTTGTGCATCGAGGGATCGGCAAGCATTGACCGTTTGCGGCCTTGTAATAGCCTGCCGGGCATTGCTGTTGCGTAGGCGGCTTTTGTTGGGCCGGAGGCTTTGGAGCAGGAGCTGGAGCGCCTGACGTGCCCGTAGGCGGCTTAGGGGCCTGCGTTATCGCTTGTGGAAACGGCACGCACACATTTTGCTGTGGATGCCCTATTGGATAGGGGTGATACTGCCCTGCCGGACAATACGGCGGCAAATTCGGCTGCGCCGAATCAGACGGCGGAAGAGGCAAGGGATAATATTGCTCGAAGTCGGGAACGTACGGCGGAGACTGCCAATAGTTGTAATCCGGGACATACGGCAACGGAAAATACTGAATGTCTGGAAAGATTGGCGGCTGTGTTGTGCCCTGTTCGTAGGTTTCCATCAGGATTGAGCCTGCGCTTGCGCCTTCAGAGGCCATCTGCATGGCCGTGTAGTCGTCATAGCCCTGCGCCGAGTAGTAATCAAAGAACGCTCCGAATAAATCAGAGCCGGGTTGCTGTAGTCCCGTATCGAGAATGCTGCCTGTGCTTGGATCGTAAGCATAACCGCCGCCGAGATCCATGAATCCGGTCTCAGGACCAAAGCCCGGAGCGTAGTCAGGAGGCAGGCCTGCATCGAAACCGTAACCGTAGTTGAAATCACCGCCCGCGCCTATATCACTTGTCCCGTAGTATTGATCGAACGTCGGCCATGAGGTCGTGTCGAAGCCATAGTCGAGAGAGCCCCCGCCGTCGTAATAGCCGTCGCCGCCACCCCCGTAAGCGCCGCTGTCGCCTCCCCCGGTGTAGTAATCATCGTTGTAGAAGTCTGCGCCCATAAAGCCTAGTCCTGTGATCTTCTCGCAGCGTTGCGTTTGTTCGCTCCAAACCAGACCGTGTTTTGAACAATCTGGGATTGACTTCCAGCGTTGCTCTCTCTTGTCGAAATATCGCGCCACACGTCTCTATCGCCCCCGTTTGCCAAGTGTGAACAGCAAGAAGCCGCCGACAAGAAGCATCAGCGTGTTTGTTGATAACTGAATCCCGCCCGATGGTTGCGGCCCTGGGCCTGGGAGTGGGAGCGGAGACGGCGTGGGATAGCTTGGGTAAGGCGGATAGCCGCCGACGTCGATTGTCGCCACCTGCGAGGCTCGCTCGATTGCTCTGTTGATCGTGTCGACATACCAGGGAGTTTCGTAAGACGGTGCTTGCGGCGCCTGAGTGACAGTTGGCCTTGGCCTCGTCTCGCCCGGATAGTCTGGCGGGATGATGTAGTTATCAAATCCCCAAAAAGAATCTGCCATCGGATAATACTCATCCATTGAAAATCTCCTGTTCAAACTCAAAGCCGCCATCTTCTGTGGGCTGTCTCCATCCCATCGGTTGATCGCTCGCCACAGCGTCTAAAGCCATCACTTCTCCGCTCGGCAAGAAGACCTCGACGTAGACATGTGAAGCCGAGTCGCTATCAACCCACTGTGCGATGAATCGAGAGTGATAGCCGAGACAGGCTAACAATGTGGCGAGCAAGACACTGAGTGACACGCAATCAGCTTTTCTCAACTCAAGCGTGCGTCTCGCGTCCTGCAAAGTTTGTTGATTGATTGGGTGTGGTTCGTAGGTGATATTGGCGATCACCCAATTGAACAGCGCGGCAATCTGCGCCCTCTGAGTCTGGCCGGACGCATGAGAACAGATTTGATTCGCCGCCCTGATATTGAACCCGTCTTGATAGCCGCTGTAGTCAGGGCCAACACGCCCTAACACGGCGTCTTTCATGGCATCGAGTGTTTGAAACGTTCCCGCGTCGCCATCAAGCAAAGCTCGATATTCAATCGAGTGGGAGGCGGCAGGCGCATTGCGATAAGCGAGATGATGATCAATCGCCGTCGTGGGATATGCGCCCGTTGATGCCGCCATAAGTCAAAGCCTCTGGTCGGCTATTGATCATCATCGAAGCGCACAAAACCACAGAAAGATATTAGGTGTCAAACCTCTAAAGGTTGACAAGCATTAGGTTTAAGGCGTATATGCTTTGCGTTCGTTAAGCAGGTTCAGTGACGCTTCAAATTTGCCTCTCACTGAAGTTCCCTAAAAACTGAATATAGACTTAGCGAAAAATATTTTTCGCTCTACGTGGGAAGGAGCCGAATGCCGAGAAGAAAAGCCGCTGAAGTTGAATTACTCCCGCCTGAAGATGACCAACCATCACGAGGCCGCAAGAAACTCGTTGAAGCCGAACACACAATCAAATATTCCGCGCCTGTGCCTGTCACAGTCGAAGACGATCCCGCCGAAGACAACACAGAAGAAGACTTCGATCTTATTGAAGAAGAGAAAGCCAAGAGGCGAAAGAAAACTGCGAGAGATGAACGAGAAGACCTGCGACGGGAGATGGACAAACTTGGAGTCGCTTCCGCATCCCGCCTGAAATTATCAATCGACAAATACAGGCACAGTGACTCTGACGATTCGGGAACGCTTGCGGAAAAAGATTTCTGCACCAAAGACGCCATCACAAAAGAGCATATCTTGAGTGACGATTATCTTGCTGTCGCTCGCAAATATGGCCCCGGTCGCTATTGGTTCACACTGCGAATGGACAATAAAATCATCAGGCAGTGGGAGCGAAAAGTTAATGCAGCTGTGACGCCCTCCGGCCCCGTGATTCAAAGCGTAAATCCAAATGATCCCAATTCTCCGCAAGTGATCTTCCAATCAACAAGCGACAGTCAACAGGCAATGCCGTCGTTGAAAGAAGTTTGGAAGGCACAGCGTGAGGCTCTCAAAGAACAATTGGAGATGGCCAAGTTGATGCGCGAGGCTTATGGTTTAGAGAGCGACAAGAGCGACAAAGCAACAACGACCGGAGCGACAAGCGATCCCGAGATCGTCTTTGTCAGCAATCTTCTCACTCACAATGAAAAAGCCATGGAGAAGATCAGCAACGGCATACTTGGCAAACTGTTTGGTAAAAACGCCATCGAAGATGACCCGTCATGGTCAGCGGTCGGTATGGAAGCCGTGAAGTCTGGTCAACTTGGAGTAGCGATTGAGGCGGCCTTCAAAGGCTTATCCGGATTGATCAATATGATTCTTCCACAAAGGGGCAACAACAATGGGCAAGCGCAGATGGCTCAGACGCCGGCGGCGTCGATGGAGAATCAACAAGGCAGAGATCCGCAATCGGTTCAGCATGTCTTACTTCCTACGGCCGAAGGGCAGGGGCATGGGGCGGTTCAAGAAGGAGTGGGAGGCATACAGGGCACACAGGCGCAAGGAACGCCCGGACAACAACAACAAGTGACGCCCGCTGAGCAAGCATTAGCGACCGTTATTGCTGATTGTCAAAAAAAAGTCCCGCCACAGATCACGTTTACAAACTTGATGACTTTTGCTGATGCGATAAACGATCAGGTGCCGGCCTATTCGATTGATGGATGGATTGAGTATTTCGGAGGGATGCCGGTTGACGGCGCCATTGATTTCGTGAAGACGCTTCCAAACGGCGAACAGATCGCTTCTCTGCCCCACGCGAAAGAATGGACAGAGGCTTTACAAAAGTTGATCAAAGAGAGTCAGGAAAGAGAGGAAGAATAGTGGCCAAGGCTAACAATCCTTTCGACACTTATGTAAGGGTCTGTTTCACTCCACGCGAAGCAAAAATTGTTTCAATGGTCTTGTCTGACACTCTTACAACGGAGATTGCTGATTACTTCAAGATCACGATTGGACGCGTGGATAAGATCATTGAGAAAGCGAGACGCAAGATTGATTCTGTTCGCACGAAGATGGCGACGGCAACGGCAGGTAAGCCATGCACAGTTCGCAGTCGGGAGGGCGAAGAAGAATGAGCAACCCGCTGCCAAAAGACTTTCCGGAAGATGCGGAAAAGCAATTAAGGCTGTTTGAAATGTTTCTCAAGCGATGTTCGCCTGAAGAGGGATATGTTTTAGCAACACTCGGAACAGCAATCAGACTCAATCGCGTGTCTGAGTTGTGGCGAGCTATTGAGCCGCTCGCCGAGAAACTGGCCGAAGAACTAGAGCGCACACCACAATGGGGAGTAGATAAATGAACCTTCTCGACTTTCAGTCAATTCTCGACGCCTCAACGCCTGATGGCCGTTGGAATCTCTTACAAGATTTCTTGAAGAAAAATCCCGATTGGAGAAAGAAAGTCAACCGATGGCTAACACTCGATCCTGATACCGCAGCGATTCAACTGCAAGCTGATCTGGCCGAGAGAATGAGCATGCCTGTTGCTCTCTTCGCCAAGATGATCAGTCCGGGATTGAGAGAAAAAGCAAGAGCCGCCATTGAGAGCTTGCAGACGCTTTATCGAGAGAGACAGACAAATAACCAACCAGAAAAGGAGATCAAGAATGTCAGAACTAGGCGAACAATTGAAAAACGAAGAAGTGAAAAGAATTCTAGAAGAGTCGCTACCAAAACCAAGCGAACCGATCAGACTTGAGAGCGAAGGCATTTTCGACTCGCTTGGTTATCCGCTTCTTCAAGAGGAAGAGTTCATTAACAATCCGATGGCCGCGTTCACGCAGTCATTGATTCAATATCTTGAGGCAATCAAGCCAAAAGCTTTTGCTCTTGAGCCAATCAAGAGTGAGCACAAGGTCAGAATCTTTCGACTGCTTGCGCTTGCTAAACCAAAAGAGATTGCCGCCATTGAGAGCGCGATAGAAGCCTTCTTAAACGAAGGCTATTGCTGCCACATACCGATAGTCTGCAATGATTTTCTGATCATGGACTTTTCACGGAGGAAGGAGAACAAAGAGAATGACGCTTGATCAAGTTATTGATCTTGTTATTGATCTTGAGCCGGAAGTCGATCTTGAGTTCGAGATTTATGATTTCGTGTTTAGTGATCATCACGCGGTAGGTCCTCATAACGTTGACGCCTTCATTGAAGGCAGAAAGAAGCGAAATCAGATCATCGAAGACTTTCTAAACAATGGTTGGCAAATTCACAAGATGATCGTTTGCCCGCCAAATGTCATACTGATTTTCAGCCGAGAGAAAGAAGAAAAGGAGACAACAAGCAATGAGTGACGCCAAACAACCGCCATACGATTTTGATTTCATTTGCCGGTCGCTGAATCTGATTCCCTATCAGGCTTTCAGTCTCGATGACAAAACCGTTTTTCAAGGGGCTTTCAACGCCGGCGCCATCGTGAATCTTGAGTTTACCGAAGACAACAAAGTAGCCCTCACATTGCACGGCGGCCAAGAGATCTTGATGAACGGCGATCATCTGGCCGACCTTGAAGAGACCATTAAGCGGCGCACGAAAGAGCTTCAGGAGATTCAAGCCGAAGAGATCAAACGACAAGCTGAATTGCGAATCCAATCCGAATTGAACGCCGCAAATCAAGCAATGGCCAACGCCGCAATGATGGGCAAATTGAAAGGATTGAAACGGAATTCATAATGCCGGTCACCCGCAAAACAATCTCTGTCGCTTGGCTAGAAGCCAACAACGCCTGCAATCTGGAGGTCTGTAGAAAATATTTCTCTGAAAGACATGGCCCAGACTTCACAGACCAAACAGAATTTGACTTGACGCCTGAAGGGATTCTGAGAGCTTCTCGAGCGAGAGTGTTGTCGACTAATTGGCTCGCTCGAAGGATTCTTGACGGCGGAGAGTTGAAAGAGTATGAAAAGGCCATGCATGAAGCGATGGATGTTTTTGAAAGAACTGTGGCGCCTGTGCTGGCTGGGATTGTCGCTCGATCAAAGGCCTCCAGCATAAATCTGCCAGGCATGACCTCCTATTCTCAGGGCTGAATCTCTCAGCCCTATTTTTATTCCTACCTAAAATTCTTAAGCAAAAGCCCTCAAACGCCTAAAAATTATTGTTTCTTCGCCCACCCAAAGATTCCTATTGATTCAAAGTCGCATTTGATTTATACTCCGATTCATCGCAGCGGCAATCACGCGCGCGCGGTATCAAAGGAGAAAGCATGACCATTCTTGAAGCGCTTAAAGCGGGAAAAATTCGATACTCGGAAGGCCGGTATTTCGACGCCACAACACGTCCGGGCGCCTATATCGGCGCGGAAAACGAGGCCGAATTGAAACAAATCGTCGCCGACAATGCTGAAAAATACGTCGGCAGCGTGTTTGTCCGGTTCGACGAGTCGCTTCCGGCTCGCGTGCCAATAAACAATCCGGCGCACTGCTGGGCCGAACCGACAATGGTCGGCGGCAAATACCTCGGGGCTACAATCACCTGGAGCAACGACGAGAAAGAGTCTGCCCATCGCGCCTCCAAGCGTCGCACGGAGAGTTTTGACGAATTCAACGTCCGCCGTCACGGCAGCGAATAAGCCGCTCACCGATTTCCCTTGATGCCGCAAGGCGATTCACGGGGCGACGGCGCCCTACTTATCAACGCAGAAGCCGGAGGATTTATGGCCTACACGAAGGAGCAACTTGAGCGACGCAAATATAGCGCGTGGGAGTATGACGACAGCGGCAGGCCGGCCAGAGCGATACTCTCCTACGCTCAAGCCATGAGCACGGTCAGTAGGTACGGCAGGCGCGGCACGACCGCTGACCAGAAAGAGGCTATAGCTCAGTATATGATCGATCACAATACAGCACTGCTGAAAGCGGAAGCCGCGGTGTTGGGCGTCGAAGACCTAAGTGGGGAAAAAGCCGAAAATTTCTTTGCTGAATTTTGGCTGACCCGCTAGCAACCGACACGGGGCGAGGTCGCCCCAATCAACTAAAAGGAGAAAAAAATGGCATATAGAGTAGAGGTCCAATCAGAAACATTCGGCGACTGGTCATCGGAAATGATCGGCGGCAAGTCGGAAAATACATTTGATTCGCGCGAGAAAGCGGAAGAGGCTATGAAGCGTCTCAGAGAATTGGAGCGCTTCGAGAACGCCGATTTGCGCATTGTCGAAGAATAGATTGTTTGTCGAGGCAAACATATCGACTTCAAGCAAGTCGGATCGAGTCGAAAGGCTCATCGCCGGAAGTAGAGGGGTCGAATCCCCTCATACTTCCAGCGATCTCAATTTCCTCTCCACCCAAGCGCGCCAAGATGTTCGCTACGGATGGAGTATCCATTG
>WNGF01007805.1_pt1 | contig 12783 bp, 3 predicted proteins | sample 5400641 | NCBI WGS metagenome assembly WNGF01 (sample SAMN13153371, study PRJNA577476) | soil metagenome | isolation source: 80 cm soil or saprolite under grassland replicate 2 | place: USA:California | collected 2016-06-15
TATTTCAAGACATTCTAAATGAATTCTATGATTAAAAAATTATTTGTTCTCATTCTTTATGCATTGTTTGTGGTTATTGCAAAAGCCCAGATAAATATGACGCTTCAAGCACCTCCTACAGGTGTACTGCTGAAGAATCAGTTATGGAATATGCTATTGGTATCGTCATCAAACAACAACACACTTGTAAGAGTAAATCTTAGTTTACAGGATGCTCAAAATAATCAGGTGGTGCTTACTGCTTCTGCAAGAACCATAATCCTTGCAAAAGGAGCAACGCAATTACAGGCGAATGATTTTGCACCCATACAATACAACTATTATTCCCCTGTCTTCAATGGCGACAGGGATCCAAATGGTATGCTGCCTGTGGGTAATTATTTAGCATGTTATACTGTTATAGGTGATCATAATATAACGCTTAATGAAAATTGCATTTCCATCAATGTAGAGCCACTTAGTCCGCCACTGTTGAATACGCCTGCTAGCGAAAGTGATCTGCAAACAACTTGTCCGCAGTTTACCTGGTTGCCCCCAACGCCACAAAATATCTTCAGTGACTTGAACTATAATTTAATATTGGTAGAAGTGTTACCGGGTCAGGCCAGTACTGAGGCTATTCAGAATAATATACCGGTTTATAATGTCCAACGTGTGAAAGATCCCTTTTATAATTATCCAGCGTCCGGCAAACAATTAGATACAGCCAAACTATACGCGTGGAGGATTGCTGCCAGGAACAATTATAATGTAGCTGCTCTCAGTGATGTGTGGACATTTAAAATAAAACCGCAAAAACAAGACTCTATACCTGCAATAAACAGTAATTACATTTTGCTCAAAAGCAACGGGGAACCATCGGGGACTTACATTATCGAAAATAACAACATAAGCATAAAATATTACTCGTTTGACAAAGATCATGAAACTGAAGTACGTTTTTTAAGTGCAGATGGGAAAATTATAAAGACAATAAAGCAGAGGATAGTTTATGGAGACAATTATTTAACGTATACGCTGAACAGATCGTTTCAGAAACAAGAGATATATTTTTTTGAGATCAAGGATAAACAAAATAATAAATACACGGCTTCTTTCAGAATAAAATAAGAGGAACTATTATTCAACCAGACTCTTTATGATAAACCAATTAAACCAATATCCAAAGGGCATCGCCTGCTTCTTTTTTACCATTTTTTATTTGTCCATGGTAATACCTTCTTATGCAGGAGGAGGTGAACCAACCGGCAGGGATAATGCCAGTATTTTAACTGTCTTATTGAAAAATAAAAAGATAAATAATAGTTTGATTGCAAATAAACGGTTCAATCAAAAGGAGAGCATTAGTGCGTCACCTAAAATATTCATTCCTCAATCAAACAAATTTATTGGTGGTCCGAGCCAGCCCGAGATGTCATCCTTTAAATCTGTTGGCGTGGATAATATGGTAAACCTTTTCACTGGTGACTTTAGCTATAACATACCCTTACTCGATGTAGGTGGTTATCCTGTAAACATATTTTACGGGGGCAGCCCCTCGTTGGAGCAGGAAGCAAGTTGGGTTGGACTAGGATGGAATATAAACCCAGGAAATATCAACCGTAATATGCGTGGCGTTCCTGACGACTTTAACGGAGAGGATACATTGATCGAACAGCAGCAGATGAAGCCAAACAAAACCTGGGGTGCAAGGTTGGGACCAGACTTTGAACTTGGTGGAGCTAAAGCGCAACAAAAATTGGTCAATTTTTCATTGGGTGGTGAACTGGGAATTTCCGTTAACAATTATCTCGGACCAGCTCTCGATCTTACTGTAAAGGGCGGAGCAAATTTTAATTTAGGAAAAGCAGTTATGTCAGAAAAAAGTGCTACAGATACAGTGCAGAGGTTTTTAGGTTTTCCCTTCAAACTAGGTGCCTCTATGAACGGCAATTTAAGTTCAAGAGGTGGTTTAACGCTTTCGCCTTCCGTATCTTTAACTGCAAACTCTTTTAAGCAAAACCGCTCTGCAAATTTCGGGTTGAGTTTGGGTACAAGTTATAATTCCCGATCAGGTATAAAGGAATTACAGATTAGTGAACAAATGAGTTTCAATAAATGGAGAGCTGCAGATGATAAGTTTCTTCGCAACAAGGAACATCAACAAGGCAGTTCTATTGGAGAAAACATACTTTCTTCTTCGATAAGTTTTACAAAACCTTCTTATCTGCCAATTATCCGCATGCCTCTCACTAACACCGCTTTCTCAGGACACTTTCAATTAGGAGGCGGCATATTTGGTGGTTACGCGTCTGTTGAAGGGGAGGTATATTTTCAGCAAGCTCAAATAGAACCTAGTAATACAACTCAATACAAACCATTGGTGGGTTATATGTATTACCAAAAGGCAGTTGATAATCCAAATGCCGTAATGGATTTTTCAAGACTAAACGATAAAGAGGTAACCGACAAAACGCCTATAATTTCTGCACCGCAATTTGATTATGATGTTTTTTCTATTCAGGGTGAAGGCACCGGGGGGACCGTCAGGTTATATCGTGATGACCCCGGATATGTAAGAGATAATGCCACCAGTTCACAGGATAAAAGTTTAAGTGTCGGTGTTGATATTGGTCCGCCTGGTCACTATGGCGGCAACTTTAATACAATAAAAACACCTTCTTTCATCGGTGAATGGGGGACTGGAAATAAACTCCGGACCGCCATGAGATTTTCAAATGCATCGGGACTAAATGAGAATGTTTATTTCCGCAATCCGGGTGAGAGCAGTGTATTGAATGAAAATGAATTTTCGAAAATCGGTGGTACTGACCTTGTTAGATTTCAACTGGGTGGAACAAACTCGGACCCTACGATTGAGCCCGTTTTGCAGAGATTTTCTAAAGATGGATATAATATTGGCACTATAAATATTGCCACTGCTCCCGGTTCAAAAGAACGCAAAAAAAGAACACAGGTTATTAGTTTTTTAACCGCGGGTGAAGCTTCTAAAGTTGGTCTTGATAAAACTATAAATAGTTACAATTTAGAGTCCGTAATCGACAATAACAACCACTTGATGTACAGGGCAAGTTTAAAAAGTGGGTCTAATGATTTAAATTATACTCCTATTCAGAGAACGAGCGGCGAAAGAAAACGACACCACATCTCCCAAATAAACGTAACAGAAGCTGACGGTAAAAGATATATTTATGGCATCCCGGTTTATAATATAATCCAGCAGGATTTTACTTTTTCTGTTAAAGATGACAATATAGATGCAGATAAAGTAACGATTTCAAATCCCAGTTGGATGACAACTGGTTCCCCTTTTATACATAGCGGGTTGGGTGAACCGGATGGATATGTTCAAATCACTCAAACTCCTGCCTACGCCCACTCTTTTCTGCTTTCAGGATTGCTTTCCCCTGATTATGTTGATGCGACAGGTGACGGTATAACAGATGATGATTTGGGCAATGCAGTGAAATTTGACTATACGCTTATCAATCAACCCCACAAATGGCGGACACCGTTAAGCCCTGGAAACGAAGCTAATCTTAATCCAGGCAATCGTTCAGAAACAAAAGATGACAAAGGTATTGTTTCTTATGGCGAAAGAGAATCCTGGTATTTACACTCAATTGAATCAAAAACAATGATTGCGCTTTTTACGCTTGAAGACAGGGACGATGGAAAAGGTGCCGCAAATTCATTGGGCGGTATAAGCACTTCTGACATATCTCTGAAACGACTTAAACAAATTGATTTATACAGTAAAGCCGATCTCAAAGCAAATGGGCTTGCCAATGCAAAACCTGTGAAGACCGTACACTTCGTATATAGTTATGCACTTTGTAAAGGAACGCCTGATAATCCTAACACCAATGAGGGTAAGCTAACTTTAGAAAGCATTTACTTTACTTTCAATGGGCAGGAAAGACAAAGCAAAAATCAATATAAATTTTCTTACAACTCAAACCAAAATTATACACTTAATGCATCAGACCGATGGGGTGGTTATAAACCTTCAAATCAAAATCCTGGAGGTCTTAAAAACAAGGATTATCCCTACAGTGTACAACCAAATGAAAATTTGACAAAGCAAACCATTGATCAAAATGCTTCTGCCTGGTCATTGAATAAAATATTGTTGCCATCTGGCGGACAAATAGAAGTAGAATATGAAAGCGATGACTATGCTTTTGTTCAAAACCGCCGTGCAAGCGATATGATGCAGGTTGTGGGCTTTGGCAATAGTCCGGATTATAGTGCTCGTTCCAGCAGACTCTATGATATTCCTGGTGAAAATTTTGGATCTTCTGAAAATACTTATGTTTTTATTCGAGTACCACAGACCGTTACAGCGGATGATATTTTTAAAATATATCTTGATAGTCTTCCACAATTTGCTTTTCGTTATTCAGTGAGGATGCCTAAAGGAGAAGAGTACCTAACATGTTATGCTAATTTAGATACAGCACCCAACAGCTATGGGATAACATCAGATAATCATGTTATTTGGTTGAAGCTTCAAACAGTAGATGGATATAGTCCGCTTGCCCTTACTGCTTTGGAATATCTGCGGGAACAATTACCTGGTCAGGCTTTCAAGGGATATGACGTTTCAGAAAGCTCAGGATTAGCCCAGGTAGGGGATATGCTAATAGGTATGCTACAAGGTCTGAAAAGCGCATTCACAGATCCTATTAACTATTTTAGAAGTGAGGGAAAAGCTCAGATAGTAGACACCACTAAATGTTTTATTCGTTTGAATGATCCTGATGGTATTAAGTACGGTGGTGGCAATAGGGTAAGATCAATCAGGCTCAAGGATAATTGGGAGGCAATGACAGGACAATATACCTCTACGTATGGACAAACTTATGATTATACTACTACTGAAATATTTAATGGTGTTGAAAGAAGAATCAGCAGCGGTGTGGCTTCTTATGAACCGTCTATAGGTGGAGAAGAAAATCCGTTTCAAACCATTGTCCAAATTGCGAACAAATTACCATTAGGTTCTACTTCTTATGGCTCTGTAGAAATGCCGATGCTCGATGCATTTTTTCCTGCACCGTCTGTTGGTTACAGCAAAGTGACTGTTCATTCCATTCAAAGTACAGATACAACCGGCGGCAAAAAATCAAGATCAGACATAGGCAAACAGGTAACAGAATTTTATACAGCAAGAGATTTTCCAGTTTATTATGATAATACTCATTTTGATCCATCTACCGATAAACAGGAACATGAAAATTCTACTACAGCATTCTTTTACAAATACGCCTTTGACAGCAGGGCTTTATCACAAGGCTTTTTAGTAGCGACGAATGACATGCATGGCAAGTTGAAATCGCAATCTTCTTATGCCGCAAATGACACAAGCACCCGAATAAATTATACCGAAAATTTTTACCGGAACACGGGCTCTAAAGGAATGGATGAAAAATTTGATTTTGTCTATGTTGACAAAGGTGGATCTGTTGAACAGGGAAATATGGGTATAGATATTGAATTGATGACGGATACAAGAGAGTTTACCGTTGAAACCAGCAGTCTTGAAATACAGGGTCAACTGGATCTCTTTCCAGTGGTTTTTCCTTTCTGGCTACCGTTTATCTGGCCGGTTATTGGTAACAGCGAAAATAACTATAGGGCAGTAACCACTACCAAGGTGGTCAACTACCACAGTATATTGGACAGCGTGGTGGTGATAGATAAGGGCAGCACTGTATCTACAAAAAATCTGCTGTATGATGCAGAAACAGGAAGCGTAGTAGTTAGCAGGACAAATAATGAATTTGATAAGCCGGTATATACTACGAATTATCCGGCATACTGGGCGTATAGCGGTATGGGTCCTGCTTATAAAAATATAAATGCCGAGCACAAAAATGTCGTGATTAAAGATGGTAAAATAACTGACGTTGGAGGCAATGGAAGTACAATAGATAATTACTTTGAAAGTGGGGATGAAATATATGTAGTAGCAAATGATAAAGTTTCAACCACCTCGGGCGTTAACCCTTGCACAGGCGAAGGAAGTTGTGCCGCTCTCGTTTACAGAGGAAGTGAATATGGTCAAAAAATATGGGCAATTAATGCTTCTAAGATCTCGGATAATGCAGATTTAAGTGGTATATACTTATTTGATGAACAAGGCAATTTTTATACTACTGATGATAGTGGTGCCACAATTAAAATTATTCGTTCTGGTAATCGTAATATACTTTCATCTTCTGCAGGCACTGTTGGTTCTTTAGCTTCTCCGATACGAAAGGTTGGCAGCGAATGGAAACTGATTATTGACGAAAATACAGGGGTGGTAAATGCAAGTGCGTCTACTTTTAAAGATTTCTGGCAGGTTGAGGATACAAAGCATCAGGTGGGTATTGTAACAAAAACAAAAATAAATCTTACAAAAGAAGTTGTCTTTACGCCAATAAACACATTCTCTATTTATAGAATGAGACCTGATGGCTGTAACAGCTGTAACCACTATACGTATTATGCTTATACTAATCAGGCCTATTTTGAAGCTGCCCATATCGACTTCGGTGGTAGCAATGGTGATGGTAATCTCAAAAGCTGGCTGGAATTTGATTTATCCAGCATCCCCGCCAACGCGAAAATTAAATTAGCTCGACTCGAATTATACCCACACACAGCCACACATAACGTACCGCAAAATGAAGATATTGATGGTCACGGTGCAAGACAAACTCATGGCTCTACAGACCCGCATAACTATAGTGATGACAATGGTCCAAATAATGAAGCCAATATCGGAAGGGAAATATATTCAGGGTTTAACACCCTCAACATAGACAGCTTAATACATGAGGATGATGCGCAAGCTAAAGATGCGTACGACAATAGCGGGCAGGAAAATCAGCAGTTGGTTCCTGCTACTACTAAACAAAATTCTTACAGTATTAAGGTTGATGAAGCTATCCAGGCAATGGTTGATAATCGAACACAACGCTCTTTTTTAAGCATTGTACCCCGCTTGTTTGGGACAACGGTTAATCGCCTTTGTTTTTGGGGAACGGATAATAATCCACCTAAATTAAAAGTAACCTATGTTGAACCTTGTACTGACGGGGATTTGGCTGAAGAATGTGATTCGTTTTATTGTGTAAAAGAAACAACCATCGATACTTGTCAATCATATATCACTGATTCGACTGTAAACCCTTATAGATTCAATATTCTTGGCAATTGGCGCGTGAATAGAACGTATGTGTATTATGGAGACAGGAAAGAAAAATATCCTTCAGTCAATACAGATATTAGCAGCAATGGGGCTTTGGAAAATTTTGAACCCTATTGGTCATTTGCAGAGAATAAAATAACCCCTGCTTCTAATACCTCTAAATGGAAATGGAATAGTGAATCTACCTTGTTTGATCAGAAAGGGTCAGAATTAGAAAATAGAGATCCGCTAAACAGATACAATTCAGGTCAGTATGGATATGACAAAACATTACCAGTTGCCATTACACAAAACTCACCGTATAAAGAGCAAGCTTATGATGGCTTTGAAGATTATTACTACCCGAGTAATTCTTACAATCAAGGATGCACAGTGCCTCGTCATTTTGATATAGGAGGCGACGCCCAATCGGTAACGAATGAACAAGCACATACTGGCACATATAGCTTAAAGGTAGCCGCAAATAGTTCGGTGAATATGAATATTGCCTTAGATACGCAAGCAACTAATCCGCCATTCTTACAATTTGATATTGATACAATGATCATTAATAACCGCTTTAACATAAATAACGGCGGCGGGTTAAAGGCAACTGTTTATACAGGCTATAATTACGACGGTGATAATAACGGATCTGATAATTACAATAACAGTTCAGGTACAAGTTCAAGTATTGTAAACGGAAAAAATATCAACTACGATAATCAATATTCTCAAAACGATGACCGTAACGGTTTGGTACCTCCATATGAACCAAACTACAAAATAGTATGGGACGGAAAGTTGGTTCCAATAGTAAGTGGCAAGTATATATTTAAAGCGGGAACTGACAATTCATTTAAGCTCTGGCTCGACGGACATATAATTATTAATGCATTTCCTAACGACCCGGTTTATGACTCGAATACTACAAAGTTCTTTTTTGACACCGTCAATCTTATACGGGGAAAGAAATATACTGTACACGCAGAACATACGAATGGCGGTACTGGAGTTCATACCGGATACGCCCATTTATCATGGAAAATGTTTGGGCAACAAGATTTCTCGATTGTTCCGGTTGAGCGCTTGTATCATCCTGATGACACAAGCATACTCACAACAACTGATATTACATGTTATGACTATAAAGGCATAAGATCTTCAGACATGCTTTATAAAGAATTTTCACTCACGCCAGGAAACAAGTATTGGTTTAGTGCTTGGGTGAAAGAGCAAGAGAATTGCTTGTGCCAGAATTATACGAACAATCAGGTAACCTTTGTCTTTACCGATAATCAAGGCAATGAATCAACACAAGTTGCTAAACCAACGGGTAGTATTCTTGAAGGGTGGCAGCGTTATGATTTCGTTGTAGACGTTCCTTCTGATGCGGTCTCAATGAAGGTCAAACTGCGATCAACTGGCAATACCAACATCTATTTTGATGATATACGCATACATCCGTTCAATGCCAACATGAAAAGCTATGTGTATGACCCCGTTAACTTAAGACTTGTCGCAGAACTTGATCCAAACAACTACGCAACATTTTATGAGTATGATGCGGAAGGAACACTCGTAAGAACAAAAGCAGAAACACAAGAGGGAATCAAAACAATAACAGAAACGCGGAGCGCCAAACAAAAAACTATAACAGATTTTCAATAAACAATTATGATACAATCGAAAAAATATTTATTCAAGCCCTTTCAAATATTAGGCTTATTCTTTCTGCTACTGCTAATAGCACCGATCTGGATATTTGCACAGAAGAAATCAAAAGAAGACCAGCTTGCACTGATGCGTGAATTCATTCAGATCTGTAATAGCTATAAGAAAGCGCCTTTGCATGTAAGTGTAACAATTCATCACAGCGCGGATGTTGTACTGAGTGCGGAAGATACTGCATCAACGGTTGCAGAATTTTTTATCACGGGGAAAGGCACGTACATAAAAATGGATGAGCTGGAGCAGGTAGTAAATGACTCGCTGATGCTATTCATAAGTAATAACGCAAAAAGGATGGTCCTTTATCCTAACAATACTCCTGTTAGTGCACAACTAAATAAGTACATGGGCATACAATTACAGGATTCCTCTTTACAGAAAATTGCAAATAAATACACTGCTTCATTAATATCATCAGGTGAGGGTGAACAGGGATCGCATATCATTGAAGTGCAAAGCAAAAACAAGATAGTAAATACGTCGCTGTCAAAAGAAGCTATACAGGTAAAATATGATACCGGTACAAAACAACCTATGGAAGTGGTGCAGGTTTTCAGGACCCTTATTCCATTGGATTCTTCAGAATATAAAACTTTACTACTCAAATCAGAGTATGCCGAAAAACTTGTAGCAACTGATAAGAATGAATTTTTTCTTATCAATAAACATACAACCAGATTTGTCTATAAATCAACAGAGAGCAACAATGACATTAAGCTGCCGGTTCAATTGGATTCCTACATAACAAAAAATACAAGCGGACAATATGCAACAGCAAAAAGATATGAGGGATTTACATTAATAAAAAGCTTTTAAACTCAAAGCCCCTGCTTTAACAGTGTTTACGATAGTGCCTAACGGTTGCACGTGCTAAATAGTACGACACAAGAAGCATACTGTAGCAGCCATGTAGTTTGGTACATAAAAAGCTTAAAATAATTAAAGCGATAACAATAAAAATAAAGTAAGATCAATAGTTCTGCAGCATGCAATATGGCTTTATTGCTGCGGAATGATCTGTTTAAACCCTAAACTTATGCAACCATACGGTAAAAAAATATTTTCAGTCGCAAGGTTTTTTAGCCTTTTGATGTTATTTGCTGCCTTTGCATGTAGTATTACCGTCTATGCTTCCGGTGATGAGGGCATCAGTAAAACCTTTAGCAAGCATCTTACAGGAAGTGCCGTTAACGACAGCTCATTGAACCTCAGTAAATCAGCAGAACTTACTTATACACCGGACTATGAGGTAAACCGAACTATTCAGAATATTATTTCTTTAAGTTTGATAGAGGAAAGTCCTTATTATATACCCGATAACTTTACAGCGGAGGTAACGGTCAAGATTGAATATGGCTCTTCATCTACCTCGGTGCATGAATTTGAGAGGACGCTTACAGTGAATTATGATAAAAATGGAGGCACCAACAAATACAAGGCAAGGGATTATATAACTTTTAACGGCGCACAGTATGTTAAGATAACAATAACAGCACTTCCTGCTTCTACAACAGTCGGTAATTTGGATTTACGAGACATCTTAAAGGTGGAGAATGAAATGAGAGTGCTTCGTTATTACGAACTCTCTACCAATCCAAATTCTTTGACTCCACAAACTTTTTCTTATACCGCCCCTGAGCCAAATATTACTCCCGATGCTTTACAGGTGAACTGGACATGGGCAGCCGATGCAGGCAACAATTATACACAACTTGAATGGAATTGGATAGAAAAAGATGTGGCAGGTTACTATCCTGATGAGAACAGCATTTTTAAAAATAATTCCACACGTATTGATCTCCCTGTTGATGTAACAAACTACAATATTCCACTGCTATATGATGATACAGGTAAACTATATTATAGGATAAGAGCAGTGAGCGTTAAGGCGAATGGCGGCAGGAACGACGGTCCATGGAGCACTCCTCAAAGTTTTGCATTTAATGGTCATAATAATAATTTAAACTGGCAGGTAACCAGTACATACGCGGAAGAGGGTAAAAGGAAAACAGTAATTCAATATTATGATGGTTCACTTCGCAGCAGGCAGACAGTTACAAAAGATAACACTACCAATACTACTGTTGTTGCTGAAACATTTTATGATGGTCAGGGGAGACCTGCCGTGCAAATATTACCTGCGCCAGGGATAAATAATGTCATAGCTTATACACAAGGACTTAATCGTTTTAACGGTCAAGTCATTACTGATAATCCCGCCAACTTTTTTGACCTTCAACCGCTCAATTCAACGGATAATACCACACCTCCTTTAAATGATTCAACCGGAGCAGCAAAATATTATAGTGCTTTAAATTCTGAAATTAATACGGGCAACAATAATATGTTACCCGATGCGAATGGTTACCCTTATACTATTACCCGTTACACACTTGATGGTACGGGCAGAATTGCAGCACAAAGCGGAGTTGGCGATTCTCTGCGATTGGGAACCAATCATGAAACAAAATATTATTATGGTACTCCGTTACAGGAAGAACTTGATGGCTTATTCGGAACCGAAGTTGGGGACCGTACGCACTACTTTAAAAACATGGTAAAGGATGCCAATGGTCAAATGAGTGTAAGTTATGTGGATATGCATGGTCGTACCATTGCTACTGCCCTGACAGGAGATGCTCCAAATGGCATGCAGGCGCTCGCCATTAACGATTCGGCAAAATATTCTAATCAGGCAGGGACAGCTATTACAGCAAATTTACTGGATTCAAATACCAACATTATCAAGAATAACAGCGTTGAATCTATTAATTCTTTATTGGTTCCAGCGACTACCAATTATACTTTCAATTACGATTTAGCACCAGAAGGTTTGAATGTGCCCAAATGTGATGCAACACCTATTTGTTATGGTTGTCGTTATGATCTTGAAATCTCGGTGGCTAATGAAGCTGAGGAAAACTCTATTACAGATTCATTAAACGGTGTAGTGAATGCACCTATTTATGTAAAAAAATATAGTAATGTAAATATTAATGATACTTCCTGTTCTGCTCTGTTTAAAAATGAGACGGGAAATACAGTTAATAATATTGAATTTACCTTAAAACTTCTCCCCGGCTCTTATTCTGTGCGCAAAACATTAATCTTAAGCGAATCTACTCTTGAATATTATAAAAAGCAGTTCATGGATACTGCAGCTATATGCACATCGAAGCAAAGCATTTTTGATTCAGTTTACAATGCATTGAAAGAAGTTACCGGCTGTGATGTTGCTCAACCTGTAGTAACTTGCCAATCTTGTTTAGATTCGCTTGGAACCTACGAAGAATTTAGAACAAAATATCTTGATTCATTAGGCTTGTTGATGCCATCGCAGGAAGAAATACGAGCAGCTTACCTAAATGATTCAATTCATTGTACAAAACTATCTTCCACCATATCGCATAAACTTGATGCTATAAAAGAACAGATGCTTGCAGATATGGTTCCTTACAGCGGGCAATACGCACAAAATCCTGATAGTACAACATTCGTTAATAGTGTTGGAGGATCATTTGATAGAGGAACAATGTATAATAAGTATGATATTTTTTCTACTACATACAATTCTTCACTTCAGCCCTATTACAAAAAGCCATGGAACAGTGATCAAGAATCAGACGACTATTATAATGTTCATGATGAGATTGATGGCACTATAATGCCGGTGTTGGATACTATTTCTCCTAAAGCTTTTGAAGAAATCTTTAATTATACATGGGCACAATCGCTTTTGCCACATCACCCCGAATACAATAAATTATTATTTGCAGAAAATAACTTGAGAAGCAGCTATGATTGGATGGACAGTATTTTCCAGATTAGCACTTTCAATGTTGCGGAAGGTGGTGATATTACTACAAACATTG
>WNGF01008794.1_pt1 | contig 12781 bp, 9 predicted proteins | sample 5400641 | NCBI WGS metagenome assembly WNGF01 (sample SAMN13153371, study PRJNA577476) | soil metagenome | isolation source: 80 cm soil or saprolite under grassland replicate 2 | place: USA:California | collected 2016-06-15
TCGCTTTTGGCGTGAGCAACGAGGATGATGTGGATCGAACTGCCCTGGAATTGCGGTCTCGCGGTATCCGGTTAGTATCGGAGCCGCAAACCCTGAACGAGCCTGGAGGAGGATACGGCTTTCGATTCATTGATCCGGAAGGCCGCTGCATTGAGTTGAGCGCCGGCGTCGTCCAGCATCGAGGCGGGTGGCAGACCAAGAGCGTGCAGCCCCATTCCATTTGTCATGTTGTCCTTAACACAACGCAAATTGATGCGATGATAGAATTTTACACAAAAGTATTCGGCTTTCGGATCTCCGATTGGAGCGAACGGCAGATGGTCTTTCTGCGTTGTAATAATAAACACCATTCGATCGCGCTCAGTCGCGCCCCTCATGCTTCGCTTAACCATATCGCTTTCCTCGTCGCCAATGTCGATGAGGTGATGCGCGGCATGGTGAATATGCGCAAGCACGGCTTCGAGCCCGGCTGGGGTCCGGGACGGCACGGCCCGGGAAACAATATTTTCTGCTACTTCAAAGAACCCGCAGACTACGTCGTCGAATACACATCCGACATCGATTACATCCAGGACGAGGCCTCGCATGAGCCAAAAATATGGCCGCGGACTCCTGAGCTTATCGACCGTTGGGGAACGGCCGGCCCTCCCGGCGCGGATATCCGCCACGCCATGGAAGGAAAACCCGATCCTGGATGGCCGCCTTAAAAGTAATTTCACTAAGCATCGCCGAAAGTAAAGACAAACAAACGGCCGAAGGGAACTTCAAATGACGTTGAGCGCAGCAAGATCATTTCTCAGTGCGTTCTTTTTGATCTTAACGAGTGTCATTGTGAACGGCTCCGCCATAGCTGGGCTTGGTCGCCCTGCGCCATCTTCGGAGCAAATTCTGCTGGCGCAAAAGACACAGGAGCAGAAGCCAACCAGGGTCGAGCGAATCGCTGCGGCGATTCCAGTTCGAGCTTTGCCGAATGTGCCTTTGTTGGTCGGAGTCAAGAAGGGCTTCTATCGGCAGGAGGGACTGGAGATTGACATAGTGCAGATGGGCTCCACTCCGGCCATTACCGGGATGATCACAGGCGATGTCACCGTGGATTTTCATAGCTCCGCAATTAGAGCGCCCGTCGCCGGCAGACCCATCCGCATGATCGGCTACATGAACTGGCATCTCTATGCGAAGCCCGAGATCAAGCGAGTGGAGGATTTGAAAGGTAAAGTGCTTGCCGTCACCGATGTCGGCGGTAATGTAACGTACATATCCCAGATGATGCTCGAAAAACACGGGCTCGGCGGTTTCGGCAAGGATGCGGAGATGTTCCCAACGGGCAGCATGCAAAGCAGCACGTTAGCCCTGCTCGCGCGGCAGGTCGATGCGGCTCTGGTCGGCACTGAGATGGGTATCAAGGCTGAGGCGAAGGGGTTTCATGTCATAGCGCGGGCCAGCGATTATGTTCCGTTGGGACTGGGGGGAATGTCGGCGAGCGTCGACACTTTGAAAAACCGCTCCGACACTATCAAGCGCTTCCTGCGCGGGACTATCAGGAGCCTTCAGTATATCAGGTCGGATAAAAATAAGGCGGAAGCGGCGGACTTCTTCGCCCAATTTTTGAATCTCTCGCGGGGTGACGCGGAGTTGATCTACGCCCAATCCAAAGACTACTACAGCCCAAATGGATCCATCAGCAGAGAAGGCTTGCAGGTTGAGATCGCTCTGCTGGTGCAGCAACTCGGTCTAAAGAAAGAGATCTCGGTCGACGAGGTGGCGGATTTTCGCCTGCTGAGAGAAATACAAGCGGAATTGGGATTGAAGTGAATTGCGCGCGATCAAATGGCAGATAAACCACCATCCGCCATGAGCACGGCGCCCGTGATGAAAGAAGCTTCATCAGAAGCGAGCCACAAGACAGGATAGGCGATCTCTTCAGGCGTCGCCCACCGATTCAAGAGCGATGGCGCGAAGCCTTTCACCCTCAACTCCTCTTCTGTCATGCCGCGCGATTTCGCTCTAGCCAACGTAAACGGCGTCAACGTAGAGCCCGGACAGACTGCATTCACGCGGACTCCATGCTGGGCCTCTTCGGCGGCCAATGCGCGGGTGAGACCTAAGATAGCCGCCTTGGTGGCATCGTACTGTCCCATACCCTTCCGTCCGACGACTCCGAATACCGATGACAGGTTGACGATGCTGGCGCCGCTCGCCCTACGGAGCGCGGGAAGGGCAGCCTGGCAGCAGTTTGCCACGCCGAGAATATTCGTGGCGATAATCCGTTGCCACGACTCTTCCGGCGCCTCTGCTAATGGAAAATACTCACGCGCTACGGCATTGTTGACCAGCACGTCCAGTCCGCCGAATTCGCCAACCGCTCGCGAAACCGCGTCGCCGATCTGCTCACGTCTGGATACATCAGCAATCAGCGGCAAGATCCGTGCTGAGACGATTTCCTGAGACAGCTGCGCCGCCTGCTGCTCAACTTTTTTTTTATCGATATCGACCAGCGCAACTTTGGCGCCTTCGCGACAAAAAAGACGGGCCGTAGCGGCTCCTATGCCGCCTCCCCCTCCGGTTATCACTGCTATTTTGCCGTGCAGTCGTCCCGCCATAAAATTTCAGTGTGGTGAAATGCTAATGTCTTCGTTGCACCCAATCTTTGTTGACGAAGCACTGGAGTACTGGAGTGGTGGAGTAATGGAGTGATGCGTTTAAAACCCAATACTCCAAGACTCCATTACTCCAACAAGTATTTATGGTATCGGCCAAACAAGTGAGTTTTTGCTGGGCGCCATTCGATTCCCGCTTAGCTGCGCTAAAAAGGCGTCTCTGATGTTTTGGCGCACTTCATACATGCTGATGTCCGGCTCGAAGAGGTGTTCGTTGGTCCTGGCGGTCACAAGATCGCCCTGAGATTCGGCGATCATGGCGTCCTCCCTGGATATGCTCTTGAAGCGCGGTCCAACCACCTCCGTATAAAGCTTCTCCCAGCGCTCGCGTGCTTCAGTGGTGGCCGCCCTTTGCACGGCGAACCGCTGGATGATTGACCGGCTATCGTCTATCGGGAACTGCCACAACCGTGAAACGTAGGGGTCTACCCCAGGCACGGGACGGATCACGTTGGTTGAGATGCAGGGGAACAAGAAGCGGTCCCCTTTGACATCAAGCAGGTGCCCATGATGAATGGGCTTGCCTTCACGATCTGTGGCGACACCGCGGACGCCGTATGAGGTCTGAACGATTTTTAGGCGTCGCTCGGCCAGAGGGGCTGTTGCCGCTTGAGGGCTCCCACCCTGCCAAGTGCCGTCCTTCACAGCCTGGGTTTCGGCATGCAGGGTCACCGCATGAAATCCGTCCCCGCCGTCGATCGCCAGCAGCCAATTTGTCCGCCACACCTCGGTCGGCATTCGAAACCACAAAAACTCGTCGTCGTGACTAAGCTCTTCCGGCAGCTCGTTGCTCAGCGGCGGTGGCGGAAACTTCGCTGGATCACCAACGTAAGCCCAGACGTATCCGCCCAACTCCTGTGCCGGGTAGTACCGCGCATGGACTTCATGCCGGCTCGGACTATCGTCGGCCTCCCATGGTATCAGCACGCACTTTCCGCCGCTGTCAAAGCGCAAACCGTGCAACGCGCATTGCAGATTCCCTTCCAGAACACGACCTAGGGAGAGCTTCGCGGACCGATGGGGACAACGGTCAGACAATACAGCCGGAGAACCGCGCTCGTCTCGCCAGACAACCAGGTGTTCGCCCAGGCATTGGATGCCGACAGGCTTTTCCCGGCCAAGCTCGTCGGATTGCAGGATCGGGTACCAATAGTTGCGCAAACCGACCTCCAAACCTTTCGGCACGCCGGGGACCAATTCGGAAATTTCGTTTGCGTTCATCGTCGATGGCTTTTTGTTCGCTTTCTATTTATTTAGTCCACCAGTGAAAATCAACCCGCTTTCCAGACCGCTGCTGAAAAGCGAATCATCGGCTCTGCGCCGCCATTCAATAGACTTTTTTTCTGCCTTGGAGTAAGGAGATTTCACCAGAAGGGAGATCACAGTGCTCACAAAGGATGACATCAAAGGCGTGGCCGCGATGGTGCCTACTCCTTGCAAAGAAAACGGCGAAGGATGGGACGCCACCAACTCAGTGAACCTGGATGAGACGGCCCGGATGACCGAGAATTATATTCGCGACGGCATAGGCGTTATCGCAGCATGTGGCACTACGGGCGAATGTGCTGCTCTCCTATGGGAAGAGAAGAGGGCCTTCGTAGATGCCATTGTTCAGATTAATCGAAAGCGCGTCCCGGTTTTTGCGGGGGCTACTGCCTTAGGGACGAAAGAGACGATCCAACAGATGCGCGGTCTCAAGGATGTGGGAGCCGACGGAGCATTTGTCGGTCTTCCCCTCTGGCAGACACCGACCATCGAAAACGCCGTTCAGTTTTACGCTGACTTGGGCGAGGCCGCTCCTGATATGCCGATCCTGGTTTACGCCAACGCGAGAGTCTTCAAGTCAGATTTTCCTACCGCATTCTGGGAAAGGTTGGCGCACAAGGCGCGCACCGTTATTGTGACCAAGATGTCTTACAGTCATGCCAACTTGTTGGACGATCTCCGGGTTGCCGGACGGCAGATTAACTTCATGCCGGGTGAGAGTGCCATTTACGCCGCTTACAGGATGGCGCGTCCGAGGATAACTGCGATCTGGTCATCGGGCATGACGTGCATGGGGCCGGAGCCCGTGGTTGCCCTGGCCAATGCCATTCTCAAGGATGATGAAAAACGGGTGGATCAGATATGGGAGGATATTCGCTCGGTTCCGGCGGGCGCGCCGCCCGGTGAGTTCGCCACCGGTTTTGCCAAATACAACGCCCAAAGCAACAAGTATCTGACCAACGCTGCCGGATATATTAAAGGCGGACCGTGTAGAGCGCCCTACCGAATCAGCGATCTTCCCGAGAACTGGAAAAGGCAGGCGGACCTTCGTGCCAAAGGGTGGAAAGAACTGCGGAAAAAATACATGAGCCCTGCAGGCCTCTAGGATTACCCGGGCCACGTTCAAAGCGTTCAAGCGATTGAGTTCTATAGTCGTCCAAGAGTTTCAATCGGTCAGGGCGATCGGTCCGTTCAAGAGTTCAAAGCTGGAGCGGTTCTGCGTTCAAGGCTCAAATGCTCAAGGCGTTTAATTCGTTACGGATGACGTGGATGATGGGTCTGCTTACTTTCGGATAAACTGGTTCGTGTAGACGCCGGCGGCTGGGACCTTCCCGGCCACGTCGAAGAACTCATTTGTGATTTTCACGGTCTTTTCCATTACGTCAGGCTTCATGTAGCCATATCCGGACGCCACCGATTCTGCCGGAATGAAGACTTCTTCCACGCCGTTCTTGATTTGAATTCTTGTTAGCTCCCTATCCAGCTCAGGTTTGAGTTTCAATAAGATTCCGAGCGCTTCTTCCTGATGGTCACGAGTGTATCTCAGACCGTCCATCGTTCCCTCCACATAGGCACGAATCATTTCCGGACGGCGTTTGATATCCTCTTCCTTGGCTATAAGGGCGCTGCCGTAGATATCGAGTCCGGCATCCCGCATGTGGATTCGCTTTATTCGAATTCCTTGTTTAGCTGCAGCCATATCCGCTACCTCATCGTTCGAGGCACGAAACATGGTGATAAAATCGGCCTTCTTAGCAAGCAAAGCCGCCGGCTGAAGCGGCGGCGCGGTCTCCTGAATCTTAATGGATGCGAAATCCACGTTGTTGATCTTTGCAAGAGCGGGGAGCAGAAACCATTGCGCCTGTCCTGGGCTGATAGCCCACGACTTGCCTTCGAGGTCTTTGAGAGTCTTGATGTCAGTCTCCTCACGCCAAAGAACCGTGACGGCTATGTAACCGAGCTGAGCAACCGAGACGATGGGCGTTCCCCTGGATCGGCCGACTACGGCGGTTGAGACATTGGCGAAGCCCACATCAGCCCCGCCCGAAGCGATGGCGCGGATCGTATCCGCCGAACCTGTCCCAGGCTGGATGGTGACATTCAGTCCCCGTTTTGAGTAGAAGCCTTTCTCCGAGGCGACAAACCACGGCGCATGATTTCCCCCGACGATGAAATCCAGCCGGATAGTAACCGGAGTCTCTTTCGCTTTCTCAGCGGCTCTCAGATAGACGGGAGAAAAACTCAGATTGCCAACGACACTAAGCGCGGCTAACAGAGATGCTGTCTTTGACCGCGTGAGACCCGCGAGTTTCATGATTGTCTCCCCCATGAGTTTTTGCGTCTCCTTAACCGGATTCATAGATGATCATGCCCATCGGCGTGGGCTTGAAACCGTTGCATGGGTTGCGCTCCTGCGGGCAGTTAGACACTGCCACAAGCAGGTCCATTTCGGCCCTCAGATCGTAGAAGTCGCCCGCACGACTTGTCGGCTCTTTGATCTCCATGGACCCGTCCGGCCCGACCTCCACCCGCATGAACGGAACAAAGGCGTTGGGAATTTGTCGCTGGTTAAAGCCGTGTGGGGCCAGCGCCATGGCGAAGTTGTCACGGCAGTTGCGCGTACCGGGCACCCCGTAACGGATCCGATTCAGCTCCTCGCTGCACATGGGGCCGTAGGCGTAGCTTTCATCATTGGAGTAGCCGACGATGGTCATCATCGGATTACAGATGACGGAGTAAAGCACGTCCCCCTGGCGCAGCTCGCGCCGCTTGTTCAGAAGCAGACTGTTGCCCATGTTGAGGTGTTCCGTCAGATCACGCTCGTTGAAGCAAACCAGATCCGGAACCTGTTTGCCTTCCATGTCCACGAACCGCAGCGTCTGCCCTCGTCGGATCGTGAAAGCAGAATACTCCTTAGCCGGGATGATCCATTCTTTCACGATCGCGCCCGGTACGGGATAACACCGCATCGCTAGATCGTTTGCCATTCTCCAAAACCTCTTATTACAGTTTTCTTGAAGCATAAAGAACAGAATACTAGAAGAGTCAAGGCTCTAACTCCCCTGTCCTTACCCGTGTCGAAGTTGAAATGACGGCAGCTTATCGGCTACTCTCCCGCTCAAAATCGTTTGGAGTAAGTTCTGAACTAAAATGACATCAGGAGGATCGGACGGTGAACAGGAAAACAAATTTTCGTGTCATCGCGGTGCTAAACATTGGACTTCTGTTGTGCTTGCCCATTCTCGATAACCCAATGACTCGGGAAAGAACAAAATTCTCATCGCAGGCCAGCGCCGCGGAGGGCCGAAGAATCCGGCTTGAGGAAGCAACCATCGCCGCTGTCCACCGAGCTATCAGGTCAAAGCAAACCACCGCCACGCAGCTGGTGAACTTCTACCTCAGACGCATTAAAGCGTATAGCGGGACTTGCGTGCAGGGCGATGCTGATCCTGCTTCCGGATTGCAGCTTGGCGATATCACGCCGATAGCAAACGCCGGGCAGGTTAACGCCTTTATCACCGTGAACCTAAAAGAGGATAAACGGATTGCGTTGGGTCTCCCCGACAGGATGAAGCGCACCCACACCGGTCCCGATGATCCAAAGATTCCGGATGCTCTCGACCGCGCTCGGGAACTCGACGCCGAGTTTGCCCGCACCGGCAAACTGGTCGGACCTCTTCATGGTATTCCGTTCGCCATAAAAGATCTTTTTGACACCTCCGACATGCGCACGACGGCCGGCGCTGCCGCGGCATACGCGAATGATAAACCACCCCGCGACGCAACCGTGATTGCGAAACTTCGGATGGCGGGAGCGATCATCCTCGGAAAGACGAACTTGGACGAATACGCGCCGGCAGGCATCGGCCGCAGCACATTCGGCGGCCAGACCTGTAATCCGTATGACACGACGCGAATTCCGGGAGGCTCGAGCGGAGGCTCCGCAGCAGCCGTGGCGGCGAATCTGGCTATGTGCGCATTGGGAACGGACACGTCGGGGTCGGTTCGAAATCCAGCTGCCTACAACAATATCGTCGGCATCGTTGCGACTCAGGGCTTGGTTAGCCGTGACGGTATTTTTCCGCTGACGTTCACAAGAGATCGAGCCGGTCCTCTTTGCCGCACGGTGCAAGACGTCGCGGTCGTCCTGGAGACGCTCGCGGGGTACGACGCCAGGGATGCCGTAACAGCAGCTGCTACCGAGCCCAGGGTGTCCTACCGGCGCTTCGTAAACGAGAAGGGCCTTGCCGGCAAAAGACTGGGCGTGCTGCGCGATTTAATGATCGAGGTCAGTCTCGCCGATCGAGACTCGATTCGCGTCGCCAACGAAGCCATCGCCGACATGAAGAAGGCGGGCGCAACGATTATCGATCCGGTCAATGTTCAGGACGCGATCGCAGAGCTGGTTCCTTATCTTGAGCCGAGCTTGCTCGCTAAGAATTTTCCATCGGTTTTCCCCAAGGCTCCTCCCGAGCCCATCGATCATATCGTTACGATGTTCTTCGATCACAAACTGTTTCCATCCGGGCTCCGCGGCGCTAACCTGCGTATGCTTGCGGCGCAGCGGCGCGGCGAAGAGGGCAGATACTCAATGAACCGCTACTTACAAGCGCGGGGTGATATAAAGTTCAAGAGCACCGCGGATATGTTCACGACCCCGACCTTTGCGGGTCACATGGGCGTTTTGAAGGCGACCTTTGGCGAGACCGCCAAGACTCTGGACACGCCGACACAGACGGATCATCTTTTACGAATGCAAACCCTGCGACAGGTTCTGCTCAAGGTAATGGCAGACAATAACCTCGATGCCCTGGTTTTCGTGAACACGACGATACCTCCCCCGGTTGTCTTACCGAGTCGGCTGCCGGCGGCATATGACACACGGACGGAGCCAAGAGTGCTCAAGGCTGGGACCGCTCTGTCAGACCCGATGCTGCTCCCGGGTGAGCCGGTTCTGAAAACCGATTTGGATGTATTCCGGGGCGCCGGCGGGAGTTGGGGCGTCAACCTGAGCCCGGAAAGCGGATTTCCTTCCATTGTTGTTCCCGCCGGATTTACCAGAGTCGTTTATGATCGCGTACCAGATCCGACCGACCCCAACGGAAGCAAGCTCGTCGGTCCCACGCCGGCACAGCTGCCGGTCGCTATGGAGTTCGTCGGCCGCCCGTTTGCGGAAGCGAGACTCTTGGAAATCGCATCCGCGTATGAAAGATTCACGCATCATCGCCGCCCACCGGCAAGCTTTGGACCTTTGCCGGGAGAACGGTAAAATGTGAGCAATTCGGCGAAAGGAAATATGAGAGCCGAAATTTTTCTTTCGATCGATGGAAAAGCCTGAGTGCAAGCTTCGCGGGTCAAGCTTCGACAGCTTCGACGGTCCTTGATAACTTGACTACCTTTGTTGACTTATCTGACCCTGTCAAGGATCGTCAAAATGGCCGCGTGAGCACGGTTAGTGATGTCGCTCCGTTGTACCAGCGTAGTGCTCCAAGACGTGCTGGATCATGTTGCGGGCGAGCTCGTGCTCGCCGAAAAAAACTGTTCCGGCTTTTTCCTTCTCCAGTAGCGCCGCCTCTTCCTCGCTGTGTGTGCGCACGATGATTTCAACTCGGGGATTGACCGCGCGCGCGGTTTCAATCATGCGCCGCACGTTAAGTGTGTCCGGCGTGGCAATCACCAGCATGCGCGCGCGTTGGATATGCGCCTGGATGAGCACGGCAGGGTCGGAGGCGTCGCCGGAGACCGCCGGTATGTCTTTTGCGCGCAGTTTCTCAACGATCTCGCGATTCTCCTCGGCCACGACAAAGGGTATACCCTGCGCGGTCAAAGCTTCTCCGATGCGCCTGCCCACTCGGCCGTAGCCGACTAAGACAACTTGCCCGGTAAGCCGCTTGAGATCGACGGTCATCGGCAGTGCCGCGAGCGGATCGTCAGAACGCTCCAGCGATTGAGCCAGCTTCGAGCGCTCGCGAATCCAGTTTTGTGCGGGCTCGACGGCGCGAAACACCAGCGGATTGACGGCGATTGAGATGATCGCGCCCGCGAGAATCAGGCTCTGGCCTTCAGCCGGCATAAGGCCGAGGGAAATTCCCAGCCTGGCGAGGATGAAAGAAAATTCGCCGATCTGGGCCAAGCTCGCCGAGACGGTGAGCGCCGTGTTGAGCGGATAACGAAAAAGCAGGACGAGAAAAAAAGCCGCCAAGGATTTGCCGACGATGATGATCGCAATGACCACGAGCACGTGGAGCGGCTCCCGGACTAACACCTGCGGTTCGAAGAGCATGCCTACCGAAACGAAAAACAGCACTGAAAAAGCGTCTCTTAGAGGCAACGATTCTTCGGCAGCCCGATAGCTCAAGGGCGACTCGCGCATGACCATACCGGCAAAAAAAGCGCCGAGCGCGAAGGATACACCGAACAACGCGGCCGAGCCGTAGGCGATGCCGACAGCGGCAGCGACAACGCACAGGGTAAACAGCTCGCGCGAACCCGTGCCGGCAACCTGCCAGAGCAACCACGGGAAAACGCGTCGGCCGACAACCAGCATGAGGCCAATAAAGACCGTGACTTGGCCGAGCGTGAGCGCAAGAGTCGTCAGTAGACTCCGATCGCTGGCTCCCGCGGCGGGTACCGGCGCGTTCCCCCCGAGCCATGCCGAAAGCGGCGGCAGTAGCACCAGCACCAGGACCATGGCCAAGTCCTCGACCACAAGCCAGCCGACGGCGATACGGCCATTGAGCGTTTCTAAAATACCGCGACTTTCCAGCGCCCGGAGAAGCACGACTGTGCTCGCGACCGAAAGACCCAGGCCGAAAACGATGCTTCCGGCGACGCTCCAGCCCCACGTCGAGGCGACGGCGGTGCCGAGTAAAGTTGCAACGGCGATCTGGACGACGGCGCCCGGCAACGCGATGCGGCGCACAGCTAAAAGATCTTCCACCGAAAAATGCAAGCCGACGCCGAACATCAACAGCATCACGCCGATTTCGGCGAGCTGGTGCGAGAGGTCGACATCGGCGACAAAGCCGGGTGTGGCGGGACCAATGATGATGCCGGCGATCAAATAGCCAACCAACGGCGGCAATTTCAGGCGAGCAGCGATAAAGCCCAGGATCAAAGCGAGGCCCAAGGCGGCGGCGATCGTGGTGATCAGGCTTACGCTATGCGGCACGCTCTATTCTCCCATTTGAAACCTGAATTGAAGAACCGCCGCGATTCGACACCTCGGCCGTTCCGGTTGTGCGCCGAGCAAACTACTTGGCGGCAGCACAAACGTTTACCCTTCTGACTGACCACCATCGGGACGCTAGCGCTCCATCCGCGATTGCCGGGCAAGGCGCACGTCTATGACGAGTGCGACCCGTGCATGCACGCGCGAAATCGGGCGAAGAAAAGACTTAATCACCCTCCCAGCTAAGCTCTTTGTTGATTTTCTGAGCTACGTATCCGAGGTCGATATGCCGTAAAAGCAACTGGCGATCGGGAGGCGCAACGAACGCAAGCCGGCCATTCCCCGAGTCCCAGACCGGCACCACTGTGCCCGTCAAGCCAGCGGCATTGGCATGTAACTGGAGTTTCGATACGACTGCGTTTTGCTCGTGTGCGGTTTTAAACCCGAAATTTGAATGCATCGGGACGATTATAAAGTTAACTCCGCTTTCTGTTATGTGCGCAACATCAAAGGTAGCCATCGTAATTCCTCATGTATAAAGTTCAATTTGTTTGTTTTGGTTGCATTCGTCATCTTAGTCTTTTCCTGTTGACCCAAATAATGAACCGGATCGCGGCAATCAAGAAAAACCCAAGAATGAGAGTCTCCATGTGCTTCGACAATTCGTTCAGCATCGTTTACCTCTGAATAAATAACCGCGCCTATCGAATGGCTATCGATGCAACCAGGCCTGCGTTTGATCGCACCCGGTTTAGCGCGAAATTCGGCTTGATGATTACAGAGCGATCCCGGAATAGTCTTTGAGTATTCGGCTAAACACTGCAGCTGTGAGGAGGAGAGCGGATACAAAGACACGCAACAACAATATTTCGGTGAGGTCTCTGACTGTAATTTGTACTGAGGAATGAAGCAGATCGAACGACAGCATCATCCAAAACTCCGATTATCAAGAATGCGGGGGAATTCTGACCTTTGTCGCTTCTGAACGCCCGGCTTAGGGCACTCTGCACGAAATCTTTAGGTGCAAGGATTGTATTTTGCTGAACGGGAAGAGAATCTGCAGTTGGAGCGAAAATTTTGGGGTGTAAGGCACAAAGGAACAAGCCCAGAACAAACGTATGTATAATAAACGAGAAGTGCCCTCCCTTTCTGGCCCTCCAAAAGAACATCGAGGCACCTTCTATGCCAGCCATGATGCAATGTCAACCAAGCTTCCGCGCTGAGTTGCAACAACGGCGCCTTATCCGCTAGTGTCGATTTCGAGAATAGAGAAAGATTCCTCGTTCCACTCGGAATGACAATACACTGAAACGTCATGCCGAACGCGTCTATTAGGACTCCCAGATTTCGTGTGAGATCTTAATGAAGTCACGGTGGCCATTTGTGATATCCGGACCGCACGTTTCAAAAAGCAGGTGCCTATTGCACCTTTTCGCCTTCGTTGCGATGTTGCACGGCCTGAACCTAGTGCTAGCAAATTACCATCCCGCTCTCGCTCAAGATTTTTACAAAGACAAAACCATTCGATTCATCGTCGGCCAGGCGGCCGGCGGCGGTTACGACACCTACACGCGCACCATCGCCCGCTACATGGGCAAATATATTCCCGGCAGTCCGACCACGGTCGTCGACAACATGACCGGCGCTGGCAGCTTGGTCGCGGCGAATTATCTTTACAATAACGCCA
>WNGF01017628.1_pt1 | contig 12778 bp, 10 predicted proteins | sample 5400641 | NCBI WGS metagenome assembly WNGF01 (sample SAMN13153371, study PRJNA577476) | soil metagenome | isolation source: 80 cm soil or saprolite under grassland replicate 2 | place: USA:California | collected 2016-06-15
GGCAACCGAACCCGCTTGCTACACGCCTCCTGCCGACGCGAGCTCCAAGCCCGCACGCGCAGGATGCCAGCACGCCAACCCGCAACGCCCTCGGGGCTTGCTTGAGCCGTGTGCGCCGACAAGGCGCATGCACGGTTCTAGGGGGCCGGAGCGCAGCAATGCGCTCCGGCTACCCGGCTCGGCCAGGATGACCTCAGCGGTGCGCCGGTCAACCCCTGGGATCGTCATCAGCAGGGCCAGCAGCGGGGAGAAAGGGGCGACCTCGCCCGACAACCGCTCGATGGCCTCGTCCAGGTAGTCGATGTGGGCCAGCAGCTCAGTGACCAGCAGCCGGTGATGGCGGGCGACGCGGCCCTCCAACGCCTCCCGCAGCGCCGGCAGCTTGGCCCGCAGCCTGCCACGCGCCAGGCAGCCAGCACCGCCGGGTCGGTGGTGCCACCCACCAGCGCCTCCAGCACCGCCCGACCAGAGACGCCCAACACCTCCAAGGCAACCATGCCGAGCTTGACCCCGGCGTCCTCCAGCAGCTTGTGGAGCCGCTGGACCTCGCGGGTGCGCTCGTGGATCAGCGCCTTGCGGTAGCGGGTCAGCTCGCGCAACTCCCGGATCGGCTTGGGCGGCACAAACGACGGGCGCACCAGCCCATGCTCGACCAGCTGACAGATCCAGGCCGCATCCGCCACGTCGGTCTTGCGGCCGGGCACGTTGCGCAGGTGCTGGGCGTTGAGCAGCCAGCACTCGAACTGGTCTTCCAGCAGGTAGTAGACCGGCTTCCAAAACACCCCGGTCGACTCCATCCCGACCACGGTCACCCCAAGACTGGCCAGCCAGTCCCCAGCAGCACCAGCCCCGCGGTCGTGGTCCGAAACGTGCGGATCTGGCTGTGCCGCCCGCCGTCCTGGTCCGGGACCCGCACGCACGCCTTGACCGACGCCTTGTGCACGTCCAGCCCGGCGACCCGCTCGATGAGCCTGTCCATCGGTCCTCCCGCCCGCCGACACCACCATGCCGCCGCCCGGAGGAGCCTCATCATGCAGAGTCTAGGTTTCGTGCTCGCAGCAACAGTCCAGGGTGCCCGAGGCTCCCACGTCCCACTGTTAATCGGGCTCACCGGCACCAGGCGTGACCGACGTCGCCGGGCGGCACCCCATTTTCATACGCCAGGGAGGACCGCCAGGCCCATGAGTCACTGTTATCCGCACAGCTCACCGCCGTCTCTGCACCAGCCGCGTGACTCGACCGAGGCCAGCGTGGTGTCGTGCCCTCCTTTCCCGGGTTCCGCAGCTGAGGCGTCGACTAGGCCACGAATCCATGCTTTGACCAGCAAGAACGCGTGAGGAAGTACGCTACGCCGTGTATCTAGGGACCGGGAGACCCGCAGGTCAAGCCCGTGAGCTGGACCAGCGGCCCGCCTCATTCACGCCGTACCCGGAGAAGAACCACCAGGTCAACAGCCTGGGCCGATGCCCGCAGGCACCGTTTCCGCGCCATTCCCGGTGCGCCCAACACCGATGGGGCCACGTCAACGCCGTCGTGGACGCCGGTGACGTGGTGAGGACGCTATCACAGCTGCTCAGGCAGCATCTCATGCCGAAATCGTGTATCTAGGCGATCCGGCGGTTCTTACCAGACTCCACGCGCCTGACCTGCGGCTTCACCTGGATACGTGGCCCAGGACCGCCTTCAGCTGCGGAACCCGGGCCTTTCGAGCGGTGGGTTTCCGGTAGGTGCCAAGCGACCGCGATGGCGGCCCCGTCCAGTGGCGGCGAGCGAGGCAGACGAGTGGCTTGAACATCGAGCCGGACACCAATCGCCCACGTAGCGCTCGCGGCGGCTGCGACCTTGACAGGCGAGCGCGACCGGCGGACGTTATCCGCTAACTTCGCGTTTCCCTATGCTTGGGCGATTTGGAGCGAGCAGAGCGTCGCCGGGAAGGACGGACATGTCTGTTACCAGTGGGGGCTCCGGCGCACCGGTCAAGGAGATCCGCATCGCGCTGGTGTGCTACGGCGGCGTGTCGCTGGCGATCTACATGCACGGAGTCACCCGCGAGCTCCACCGGCTGGTCACCGCCTCCAACAGGCTCGATGAGGACCGCAACCCCTTCGAGGCGGGATGCGCCGAGCACGTCTACTGGGAGCTCCTGCACGACCTGGCCGCCCGCGAGGGGGTGCGAACCCGCGTCGTCGTGGACGTGATCTCAGGGACGTCAGCGGGCGGGATCAACGGTGTCTTCCTCGCCAAGGCGATCGCCCACGACCTGTCGCAGCAAAGCCTCCGCGACCTGTGGTTCGCCGAGGCCGACGTCAGCAAGCTGCTCGCTGGCCCCCGATTCCTGCCCGTCAAGGGCAAGCTCGCCTGGTTCGCCATCCGCGCGCTGGCCCACCGCCTGCGGGTCAACCCGCCGCTGCGTGGCGACCAGATGTGCCGCCTGCTCTACGGTGCACTGTCCGCTATGGACCAGCGGCTGTCCGGCGCGTCGCCGGTGCCCGCCGCACCAGAGAGCCAGGCGGCGGCGAGGAGCAGCCTGCTGCCCGACTCCATGTCGCTGGAGCTGTTCGTGACGGCCACCGACGTGCGCGGCCATCGCCGCTACATCCCGATCACCAACCGGGTCGCCGGCGGCGACGAGCATCGCGTCGTGAGCGACCTCACCCACCGGCACGTCATGCGGTTCAGCCTTGACCACCGACAAGGCACGGACCACTTCGCCGGCAGGGCCAACAATATCGCGCTGGCGTTCTCGGCCCGGGCAACCTCGTCCTTCCCGGGCGCGTTTCCGCCGATCAGCCTCGCCGACTTCATGCACCAGATCGGCTCGCAGGATCCTACGGACGCCGCCGCCATCGAGCGGGAGTTCTTCCGCGCCTACCAGCTGTCCCTGGAGGGAGCACGCAACACCTATTTCATCGACGGCGGCGTCTTGGACGACTTCCCCTTCGGCCACGCCATCGACGCGATCACCAGGAAACCCGCCTCCAGCGAGGTCAAGCGCTGGCTCGTCTACATCGAACCCGACCCCTCCCTGGCCGGCACGCCCAGTGCCAAGACGCCGCCAGCCGCCCAGGCACCAGCCGGGCCGCCAGCGTGGGTCAACACCATCGTCGCTGGCCTATCAACGATCCCCAGCAAGGAGCCCATCGTCGACGAGCTCGGCCGGCTCCGGACCTTCAACGAACGCGTCGCCTACATCGCCGACCTGGCCAGGACCACCTACCCCGCCATCCAGGCGGCCCTGCGGGAGGCCGACCACAACCTGCGCGAGGGCGGCGACGTGACGCAGGCCAACGTCGGCCACGTCAACACCAAGATGAACGAACTGGCCATGGAGCGGCTGGGCAGTGGCTATCGCAGCTACGTCCGCCTGAAGCTGCAGCACGTCATCGACGACGTCGCCGAGATCATCGCCCGGAGGCCTTCCTGAGGACGTTCGACCTGGGGTTCACCGAACGCCACCTGCGGTTTGTCATCCAGGGCGTCAACGAGGGCTACCGGGACGAAACTCGGCTATCCCCGGAGGGCGCGCCACAGCTCGGCCCGCCCGGCCGCGCTGAGCGTGAGCTGCTCGACACCGTCAAGCACGAGCTGTACGGCATGATCGAGGAGCTATGGAGGGTGGTCTCGCCGACCACCATCGCCGAGGCGCTCGGCGAGGAGCCCTTCGGGCTGTTCAGCGACGAGCAGCTCGCCGACCCGCTGCGCCACGAGGTCTCACCGCAGGCATTCGCCCAAGAGCACGATGGGCAACTCGACGCCCTGCTCGACCGCCTGAAAGGTCACCTCGACACCGCGCTCGAATCGTTCCCCAACCGGCTCTGGCAGCGCTTTGTCGAGGTGACCGGCGCTTGGGCCGAGCTGCAGCAGCTTCTCCTGGTCCGCTTCCTCGGCTTTCCGATCTGGGACACGCTGATCCTGCCGATCGTGGAGCTGAGCGGGGTGCGCCAGCTCAGTGCCATCGACGTCGTTCGGATCAGCCCCCTCGACGGCGACCCAAAGCGGCTGCCGGCCAAGCAGCTCATGGGGGCGCCCATGCACCACTTCGCCGCCTTCTTCGCCCGCAAGGCCCGCGAGCACGACTTCCTGTGGGGACGCCTGGACGGCGCCGAGCAACTCCTGAACATCGTGGCACCCAACCTCGACGCAAGCTGGTACCGGCGCGCCTTCCAGTCAGTGCTGGACGAGGAGGAGCGATCGCTGACCACGATCGGCCCGGTGATCCAGCAGGTGCGGGACAGGATCTCGGCGCTGGGAGCTGTCACCGCGGCCGCCTCGGAGGCATCGCCACGCCAGGACTGACACCGCCTGACACCGTGATGACATGCCTCGAAGCAGAGGAACCAGCCCGCACGCTCCGGGCAAGCTACGCGTTTTGAGGAATCTAGCTTGACTTGGTGACATGTCGGGTCGCACCGTGAGCCCAACCACGATCCTCATCCAGGATCACACGACAAGACAAGACCCCGGGGGGATGCAGGATGCCGACGCGGCTACGGATCGCCACCTTCAACCTGGAAAATCTCGACGACCAGCCAGAGCAGCATCCAACCCTTGCCGAGCGCGTCGCCCTCATGAGCCCCCAGCTTGCCCGCCTGGACGCCGACATCTTGTGCCTGCAGGAAGTCAACGCCCACAAGACCAACGGCCAGTTCCAACTCACCGCGCTCGACAAGTTCCTGACCAGCACCCCCTACGCCACCTACCATCAGGCCGCCGCCTTCACCCCCAACGGCAACCGCAGCCTGGTCATCTTGAGCCGTTTTCCAGTCACCGACCAGGAACAGGTCCTGCACACCCTGGCCCCAGCCCCCTCCTACCAGCGGGTCACCGCCGACCCCCCAGACACCGCCGCCCGCAAGATCACCTGGGAGCGGCCCACCCTGCGCGCCGCGATCTCCCTGGACCCCACCCGGGTCGTGCAGGTCGTCAACGTGCACCTCAAGAGCAAGCTGGCCGCCGACATCCCCGGCCAGAAGGTCAACCCCGCCGACCAGTTCTCACCGTGGAAGACCGCATCCGGATGGGCGGAGGGGTCGTTTCTGTCGAGCATGAAACGAGTCGGCCAAGCCCTGGAGACCCGGATGCTGCTGGACCGGCTGTTCGACACCGACCCGCAGGCACTGATCGTAATGTGTGGCGACTTCAACTCCGACGCCACCGAGGTACCCTTGGCGGCGATCAAAGGCGAGGTGGAAGACAACGACAACCCCGCCCTGGCCGCGCGGACCATGGTCGCCTGTGAGCAGACCGTGCCCGAGCAGGCCCGCTACTCGCTGATCCACCATGGCAAGGGGCAGATGCTGGACCACGTGCTGGTGTCCCGCTCGCTGCTGGCCTTCTATTCGCACACCGAGATCCACAACGAGGTCCTCCACGACGAGTCGTCAGCGTTCGCCACCGACGTCAAGTTCCCCGAATCCGACCACGCTCCTGTCGTCGCCGAGTTCACCCTCCCCGACTAGACCGAAGTTACGTGAGCGGTAGGTGCCTCATAGCCCTGCTGAGCAGGGAGGATGGTGTGCTCAGCTACCGGCCGTTGTGTCTACATGACTCCTGGGTGGAGCGGGTGACCAGCGGGTTCGTAGGATGCCGCTCGGTTGGGCGACGCGAAGCCTACCGCCTCCGGCGCGCAAGCGCACCGAGGACGGCCGGGGCTGGGTCGCGGCGGGGGTGCGGCGGCGAGCGACGATCGAGGGGGGCCCGCCCTGCTGATCTGGCGTGAAGATCGCCGCGCAGACGCCAATCAGACTGTCGCCGTCGAGCTGACTGGAGGCTCGGAATGGACCAGTTCCAATTTGAGTCGTTCAACGTCCGGGGCCACTTTATCCGGCACCGGAATGGCCGGGGGGAGCTGACCAGGAAGGACGACCCGGCTGAGGATTTCTTCTTCACGCTGGAGCGGCGTGGCTCGCAGGGCCTGGTGGCATTGCGCTCGGTCAACTTCCGGGATCGGTGCCTGCGGCATCGAGACTTCCGGGTCGTGCTTGAGGGGCCGAGTGGCCCCCAGGACCGGCTCTTCCAGCAGGACTCCTCGTTCTTCCTTGAGCCGGGGATGGCGGATCCCAACGGGTTCTCCTTCCGCTCGTTCAACTTCCGGGACCGCTTCCTCCGGCATCGTGACTTCCACCTCTTTGTTGAGCCGGAGGACGCTCCCGACCTCGCGCCGGACGCGACGTTCTTCAGGACTCTGGTCCCGGCCTCGGTGATCATTGACCCTGGAACGGCGTTGGAGGAAGCCGACGGGTGAGCGTGCAGGCGCGGCGACCGGTCAGCCGCCTCCCGATCACTCAAGCTTTCCAGCAGTGCGGCGCCATGACCACTGCCAGAATCGACGGCGGCACCGACGCTCATGCGTCGGACAGGTGGGAGACCGGACCGCACATGGAGTCGGCATAGATTCGCGGTGTCCAGGTCACATCTCCTGGCGCATCCAGCGAATGGTAGTTTCCGCCCAAGCAGCCTCAGCAAGGAGAGTGCGATGAGCTTCATCCAGATCATCGAGTACGAGACGGACCGTGCCGACGAGATGAAGGCGCTCGGCGATGCCCCATGGCGGAGATGCCCGAACCCCCGGCCGGGTTCCGGCTCGTCGTGACGCAGGATCGCGACCGGCCCAATGGTTACTTCACGATTATCGAGTTCCCCTCCTACGAGGTGGCGATGGAGAACAGCGCGCGGCCGGAGACGGACGCGTTCGCCAAGGAGATGGCGGCGCTGTGCACGAGCGGTCCGCGCTTCTACAACCTCGACGTCCAGGCGACCGTACCGTAGCCGCGGCGGCGGGCAGCCCGGTTCAACCGGCAGCTCCGCGTATCCGCGCGGGTTGGCCGGTCATGGGACCGGCAAACCGGCAAGCACAAAGCCCAGGGCAGTTCAGATCCTCACCTGGCGGCCTCCCACGCCATGGTCGCCAAGCCAGCGGACGTAGCGGCTGTGGACCCTACCGGAGGGCTGTCCACAGACTGGGCAGTCCGCCGTCGGCGTGCTGGTGGTTGGCGTCGAACCGGACCGAACTGCCGGCAGTGACCACTTGGTCGACGCGCACGCCTGCCAAGTGCGGGACCAGGACCGTGAGCAGCGCAACCCCCCACACCTCCCGAAGTGAGTAGAAGGTGGGTTATCGCACAGCCAGGGCTTGCTTCGCTTCACCGAATGTGTGCCAGAGCCAGTTTCCCGTGGCCGCTGACAACCCTCGATGCTGTCGCACGCCCCTTGCGTTTCTTGCCTGCGTTTCTTGCCTTGGTCATGCTCTTGAGTGTCCTGATGCTTCGTGGGTTCGTCGTCGCGTCACCTGGGACGCAGTCGGCGGCAAGCACCTGATGCGCGCAGGCTGGAGCCAGGCTCTCGCCATGGCGCTGTTGTCTTGCGGATCGACCATAGCTCGGGCGCTCCACTGCATAGAGGATCCCGGGTCCTAGCGCACGCTGGCTGACGCGGAGGCGTTCCTGACCGTGCACAGTAGGGCTCCGGCAAAGTGCCGTGATGGCCGATGCGGGTGGTCTGACAGGATGAACGTGAAGCAACGGCCGGCAATCGGATCCCGCTGATTGCAGGATCGCGCCCTACAGCCTCACGCGACTGAGGGCCTGCCGGCGGCCGGCCCTGCCACTCTTGACGCCAGCTTCGACGGCCGTGAAAATTGTTACTTTCGCGCACTGTTCCATGGATGCTGCTTCCGCGGAGGTTCTACCTGAGGCGGCCGATGGCTTCCAGAGCGAGGAGCGAGATGACCCGTAAGCCTCGGACACGCTTCTGGACGGAGACCGCGCTGGCTGCGTTCACGGCGGTCCTCTGTCTGCTGACACTCGTCTGGCCGGCGTGGATCGAGGCGGTGTCCGGTGTGGATCCCGACGGCGGCAACGGCGCCCTCGAGTGGGCGCTGGTCGCAGTGTTTGCGTTTGCTTCGGTGACGCTCGGCGTGCTCGCCCGGGCGGAGTGGGCCCGGCGAGCCGAGGTCGCAGAATAGGCGAGCTGCTTCACCGCAGGGGGCACTGATGCCGAGAAAGCGGAAAGACAACGATCCTAACGAACCGCCCGACCGCAGCGAACCAGCCGAAGGCGCCGAGGATGCCGAGGGTGGGGAGAGGCGCCGCCCGCGGCGCCGGCCCAGGCTCGGCAACCCCGATGCGGACCCCGTCAGGATCCACCGCGAGTACGTCGAACGCCGCCTCGAGGGTGGAGGCCCAGCGACGCCCGAGGCCCACGAGCAGGCGCTCCGGCAGTGGCGCGAGCTCCCGGGCGCAGTGAGTAGGCCTCCCGCAGAGGAGCCCGGCGGGCCCACGCCGCCTCCGGAGGAGCCGGAGGGCGAGAAGGAAGGCGAAGGCCGCGACGCCGAGCCGCCGGCATGACGCTCACCGGAACCGTCTGGTCCCCCATCGGGCCCAGCCCGATCTCGCAGGGCGGCCGGCAGGACAACGGTCTCGTCACGGCGATCGCCATCAACCCGAACGACGGCAACCTCATCTACCTTGGCACGGCCGGCGGCGGGGTGTGGCGCACGATCGACGGCGGCGCGAGCTGGACGCCGATCTTCGACCGCCAGATCTCGCTTGGTATCGGCGAGCCCGGCGCCATCGCCATCGACCCGAACGACACCAATACGATCTATGTCGGCACCAGCGGGCGCGTGACGCCGCAGAGGCAGGCCGGGCTCTACAAGTCGACCGACGGCGGCGCGAGCTGCATCCGGGTCGGCTCGGGCTACCCCACGGGAAACTCCGGCAACGCGGCGCAGTTCGCCGGCCAGTTCATCAACGTCATCATCGTCGATCCGGCCAACTCGCAGAACCTGTACCTCGCCTCGACTGCGGGGGTGTTCCGGTCGACCGACGGCGGGCAGAACTGGACGCAGGGCGCGGGCAGCGGGGGCGACGCGCGCTCGCTCGTGCTCGACACCTCCTCACCCGCGGGCGCGCGCATCCTGTACGCGGGCATCACTAGCCGTGGCGTCTTCCGGTCGACCGACGGCGGGCAGAACTGGGCCCAGATCCTCGGCGCAGGCACGCCCGTGGTCGCGACCGCCATCGGCGGGACGCCGGGCGCGGGCATCGGCAAGGTCGTCGTCGACATCGCGCCGCCGACCTCGCCGCCCAACGCCGCCGGCGTTCAGGTGCTCTATGCGTCTTTTCAGGGAATTGGCGGCGCGCCCGACCCGGTCGGGCTGTTCCTGAGTACCGATCAGGGTGTGAATTGGGCGCAGCGGGGCGCGGCTGGCATGCCCACCCGGACACAGGGCGGCTACAGCTTCCACATGGCCGTCGACCCGGGGTCACCCGGTGACGGCGCCAACGACACGATCTACTTCGGGACAGTCGGTCAGGCCCGGTCGACCGACTCGGGCGCGAACTTCACCGGCCTTGCCGGCCTGCACGCCGACACGCACGCCTGGGCCTTCTTCCGCCAGCCGAGCCCGACGCCCTCGACCGTCTACTGCGGCAACGACGGCGGCATTTACCGCTCGATTGACGGGGGGGTGACCTGGGTCGCGCTGAACGGCGGCGGCCTCCAGACCGGGTTGTTCTACAACCTCACCGTCAAGCCGGACGCGACGGCCAGCGTTACCCTCGGCGCCCTGCAGGACAACGGGCTGCAGACGACGGCAGGCACCGCGAGCCCGGGCTGGAACAGCCCGCAGGGCGGTGACGGTTGGGATGTCGCGTACGACGGCGTGACGGCCGGCCGCGTGTACGGGACGAGCGGGTTCTGGAGCCCGGCTCCTTGCACGCGTGTCTGGCGCTCCACTAACGACGGGGCGAGTTGGGGCACTGACATCACGCCGTGGGGCACGGCGACCGACGCCGGCTGCTATCTCGCGCCCATCACGACCGACCCGAGCGCGGCGGGGATCGTCTACGCGAGCGGAAGCCAGAACCTGTGGCAGAGCCGGGACGGCGGCAACACCTGGCGCAACCTCGGCGCCTTCCCGGGAATCGCGTCGGTCGCCCCGACGAACAGTAACAACGTCGTCGTGGCCGTCGGCAACCAGGTCTTCGTGAGCACCAACGCGCTCGCGGCAACTGTCGGGGGGCCAAGCGGCGTGGCGTTCACGAACGTCACGCGGAACCTCCCAGCTCGCAACGTCCAGCGCGTCGCGTTCGACCCGAACGATCCCACAGTGATCTATGCTGTGTTCGGGGGGTTCGACGGCGGCCCGGGCCAGACCGGTCATGTGTTTCGCACGACCATCGCCGGCACGGCGTGGCAGAACATCTCACCGGCCCTCAACGTTCCGTTCGGTGCGCTTGCGCTCGACGGCTCCGACACGCCGGCGACGATCTATGTCGGCACCGATCTTGGGGTGCTGCGCTCCGTCGATGTCGGGGCGAGCTGGACCGTTCTCGACGACATTCATTTCCCGCGAGCGCCGGTGACCGAACTCGTCCTCTCCCGCCAGGGCGGGGTCCTGCGGGCGGCCACATATGGGCGCGGTGTCTTCGAGTTCAGGCGGCCGGCCGGGCCGGCGATCGCGGTCAACCTCCAGAGCAACCTCAACTTCGGCACGGTGTGCGACGCGCCTGCGTACCTGACCCTCCAGGTCTTCAACGTCGGCGTCGCCGACCTCGTGATCACGAGCGTGCAGCGGCTCATGGGGGCGACCGCCGTTAGCGTGCTGCCGTCTCCCGGACTGCCGCTCGTGCTGGCACCGGGCGAGGAGATCGACTTCACTATCGCTTTCAGCCCGACGACGCCCGGGTCGCTCGAGACAGCGACGATCCGGATCACGAGCAACGATCCCGGTGCCCCGACGGTCGACCTCTCGGCAACCGGCACTGGAGGCGTTCCGGCACTCGAGCTCGTCCTGCCAGACCAGGGCGACTTCGGCAATGTCTGTGTCGGCTCCTTCGTCGACCGCGGGCTCGTTGTCAATAACCGCGGCCCGTGCTCGCTGCGGGTGACGGGGATCGGCTCGTCCTCGGCCGAGTTCATCCCGCCAGGCGTTTCCTTCTACCCGCTCGTCGTCGGGCCAGGCGACTCCGTCGAGCTTCCGATCCGGTTCCAGCCGGGCGGCTTCGGCGCGAAGTCGGCGACGCTCACGGTGACAAGCAACGATCCTGGGAGCCCCAAGACCATCCGTGTCCGCGGGACGGCCCCGGCCCCACTGCTCGGTCTCTCGATCGCCGACACCGGCGACTTCGGCGAGGTCTGCGTCGGCTCGTTCAGGGACGAGCCCCTCACTCTGACCAACAGCGGCGCCTGCGCCCTCTCCGTCACCGGCATCACCTCGTCCTCACCCGAGTTCCTGGTGCCCGAGGTGGTCTCCTACCCCATCGTCATCGCGGCCGGCGCCTCCGCCGAGGTGCAGATCCGCTTCGAGCCCACGAGCTTCGGGGCGAAGTCCGCCACGCTGACCGTCACGAGCAACGATCCGGCCGGGCCGCGCACGCTCGCCCTATCGGGGACAGCGCCCAGCGGACACCTCGTCGTCACCGGCACCGGCCACTTCGGAGCGGTCGATCTCGGCCAGCGCGCCGAACGTACCATCGCGATCTGCAACGACGGACCTTGCGACCTTCATGTCACGAAGGTCGCGTTCAAGCCAGACCCGTGGAAACCGGGGTGCCGCGACTGTGACGGCTGCGACTGCGACGACAAGCACGAGGAGCGGAACGACAAGCGCTGCGACCAGTGCTGCGCGACGTTCAAGATCGTCAGCAACCCGTTCCCGGCGACCGTCCGGCCTGGGTCGGGTCTCGGTGTCCTGATCCGGTTCACTCCGACCTGCGCCGGACCGAAGTGCTGCGAGCTCGTCATCGAGAGCGACGACCCCGCGCTGCCGGAGAAGACCATTTTCGTGACCGGGCGCCTTCACCGCACACTGCGATCCGCCCTCAAGTGCTGGGCAGCACAAGAGCTGCACCAGCTGCTCGAGGCGGGCGAGGAGTGCTGATCGCCGGCGACCCTTCGCCGTCACGCAGCGACGCGCACGGTGGCAGTCGTCCTCCACCCTGTGGTTGAAACTCGGCCGGGCGCGTTGAGCAGCGACGATTCGGCTATGGGACAATTCGCCGATGACCTGGTCGAGTCGCTGCTGCGGCTGCATTTGAAGCGCCGCTACGGGCTTGGCTACGAGACGTTTATGCCGGGAGGTCGCCGACTCGAACGCCAGCCCGACCATGGACAGGACCTCAGGTCACCTACCGAGCGACCCCGGAGCAGCCAGACACCTCTCCAACGTCCCAGACCGGCGCGTTCCCCATGCTTGCGGAGTCCTCACCGACCACAGTCGGCAAGCGGCTGCTCTACGCGTTGCTGCTGGTAGCGGCCCTGTTGGGCAGTGATGCCCTGAACATCGACCGGCATCACGGTGCGCGTTCTTGCTGGTCAAGGTATTTACCGCTGCCAGTACCCTGTGGGGTGCGTAAATGCGTTCATGCAGCTCGCCGGTACTGGTGCAGGAGACCTGTGGGGTAAAGAAACTCAATCGTAGGCCCATGGCCGGGCCGGTGAATGGACTGGCGGTCGGTCCTTCGGCGGGAGTGACTGGATCTGATCGTCGGTCCCCGCCCCCGACCACCGGAACATGGGCGTGCTCAGGATCGATGTGTGGTTGCAGCCTCTCGCGGGGCGTCCCAAGATTCAGGCAGCTATTGCCGGCCCGTCGCGAGCGTGAATTCCGGGGCTCAGTGGGAACCGGAGTCACGAATGCCTGCAGCCGAGCACCCACGGTGAGGGTGGGCTGCCTGTTCGGACGCGCCGGGTCGTCATGGATGACTTCGCCATGCTCGGTCGTGGCCGGCTTGTCACTGACCGGGGCCGGTGCTCGCTGCGGACCACATGCCCG
>WNGF01007811.1_pt1 | contig 12777 bp, 9 predicted proteins | sample 5400641 | NCBI WGS metagenome assembly WNGF01 (sample SAMN13153371, study PRJNA577476) | soil metagenome | isolation source: 80 cm soil or saprolite under grassland replicate 2 | place: USA:California | collected 2016-06-15
TCCATCGGCGACACCACCAAGGCGGGTATTCGCACACCCGACCCGAGCCTGGTGACCACGCAGCGCCCCACGCAGCTTGCCGGCACCCCGCGGGTCAACGGTGACACCTCGATCCACTCGAACACGTTCAACCAGTTCGGCGACATCAGCTACGCCTCTTTGGCGGCCGGCGCCAACATCCAGTTGGACGGGGGCAATTACAAGACCTTCCCAACGCTGAGCGGCGGCGCGTGCGACAAGACCAACAGCCTCAACTGGGGCGACGGGATGAACCCCGCCCAGCCGTGCGGGCACTACTTCCCCGTCATCCACATTAAGGGGAACCTCACCATCCAAGGTGACCAGGGTCAGGGAATCCTCCTGGTGGACGGCAACATGCAGGTCAACGGTAGCTACGTTTTCTACGGCATCGTCCTGGTGCAGGGCTCGCTGGAAACGGCCGGTGGCGGCAGCACCGATGCGCACTTCTATGGTGCCGTCATGGCGAGCAACGTCAGCCTGGAGTTGAACAGCCTGGCCGGTAATGCCACGCTCCAGTACTCTAAGTGCGCTATTACCAACGCGATGGAGGGTACGCAGAGTGTTTCGCCGATCCGTTCGCGGGGGTGGATCCAGCTCTTCTAAGTGGCCTAAGTCTCGGTCACACTGACACTTGGTGTTTTAGCCTCAAGTACGTTCGAGGCTTGACAGGCTAAGGGGCAGGGCTTACTGTAGTTTGCCCTCGCCCCCCCTGTTTTTTATTGGATAGGCGGATATGGCACTTTTCGGCTTTTTTGGTGGCAAAAAAACGACGGTCGGGCTGGATATCGGCTCGGGCATCATCAAGCTGGCCGTGGTGGACCACTCCGGCAGCGAGCCCGAGCTGACCAAGGTCGCGACCACCGAGGTGGCCGCGGACGCCATTGTCGAGGGGGAGGTCATGGACCCCGGGATCGTCGCCGAAGCGATCCGGGGGTTGTTTTCGACCGCCGGGGTCAAGCAGAAGTCGGTCGTGACCGCCGTGGGGGGCCGGGACGTCATCGTCAAGAAGATCCAGATGGACCGGATGAAGGAGCAGGACGCCCGCGAGGTGATCCGCTGGGAAGCCGAGCAGCACGTGCCCTTCGACATGGCCAGCGTGGAGCTGGACTTCCAGATCCTCGACCCGGACGCCGAGGGGCTGCAGATGGACGTGCTCCTCGTGGCGGTCAAACGGGAGTTGGTCGAGGGCCGGGTGAGCCTGCTCGGCGAAGCGGGGCTGCAGGCGGCGGTGATCGACGTGGACGCCTTCGCGATCCACAACGCCCTGGAGCTGAACCATCCCGACGCGACCAGCGGGGTCGTGGCGATGGTGAACGTGGGCCACGAAGTCACCAACGTGAACATCCTCGAGGACGGCGTGCCGGTGCTGACGCGGGACCTCTCGGTGGGCACGCGGCGATTCCGTGAGGACCTGCAGCGCGAAAAGGGCCTCTCCGCTGAGGAATCCGAGAAGGTGATCCAGGGCCAGCAGCAGCACGCCGATCTCGCGGGGTACGTCGAGAGCCGGGGCGAAGAGATCGCGGTGGGGGTGGAGCGGGCGGCGGCGTTCCTGGCCACGGCGTCGCGGTCGGCGGGGCAGCTGTCGCGCGTGTTCACGAGCGGCGGCGGGGCCCGCATCCCGGGGCTCAACGACGCCCTCGCGGGCCGGCTCAAGGTGCCGGTGGAAATGGCGAGCCCGGTGCAGCGGCTGCGCTACCGCGACGCGGCGTTCCAGGCGGTGGCGATCGACGAAGTGGCGCCGCTGCTGATGCTGTCGGTGGGGTTGGCGTTGAGGCGCACTTCATGATCGAAATCAACCTGATCCCCGGGCAGAAAAAGAAGGGGAAAAAGGCGGGTGGGGCGAGGTTCAAGCTCTCCCTCCCCGACTTCCGGGCGCTGCTGGCGACGATCAAGGATCCCTATCTGATCGCGGCCGTGGCGGCGACGGTGCTGGCAGTGGGGGGGGGCGGGGCGCTGTTCGTGCTGGACCAGGCGACGCTCGCGGCCTTGGACCACCGGCTCGAGACCGTCAAGGCAGAGAAGCGCCGGTTCGACATCATGATCGCCGAGAAGCGGAAGATGGAGATGTCGCGCGACTCGCTGCTCGCCGAGATCACGGTGATCCGACGCATCGACGAGGACCGCTACGTCTGGCCGCACCTGCTCGATCAGGTGACCAAGGCGCTGCCGCCGTACACGTGGCTCACCGGCATCGCGACGATCGGGGGGCAGCCCGCGGGCATCGCGCCGCCGGCTCCGGCGCCCGGTGTGCCGACCCCGGGCGACTCGGTCGGGGTGGGCACGGTGCGCGTCTCGATCGACGGCCGCACGGTGGACATCGAGGCGTTCACGAGCTTCCTGCGACAGCTGACCGCGTCCCCGTGGCTCACGGACGTCAACCCGACCAACACGACCACGATGATCGAGGCGGACCGCCCGGTCACGGCGTTCAACCTGGTGGCGCGCTACCGGCCCCCGACGGATCCGCGCTTCGTGCACACCGTGCCCCTCACCCAGTCGGTGCGCTAGGCCATGGCTCTCATTCCCACCGACCAGCGCAGCCAGATCATGCTGCTCATCGCGATCTTTGCGCTGTTCCTGGGCTACGTGGCCTGGGACGGGCTGGGGCTGTGGCCGTACGCGCACAGCCCGCAGCGGGAGAAGATCAACGCCACGCGGAACGAGATCGACAGCCTGCAGGCGATCGTCGATCGCGCCAAGGCCGATCTCGCCAGCGGCACGGTGGACGATCTGCGGCGCAGGGTGATCGAGTACCGGGCCGACCTAGCCCTGATGCGGCGTCTCGTCCCCGAGCAGAACGAGGTGGCGACGCTGCTGGAGAACATCTCGACGCGCGCCAAAGTCCGCGGCGTGACGCTCGGCAAGTTCCAGCCGATGGCGGTGGAGCCGGGGCAGCCGTTCGACACCTACAAGTACCGCTTCGAGGTCTACGGGCACTTCGACCAGATCGGCGAGTTCCTGACCGACGTGGCGAGCCTGCAGCGCATCATGGTGCCGCAAGACGTCACGATGCACGAAGCGACCCAAGGCACGCAGCGGCTGCTGGGCGATACGCTGGGCGGCCTCCTGGAAGTGGGAATGATCGTGCGGACGTACGTGAAGTCGGCGGCGCCACCGCCCGGACCGCGGCCCGCGGGGCGACCCGCCGGCGCGGGGAGGCCGAGTGCGAACGAGTAGCCTGCTCCTGATCGGGCTCGTCGCCGCGGCGCCGGCGATGGCCGCCCAGGCCCGGCGGGACACGACGGCCCACCCGGATTCTGCCGCGGCGTCGACGGAGCTGGTGCGCGAGGTGTTCTCCTACGAGGGCGCCGGGCGCGATCCGTTCATCTCGTTGCTCAAGTCGGGCGACGTGCGGCCGCTGATCGCGGATCTGAAGCTGGTCGCCATCGTGTACGACGCGCGCTATCCCGCGCGCAGCGTGGCCGTGCTGCGCGATATCACCAACGGCAAGCGCTACCGCGCCAAGGTCGGCGAAGTTTTCGGGCGGCTGCGGGTCACGCAGATCCGGCCGCGCGAAGTGGTCTTTACGGTGCAGGAGTACGGGTACGAGCGGCAGCAGACGCTGTCGCTCGCCAAGCAGGAGGAGACGCCATGAAGCGCATCGCAGCCCTCGCCGCGGGCCTCGTGCTCGCGACGGCACCCCGAGCCCTTGCGGGGTCCGGGCGGGACGGCGAGGTCCGAGCCGTCAGCGTGCTTCCGGCCGCGGGGAAAGTCGAGGTTGTGATCGATCTCCAGGGCGCGGTGGACGTGCGGGACTTCACCTTGAGCGGCCCCGACCGCCTGGTCATCGACTTGATCGGCGCGCGCCTCGTGGCCCCGGCCGCGCTGTACGACGGCCAAAACCGCGGCGGCATCAAGAACATCCGCTACGCCCAGTTCCGCCCGGACGTGGTGCGCATCGTGATCGACCTCGACGCGCTGAAGGACTACCAGGTGGAGCGCCGCGACGGGCAGGTGCGCGTGGCCCTGGGGACCGAGCGCACGGCGTTCGTGCGCTGGTCGAGCCAGACGGCGGGCGCGCCCGCGCCGGCGCCGCCGGCCGTGGCGCGGGCCGCGGCGAGCGACGCGGCGGCCACGGTGACGACGCCGACCGACGTGCCGACGACGTCCATCGAGGCGTACCTCGCCGCGCACCGCCGCGACGCGCTGCAGTCGCAGGCGCCGCGCATCACCGTGCAGTGGGACGGCGCCGATATCGAGGACGTGGTCGCGGGCTTCGCGGCCTTCAGCGGCCGCACCATCATCGTCGGCAAGGGAATCCAGGGCAAGGTGACGGCCGAGATCAAGAACCAGCCCTGGGACCTCGCGTTCCACGCGGTGCTGGAGTCGCAGGGCCTGGCGTGGCAGACGCTGCCCGGCGGCATCATCAACGTCGCCAACAAGGTCGACCTGGCGCGCGCGGACTCGACGGTGCCCATCGCCACGCGCCTCGTGGTGCTGAATTACGCCAAGGCCACGTCGCTGCAGCCGGCCATCCAGTCCATCGTATCGAGGGGTCGCGGGGCGGTCGTGGCCGACTCGAGCCACAACGCGCTGATCATCACCGACGTCGCCACGCGCATCGACGAGGTCGAAGAATTCGTGAAGGGGCTGGACATCCGCACGCCGCAGGTGGCGATCCAGGCGAAGATCATCTTCGTCGACCGGTCCGACGTCGAGCAGCTCGGCGTCCGGTACGACCTCGGTTCCTCCACCCAGTTCTTCAACCGCCTGGTGCAGCGCTTCGATCCCTCCAGCGCGAAGCCCGTGGACACTGACCTGGACGGCGTCCCCGACGCGCTGGTGCCCACCACGACGTTCACGCCGGACAAGACCATCGTGGATCTGGGCGGCAACTCCCTGTCGGCGCTGGGCAACGCCGCCGGCGCGATCGCCAATCCGGCGCTGGAGCTGATCTTCTCGACGGCGCTCGGCAACTTCGACCTCACCACCTTCCTGTCGGCGCTCGAGCGCATTCAGCTGACCGACGTGCAGGCGGAGCCGTCGGTCACGGTGCTCGACAACCGGCCCGCCCAGATCCTCGTCGGCGACCGCGTGCCGATCCGGATCGTCGACGTCAGCTCGCCCTCGGCGGGCGGGACGGGCGTGCCCCGCGCGACGGTGAGCTTCGAGCAGACGGGCATCAACCTGAAGGTGACGCCCCACGTGACGTCGAACCGGCAGGTCCTGATGGACGTCCACGCCGAGCGCTCCAGCGTGCAGACGGCGCCGGTGGACATCGGCTTCACGTTCCAGACCCAGCAAGCCGAGACGCAGCTGCTGGTGGGCGACGGCGAGACCGCCGTCATCGCCGGCCTGACGGTGACGGAGGTCGTGGTCGACAAGACCGGGATCCCGTTCCTCGCGGATCTGCCGATCCTGGGCAAGCTGTTCGGGTTCTCGTCACAGACGGAGAACCGGCGCGATCTGATCATTCTGATCACGCCGCACATCATCGACGATCTGGCGACGCCCACCCCCGGCACCGGCAACAACTGAGCCGGCGGGGCTGAGCGGGCAGGACGTCGCGCGCCCGGCGTGTCGGGCGTCGCGACACGATGGAGACGGCCGTCACCAGCGGTTGTGGAGTGATAGGGGTCACGGTCATCGCGGTCGGCGACCCCTTTCTTTAATGAATCGACTCGTCCCCGGCGCCCCGGGGCGGGGAACCGAGCCGGGGGAACGTATGCGGGTAGTCCGTCGGGTGCAGGCAGTGTGGGCCATCGGCGCCGTCGCGGCGACCGTATGGGCGTGCGAGAACGCCCGCAATCCAGGCGGCGTGCAGCCGGACCTCACGCCTCCGAATATCACCCTGAGCGTCCCGAGTGGACGGGGCGCGTCGCCGGCCACCCCCGACACGCAGGCGATCGCGGCCGGCCTGGCGTTCTCGATCACCGCCTCGGACAACCTCGGCCTCAAGACGATCCGCCTGACGTTCACCGGCGGCTTCGTCGCCGGTCCCCTGGACAGCACCTTCACGACGACCGTCAAGTCGATTACGATCCCCAAGGCGATCACGCCCAACTCGGGCGCGGGCGGGCTGATCCAGATCGTCGGCCGCGCGATTGACGGGAACGGCAACTCCGCCGAGGACACTCTCTGGGTCTGGCTGACGAACGTGTCGGCGCTGCGGGTGGTCCTGCTCGCGCCGTCGCCGGGCGCCGTGGCTTCGACCGGGCGCAACCTCCAGGTGTCGGTGCAGGCTGTGCAGAATGAGGGCATCCGCGTTGTCGGGTTCGTCGTGTCCCCGCCCGGGGCGGTCACGAACCCCACCACACCGCCCAACGACTCCATCGTCTTCTCGGTGCCGTACGCGGATTCCGTGGTCTACACCGACACGCTGACCGTCCTGGCGACGAGCGGCACGTTCACCATCACGGGGTTCGCGTGGGATTCCGGCGGCCGGCGCCAGCCGAGCACCCCTGTCACCGTCTCCGTGCTGTCGGCGGCCAACGACACCACGCCGCCCTCGGTGACTCACAGCGTAACGAGTCGCGTCGAGGCGAACGACACGATCCGCGTGCACGCCACCGACCCGAGCGCCATCTCGTGGATCGGGTTCCGGGTGCAGAACCTGGCCGGCGTGACGGTGCGGTTCGACTCGCTGGATGTGTCGGCGGGTAACGTGACCGACGTCGTGCGGACGTTCAGCCTCAACCTGGGGGCGCTGCTGCCGCCCAACACGCTCCCGCAGAGTGTGGTCGTGCAGGGGTACGCCTGCGACCTGGCGGTGGCCCGCAACTGCGCGTTCTCGCAGGTGGGCGGCGTCCCGCTGGCAGCGAACCGGGCAGACACGGTCACGGTCGTGGCAGGCATCACCCGGGCGCTCCCGGGCGGCAGCCGGATCGGCGACGCGATCTTCAACAGCCACGGCAACGGCGGCACGGGCGAGCTGTACCTGACTAACACGCCGTTCTCGCGCGTCGAGGTCTTCCAGGTGTCGAACACGTCGTTCGTCGCGGGCGGGATCCCGACGGCGGGACCGTTCCCCGTGGGCATCGCGCTGTGGCCGCGCACCAGCGACCCCGTCAACCCCGACTACGGCGACACCATCGTCGTGGCGAACTCGGGCGGGACGGAGCTCTCGGTCATCGACGTACGCGCCGGCGTGCGCCGCCTCGTGTGGCGGCAGGACCTGCCGGACTTCCTGATCGAGACCTACAGGGTCATCAATTCGGGCGGCATTAACCTGGAGGACATCGAGGTCTTCGACGTGTCCGACCGGCCGCAGTACGTTGCCACCGTGTGCCGGCCGGCCGGCGGCCCGTGCGCCAAGGATTCGATCTTCGCCCTGTACTCGACGACGCCGACGGTGAGCAGCACGTCGCCCTTCTCCGGCCGGGCCACGATCCGCATGGAGAAGCTGCGCAACCCGGCGGAGTTCGGGTTCAATCCGGACTCCCTGTTCGGGCACCTGTTCTGGGAGATCGCGGGCGACAGCACGCTGTCGAGCCTGGGCAACGATACGCTGCGCATCGAGCTGCGGCGCGGACGGCCGTACAACGACCAGCAGGTGGTGCTGTCGGCGTGCCGCGGGGTGATGCTACCGCTGGCGCGATTCGGCCTGGGCGATGCCACGTTCGTCCGCAACTCCGGGGACTTCACGCACGCCTTTTTCGGCGAGGGCGGGAACGTCACCGCCCAGTCCGCGCGGGTGATGAACTACAGCGCGCGGGGGAACCTGCGGCAGGGGTCGTCGACGTTCCTGTCGTGCAGTACCTCAACGGGGACGACGGACGCCGGGTTCAATGACGAGGACGACGGCATGTCGCCGGCGATCGACGTCAGCGACTTCATCAGCAACACCGGTATCCACATCCTGTCCATCGCCACGAACAAGAACGGGCAGACGAACCTGGTGCGCGCGGACTCGGTGTACATTCTCGACGAAGGTCTGCGGTTGAAGGGTACCGCCTGCCCGCTGAACGCCAGCGGATCGGCGTGCGTGCTCGGGGCGCCCGGCATGGACATGAACGTCAACCACGACTTCGCGGCCGGCAACCCGGGCACCACCGCCTTCGGCTTCCTCGGGGACTCGACCAATCGCGTGATGTTCGTGGCGCGGCCCGACGGCAACATCGACGTGTTCGACACGTTCTTCTACGGGAAGATCGCCTCGATTCCAATCCGCGACCCGATCGTCGGCCCGCTGCGCGTCGCGAAGGACGCGCTGGGGAACCAGCTGCTGTTCGGCGTGACGACCACGGGGCTGGTGATGGTGCAGCTGCCGGCTGTCCCGAACCCGTTCCCGATCCGGGCGTCGAGCCGCGCCCCGTGAGACGCGCCTAGAGTCCAAGCTGCCCAACGCGAGCCCGACTGCCGGTCGGGCTCGCGTCTTATCCGGAGGCTAGTATTCAGGGATGGCAATCCGCTTCACGACGGCGGGGGAGTCGCACGGGCGCGGGCTCGTCGGGGTCCTGGAAGGGGTCCCGGCGGGACTCCCCCTCTCCGCGGAGGCGGTAAACGCGGAGCTGAAGCGGCGCATGGGCGGCTACGGCCGCGGCGCCCGCATGAAGATCGAGGCCGACCAGATCGAGTGGCTCGCCGGCGTGCGCGCCGGCGAGACGCTGGGCTCGCCGATCGCCATGCTGATCTGGAACCGCGACTGGGAGCACTGGCGCGACGTGATGGCTCCGGAGGCGGATGCCCCGGGCGAGACGCGCCGCCGGCAGGTCACGCGCCCCCGGCCCGGCCACGCCGACCTGGCCGGCGCGCTCAAGTATGACCGCGAGGACGCGCGCGACATCCTGGAGCGCGCCAGCGCCCGCGAGACGGCGGCGCGCGTCGCGTGCGGCGCGGTATGCAAGGTGCTGCTGGCGCAGTTCGGCATCGAGATCGGCAGTCACGTCGTGGAGCTGGGCGGGGTGACGGCCAGACTCCCGACGCCCCTCCCGGTTCCCATCAACGCCGCCGCCGATGCGAGCCCGGTGCGCTGCCTCGATCCCGACGCGGAGCGGGAGATGATCGCGCGCATCGACGCCGCCAAGACCGCCGGCGACACGCTGGGCGGCGTCGTGGAAGTGGTGGCCCTGGGCGCCCCGGTGGGGCTCGGCTCCCACGTGTCGTGGGACCGCAAGCTCGATGGGCGGCTGGCGCAGGCGATCATGTCGATTCCGGCGGTGAAGGGAGTGGAGCTGGGGCTGGGGTTCGAGGCGGCGAGGCGTCGGGGCTCGGAGGTGCACGACGAGATTCTCCCCGGGTTCGAGCGTGCGACGAACCGCGCGGGCGGCACCGAAGGCGGCATGACGACGGGCGAGGCGCTGGTGCTGCGGGCGGCGATGAAGCCGATCTCCACCTTGATGGCGCCGCTCAAGACGGTGGACCTCACCACCGGCGCGGCGGCGCAGGCGCAGTCGGAGCGCTCCGACGTGACGGCCGTGCCGGCGATGGGGGTCATCGCCGAGGCGATGGTGGCGCTGGTGGTGGCGCAGGCGCTGGTCGAGAAGTTCGGCGGCGACGCGCTGAGTGAAATGAAGCGCAACGTGGAAGGCTACCTCGCGCAGGTGCGCGCGCGGCTGCCCCAGAGGGGAGGGGCCGCCTCATGAAGAAGCACGTGGTGCTGATCGGGCTGCCGGGCTCGGGGAAGACGACGGTGGGCCGGCTCGTCGCCGAGCAGCTGCGCTGCGGGTTTGCGGACATCGACGCGATCATCGCGCGCAAGGAGGGCCGCCCGATCACGATGATCTTCGCGGAGAAGGGCGAGGCCACGTTCCGCGCGCTCGAGCGCCAGGAGATGGAGACCGCGCTGGGCAACGAGCCGGCGGTGATCGCGCCGGGCGGCGGCTGGGCGGCGCAGGCGGGCGCGGTCGAGGGCGCGAAGGCCAGAGCGTTCATGATCTATCTGCGCACGAAGCCGGACACCGCGGCGGCGCGCGCGACCCCGGAAGGAACCCGTCCGGTGTTATTGGGTGAAGACCCGGTGGCGCGGATGAAGGTGCTGCTCCAGGAACGCGAGGAGTCTTACCTCAAGTCCGACGGGCAGATCGACACCGACCGCCGCGGAGCGGCGCAGATCGCTTCTGAGGTGGTGCGACTTGCGCAGGACAGGGCAGGGTGGTAAAGATGCCACCGCGCAGTGTTGACGAAAGGTTGAGAGGTGCCTGCTAAGAAGCGTGTCGTGAAGAAGCCGAAAGGCGTGAAGACGCGGAAGACGAAGCCCGCGGCGCCGGAGGCGCCGGCGGCGAAGCGGGGAGTGGGGAGCTCGCTCGTCATCGTGGAGTCGCCAGCCAAGGCCCGCACCATCGGGAAGTACCTGGGCCGCGGCTACACCGTGAAAGCGACCGTGGGGCACGTGCGCGACCTCCCCAAGCGCGAGCTCGGCGTGGACGTCGAGCACGGCTTCACGCCCAAGTACGTCACGATCAAGGAGAAGGCCAAGACGCTCGCGGAGATCAAGAAGGCGGCCAAGCAGTCGGACCGCGTGCTCATCGCCACGGATCCGGACCGCGAGGGCGAGGCGATCGCCTGGCACGTCGCCGACCAGATCGGCAACGGCCGAACGGTGCGGCGGGTGCTGTTCCACGAGATCACCAAGGACGCCGTGCAGGCGGCGCTGGCGCATCCGCTCGACATCGACCGCCGCAAAGTGGACGCGCAGCAGGCCCGCCGCGTGCTCGACCGGCTGGTCGGCTACAAGGCGTCGCCGCTCCTGTGGAAGAGCATCAAGACGGGCCTGTCGGCGGGCCGGGTGCAGACCGTCGCCCTGCGGCTGATCTGCGAGCGCGAGGAGGAGATCCGCCGCTTCGTGCCGCAGGAGTACTGGACGATCGAGGCCGACCTCGAGAAGGACGGCCAGGCGTTCCAGGCGCGGCTCCACAAGGTCGAGGGCCACAAGCCCGACGTGCGCACCGAGGCGACGGCGCGCGCCATCGTCGAGGAGGCGCGGGCCCTCCCCTTCGTCGTGGCGGACGTGGAGCGCGGCGAAAAGCGCCGCAAGGCGCCCGCCCCGTTCACCACCAGCACGATGCAGCAGGAAGCCGCCAAACAGCTGGGCTTTTCGGCCGCCCGCACGATGCGCGCCGCGCAGCAGCTGTACGAGGGCATCGAGATTGGCGAAGAAGGGCCGGTGGGGCTGATCACCTACATGCGCACCGACTCGGTGCGCGTCGCCGACAGCGCGGTCGCCCAGGCCCGGGCGTTCATCGCCGCCAACTTCGACGCCAAGTACCTGCCGGCCGAGCCCAACGTGTACAAGAGCGGCCGCGGCGGCGGGAAGGTGCAGGACGCCCACGAGGCGATCCGCCCCACCGACGTGTCGCGGCGGCCCGAGGAGATCAAGAAGCACCTCCAGACCGACCAGTTCAAGCTCTACCAGCTGGTGTGGCGGCGCTTCGTCGCGTCGCAGATGAGCCCGGCCGTGTACGAGGCGACGAAGGTGGATTTCAATGTCGGCCGCCTCGTGTTCCGGGCGACCGGCTCGCGGGTGCTGTTCGACGGCTACCACGTGCTCTACCACGAGGCGCACGAGCCGGAGGAAGGCAAGACGCTGGACGATCTGGCGCCGATCCCCGTCCTGGCGGTGGGCGACCGGGTGACGGTGAAGCAGATCACGCCGTCCCAGCACTTCACCGAGCCGCCGCCGCGCTTCAGCGAGGCCAGCCTGGTGAAGGAGTTGGAGCGGCTCGGCATCGGCCGCCCGTCGACGTACGCGACCATCATCCAGACGCTGCGGGCCCGCTGGTACGCCACGGCGAAGGACCGCCGCTTCCACCCGACCCCGCAGGGCGAGCAGGTGTGGAAAGTGATGAAGCGCTGCTTCCCCGAGGTCTTCGACGTGGGGTTCACGGCGCAGATGGAGGCCGAGCTCGACAAGATCGAGGACGGCGACTTGAAGTGGCAGGAGGTGCTCGGCGAGTTCTGGTCGCCGTTCAACAAGGCGCTCGAGGCCGTGGACGTGCAGGAGCTGATCCACGCCGTGCACGACCTCTCGAAGCTGCACGAGGAGCGCTGCCCCGTGTGCGGCAGCCCGGTGGAGCTGCGCAGCGGCCGGTTCGGACCGTTCATCGCCTGCGCCAAGTACCCGGACGGCTGCACCTTCAGCCGCTCCATCAATAAGGACAAGGTGCCCGATCGGCCGAGCGACGAGATCTGCAAGGAGTGCGGGTCGCCGATGGTGATCAAGACCGGGCGGTTCGGGGAGTTCCTCGCCTGCACGCGCTATCCGAAGTGCAAGCACACCCGGCCGGTGCCGCTGGGGATCAAGTGTCCGAAGTGCGGCATCGGCGACCTGGCGGAGCGGCGCACGCGCAAGGGACGCAACTTCTTCGGGTGCCTGCGCTATCCCGACTGTGACTACTCGGTATGGAACAAGCCGGTGGCGACGGCGTGCCCGAGCTGCGGGTTCGTGGGGATGGAAATGAAGCGGACCAAGGAGGCGGGGGTCGTGCAGAAGTGCCTCAAGTGCGGACACGAAGTCCCGGTGGAGGAGCCCGCGCCCACGGAGCCGGTCGCGACCTGACGACCACGATCATCGGGGGCGGGCTCGCCGGGAGCGAGGCCGCCTGGGCGCTCGCCGAGCGGGGGATCCGCGTCACGTTGCGGGAGATGCGGCCGGCCAAGATGACGCCGGCGCATCATACCGACCGCCTCGCCGAGCTCGTCTGCAGCAACTCCTTCAAATCGGTGGAGCTGACCAACGCCCACGGCCTGCTCAAGGCCGAGATGCGGCGTTTGGGGAGCGTCGTGCTCCAGGCCGCGGACGAGGCGCGGGTGCCGGGGGGCGCGGCGCTGGCGGTGGACCGCGACGTGTTCGCGGCCGCGGTGCACCGGCGCGTCGCG
>WNGF01012705.1_pt1 | contig 12773 bp, 9 predicted proteins | sample 5400641 | NCBI WGS metagenome assembly WNGF01 (sample SAMN13153371, study PRJNA577476) | soil metagenome | isolation source: 80 cm soil or saprolite under grassland replicate 2 | place: USA:California | collected 2016-06-15
CGCCGCCGAGCGCCTCGTCCGCAGCTACCTCACGGCGTTCGGGCCGGCAACGCAGGAAGACCTGCTGCGCTTCGCCGGGGTGCGTGTCGGCGACGTGCGCGCCGGGCTCGACCGCGTGGAGCTCCGCAGGTTCCGAGACGAGCGTGGGCGCCTCTTGCTCGATGTCCCGCGCGCCCCGCTTCCCGACGGCGACACGCCCGCGCCGGTCCGCTTCCTGCCGAAGTGGGACTCCTCGCTGCTCGCGTACGCGCCGCCCGAGCGGACACGCATCCTCCCCGAGAAGTTCCGCTCGACCGTGATCGCCAAGAACGGAGACGTCGCGCCGACCGTCCTGGTCGACGGGTTCGTCGCCGCGACGTGGAGCCTCGACAAGAAGGCGGGCTTGCAGCTGACGCCGCTCCGCCGCCTGGCGAAGGCCGAACGATCGGCGATCGAGGCGGAGGGCGAGCGGCTCGTGGAGTTCGTCCGCGGCTAGGTGCGCTAGCCCGTCACTTGTACCGGTTCGCGCGCGAGACGAATGCGTCGCACAGCGAACGAAAGCGCGAAGGCCAGGGCCAAGGCGCCCACCATCTCGATCTGCAGGAGGTATCGGCTCGGCAAGAAGATCCCGTCGTGAACGTCAGCCAAGTTCGATGCGGATTGCCCCCCGAACTGGCTGGCGCGGAACCTGATCGCCTGCACGAAGTAGAGGGGCCCGAGAGCCCACCATGATGGCGGCACCAGCAACGTCCAGGTCAGAGCGGCGAGCAGAGCCGCCTTGATGCGGGACAGTCGGCCGTTTGCGCGTCGCCACAGGATCAGCGGCCAAAGCCCGAGCGCCGTCAGCTTGAAGGTCGTGGCGGCTCCGCACGCGACTCCAAACCATCGCGTCCCAAAGGCGCTCGCACACAAGCCGAAGCCGAGCAGGAGCGGTCCTTCAGCCCACGCGCGTGTGAGGTCGCCGCGTACATTCGGGGCAGCTAGGAAGAGGGTCGTTGCTACAAGGCCCTGCCAGCCAAGGCGTCGCGTGATGAGCGCCAACCCCAACGCCGCGCACAGCGCGGCGGCGAGCCGTGCAATCTCCAGGGAGCGGGCCGGAACCTGTGTCTCGGGACCCGGCAGACGCGGATCGGTGAACGAGTGTGGCATGCGCGGGCCAGGTTGTCCCGTTAAGCCGAGGGCGGCCGCGTAGACGTAGTACGTGCCGAAGGTCGACGCGCTAGTCCAGTACACGTTCGGGCTCCAGCCCGGATCGTTAAAGCTCCCGCCGCCTCGGCTGAAGTCAAAGTGGGCCACTCGGTGGCCGTAGTACGAAGCGGCCCACACGTACTCCGCTTCGTCGCTGTGCTGGGCGCGGTGCTGGATCGCCGCAGGAATGAGCACGGCGAGAGAGACGGCCAGGGTAAGGAGCGCGGGCGTAGCGCGACGGCGCATGACGCTGCTCCCGAATCCGGGCCACCGGCCCCACCGAGCCGTCCCCGGACTAGCCAACGACCAGCGCATCCCGACTGCTTCGCGAGACTTCCTGGAAGTCTCCGCCGACGGTGGAGACGACAGGAGATCGCTTACCTGTCCGAATGAGCGGGATCTCGTCGACGAACTCGACGTCGATACGTGTTGCGGCTCCGGTGTAGCGTCGAAGGTTCTCGAGGATCGCGTGAAATGCCAACTCGGTGAACTGGCGGTTCTTGACGATCTTGAGTGTGAATTCGCCCGGCCTCTCCTGGTGCACCTGGAACTGGCGGATTGCGTATTCGTGTTCCTTGAAGAAGTGCAGGAAGAGCGACCCTGGCAACCAGGTACCGTCGGCGCAGTGGACGATCGCCTGCGTCCGTCCCTCGATGCGGCCGACACGGGAGAGGTGCCGCCCACATGCGCAGGGCTCTGACTGATCGACCGCCACGGCCAGATCGCCGATTCGGTAACGGACCAGCGGGACGGAGAAGTTGTTGAGATCGGTGATGACCACTTCCCCTATCTCGCCCGGTTGGGCGGGCCTGCCGTCGACCAGGAGCTCAACGATGTAGCTCTCGTCCATCACGTGGTGGTCCCTCGAGGCGTGGCATGTGTACGCGATCCCGGAAAACTCGCGGCTCCCGTACTTGTCGAACACGCGGGTCTGGAAGGCGTCCTCGATCAAATCGCGGACGTTGTCCGGAAGAGACTGCGCCGAGGACATGATCGCCCGAGGGGAGAACCCGGGTGCGCCCCCCTCGCGCACATACGTGGCAAGGAAGTTGAGAGACTCGGCATAGCCGTCGACGAGGACGGGGTCGAACCGCCGAATGCGATCGACGTAAGCCTCGATCGTCTCGGGAGCGATCTCGAACGCCGGAATGAAGAGCCGCCGCATGAAGAGGGCGTCGACCCGCTCGCGAACGACCTGCGAGCCGGTCATGCCGAGTGTCTGGTGCCACAGTCGCGCCTGACGGTCGCCGAAGCGCCAGCCGGTCCATTCGACTGCTCGAAGGGTCGTCGCAAATCGCATCTCGAGCTGGTAGCGATCGGCGTACGTGACAAACGGTTCACCAGTGGAGCCGCTCGTCGCAATGCGGAGCATGTCGCGTTTTCGGCCTTCTCCAGGAGCGGCAGCCACATGAGATCCTCGACGCTCTTTATCTCCTCGGGGTGCACGCCGACCTTGTCGAATGCGTCCCGGTAATGCGGGACATGGCTGTAGGAGTGTTGGAGGAGCCGCTGCAGCTTCGTCAGTTGCAGCTCGTCGAGCTCCTCGCGGGAAAACCGCTCTGACTGCTTCAGCTCGAGGTAGAGCTCCCGTGTTCGCCTCGTGATCTTCCACTTGTGAAGAGGCATCCCCGCGAAGTACGTCTCGAAGTGGGCGCGGCGCAGACCACGGTACGGGTGCGCGCCTCGACGGAAAGGACGTGCCCGCGGCGCGATCGAGGCGCCGTACGGAGTTCGGTGCCGACGTCCGAACTCCACAAGCGCTTGTGGGAAGTCCGCGAGTGCTCTTAGCGAAGCGCGCCACGCGCGTCCGGCGAGGAACGACTCGCCGGCGTATCGGCTCTGGAAGAGCGTCTCAACTTCCAGCACGGTGTAGCCCTTCGCCTTTGCAGCGATGGAGATGAACGTCTGGAAGTAGTGGTAACGCCCGCGATACGACACGACGTCCTGCAGGACGCGCCGCTGGGCAAGAACGAATCCGGACTTCGAGTCGGTTGCCCACGTTCGGAAGGCGATCGCAAGCAGCAGGTTCAGGGCGCGCGAGAAGAGCATCCGCGAATCGCGAAGGCGTTCGATGCTCGAGCGAGTTCCCTGAGCTAGGTCTGCCCTCGATTCCATCAGACGCCGGTAGAGCGTCACGACGGCCTCCGGAGGATGCTGCAGATCCGCATCGAGGAAGCAGGCGTAGCGCCCGCTCGCGATCTCGAGACCCGACCGCCATGCAGCGGCGATGCCGGCGTTGTCGTCGTGGCGGACTCCGACCACGAGGTTGCCCCACGTACCGCGGCAGCGCTCGATGGTGTCCCACGTCTCGTCGGTGCTGCCGTCGTCGACGAAGATGATCTGAGCCGTCAGCCCCGCCTCGTCGATTGCCTCGAAGAGCCGGTCAGCCAGCGGCTCGATGTTCGCTTCCTCGTTGAAGCAAGGAACGACGACCGAGATGTCCAGCTGTGGCTTCAAGAGACTGCCGTTCAAGGCCAGCTCGCTCATCTGGACGAAGCTCCCGTCACGGCTACGGCCGCTTCCTCGGCGATCCAACGCCAGACACTCGAGAGGCCCTCCTCGATCGGCGTCGTCGCGCGCCACCGCAGGCGCATTTCGGACAGCGTCGGCGAGCCTGCACGACTCGTGCCGGCCGTCCAGTCCGCGGGCCCACTCGCGGGCTCCAGATCCGAGCCGGCGACGTCCAACATCATCCGGGTTAGTGCGTTGACGCTGATCGCCCGGCCGGTGCACACGTTGTACGTCCAACCGTCGTGCTCGGGAGGAAGCAGTGCGAGAAGGACATCTATGCAGTCGTCGACATAGGCGTAGTCGAGCGCCTGCTCGCCGTCGCCGAACACGATCGGGCGTTCTCCGCGAGCGATTCGCTCGAAGTTTCGATAGATCACCGACTTGTAGCCGCCTTCCGCTGACTGCCTCGGCCCGTAGATAAAGAACAGGCGCGCGACCGTCGAGCGCAGTCCGTGGTCGCGGCCAGCGATTCGAAGCAGATGCTCGCCGGCGACCTTCGACATGCCATAGACCGTTGTCGGAACGGGGAGGTCTGTCTCCGCCATCTGCTTCGGCCCCAGCGCTCCATAGGCATAGAGGGAAGACGTGAAGACGACCTTGCCAACACCGGCGCGCGCCGCAGCGTCGAAGAGGCGCCGCGTCGCCGAGATGTTGACGTCGATCGTGCGCTGTGGAGTCGCCCCAGGGGCGCAGTGCTTTTCCGCCGCGAGGTGAAAGAGGACGTCGGCCCCGTCAAGGACCGCGCCGAGGTCGCCGTCCGACATTGAGGTGAGGTCGCGCTCGATTCGCTCGACGGGGGCGCCGATGTGGTTCCAGTCACCCGACTGACAGTTGTCGATTCCGCGCACCGACCAGCCGAGCTCGACGAGGCGCGTCGCGAGATGGGAGCCGATGAACCCAGCGGCTCCCGTTACAACCGTTGTTGGATGCTCCGTACTCGCCACAGCAGGGTTGCTCGCCAGACCTCGCTGGCGGGTCACCCTCTGTCTACTGCGTCCGACGCCTCGCGAAATCGCCCCTATGGGGCGACCGGCCGGTCCGAAGGTCCAGTTAGACGCGCTCGCGCACGTCGCGGACGGATTTCGCCGCCAGCAGGAAGATGCCCCCGAGGCTGCTCGGGACGAACCACGCGGCATGGCTGATCACCGAGAACGCGAAAGCGTCCGACCGTGGGATCGCGAAGACCGCGAGAGCCGAGACGCAAAGCCACTGGTACGTCCCGACGAAACCCGGAGACGAGGGAATCGCAACCCCCAGGTTGACGACGGCGGTCAGGAAAGCCAGCTGAAGCGGCGACAGCGAGATCCCGACGGATCCCGCGACGAGCCACGCACCGACCGCCCACATCGACCAGGAAACGCACGTCGCGACGACGATGCCGAGGAGCCCGAGCGGATCACAACTCCGCCGCATGGTCTCGACGAGTTTCGCTCCCTCCAGCCTGATGCGAACGAGGCGTTGCCCCAAACGATCCAGGAGTGTCTTCCGGAACCTGTACGCCAGGATGACGGCAAGCGACGAGGTCGCGGCCAGCACGAAAGTGGCAACCGCCAGGCTCCGGAGCCATGCTGCTTGTGGGCCCACAACGGGAAGAGTCACAGCGAGGACTGCAACGAGAATGATCAGGTCAGCGGAGCGCTCAACGACGACAGTCGCCAAGGCGTTGGCCCGAGGGGCATTAGCTCCGCGACCGAGCCAATGAGCGCGAAGCAGATCACCAGGTCGACCAGGCACGGCGTTGTTCAGCGCAACCCCGCCCACGACGTATTGCAGAAAACGCCACGTGCTCAGCCGTGCCTCTCGCCGCGCAATCCAGCGCCAGCGCAACGCTTGCACGAGATACATGCAGCTGATCACTGCGACGGCCAACGCCACACGCACAGGATCGGCCGCGCGCAAGGCACCCGTGACCGACGCGACGTCGAGCTTGCGGACGGTCAGGTAGAGCAGGAGCGCGCTGACCGAGGACCCGATCGCGAGCGCCACGAGTCGCCTGTGACGAGCCCCCAGACCGCGGGGGGTGGCGACCGGCGACGGCGTCAGCGCTTCGGCCGGCTCGCGTGCCGCACCTTCTAAACGCAGGCTTGCGCCAGAGCTGATCGAGTGCATCCAGGCCGCAATCTCGTCCGCCGCACACAGGGGCAGAAGATCCGAAAGGCTAGGCCGCTTCCTTCCTGAGTCTAAGAGGTCACGGTCAAACCGGACGCCTAGCCACTCCTAACCCTTCTTACGGTGCGGCCGCCCAGAGGCGGACCTATCGTCGAACTCATGACCGCGAGCGGCCCAAGAAGGCGGCGATGGTTGTCCCTGCCCGTCTTGACGCTGATCGTCGCCCTCGCTGCCGCCGCCGTTGCCGCCGCGGCCGCGATCGGCCGGAGCGATCAGCCGAAGGTCGTCGTCGCACGCGGCGTCACCGACGGCTCCTTCCACCCCATCGCCGGCGGATTCGTCCCCGACGGCACCAAGATCGAAGACTGCGGTACTGACATGCGCTGCCTGGAGCAGGGCTTCGGGAATCTCGCGTACACCGCGGGACCCGCAGCCGCGCTCGCGCGCTTCGACCGGACGCGGATGGTCGACAAGACAGTCGCCGTCGACTGCCACCGCATCGCCCACATGATCGGCTCCGCGGCTCTGCGCCGGCTCCACGGAAACGTCGCAGAAGCCTTCTCCCGCGGCTCCTCGAGCTGCGCATCCGGCTACTACCACGGGATTCTCGAGCGAGCTTTCTCCCACGTCCGGTCGGAACGCGGCTTGATCAGGGCCGCTCGCAGACTCTGTCGCGGAGCCGGGGTCCGCAGACGAGGGTTCCTCGACTACCAGTGCACGCACGGCCTCGGGCACGGCCTGATGATTCAGACCGGCTTCGACGTTCCCAGCGCCCTTTGGATGTGCAGCCGTCTGGCGACGAGGTGGGACGACGTCACCTGCGCCGGCGGTGTGTTCATGGAGAACGGGAGCACGGTCTACGGCATCCGCTCGCGCTGGTTGAAGGACGATGACCCGCTCTATCCGTGCGCCGTCGTGAAGCTTCGCGACCGGGCGGCGTGCTACCTGCGTGTCACGACGCAGATGCTGCGCGTGAACGGCTACGACTGGGCCAAGGCGGCGCAGACGTGTCGGGGAGTCAGCCTCAAATGGCGGCGCTACTGCTTCCGCTCGTTCGGGCGAGACGCGGTCGAACACACGCAAGAGGACGCCGGGGCGATCCTTCGGCTCTGCCGGCTCGTCGGCTCCGCCGGCGGAGACTGCCTCTACGCCGCGGCCCGGACGATGGCAAACCGGCAGGCGACGACGAGCGGCGCCGCGGCCCTGTGCCGGATCGCTCCTGCTCGAGAACGCCCTCCCTGTTTCGCGGGTCTCGGCGTGGTCGTCGGGCTCTTGCAGGCGACCGATGCAGGGCGCGCTCGAGCCTGCGCCCGCCTCACGCAGAGCCGCATGCAAGCCCGGGCGTGTACGAGAGCGGCCAGAGCGGAGGTTGAACCGAACGGCCGCCAGGCCTGGGGTTAGGGGTCAGGCGCCTGCGAACTAGCGGTAGGTCCGGCTCGAAGCTAGCCCTGAGGGGCAGGACGGGCAAGAGAAGGCTCGGTTAGATCCGGGAGAACGTGTCTTTCAAGCCGAAAGGGTTCTCATGTTCTACGTGATCCTGCTTCTCATCGCAGTGTTCCTCGCCGCGGCGCTGTACTTCGTTCGCGGTCGCAGCAGCGCCTAGATCACCGAGCAACAAGCGCGTGGCGCTGCCCCAGGCGGGTGGCGTGGCCGCGCCCTTTTCGCACGGCGTTCGACCAACTCCATGGCCATACCTGCCGAAGTCCTGCTGTTCCCGAGCGACGACGCCGTACCGGACGCGTTCGCAGCGCTGCGGCTGACGTTCATCGTCCCCGTCTACAACGAGGCCGCGACGGTGGTGCAAGTCCTCGACCGCGTGAACGGCTTGCCTTGCGAAAAGCAGATCATCGTCGTCGACGACGGATCGACCGACGGAACAGCGGAAGTGCTGGCGGCGTGGAGCGCGCGCGAGGGCGGCCTCGTCATCCGGCAACCGAACCGAGGCAAGGGAGCTGCAATCCGCGCGGCGATCCCGCATGTCGACGGCGACATCGTGGTCATCCAGGACGCGGACGGCGAGTACGACCCGATCGACGTTCCTCGGCTCGTCGAGCCGATCGCCCGCGGGGCGGCCGACGTGGTGTTCGGGTCCCGCCTGTCAGGCGGCCAGCCGCAGCGAGCCCACATGTTCTGGCATCTGGTCGGGAACCGCTTCCTGTCGCTGCTGACGAACGTCCTCTTCAACACGACGCTTTCGGACATGGAGACCGGCTACAAGGTGTTCCGTGCCGACGTCTTGAGATCGCTCGACCTCCACGAGGATCGGTTCGGCATCGAGCCTGAGATCACCGGCAAGATCTGCAAGCAGCGCTGCAGGATCTACGAACTACCGATCGCGTACTACGGACGCAGCTACTCCGAGGGCAAGAACATCACGTGGAAGGATGGCTTCCGCGCGATCGGCGTCTTGCTCGCGGTTCGCCTCAAGGGCTAGCGGTCGACACCGATGCCGTCGCCGTTTCGCGCAACGGCGGCGTCGAACCCTTGGTTGCGAGCAACCAGTAGCCCAGCCGGACGAAGTGCCACCTCGACGTCGATGCCAACCGGGACGACGGCTTGGGCACGTCGCCGAACAGAATCGTTGTCAGGCCTCGGCGCTCGGCTTCAGCGAAGGGATCTCGGCGCGGAAGGTAGACGACGGTCCGCCTGAAGTCGGATCCGTACAGCATGTAACTCGGATCCTCGGGACCCATAACCGCTCCGATTCGTCCCCTGCCTTGGAGCGCGTCGGAGACCGAACTGGCCATGCGAGGCCCGACGAAGCTCGAGATCGACACGGTCGCGCTTCGAGGAAGTGACCAGATCGGCGCTGCCTCGAGCCCTGCGGGCTTATTCACGTTGAACGCGTGCGCAAGCGCCAGACTGAGGACACCGATGATCACTGCGCCTCCCGCCAGCGCTCTCCGCTTGTATGCGACGGCCAAGAGCGGTGCGCAGAGCGCACTGGGCAGCGTCACGAACCTTCCGATCCACGCGTTGTACTTGTAGACGACTGCAAGCTCGACGATGAAGAGGAAAAGGGTCGCGCCGAGTAGCACCTGAACGCCGTCGCGGCGGCCGCGAAGCCAGTTTACGGCAGGAAGGGCGGCGAAAGGGAGCAGCAGAGCCGGCCCGAGAGGACCGAAGTAGGAGATGTCCTCATCGGCCATGCCGTTCACCCCGTATCGAAAGCGAGTCGCCGTCGAGTGCGCCGCATTCACCGGGACATGGACGGCGCTGAAGAGGTTGCGCGCAGCGAGCGCGACGAGGGGAATCCACAGGGGAGACAGGACCGGAAGCGCGAACAGCAACGCGTCCTTCACTCGCCAAGCGGGCCTGCGCGACCCCTGGAGAATCATCGCCGTCACGAGTACAGCGACGAGACCGACGACCATCACCAGGTATACCGTTGCGAAGCCCGGCAAGTCGAAGAAGCGATAGAAGACGCGAAGCGTCGTCGAGATGGTGCCTCCCAGACTCGGATGCGCTTCAAAACGCTCCTGGTGCGGCGCAAATGGATTTCCTGTCCTCTCGAGGTTGGCGACGTAGCCGAACGCCCCAAACGCCGCGAATGCGGCCAGGGACGAGCCGGCGGTCAGCAAGGCGCGGCGGCGCAGGACGACGACTGCGAGCACCGCGATCGGAGCCAGCGCGAAGACGGCCGTGAGCTTGGTCCCGAGCGCCAGGCCGATTGCGAGCCCGGCAAGCGCTTGCTCACGTGGCTCCCGCCCGATGATGAACATCGCTGCCGCGGCGACAAACGAGGCCACGACAAGGTCGTTCTGTGAGGTGACCGACTCGAGCGCAATGTTGCTGAAGGTCGCGAAGAGCAGGGCCGCAAAGGCCGCAGAGCTCCTCGCAAACCCAAGGCGTCGGGCCGTTCCGAAGATCGTCACGAGGAGGATGAGCTCGGCAAGCAGTTGGGGGGCGGCGACCAGCCAATCGCCCCGCGCCAGCGCGAGCGTGTAGGCGATTGCGATCTCTGCGTTCGGCGGAAACACGTTGATCCGCTGTGTTGGCGCCGCGTCGACGTAGCCCAGCCCTCCATGCTGCACCCACTGCGCTGCGCGTGGCAGGTGGTACGTCAACGAGTCCCAGTTCGTCGGCGGCGTGGCCAAGGCGATGAAGGCCTGGTAGGCCACCGCGGCGGTCACGACGACCAAGAGAAGAGCGACCAGTGGATGCTCGCGGATCCCCCGCGGAAAATGGGGTCGCGGCGGCAGGTAGCGCGTTCTCGACCAGACAAGCACTGCGATCGCGGTGACCGCGAGCTCCCCGATGAGATAGCCCGATTCGCCGACCGCACGGCCCAGAGAGAGGAGCTCCGACAGGCCAACGATCTGTGCGAATGCCAGGAGATAGACGGCGACGACCGTTGATGTGAGCGATCGCAGCCGCAGGCTGAACGCAATCGCGCAGGAGCTCAGCGCAAGCAGGAGCAATCCGGCAGCCACGGCCACTGGCCTGGATCATCGTTCGTAGGCGCTCGCCGCGATTCCGACGACCTGACGGTCTCGCCTACCCGAAGGTACGACCGCCCGTTCCGTCGGGCCCGCTTACAGGCGGTGGACGCCGGTCCCACTATTCGGCTAGCGCCTCCACGACGTCGGAGGCTGGTCCGGCAGTCGAACTCTGACGGACGATCGGAGCAATGACCGATTCGATGGCCGCGGTCACGCGTCCACCAGCTCTGGACCGCTCCATCCGGCAGCCCGCCCGTGGACTCCGCGTCCTAACGCTCCTCGTTTGCTGTTGTGTCCCCGTCCTCCTGACGCTCGAGCGCCTGATCTCCGCAGCTCGCGCTGGAGACTTCGCAGTCGACTTCCACTACCACTATTGGGCGAGCGGCCACGCCGTCCTTCATGGTCAATCGCCGCTACCGCCAGCGACGCCCGAGGCTGTTTTCATGCACCACGCCTATCCCGCCGGGCCGTATCCAGCTCCGGTAGCCGTCCTCTTCGCTCCTTTGGGTCTGATCCCCGCCTGGCTCGCGGACGTCCTGTTTACTGGGATCGTCGCAGCGTCAGTCTTCTTGGCGCTGCACCTTCTTGGAGTCCGCGACTGGCGCTGCTACGGCGCGGTATTCCTGTGGGCGCCGGTCGCCGCCGGCATCCAGACGGCGAATCTAACGATTTTGCTGGCGGTCGGAATCGCTGCGGTCTGGCGACTACGGCACCGCCTCTTTGCCCCCGCCCTCATCGTCGGCACGCTTGTGGCACTGAAGCTCTTCGTGTGGCCATTGGTCGTTTGGTTGGTAGCGACTCGAAGGTACTCGGCAGCGGCTTGTTCGGCGGCAGTCGCTTCAACGATCACCCTCGTTTCGTGGGCAATCGTTGATTTCTCCGCCCTCCCGGAGTACCCCCACGTAGCCCGGATCTTCGCGCGGTACTACGAGACCTCGGCCTATACGCCCTTTGCACTTCTGCTCAAGCTGGGATTCTCAGCCGGGCCCGCGAGGGCGGCCAGCCTTCTGGTCGGAGTAGTCGCGATTGCCGCGGTGTTCGTCGCCGCGCGACGGAAGGGGGGCGAGCCGGCATCCTTCACACTCGCACTTGCCGCGGCCCTCCTCTGGACGCCAATCGCCTGGCTCCACTACTTCACCCTTCTCATTGTCCCGCTCGCGCTCTTCGGTGCGGACTTTTCGCCGCTTTGGCTCCTGCCGGCAATCTTGTTGATGTGCCCCGCTGGGGCACCGCCTTCAGCCGCATGGGAGTTCGTGCTTCCGTTCGTCATTTCTGCGCTAACCCTGTTCGCGCTCAGCCGACCTCGGAACCTTTCCGTCATCCCCGCCTCGCTCACCTCGTAGGGCGGGCTCGCGCGGTGCGTCAGTGCCTGTAGCGGTGAAGCGTCTCGTTCGCGAGCTTGAAGAACCAGGCCGCGGTGAGGAACGTGTACACCAGCACCGGGAACAGCACGCCGAAGAGCCGGCGGGCGACCTGCTCGGGAACCGGACGACAAACCAGAGCGCGATCACCGCCGACCCAATTCCAAGGGCGTACAGGTAGGTCTCGAGCGTCATTGTCGGCGGAGGAGGCATCGGCGGCTCCTTTCGTGGAACGAGGACCGACGCAGATTCGTTACGCCGCAGTCCGTTTTAGCCCATCGGTCGGACGTTGCCCGGCAAGCCCCCCTGTTGGGGGATTTCGGCGTGAACGGGCGCAACTCCGTCCGAAGGCCTTGGCCGGTCCAGACCAGCGGCCGGGCGTCTGAGAGACGGCGCGCTGACACTCTGGCGTGAGATGTCGAGCGTCAGCCTGAGCCGCGGCTCGAGCCGGGAGGTTTCCCCGTGGCGGCGGCGCAGCCAGCGCGCGGTTACGGCGCCCCGGACGGTACTGGAGGCGCTCTTCTGCGTCCTGCTTCCACTCGGCGCGCCGGCGATGATCGCCGCGTACCTCGTCGGCGCCTACCGGCCGGATCCCTTCAGGCTCGACGGCAAGTACTTCCCGGACGGGGGCTTTCTCTTCGACCTGCACGTGATGTGGCAGGCCGGGCATGACGTCGTAACCGGGCACTCCCCCTACCCGTTCGTCTACCCCGCCCCGGCAGCCTTTCTGATGGCGCCGTTCGGAGCGCTCCCATGGGACGTCGCGGTCGCCGCGTTCACGCTGACCCTGGTCGGCGCGCTCGTCCTCGCACTCCGGCTGCTCGACGTCCGTGACTGGCGCTGCTACGCCCTCGCCCTCGCGTCCATGCCCATGGCGAGCTCGCTCATGATCGGCACGTTGAGCCCGCTCCTCGCGCTCGGTGCCGCGGCGGCGTGGCGGTACCGCGATCGACGGTTCGCCGTCGCGATCGCGATCGTTGCCGTCGTGGTGACGAAGATCTTCCTCTGGCCGCTGGTGATCTGGCTCGTCGCGACTCGACGATTCAGGACGGCCGCGACGACGGTCGCGCTCGGAATCGGCGTCACGCTCGTTTCGTGGGCGGCCTTGGGTTTCGACGGGCTCCGCGACTACGGACACGGGCTCCAGCGAGTCGCCGGGCTGGTGCAGGAGACCAGCTACTCA
>WNGF01016473.1_pt1 | contig 12773 bp, 8 predicted proteins | sample 5400641 | NCBI WGS metagenome assembly WNGF01 (sample SAMN13153371, study PRJNA577476) | soil metagenome | isolation source: 80 cm soil or saprolite under grassland replicate 2 | place: USA:California | collected 2016-06-15
TCGAGGATGTCGTCAATGATCTGGAACGCCAGGCCGACGTGGTGGCCGAAGTCGGTCAGCGCCTTGAGTTGCGCCGCGGTGCAGTTGGCGCTCATGCCGCCCAGCCGCGCCGCACAGCAAAGCAACGCCGAGGTCTTGCGTTCGTGGATGTATTTCAATTGATCGACGGAAATCCTTTTGCCTTCCCCCTCGAGATCGGCGACCTGGCCGGCGATGAGTTGCAACGACCCGGCGGCGCGGGCCACTTCCAATATCGCGTCGCGGTGCGAGTAACGCGGCCAACCTTTGCATTGCGCGGCGACTTCAAACGCCTGCGTGAGCAGGGCGTCGCCGGCCAGGATCGCGATGCCTTCGCCAAAGACCTTGTGGTTCGTCAGTTTGCCGCGGCGATAATCGTCATTGTCCATGGCCGGCAGGTCATCGTGAATCAGCGAGTAGGTATGGATGCACTCGATCGCGCAAGCGAACGGCAGGGCGTCGTCGATCGAACCGCCGCACGCTTCCGCCGAGGCGAGACAAACCGCCGGACGCATCCGTTTGCCGCCGGCGAACAGCGAGTAGCGCATCGCCTTATGGATCGTCGCCGGGCGCGTCGTTGCCCCGGGCAAAAACCGGTCGAGGGCGCGGTTGACCGCCGCCGTCCGGTCGCTGAGGTAAGCCAGGAGATCGAACGGCGAGCGGTGACGCGCCCCGGCACGCGTGGCAGTTTCAGACATGGGGCGTTTTTAGGGAAAGACACGCGGTGGCGCAAGCGCGGATTGGCCGCGGTGGGTCTGTTTTGGGCCGCTTTTTTCTATTGCGTTCGCTCTACGCCACCGATTACTTTAGCGCGCTCAATGGACTAACAGAAAGAGACATTTGAACGCTGAACTAAGCAAGAAGGCATTGGAGAAGGTTGGCAACCCCAACATTCTGGTGAACCTGATCTCACGGCGCGTGCGGCAGTTGAACTCGGCCGGCGGCACCGGCAGCCGGCCGCTGATCGACGCCCCTTCGAACATGGGCGTGGCGGACATTGCGCTGCTTGAACTCGTCGAAGACAAAATGGGCTGGGAACCGCTGGCACCGACGCCGGAGGAATTGACGTCGCCGAAGAAACGCAAGAAAGGTTAGCCCGGGCTTGGAGATTTGCGCGCAGCCAGAAGGGGAACCTTCTGGCTGCTTTTGTTTATGGCCGACATCCTGACCAACTCCAAAGCGCGGCGGGATTATCAGATCCTCGACACCTTCGAGGCCGGCATCGTTCTGCACGGCACCGAAGTCAAATCACTGCGCGCCGGCAAGGGCCAGATCAGCGACGCCTTCGCCCGGGTGGAAAACGACGAAGTCTGGCTCTACAACGCGCATATTGACGAATACACGCACGGCAACCTCCAGAACCATCAACCCAAAGCGCCGCGCAAGTTGCTTCTGCACAAATCGGAAATCCGCAAGCTCTTCGGCCTGGTCTCCGTCAAAGGCAACGCGCTGGTGCCCCTTTCTTTCTACTGGAAAAACGGCAAAGTGAAAGTGGCGCTGGCCGTCGGCAAAGGGAAGGTGCAATATGACAAACGCCAGGATTTGAAGAAGCGTGAGGCCGAACGGGAACTCAAACGGGCCGCAATGCAGCGGTTTAAAGGACGTTGAAGCGTAATTCGGCCGCCAGTGTTCGACCCGCTTTGACGATTCAGCGGTTCAACGGTTCAACGAAATCCTCAGCCGTATCTATGCAGTCCGAAGCGCGGACTTCAGTCCGCCACCCTGTCGCTGAGCGCCAAATCCTGGGATCCATACCGCAATCCGCTGGCTCTCCGAGGGTCACTAAGCAGTGAGTCAGCCCAGTGTGAACCTCGCGATGGCCAGTTCCATGCGCGACAGTGATGAGGCCTTTCTTGAGCGCGGTGGTAGCGACGCGGACATAACGGACCTCGCCATTGGGCAAGCGCGCTTTGACCCGCTGGAGGTTGGGCAGAAAACGCCGTTTGGTAATGGCGGTCACGTGCGTGCCAATGCCGCCCGACTTCTTGGCTTTGCCGCTGCGCCAGATGATGCTGCCCTTCATCGGGCCTTTACCGGTCAATTCACAAAATCGCGCCATATCCGTCCCCTTCTCATTCAGGGAGCGGAGAAGGTAGCAATCGCGGCGGTCATTGCAAGCACTATTTTGAATTCGCCCGCTTTTGCAACACGGCATCCATCTGGTTTCGCCAGGCTGCCAGGCGCGCCCACATTTCGGCATCGGCGTGCAGCGGGTCGAACCGGGAGGGCGCGAAGTCCAGATAAAGCGCGCGTTGCAACGCGGGGTCGAAGTTCGGGTTCGGCGCGTTGGTCTGCGCTCTCACGCGCTCGCGCCAGGCCGCGAGTTCGCGTTTCAGGCGGGCGACACGGCGCGGCTCGCGAAGGGAGAGGTCGTTGGTTTCACGGATGTCCTTCGCGAGATTGAACAGCTCCACGCCCCCGTCCTCGTATCGCTCGACAAGCTTCCAATCACCGTCGCGAACCGCGCCGGCGGGCTGGCTGCCCTGGTTGGTGTAGTGCGGGAAATGCCAGAAAAACGGGCGCGCTTTCGGCGTCCCGCGACCGCGCAGGAGTGACGCGATGCTGACGCCATCGAGATTGCGCGGCGCCGGGGCGCCGGCGATTTCCGCCAGCGTCGGCAACCAGTCCGTGTTGATGACCGGCGTGTCCACGACGCGGCCGGAAGGAACCCGGCCCGGCCAGCGCACGATGAGCGGCACGCGCAGACCGCCTTCGTAGAGGTAACCCTTGCCGGCACGGAACGGTGTGTTGTGCGTGACGCGCGCATGCGGCCCTTCCGGCACGTGCAGGCCGCCGTGGTCCGACGTGAAGATCACCAGCGTGCGATCGCCCAACCCGAGGGCGTCAAGCTTCGCGAGCAACAGGCCGACGGTGTCATCGAGCGTCTCGATCAACGCGGCGTAAACCGGTTCGAAAGCGCCCGCATTTTTCGAGACCAACCCGGCCCTGGCCGAGTAGGGAATATGGGGACTGTTGTGCGCCAGGTAGAGAAAGAACGGCCGGTCGCGGTTCTTCTCCATGAACTCGACTGCGCGGGCGGTGAGGTCGTATTCGCCCTTGCCGCCTTCGGTCGCCGACGGTTTCGTCACGGCATTGCCGGGATGGTAGAAATCGAAACCCTGGTCGGTCGGCAAAAAGCCCGTTCCGCCGAGGTGCCATTTGCCGATGCATGCGGTCGCGTAGCCGGCATCGTGCAGGCACTCGGCCACGGTCTTTTCGCCGAGCGGCAATTGTTGTTCGATGACCGGATGGAGGAGTTTTTGGGACGGGCAATCCGGCCGGCCGGGCAAATAGGTGGTGAGATGCAGCCGGGCCGGGGTTTTGCCGGTCAGGATCGCCGCGCGCGACGGCGAACAAATCGGTTGCGCGACATAAGCGCACGTGAAACGGGAACCTTCCCCGGCCAGGCGGTCCAGGTGCGGCGTGTGGTGTTCGCATCGGCCGTAACAGGCGAGATCGTTCGGCCCGAGATCGTCGGCGAGAATGAAGACGATGTTCGGGCGCGGCGGCGCGGCGGCGGCGACAGCCCATGCGGTCAGCGCCAGGATTGCGTAAAGCGAAAGGGATGATTTGGATGATTTCACAGCCCGCCTGGATTTCCGGATTGCCCGGAGGTCGTTGACCGTTTTGTTGGGCTTTGTGGCGCTGTTTCCCGCGGCTTCGTCACATTTCCGCCGGTCACGTAATAATAGCGGTCGAACTGCGCGCCATTGCCCGCCGCACGCGGGTCTTTCGTTTCGGCCAGGTAACGGTCGAGTTCCGCGCGAAGCTTGGCCTTCCTTTGGGCGTAGAGCGGGCCGGCCGCGACGTTCGTCATCTGCCATGGATCGTTGCCGAGATCGTAAAGCTCCTCGGCCTGGCGTTTGCCGAAGGCGAGAGCAAACAGCCGTTTCACGTCCGGCTTGTCGCCGTGCTCGACGACCGCCTGTTTGCTGGGCGAACCGTCAATGCTCAGGTGTTCGTCCACGTCGCCGTAGAGGGGCGGATCGCCGGCCGGCCAGCGATCGGGCTCGAAGTTGCGAAGGTAAAGGAACTGCGCCGTGCGGATGGCGCGAATGGGGTAGCCAACATTGCCCGCGCGCACGTTTGCATGGCGCTCGCGGCCGAAGAATGCGCGGTCGCGCGTCGGATCGACCTGCCCCGAATTGCCTGACAGCAGCAAGGACAACAGGCTGCGACCGGTCATGCCGGGCAACGGTTTGAGTCCCGCCGCTTCGAGAAACGTCGGCGCCAGGTCGGTCAGACTTACCAAATCGTCCAGTTCGCGTCCACCCCTGCTCCGAGCCGGCCAACGGATGGCCAACGGCATGCGCGTTCCGGCGTCGTAGCAAGTCGCCTTGCCCCGCGGGAACGGAAAACCGTTGTCGCTGGTGACGATCACAAGCGTGTTGTCGAGTTGACCGGCGTCTTCGAGCAGCTTCAGCATCGCGCCAACATCGCGGTCGAAGCGTTCGATTTCGAAGTAGTAATCGAGGATGTCGCTGCGCACGGCGGGTGTGTCGGGCAGGAACGGGGGCACCGTCAGGTTATCGATTTGATGGCCTGACTTTACACCGGCGCCGCGTTCGTACGGCCGATGCGGGTCCTGACTGCCGAACCAGAAGCAGAACGGCCTGCCCCGCGGCACACTTTTCAGAAACGTCGCGAAATCCTTGTAGGCCCGGCCCGCGGGGTTATGCGGGCGCCCGCCGAATTTGAAATCCCCCGGGCCCCAGCCCTTTCCCTGGAGACCGACATGATAACCCGCCTTCTCCAGCAGATCGGGATAAACCGCAAACTGGTTCGGCCAGCGGCTCCACAAGTTGGCACCGTCCTCCAACCGCCAGAAATCCTGCCCGGTGAGCAGCGCCCCACGCGACGGGGTGCAACTGGGCGACGAACAGAAAGCCCGCTTGAAATTCACACCCTCGCGCGCCACACGGTCGAAGTTCGGCGTGCGACAGACGGTGTCGCCATTCGCGCCGAAGTGCCACCACGACGCGTCATCGGCGATGCAGAGCAGGATGTTGGGGCGCGAGTCGGCGGCGCGGGCGCAGGGCGCCAACCCGAGCAGCAGCGCGCCGATCAACTTCAGAATGCGCGCCGGTTTGCCGCCGGCGCGGCAGGCTGTGTTCGAGACATTCTTCGGATTGCGCACAGGTTTCGCGGGGACGTCGCGGTGCAACTGTCGGTCGGGCTCAGCGATTCATCAGCTCTTCGATTTCGTCGGCTTCGATGGGACTGCCGGCCATCAGATCCACGTTGTCCTTCTCGCCCACGTACACGGTGTTTTCGAGGCGGACGGCCAACCCTTCTTCGCGTACGTAAATGCCCGGTTCGACGGTCATCACCCAGCCCGGGCGGATGGGTTCGGTCATAAGGCCAACGTCGTGCACGTCCAAGCCGATCGGATGGCCAATGCCGTGCATGAAATACCTTTTAAACGCCGGCTTGTCGGGGTCAAGCCGTTTGATCTCCCGCACCGTCAACAATCCGAGGTCCACCAATTCCTTTTCCACCATTTGCTCCGCCTCCTTTTGCCACTCCTTGTGCAGCTTGCCGGGGACCAGGGCGCGGACGCACTGACGGAACACGCGCAGCACCGCCTGATAGACCTGTTTCTGCCGGCGCGTGAACCGGCCGCTCGCCGGAATCGTGCGCGTCATGTCGGCGTTGTAATTGGCATAGCTGGCCGCCACGTCGAGCAACACAAGATCGCGTTTGCGGCAGACCTGATCGTTCCGGACGTAATGCAGGACGCAGGCGTTGGCGCCGCTGGCGATGATGGGCTGGTAGGCGAAGCCGCCACCGCGACGGATAAATTCGCGGGCGAACTCGGCTTCCACTTCAGTCTCGCCAACGCCCGGTTTCATGAACCGCAGCACGCGCCGGAAACCGCTCTCGGTGATGGCACCCGCCTTTTTGATCAGATCGATTTCCCAATCGGATTTGACGATGCGCAACCGGTGCATGAGCCGGGCCAGGCGCTGGTAATCGTGCAAGGGAAACCGCGCCTGGCAATCCTTGATGAACCGGGCGTCGCGGGTATCCACCTCGATGACGGCCCGCTTGTGCTCGTTGGTATTGAGATAAACGTGGTCACATTCGCACATCAGACGATGAAACAGGCCGTGGAACTCCGGCAGCCACATGACAATCTCGATGCCGGAAATCCTGCGCGCCTCATCGCGGGTCAGCTTGTGCCCTTCCCAAAGCGCCAGAGGCTCGCTCGGCTCGCGCAGGAAAAGAACCGCCCGATGCTTCTCGTCGTCCGCGTCGGGAAAGAGCAGCAGGATCGTTTCCTCCTGCTCGATGCCGGTGAGATAAAACAAGTCGGAATTCTGCCGCAGCGCCAGCGTGCCGTCGGCGTTGGTGAGCGGGACGTCGTTGGCGTTCACGATCGCGAGCGAATTTTTCAGCATCAGTTTTGTGAGCCGCTCGCGGTTGGTGATGAAGAGCTGCGGAGGGATGGGCGCGTATCGCATGCCTGTTATGAAATTCAGTCTGCGGAAATTGGCGAGCAATTTCGCGCGCGCCGTCATTTCCCGCCCTTCGGTCACCCTCTCCCCCTCAGAGGGGGAGAGGGATGGGGTGAGGGGGCAGCTCGGAGGTTCAGGGGCGCAATGCGCACACACAGTTCGGAGGATTCTCTCCCTGAGGTAAGGGAGACATCGTCCACTGTCTCTCGATCGCACAGCAACGAATCAAACAGACAATCCGGGCGCAACTGATTACATTGACCGGCCATGACGGTCGTCGCCTCCAGGAAGAAAAGAGTGTTCAAGGCCCTTGGGTTCGTGGTTCTCGGCATCGTCGTGGTGGCCCTGACTTTGCCCGTCTGGTTTCCCTGGGTGCTTCGCCCGGTGCTGGCGCAATTCGGCGTTCGCTTCGCTTCGTATGAGCGCCTTGGTTACACGCGGTTCGCCCTGGCCGGTGTCCGCGCAAACTTCGGGAACACGCGATTCAACAGTGACCGAATCACGGGTTTGCTGCCACCACGATGGCTTTGGCGGCGTTACTCCCGGAACGCCGGCGGGGAACCCTTTTTGACCGTCGCGCGGTGGGACCTTCAAATTGAGTCCGACGGGCAGCGTCAACCAAGAAGATCGACAACCTCGCCGGGCTCAACCTTCGCCGTTGCGGAAAAGATCAACCGCGCACTGCCGGCCTGGCGGACCTGGTTGCCCGCGGCGCAACTGACCGGGGGGCGAGTTGGGATCGGATCGAATGAAGTGAAGATTGCCGCCGTTGAATGGCATCGCGGCAAACTGACGGCCACGGTCGAGTCGTTGAACCTGCGGGAAATGTTTATTGTCACCGGCGATTTCTCGGGTGCGCCGCCGTATGCGGTCTCCCTCGAGGCGAAGTCGTCCGGGGCGACGTGCCGGCTCCGGCTGTGGCGCGCGACCGATCAATGGCAAGCGGCGGGAGAAGTGAACTGGCAGAGCAACCGGGTGGAATTGGAGGCTGCTTTTGGACGCGACGGTTGGTGGCCAAAACGGGCGGGTTTGAAATCGGAATCCTTCCGTGTGCCCGCGAAGCTCCTGCCGGTCGGCGGTTATGACGATCCAACCGGGGCGTTCGCGTTTGAATGGCGCGACGGTCGCTTTCATCTCGAGGGATCGGCCCACGCGACACCGAGAGCTGCCGATCCCGCGTTCTCACCACCTCTGGAACTCAACCTGTCGGCGCGCGGCGACCCCGATTCAGTGGTGCTGGAGAAGCTCCGCATCACGTCTCCAGCACTCCAGGCGGAATTGTCCGATCCTATCGGGCTGAACCGGGCGGGAACGCTCACGACGGAAGCGGCGACGCTGCGCGTGGCACTCGACCTTGCCCAGCTTCCCGGGTCGTCGTTCGGAGGGAAATTAAACGGCCAGGTCATAGTGAAACCCGTGCCCGCCCGCTCGCCGACCGCCGAATTCGACCTGAGCGGCCAGGAACTGACCGGTCGGGGATTTTCCATCGCGCGCGCCCATCTCGGCGGTGCCCTCCGTTGGCCGACGCTGGACCTGGCTGACGCCGAAATTCAGTTCGCGGATGGTTCAATACTGGGAGGGACAGGTGAGATCAACCTGCGCTCCCGCCAGGTTTCGGAAGGGAAGTGGCATTATCAGGGAGTCTGGGCGCGGCAGTTTCTTCCGGAGGGGATGACCTGTTCAAACCTGCACGCGACCGGGCGAATCAGCGGGTCACCGGGCGCGCCGGTCCACTCGGGCGAACTGACTGCGGAGAACTTTTCCGCCCCGCATCTGGGCCCTTGCCGCCTGCTCGCCACCTGGCGCGGGGAGAGTCTCACTTTTCCGGAAGCGCAAATCACGCTGGCGTCCGGAACTTCGGCGCTGGAACTGGCGGGCGCGGTTCGGGTCGGCTACCCGGCGGCACCCTCGTGCGACCTCGAGCTGAAGACCTTGACGCTGACTCGGGAGGCGGGCGCGCTCTTTGGGTTGGAGAAGCCCTGCCGGATTACGGTGCGCCGCGAGCCAAACACTCCCGGTGAGGCGGGGCGAGCCGGGCCGCGGCTCGACGACAACCGCATTCCGCCCTCAGCATGGCAGGTCAAAGTGGACGGATTCCATTGGATCGGTTCGGGCCGCGGTCTGACGCTGGACGGCGAAGCAGTTTGGCCGCGGCGCGGGCAGGTTACGATCAGCGGACACGGTCTGTCGCTGGCGGACCTGCCGGAGTTCGTCAGCGCGCCGGTTGCCGGGGCTTCGTTGGCCGCGATCGATTTGAAGGGGCACTGGGACAACGGGCCGATGGAATTCAAGCTTTCTGCCGAAGGAGAACTGCCCACGGTGGAGAACCGCACATTCTCCGCCAACTTCAGGTTGACGGGCGATACCAATGGACTGGTGGCGGATCCCGTAATCGTATCTGCCGGGGGAGCCGAAATTTTTCATGCACAGGGCAGGATACCGCTGACCCTGACGCCGGAGCGCGGGCTGGTGCGGGTCAGATGGGAGGAAACGAAACCGTTTAATTTCCAGGCGGCGACTGCGCCGAACAAGGCGTTTTGGGATTTTGCGAGCCAACATCTCGGTGTCCAAATTACCGACCCGACAGTGGAAGCGAACCTGCAAGGGACGCTTCAGGAAGCGGAGGGGACCCTGCGTGCGCAGGCCGCTCGACTCGGATGGTCCGCGCCCACCAACGGGACGAAGCTGCCGACCATGGAACACCTGCGGATCGAGGCGGTGCTCGAGCGGGACCGGGTTCGACTCCGCGAGTTTGCCTTCGAGGTGGAAAACCAGCCCGTGCGCATCACCGGCGATCTCCCGATTCGACCCGGTTTTCTCGACGATTTATTTTCCAATGGCGCGCTTCCCGAATAGAATCGGACCCTTTGCCCGCTATCTTCCCCGGGCGTTGAGTCCCCAAGGACGGCTGAGTGTGAACCTCGGCGTGGTACCCGGCGGAGAACTCGACGGCGAATTGAAGATCGCCGGCGCAGCCACGCGACCGATCCCGCCGCTGTCGCCCATCCGCGACATCGAGGCCACGGTGAAGTTCTCCGGCCGTCGCGCGACGATCAGCCAGTTCACCGGTCGAATAGGAGGACGGGAGGTGAGTATGACCGGTCACTTCGAGTTGCCGGAATCGGGCGAGCCGCAGTTTGACCTCAGACTGCGAGGGGACAACGTGCCGCTGGTTTACCAACCCGGCCTGCTGCTCCGCAGCGATTTCAATCTTCAACTGGCACAGGCCGGCCCGCAGCCGGCGAACGTCTCGGGTGAGGTGACGCTGCGGGACGGATTATACCTTCAGGACCTGAAAGCACTGGTGCCCACCGGGCGAGCGGAGCCGCTCGGCCGGCCGCCGTATTTCAGCGTGGAGGAAAAGCCCTTCGCCGATTGGAAGCTGAACCTGAAAGTCCATGGCGATCGTTTCCTGCGGGTGCGCACGCCTTATTTCCGGGGAGTGGTTTCCGCCGACTTTCAGATCAAAGGCGATCTGGAGGAGCCGCAGGCGTTGGGCGAGGCGCGGATCAATTCCGGTCTGGTGCGTTTCCCCTTCGGCACGCTCCGTGTGGACCAGGGGCACGCGAGTCTGACCAGCGACCAGCCTTACGAACCGCAGTTGCTCGCCACCGCGTCCTCGCGCGTTTACGGCTACAACATCAAGATGGAGATCACCGGCACGGCAAGCGCGCCGTTCCTCTCGTTCAGTTCCACTCCGCCGCTGACTTCCGAACAGATCCTCCTGATGCTGGCGGCGGGCGAATTGCCGCGCGACGAGATGAATTTTTCGCGCGAGAAGAAAGTCGGCAACTTCGCGCTTTATCTCGGCAACGACATCATCGCGCGATTCCTGGGCGCCGAAAATTCCGCCGACCGGCTCACGATCCGGTCGGGCGAGGACATCTCACGGGAAGGGACGTCCACCTATCACGTCGAGTACAAATTGACGGCTGACTGGTCCGTGGTCGGGGAATACGACCGCTTCAGCGCCATGAATGCCGGGTTGAAATGGAGAATCTTCTCGCGATGAGGGGGGCGCGGGAAATTCAGTTGAGGGCTGACCAGGGAACTCCTCTTGAACATCCAACATCCAACTCCCGACGCGTCGCTGCCTTGCCACCCGTCCGATGTTCGGCGTTGGATGTTCGATGTTGGATGTTCTTCTGCGGTTTGGTTGCGGCTCCAACGCGCTGGGGACGTTCCGGACTGATCGCGAGGCTCCTCATTGCCGGTCTTCTGTCGCTCAGTCTCCTCTCCGCCCACAGCGAAGAAACCAACAAGGTCAAACACGCCAAACTGAAAATCTCGGGGTTCGGTTTGCTCGGGAACCGCGAGTTGAAGAAGACAATCCGCCTGATGGGCGGCAAGAAAACTCCGCCCGAATTCTACGACGCCAATTTTGTTGAGGATGGCGCCCTGATCATCGCGTCCACGCTGAATCGTGAGGGGTACCTCGCTCCGCGCCTCTCGGCGGCGCTCACGCTGGTGGACGGCCAGGTGCAGACGTTCGAATGGAATAAAGATCTCGACACGGTTCTGCCTCGGCCGCTCGCGGCGAAGAAGGTTCGCTTTCGAGTCCGGCGCGGCGTGCGTTACCATTACCAGCACCTCGCGATTCGCGGGTTGAAGTCGATTTCGCAGTCGAAAGCCCGGGCGTTCTTTGTCGAAACGGGATTTCTTGTATCGCTGAAGAGCACTCGCATCTACACACCATCGCGGCTCGACCGGTCCATCGGCGATCTCACCGAAGCGCTCGGGCGGAAGGGCTTCGAACGCGCGTCGGTTAAAGTTGCGCATCTGGAACGCAACGATTCCACCGGCGCCGTTCGTGTGGAGATCGCAGTCGAGGAGGGCTTCAAGACACTCGTCCGCTCGGTGATGACCGAAGTGTATGCGAGCGACGACCAGCCGCCGCGCGAGGTCGTGGCGCTGCAACTCCAAACGCCTTATTCCCGTCTCTGGTTGCAGGACTTCGTTCAGGGGCTGCGCACGAACGAATATCGGAAGGGCTTTCCGGATGCGTCGGCCGAAGTTTCCACCATTCGCCGGGAGACGAACGCGCCGAATGTCTTCGTCGATCTTCGGGCCCGGGTAAAGAGGGGGCCAAAAATCAAACTGGGCGAAATCCGGTTCGAAGGCAACCGGCGGACCAAACGGTCCGTGCTGGGAAGCCGAATCCGCCTGAAGCCCGGCAAAGACCTCGATCGCATCGAAGTGGAGCAGGGCCGCAATCGGTTGGCGCGGCTCGGCGCCTTCGATTCGGTAAGCATTCGTTATGAGCCGATGGACGACGCGACGCGGGACGTGGTGTACGAGGTCAAGGAGAGCAAGGCATTCGATTTCAGCCTCCTGTTCGGTTACGGCAGTTATGAACTGCTGCGCGGCGGCTTTGAACTCGACCACAGGAACGCGTTCGGCCTGGCGCACCAGGCGCGGCTGCGGGCGGTCCAGTCCTTCAAATCCACCAGCGCCGACTTTCTCTACACGGTGCCGGAGGTGTTCCGCGAGGATGTGGATGTGTTTTTTAATGCGTCCGGGTTGCGGCGCGAGGAGATTTCCTTTGTCCGGGAGGAATACGGAGGGGGCATTGGGGCGCGAAGATTCTTTCGTCCCATCGACACGGATATCAGCGCGCGCTACATCTACCAGTATCTGAACGCGCTCAACAACCAGGCACTGGCGCCCGTCGGGGTCGAACGGACGCGAGTGGGCGCGATCGTGCTCGATCTCAGGCACGATCACCGGGACAACCCTCTTCTCCCGACCCGCGGTTACGATTTGTTGGGGGCGGTTGAGGTCGCCTCAGCCTCGCTGGGCGGCGAGGTGGATTATCAGCGGGTCGAGGTGGCCGGTTCCTATCACGCGCATCTGGTCGGTGGCCTGTTTTTACATCTCGGCCTGCGGCATGGCGCCGCGTTGCAGCTCGGCGGCGCGAGTGGCGAACTTCCGTTTACCAAGCGTTTCTTCCCGGGCGGCGAAAACTCGGTGCGCGGCTATCAACAGGGCGAAGCTTCGCCGCGCGATGCGAACGGAAACCTGTTGGGCGCCGAGACGTACCTGCTGGGCAACGTGGAACTGGAACAGTTCCTGACGCCGTCGTTGTCGCTCGTGGGTTTTGTGGATGGAGTCGGCTTCGCGGAACATTTGCGGGATTATCCCGCGAGCGAAGCGCTTTACTCCGCGGGCGGCGGCATTCGCTGGAAGAGCATTGTCGGTCCGGTACGACTGGAATACGGCTACAACCTGAATCGACGCAGCGGCGACCCGCACGGCACGTTGCATTTCTCGTTCGGATTTCCGTTTTGAGGCGGCAGG
>WNGF01012108.1_pt1 | contig 12772 bp, 9 predicted proteins | sample 5400641 | NCBI WGS metagenome assembly WNGF01 (sample SAMN13153371, study PRJNA577476) | soil metagenome | isolation source: 80 cm soil or saprolite under grassland replicate 2 | place: USA:California | collected 2016-06-15
GAGGCGACGCAGGCGCAGGCCCAGCGCACCTCGGAGGCCAAGGCGTCGCATGCGGCGCTCGTCGAGCGGGCAAGCGCGATTGCGATCGAAGTGCAGCGGCTGGAAGAGTCCGCCCGTGATCTCGAGCTGCGCGTCACCACGCGACGCGAAGACCTCGCGCGCACGCATTCGCGGCGGACGACGCTCCTCGACTCGATCGTGACGTCTGAAGCGACGCTCGACGGCGGTCTCCGCACGTTCGACGGGCTTCGCGATCGCGTCCGCGAGGCTGACGAGGCGTCACAAGCGCTCCGCGGGCAGTTCGAGGAACAGGAAGTGCGCATCCGCGAGGCGCGCCGCGCGCTCGAGGCGATTCGCAACGACGCCGGCCAGCTCGAAGTCGCCAGGGCCACGGCCCAATCCGATCTGTCCCACCTGGCGTCGGCCTGTGTCGAGTCCGTCCAGGCGTCGCTCGACGAGGTGGCGGCGGAAGTCGCGCAGCTCGAAAGCGACGGGCTTCTCGCAAGCCCACGGCCGGTCGACGACGCGCCCGAAGCGGCGGAGGTCGAAGACGAGAGCGGCGCCGCACCCGCGCCTGCGCCGGAACAGCCCGCCGCGGCGGCGGCCAGGACAATGACGCCTGACGAAATGGTCGCGGACCTGCGCACGAAGATTGAGCGCATGGGCGCGGTCAACATGATGGCAATCGACCAGTTCGACGATCTCGAGTCGCGCCACGCTTTTCTCACCGCGCAGCGAAAGGACCTGACCGATTCGATCGCCGCGACCGGCGAAGCGATCCGGAAGATCGACAAGACGACCAAAGAGCGCTTCCGGGAGGCGTTCACCGTCATAAACCAGAACTTCGAGCAGACGTTCACGACGCTGTTCGGCGGCGGCCGCGCGGGGCTCGTGCTGCTCGACGAAAGCGATCAGCTCGAGAGCGGCATCGACATCATCGCGCAGCCCCCCGGCAAACGGCTGCAGAGCATCCAGCTCCTCTCGGGCGGAGAGAAGGCGCTGACGGCGATGGCGCTGATGTTCGCGATCTTCAAGTACCGTCCGAGCCCGTTCTGCCTGCTCGACGAGATCGACGCGCCGCTCGACGACGCGAACATCGGGCGCTTCGTCGAGATGCTCCAGGGCATGCAGGAGCACACCCAGTTCATCCTGATCACCCACAACCGGAAGACGATGGAGATCGCCGACCGGCTCTACGGCGTGACGATGGAGGAGCCGGGGGTATCGAAACTGATTTCAGTGCAGTTGAACTAGCCGAGTGCACGGTACCCCCCACAGTTGCCTTTATTCTGTATTCTGTATTCTGTCTCCTGTCTCCTGTTCATGAACGAAGACAAGGCGTCGCGCTATCACCGGCTGAAGCGGCGATCCGCCATGCTGTCGATCGTGGTGACGGCGGGCGTCCTCGGCGTTTTCCTGCTGTCGGGCGCGTCGTCCGTTGTCGCCGATCGCGCACGGCACGTGACGCGTGCGGCGGCAGGCGACTATTCCTTCCTCACGGTCGGCATTTACGTCGCGGTCCTCGCGGCCATACAGGAAGCGGTGGCGTTTCCTCTGGCGTTCTACCGCGGGCTCCTGCTCGAACGGCGCTACGGCCTGTCGTCTGAATCTCTCGGCGCATGGCTCGGCGATCAGGGGAAAGCGGCCGCACTCGGACTTGCACTCGGGCTCGCAGGTGCAGAGGTTGTCTACGCGAGCCTGCACTTCACCGCGGCCTGGTGGTGGCTGCTGTCCTCCGCGGTGTTCGTCATCGTCATCGGCGTGATGGCAAAGATTGCGCCGCTCGTTCTGCTTCCGCTCTTCTACAAATTCACGCCGCTGACGCGCGAGTCGCTCCGCGAGCGGCTCGTGTCGCTGTCCGCACGCGCCGGCGTTCCGGTGCTCGGCGTCTACGAGTGGGGATTGGGAGACAAGACGCGCCGCGCCAACGCGGCACTGGTCGGCACGGGCGCTACGCGCCGCATCATCGTCTCGGACACGCTCCTCGCCGAGTATTCGGATGACGAAATCGAAGTCATCCTCGCACACGAGCTCGCGCACCACGTGCATCGCGACATCCTCGCGGGGCTCGTCGCCGAGGCGGTGCTCCTCGTGGCGGCATTCGTCGTCGCTGCGACGGCGCTGGCGCTCTGGTGGGAGCCGCTCGGGCTGAACGCGCCGAACGATGTCGCGGGACTTCCATTGCTGCTTCTCGTCGGCGGCGCCGTCTCGCTCGCCGCGACGCCGGGCGTCAATGCCCTCTCGCGCTGGAATGAGCGGCGCGCGGATCGCTACGCGCTCGCGCTGACGCGGCAGCCGGCGGCGTTCATTTCCGCCATGAAGCGCCTTGCGGCGCAGAACCTCGCCGAAGAGCATCCTTCGCGCGCCGTGCTGTGGCTGTTCCACACCCATCCGCCGGTCGAGCAGCGGATCGAGGCCGCCCGGACGTTCCAGGGCAAGGCCGCGTGAACCCGGCCCTCAGTTTCGTCGTGCCGATGTATAACGCGGCGCCCACCATTGCGGCGCTCGTGCACGACATCGAGCAGCTGACGATCGAGGGGGGACACGAAATCGTCCTGGTGAACGACGGCGGCTCCGACACCACGATGGAGGTGTGCCGCGACCTCGTGCGTAGCGCGCGGGTGCCGATGATCGTCGTGGAGCACGCGCGCAACTTCGGCGAGCACAACGCGGTGCTCACCGGCTGGCGGCATGCCCGCGGCGATCACATCGTCAATCTGGACGACGACGGCCAGAACCCTCCGCGTGAAGCGGTGCGCCTCTGGGAGCACGCCGTTGCAAGCGGCATGGACGTTGTCTACGGCCATTACGAGGTGAAGCAGCATTCAGTCTTCCGCAACTTTGGAAGCTGGTTCACCAACAAGCTCACGGACTGGGCGCTCGACAAACCCGTGGGGTTTTATCTCTCCAGCTTCCGCTGCGTGAGCGCGTTCATCGCACAGCAGGTGATCTCGTACGCCGGGCCCTACCCGTACATCGACGGATTGCTCCTGCAGGTCACACAGCGGATCGATTCGCTCATCGTCGCGCACGAGCGACGCCGTATGGGCACGAGCGGCTACACATTCAGGCGCCTTGTGCGGCTCTGGCTGAGCGCGTGGGTGAACTTCTCGGTGCTGCCGCTGCGCATCGCGACGGTCGCGGGCTTCACCACGGCGGCCGCAGGCATTGCCGCATTCTTCGTGGTCCTGTGGCTCTGGGTCGTGAATCGCGGCCCCGCTTACGGCTTCGGCTGGCTGATGGCCGCCTTCCTGATCTTTTCAGGGATTCAATTGATCATGCTCGGACTGATCGGTGAGTATCTCGGGCGCATGTTCCTGACCGTCAATCAGCGGCCGCAGGCTGTCGTGCGCGAAGTCATGCGAAGCACTGGAGCTGGCGGAGGGGTTCGGAGCGAACGGCGTAACTAACCACGGAGCAACGGAGATAACGGAGTTTTTCTTTGTTGGAGAGAACCTCCGGAGAATAATCTGAGCCATAGGCTGTCGACGTATGCATCTGACACGAGTTGCGATCGCCTTACTTGCCGCGGGCCTGGCGTTCGCGAACGCAGGCTACGCCCAGACGCGGCCGAATGTCGTCATCATCTACACCGACGATCTCGGCTACGGCGATACGTCCGCGTACGGCGCGACGGCGATCAAGACGCCAAACATCGATCGCCTCGCGAAGGAAGGGCTGCGCTTCACGGACGCGCATTCGGAGGCGGCGACGTGCACGCCATCGCGCTACTCGCTGCTGACCGGCGAGTACGCCTTCAGAAAGCCCGGCACCGGCATTCTCCCCGGCAACGCCGCACTCATCATCGAACCGGGCCGCACCACGCTGCCGTCGGTGTTTACACGCGCGGGCTACGCCACCGGCGCAGTGGGGAAATGGCATCTTGGCCTCGGTCCCGCCGGAGGTCCCGACTGGAACACGCAGATCAAGCCGAACCCGAACGCGATTGGGTTCACCTACTCGTTCATCATGGCGGCGACCGGCGATCGCGTGCCGACGGTGTTCGTTGAAAACGGCAATGTCGTGCACCTCGATCCCGCCGATCCGATCGGCGTCAGCTACACCACGCCGATCGGTAACTGGCCCACCGGAAAGGACCATCCCGAGCTGCTGACGATGCACCCAAGCCACGGGCACGATCAGACGATCGTGAACGGCATCAGCCGCATCGGCTACATGACCGGCGGGAAGGCCGCGCTCTGGAAGGACGAGGACATCGCGGACGTCTTCACCGGCAAGGCCGTCGAGTTCATCGAGAACCATAAAGACGCGCCATTCTTCCTGTACTTCGCCACGCACGATCCGCACGTCCCGCGCGTGCCGCACCCGCGCTTCGTCGGCAGGACCGCGCTTGGGCCGCGCGGCGACGCGATCGTGGAGGCGGACTGGTCGGTTGGCCAGGTCCTCGCGACGCTCGATCGCCTGAAGGTGACGGACAACACGCTCGTCATCTTCACGAGCGACAACGGGCCCGTGGTCGACGATGGCTACACGGACGATGCCAAGGAGAAGCTGGGAGACCATCGCCCGTGGGGACCGTTCCGCGGCGGAAAGTACAGCACCTTCGAAGCCGGCACGCGCATTCCGTTCATCGTCCGGTGGCCGGGCCACGTGAAGCACGGCGACTCGGATGCTCTCGTCTCGCAGGTGGACTTCCTCGCGTCATTCGCAGCGTTCACGAAGCAGCCGCTCGACACCGACGCAGGGCCCGACAGCGTCGACACGATGGACGCATTCCTCGGCGCGTCGAAGCAGGGACGCGAGAGCGTCGTCGAGGAAGCGGGCGGCCTCGCGTTGAGGCGCGGGGCATGGAAGTACATCGAGCCGAACAAGAGGCAGAGGGTGAACCAGGAAACCGGCATCGAGCTAGGCAACAGCCCCGAGCCGCAGCTGTACGACTTGTCGAAGGATCCGGGAGAAACGAAGAACCTCGCCGCGGAACTGCCTGACAAAGTCCGTGAGCTCGCGTCAGAGCTCGATCGTTTGAAGAAGGCGGGGAGGGCGAGGCGCTAAGTTCATTGCAGATTGCCGATTGGCGAGTGCCGATTTTTCGATTGTCGACGGCCGATTGAGATTGGCGATTTCAGATTGGGATTGCCGCTTTGAGGCTGCTTCCCGAAACGCACTCGTGATTCGGATCACCTGCCAACGACACCGGCCGCGTGCGATCCCCTTGAAATCAACTATCTGGAATCAGATCAACAATCTGCAATCCCAATCGACAATCCCAATCGACAATCCCCCAATCTCAATCGGAAATCGTCAATCGCAAAACCGCCAATCGGAACTCGCCAATCAGCAATCGATCAGCGAACCACGAGCGTGCCTTCCATCCGCTTACAACGCTCGTCCGTCGTGAGATTGCAATAGAACCGGTGGGTGCCTGGCTGATCGGCGCGGAACTCGAACGTGACGGTCTGGCCCGCCGCCGCGCGCTTGGCGATCCGATAGTTATCGATCGTGAAGCTATGCGCGATGTCCTTCGCGGTGAACGTGATCTTCACCACGTCGTCCTTGTTGACCTCGAGACGGGCCGGCGCGAAGGCGAAATGATCGCCATCGATTGTGAACTCACGGGTGGTGGCCTGCGCGCGGGCTGTCGAGTGGACGGCGAACGGCGCCGCGATGAGCAGGCCTGCGAGACAGGCGGACGCGATGACGGTCTTCTGACCGAGGTGAGTCATTGGGGCCCCTTGGAGATAAGACGACGAGGGCTACTCTTAGGTTTGCCCCCGGGTCCCACCTATCGGCGACCTTCAGTCTTTTCAGCCTTGTCGGCGCCCGCCTTCACTTGCCCCTCTTCGGGCGAGAGCAGCGCCTTCCGGCTGAGCCGTATCTTGCCGGACGGATCGATGTTGATCACCTTGACCATCACCTGATCCCCTTCCTTCAGCTCGTCGCGGACGTCTTTCACGCGGTAGTGCGCGATCTCTGAGACGTGCAGCAGCCCGTCGAGGCCCGGCATGATCTCCACGAAGGCGCCGAAGTCCGTGATCCGCTGCACCTTCCCGAGATAGGTCTTGTTCAACTCGGGGGTCGCGGTCAGCTCCTGGATGATGCCAATCGCCTTCGCGGCGGACGCCTCGTCGGCCGACGCCACGTTCACGCGGCCGTCGTCCTCGACGTCGATCTTCACGCCCGTCCGCTCGATGATGCTGCGGATCATCTTGCCGCCCGGCCCGATGACGTCGCGGATCTTGTCGACCGGGATCCGGATCGTGACGATGCGCGGCGCGTGCTGCGAGACGTTGGTCCGCGATTGCGCGAGCGTCTCCTGCATCTTCTTCAGGATGAACATGCGCCCCTGGCGTGCCTGTTCGAGCGCCTTCCGCATGATCTCCATCGTGATCCCGGAGACCTTGATATCCATCTGCAGCGCGGTAATGCCGTCGGCCGTGCCGGTGACCTTGAAGTCCATGTCGCCGTAATGGTCTTCAGCGCCCGCGATGTCGCTGAGCACGGCGTATTTGCCGTTCTCTTCGTTCATCACGAGGCCCATCGCGACACCGGCGACCGGCGCCTTGAGCGGCACCCCCGCGTCCATCATCGCCAGCGATCCGCCGCAGACCGAGGCCATCGAGGACGAGCCGTTCGATTCGAGAATGTCGGAAACAACCCGGACGGTGTAGGGGAATTTCTCTTCCGTCGGCATCATCGGCGTGAGCGCGCGCTCGGCGAGGGCACCGTGGCCGATCTCGCGGCGGCCGGGGCCGCGCATGAACGCGACTTCACCGACCGAGAACGGCGGGAAGTTGTAGTGGAGCATGAAGCGCTTCCACGTCTCGCCGTCCACCGTCTCGACCTTCTGCTGATCGTCCGCGGTGCCGAGCGTCGCGGTCACGAGCGCCTGCGTCTCGCCGCGCGTGAACACCGCCGAGCCGTGGGTGCGCGGAAGCACCCCGACCTCGATCGTGATCGGGCGAATCTGGTCGAACGCGCGTCCGTCGAGGCGCTTGCCGCGATCGAGGATCTCGTCGCGAAGCACCTTCTCCTTCAGTTCCTTGAAGATGACCTTCGCTTCAACCTTGCGCTCGACTTCTCCCTCGGGGATGCTCGCAATCAGGTCTGCGAGCACCTGGTCGACCGTCCCGTAGTTTTCGAGCTTGTCCTGGATGCGCATCGCGTCGGCGAGCGGGACCAGCACCTTCTCTTCCACCTCGCGGTAGAACTCCTTGCCGATCTCCTTCTTCGTGACCTGCGTCTTCTTGTTGCCGGTTTGCTTCGCCAACGCGTCGATGCCGGCAACGATGTCCTTGATGGCGGCGTGCGCGCGTTCGAGCGCCTGCACCATCTGCTCTTCCGGCACTTCCTTCGCGCCCGCCTCGACCATCACGATGCCGTCGGCCGTACCTGCGACGATCAGATCGAGCGTGCTGCGCTTGCGCTGCTCGAAGCCCGGGTTGATCACGAAGCTGCCGTCGACGTGCCCCACGCGAACGCCCGCGATCGTGCGCGAGAAGGGGATGCTGGAGAGCGCGAGCGCCGCCGACGCGCCGGTGATCGCGAGCACGTCGGAATCGTTCTCCGAATCGGCTGACAGCACCAGCGCGATGATTTGCGTCTCGTTGCGCCAGCCGGAGGGGAACAGCGGACGGATCGGCCGATCGATCAGCCGGCTCGTGAGCACTTCCTTTTCGGTTGGCTTGCCTTCGCGCTTGAAGAACCCGCCGGGAATGCGTCCCGACGCGTAGGTGTATTCCTTGTAGTCGACGGTGAGCGGGAGAAAGTCGATGCCTTCGCGGGGTGTCGCCGCCGTGCAGGCCGTCACCAGGACCATCGTGTCGCCCGATCGGACGATGACGGATCCGTCTGCCTGCTTGGCCAGGCGACCCGTCTCGATCGAGATGGTCTGCCCGCCTACTGAGATTTCACGTGTGTGCATGTCTGTCTTTCTGTCAATGAGCTGCGCCAGCTTCCAAAAGGGCTCAGGGCTCAAGGCTCAAGGATCTGAAGCCCTGAGCCCGCCTGAGCCCTGGGTCTTGAGCCCTGAGCCATTACTTGCGGATGCCCAGGCGCTTGATCAGTTCCGCATACCGATCCGTGTCCTTCCCCTTCAGGTAGTCCAGCAGACGCCTGCGCTGACCAACGAGCTTGAGAAGGCCGCGGCGGGAGTGATGATCTTTCGCGTGGGTCTTGAAATGTTCCGTGAGGTAGCTGATGCGCTCGCTGAGGAGCGCGACCTGTACCTCGGGGGATCCGGTGTCCGCGTCGTGTGTCTTGTAGGTGCCGATGACTTCCGTCTTGCGATCCTTGGTAAACGCCACTGATGCCTCCACGCACGGCCCAGACTCCGGAGGCGTGCTCCGTACCAGACCGCCGTTGCTGTCCTCGGTGAGGAAGTTACAATCCTAAGCGACTCAACATCTTACACCAGGACGACGACGGGATGCAAAAGCCCGCCGGGGCGCCGTTCGGCGATTCCGAGGAGCCTTCCGGAGTCGTCGAGAAGCCGCCGGCGAGCATCGCCGTCCTGCTGCGGAGCGACGCGATCCAGGTCGCCCGGTCCGAGCTCGTTGCCGTGGGTGGCGCGCCAGACGCCGCGTTCGTTGAGGACGACCGCGGGAATGTCGGGCAGCAGCCGTTCGAGCGACAGCATTGCCGCCGCCGCCTTCGCCGGGTCAGCCTCCGCCTGCTCGAGCGGCACCGCGACCTCGAGGCCGAATGCTCCGGCGCGCGTCCGTCGCAGCGATTCCAGGTGCGCGCCACACCCGAGCCGCTGCCCGAGGTCGTGCGCGAGCGAGCGGACGTAAAAGCCTGCCGTCGCGCGCACGCGGACGCGCGCGAGTCCGTGTTCGTACGACTCGAGCACCAGGTCGCTGACCGTCACGGGCACCGCACGCAGCGCAACCGGCTTGTTGTTGCGCGCCAGCTTGTAAGCCGCGACCCCTTCGATCTTCTTCGCGGAGTATGAAGGGGGCATCTGGTCGAACGTACCGCGAAAGGCAAGAAGGGCATCTTCGATCGCGCGGCGATCGAGCCCGGCGGGCGGATCGATCGGCGGACCCGTGAGACGCGTCCCGTCGTAGGTTTCTGTCGCGAGGCCGAAGCGGATGCCGGCGTCGTATTCCTTCTCTTCGCCGCTCAGGAACGACGCGAGCCGCGTGGCCCGGCCGATGACGAGCGGCAGCACGCCTGTCGCAAAGGGATCGAGGGTCCCCGTGTGACCGATCCGTTTGGTTCCGAGCACCCGCCGCATCCGCGCGACCACGTCATGCGACGTGGGTCCGGCCGGCTTGTCGAGCACGAGGACGCCATCAATAATGCCCAGAAGTCACCGCCTCTTGCGGGTCCTGGCCGTGGCAGCCCCACTCCGCCCGCGCGGCCAAAAGCATTGATCACGGGAGTGGCCGCGCGTTCGGAGCGGGGCGCCCCGCCACGGCCACCCGCCAGCCCTCTAGCGCGCGAGTCACTTGATGGAACGTGCGCGGGTGTCCGGCGACGGGACCGCCGCGCTCGGACGAAGTGGGGCTGTCGCCGGACGACAGAGCGCACGTCGACATCGTACTTGGACCGCATGCTGACGCGAACGTCCCCTCGCGGCGTCACCTTGAAGAACACGACCGCCTGGATCTCGCGCGCGGTCAGCGGCAGGTTGATCAGCCCCTCGGTATCGTTGTGCGTGCAGTTGCACGCCTGGAGCATCGCGTCATCCAGGTACATGACCGCGAGCCGCCCCTCGTCGAGGAGCTCCATCGAATCGAGGAGCGCGCCGATCAGCTTGAGCTTTCCGAAGCTGTTGCTGTCGAAGACGCGCCGCGCCATCGCGGCGGGATTGACGCCCGCCTCGACCGTCTGCCGGCAGATGTCGAACGTGCGCGGCCGGATGTTCGAATGGTGAAACGAGCCCGTGTCGGTGAGGATCGCCAGGTAGATGTGCGTGGCGATCTCGTACGTCAGCGGAACGTCCAGCTCGCGAATCAGGTCGAACACCATCTCGCCGCACGCGGCGGACGTTTCGTCGTGCCAGTTGATCGCGCCGTACATGCGATTGCCGGCGTGGTGATCGATGTTGATGAGGAAGTGGTCCTCGAGGCCGGCGACACCGGTGCGCGTGAGATCGCTGCACTCCATCACGATCACGGCATCCACGTCCGCTGAAACGCGATCGCTGATCTCGATCCGGTCCATCCCGGGAAAATCCTGATAGTGATCGGGGGCGCGATCGGCGTTCACGATGCGGACCTGCTTGCCGAGCGCATCGAGCGCGAAAGCCATCGCGAGCTGCGATCCGATCGAATCGCCGTCGGGCCGCGCGTGCGACGTCAGGAGGAACCGCTGGCGGCGCAGGACTTCGTAGCGGATTTGCCGCAGTGCGGCAGCCGTGGCCTCGAGTTCCGCCGGTTCATTCATCATCGTTGGGCTTGTTGAGCTCCAGCAGGATCCGCTCGATGCGGTCCCCCTTCTCGATGGCCTCGTCGTAGAAGAAGGTGAGCTCCGGCACGCGCTTCAGGCCGAGCCGCTGGCCGATCTGCCGGCGCAGGAACGGCATCGCGCGGTTGAGCGCGCGGGCGGATTCTTTGCGCGCCTTCTCGTCGCCGATGGTCGTGTAGTAGACACGCGCCTGCTGGAGATCCGGCGTGACCTTGACGTGGGTGATGGTCAGGAACCCGATGCCCGGGTCATGAACCTCCCGGGCCAGAAGGTCCGCGAGCTCTGCACGGATCTGGTCACCGACTCGAGAGGCACGGGAGGAGTGAGGCAAAGGCCTTTTACCTTGACTCTGACTCAGACAGGCGTAGCCACCCTCTCGACCACGAAAGCCTCGATCACGTCGCCAACTTTGATGTCGTTGTACTTGTCGAAGCCGATGCCGCACTCGAAGCCGGCCTTGACCTCCGACACGTCATCCTTGAACCGGCGGAGCGACGCGATCTTGCCTTCGTAGATGACGACGTTGTCGCGCAGCAGGCGCGCCTGCGTATCGCCGGAGCGCGTGATGCGGCCGTCGAGCACCATGCAGCCCGCGATCGTGCCGAACTTCGGCGTCTTGAAGGTGTCGCGCACCTCGGCCGAGCCGATCCGCACTTCGCGGAACGTCGGCTCGAGGAGCCCCTCCATCGCCTTCTTCATCTCGTCGACGACGTTGTAGATGACCGAGTGGAGGCGGACGTCGACGCTCTCGCGATCGGCGACGTCGGCGGCGTTGCGGTCCGGCCGCACGTTGAACCCGATGATGATCGCGTTCGAGGCGGAGGCCAGCAGCACGTCGGACTCGTTGATCGCGCCGACGCCGCTGTGGATGATCCGCACCTTGACCTTCTCGTCGGTCAGCTTCGTCAGCGTATCGGCAAGCACTTCGGCCGAGCCCTGCACGTCCGCCTTGATGATGACCGGCAGCTCCTTCACGCCGCCTTCGGCGATGTGCTGCTGCAGCGATTCGAGCGTGAGCCGGCTGCCCTTGCCGCCGAGCGCCTTTTCCTTCGCCTGCGACTGGCGGAAGTGGGCGATCTGCCGCGCCTTTGCCGCGTCGGTCAGCGCCTGGAAGGCGTCACCGGGCGCGGGGAGGCCGCCGAGGCCGAGCACTTCGACCGGCGTCGCGGGAGCCGCGGCCTTGATCGGCCGTCCGCGGTCGTCGATGAGGGCGCGAACCTTGCCGACGATCGTGCCGGCGATGAACGTGTCGCCGACGCGCAGCGTGCCGTCCTGCACGAGGATCGTCGCGACGGGACCGCGTCCCTTGTCCAGCTTCGCTTCGAGCACGGTGCCCGACGCGTTGCGCTTCGGGTTCGCCTTCAGCTCGCTCATCTCGGTGACGAGCAGGATCATCTCGAGCAGCAGGTCGAGGTTCTCCTTCTTCTTCGCCGAGACTTCGACCATGACCGTCGTGCCGCCCCACGCTTCCGGGGTGAGCCCGAGGTCGGCGAGTTCCTTCTTGACCCGTTCCGGGTTCGCGTTCGGCTTGTCGATCTTGTTGATCGCGACGAGGATCGGCACGCCGGCCGCCTTCGCGTGATCGATCGCTTCACGCGTCTGCGGCATGACCCCGTCGTCTGCCGCGACGACCAGGATGACGACGTCGGTGACGCGGGCGCCGCGTGCGCGCATCATCGTGAACGCTTCGTGGCCCGGCGTATCCAGGAACACCACGTTGCGATCGTTGACGGTGACCGCATACGCGCCGATGTGCTGCGTGATCCCGCCCGCTTCGCGCTCGGCCACGCGTGCCGAGCGGATCGCATCGAGCAGCGTCGTCTTGCCGTGATCGACGTGACCCATGACCGTGACGACGGGCGCGCGGGTGACGAGATCGGCCGGATCAATGTCTTCCGCCTCGACCTGCAGCATCTCCTCTTCGAACGTCTGCATCTTCACGTCGGCGCCGAACTCGCGCGCAATCATCGCGGCCGTCTCGTCGTCGAGCGTGCTGTTGATCGTCATCATGAGACGGCGATCCATCAGTTTCTTGAGGACGTCCTTCGCCTTGACGTCGAGCTTCGTCGCGAGGTCCGCCACGGTCATTCCCTCGGCGAGGGTGATGGTCCGCGTGACGGGAGGCGGCGGCGCCTGCATCGGCGTCGGCGCCTGGATGCGCGGTCCTGTGTCGCGCCGTGCGCCGGGTCGCTGGCTGCCCGGCCGATGGTGCATAGGTGGGCGATACGCCGGCATGCCGGGACGCGGCGGGACCGCCGGACGGACGGGCTGCGCCGGGAGCGGCCTCGGGCCGCCCATGTTTGCGCCGGGGCGCGGCGGAATACCGCCGCCGGCCGGCCGCTGCGGCGCGCGTGCCGCGACGCCCGGTGCGGCGGGACGGCCCGGCGCTGGCTTACTGAGG
>WNGF01023019.1_pt1 | contig 12767 bp, 9 predicted proteins | sample 5400641 | NCBI WGS metagenome assembly WNGF01 (sample SAMN13153371, study PRJNA577476) | soil metagenome | isolation source: 80 cm soil or saprolite under grassland replicate 2 | place: USA:California | collected 2016-06-15
CTTCCAATCAAGGCAGTTTGTTCCCACTTGAGAATGTTAAAGAGGGGTAACCTTTTAAAAAGCAAAGCAACACTCAGTAAAATCAGCACCTTCAGCCGATAAAAATACTGTTTCGCATTTTAGTCGTTTGATAGTGATTTTTTTACTTTCCTGTTTGCAAAAACTTAATAGCACGTTCCAAAACTTCATCACGCCCCGCTTGAATGCCTTTAATGGTTGGCCGAACATAAATGTCAGGAACCAGGCCCACTTGCTGTAATTGTTTTCCGTCAGGAAACCAAACCGTTTGACCGCTGAAATACATTCTTATTTCCCCAGGAATAATGAAGTTCGTTACATCTCCATTTGCTCCTGCTGTTTGGCTGCCTATGAATTGGGTGCCATTGGCTGCACGAAAAAATAAACTGGTATGCTCTGCCTGGCTCATTGTTTCTTCATTAATAAGCATAACCGTTTTCCCTTTGTATTGCCATTTATCGCCGGGTTTTGGAATGTGTTGAATAAAATTTGTCCATGTTTCATAATTACTTAGATCGTTATCATTGTCCTTTACGAGCGGCAGGTCCCGGTCAAGCCGGGTAAATTTAGCTGCCGCGACCAAAGGCTTGTTGGTTAGGCGGGGTGAAATTGTCCATGCTGTACCTTTTGGATAACCCCGCATATCAAATACAATGGCTTTTGCGTTTTTGAACATTTCAAACATAGAATCAACTTCCTCACTTTGTAAAACATCCAGATTAGCATATCCAATCTCGGATGTGAGAAACCGGAGCGTCTGTGAATCAGAGTGTCTGCTTCTTCTTTTTGCCCAGTAGTCCATTCTTAATTTTTTACTGTAGGGTAATTTCACATCCACTATTTTCCCATTTTTCTTTTGAATCGAAAATATTCCTTCTGTACTATCGGGTCCGGCACAAATCATTTTTGCAGCAGTTGATGTTAACCATGAATCATTAGACCCGGCTCGATACTTTTTAAAAATATTTATTTTCTTATGTACTTCCTCTCCGTTAATTCTTAATATAATATCTCCTTTTTCCACACCCGCTTTTTTTGCTAAGGAATCATCAAGAATAGATGTAACAATTAATTTTTCTTCAACCAGATTCGCCTCCACCGGAGGCAAGTCTTCACCTCCAATAAGAAAGTTCGTTATCGGAGCTGTGGTAAAGCCATGTCCGTCCTGAATATGAGCATACATTTCCGACACTGTTAATTGATATTCTGCCGAATCCTTTGCAGTGACAAGCCGGGGTAAATAAGTTCTTGTTATTGAGTCCCAATCAACCGTCATAAGTTTTTTGTTAGGGAAAAAATAATTGATCACTGAATATATTTTGGCTGCTGCCAATACCCGCCATCCAAGGGAAGGGTACTGTTCTTTTGGATACTCTGGCTTTCGTTCAATTAATGCTACCGGTAATTCCGCTTTGGGCTCGTGCTTTTTCAAAACTTTTTTTTCTATCAGCATCAAAGCGCTATCAATAAGTACTTTATCGTCCACAGCGTCCATAGCTACGTCGGCTTCAAAAGTCTCTCCTATTGGCTCACGTATCCGAAAATGTACTATAACTCCTTCGGTTATTTCGTATGATAGAGCATTTTGTGCATCGGCTAATCTCCCGTTACTTATTATTGCAGCTAAACCAGCCTTCCGCATAGCCCAGGCCACATCAGGTAAGACCGAAGAAGGAGAAGCAATAAAAACCACAGGTAAATTTTTTTCCCGCTGTCCCGTTAATATACGGGGTGGATAAATTTTAAAATAAGTAGTATAGCCGCCCGATGAGCCTCCGGTTTCAGGCATAAAACCTTTATAGGCAACAGAACGACTACCGGCTGTGGTAATTGAACCTGTAAAAAGCTTGCTTTCCAAACCGGAATATTGTATGAGCCAGTCAACCGGCTCTTCAACTTTGTGAAAATCTAAAATCACACCTTGCGCATTTTGAAGGGAATCAGCAAGGGATTGAAATTGATTAAGCGCTGAATTCCAGTTGAGTAATAAATTGCCCGATATACTAATGATAACAATACTGTCCTGCCTTTGAAAATCGGCTTTAAATTTTTGCTCGCCTGATTTTTTCTCTTCTCCAAACGTAATGGGATCATTTAAAACAGATAACCACTCATTTAATGCATTAGTATATTCTTTAGTTCCTTTCGCCGATAATACTTTTGGCACCATTGCGGCAAAGGCAGAATCGAAGGGTATTTTTTTATATTGAAGGGAAGGATGAAAATAAGTAATGTGTCCCCACAATTGAGATAGTTTAAAAAGTTGTTCCGTTTGTTCCGCTGAAACAGCTTGAGCGGAAAGATTGCTATAGATCAAAAGGTTTCCGATGCTAAGGCATAAAAAAAATATTTTTCTCATAGGCAAGTTTTATTTTATTCACCTTTGGAATGTCGAGGGATAAGTTTCTTTAAGGTAGAAGTTTTGCTGGTTTATCTCATCAATTGGAACTTTAAGTTATGAAAAAATACAGGGATTGTTTGAAAAGAATACAGTTATTTGATATAGCAAAAGCTTTATCGTGTTATAACCATCTGCTTTGTATCCACTTTTTACCATCCACATATAATGTGTAAGCATAAGCACCAGCGGCAAGGGAAGCAGCATCAAGGGTAAGTTGGGAAGTACCTATGGAAACAGGTGAGGTTTTAATTATTCTACCTGATCCTGTTTGAGTAACTACAATGTTTGCAGAATTGCTTTCTTTGGGTATGCTGAAGGAAATAACCGTGCTTTTGGTAAAAGGATTAGGATAGTTTTGACCTAATGTGGCTTTGCTGCGAGAAGCAACGGCAGTAGGTTTTATGTATTGATTTACCAATTGTTTTAATTCTTCAAGTTCACTTTTCAGTTGCGCGTTTTCCTGTTCCAGTTTCGTATTTTTCTGATCAAGTTCCTGCATTCCCTTAATTAAAACAGGAATCAGTTCTGTATAGTTCAATGCCTTGAACTCAATGATTTCTGATTTTGTTTCTGTCTGCGCTGATTCCTGTGTTTGTGGTAATGCTGTTTCTGTTGTTTGTGGCCGAGCCGTTGCAGTTTCAAACTTTATGTCATTTATCAGATCGGGCAATACTTTTTCCACATCCTGTGCAATTAATCCAAAATGTCTGCCCTTTGGCAAGTTCATCAGTTTATAATTACCATCCTGCCTGAATTCATATTGTTTGGGCTTTAGTTTGTTAATGATATCTATGGCACTGGTAAAATCACGAATGTTTTGTTTTAGCTTTTGAGCGGAAGTAGTGTAGCCGCCACTCGAATAAACCTTTCCATTGAAATATCCTGCCCACCCACTGCTAAAGCCAAAAACGCCATACGAACCGCCACCGCCAGAAACGCCGTATGTACCGCTATAGCCATAAACGCCATACCCGCCAATATAAGGGCTATAGCCATAAACGCCATACGCACCGTCAGCGCCATAGCAATAGACAGAACCATTAAAATAACCGTTTTTCCATCGTTTCGTGTTAGATCCCAGATTTTTCGTGCCTGCAGTACCGCCAGGTAATAAATTAACGTTTACGGCGGTAGGTGAAATTAGATTGGATAGCTGCCGGTTAGCCTGTGCATTGCTGTTGACTGCGTGACAAGTAAACATTATCCAATAAACGATAAATAGAAGTTTCGTTTTCATAGTAATCTTTTTTTGGTGAATAATAAAATTTAGTACTGTCGCGCTTTCGGGGGCATCATGCATTGAACCATTCAACAATTCAACGATCCTGCCATTCAGTTCTCTATCACTTCGCTATAACCACCCCGATAACGCTGGGCTATCGGGATGTCGCTAATCTTTTTTATTTAAGGTGCTCCATTTGTTTTGTACTGATTATTTTTCCGTCTATAACTAGTGAGTAATTATAGGTTCCTGATGAAAGTGTTGACGCTTCCACACGCAGGGCACCATTTGAACTACCTGAAATATTTAGTTGCTTTAATTGCTTTCCGTTCTTATCCGTAATGATTATTTGTGCGGAAGTAAATTTTGGTGGCAAACTATAACTAATGGTTGTTGTGTTGACAAATGGGTTGGGAACATTTTGTGCTAAAAAAGCGCTGGTAATTTTTTTATTCGTTTCGGTTCGTGAGAAAGTATTGTTTTGATTATTGCTAAGGACTAATGCTTTTAATTCATCAATTTGTTTTTGCAAATTGTTGATCTTCGTATCCTTTTCATCATTCTCCGCAAGGAGTCCTTCGGACATTTTAGAAAGCTCCTGTACTGCTTTTACCAGTGGCACGACAAAATTATCATAGCGCAAACTGTATAGTCCATCGACGTTTTGTGGCTTATCTACTCCACTAAACTCAAAATTCAATTTCTTTGCAGCCTCTTCTACTTCCTGCGCAATAAAACCATTGTACACAATTTTGGCCGATGCTTCCTCTGCTTTTTTCATCTCTGCATTAGCTGTTTCATCTTCAATATCTGAAATTGCATTATCTGAAACCTGTTTTCTTCCTTTATTAAAATATTCATTTAACCCCTGCACATTAACAGTATAAGTTACTGGTCTAAGACTGTTAATAAATGCAAGACCAGCAACATTTTCTTTTATATCTCTCTTATACCTGCCATCAGAAAAAATAGACCAGCCGACCTGCCCGCCTATAGATGTAACAGAAGTATTACCAATACGAACTCTGTTAGAAGCATTTACGATTGCCAAATAACCAATAGCAGTTGCATTTGTTAAATTACCTGTTGATACATCAGTACCCGTTCCGAGAGCTGTATTGAGTGCACCGGTTGTATTTGACCATAACGCACTACCGCCAACGGCCGTGTTGTAATATCCGTTATTATTACGGAGCGAATTCACCCCATTGGCTGTGTTCCAGAATCCGGTCGTATTAGAATACAGAGCAAGTAAACCAATGGCCGTGTTGTTACTTCCAGTTGTATTAGAGAACAGCGAATAATATCCACCCGCGGTATTGCAACACGCACTTGTATTAGAATATAGCGAATTGGTTCCATTGCCAGTATTGGAATACCCCGTAGTATTTGAATTCAATGCGGACGAACCAGTGGCTGTGTTGCCATATCCGGTTGTATTAGATTTTAATGTAGACGAGCCACTGGCTGTGTTGGCATATCCGGTTGTATTAGAATACAGAGAAGAAAATCCGCTGGCGGTGTTGGCGCTACCAGAAGTTAACCGGTTAAGTGCATTTTGACCTATACCTGTATTATAACTACCTGTAACAAGAACGTTCCCTGCATAGCCTCCCGCAAAGAAATTAGTTGTACCGGGTGCATGCAGCGTAAGACTTCCTTTTAAATACAATGCATTTCCGAGATGAATATTTTTCCATTTCAGGCTGATACTCCCCAAACTAATTGTATTATCTGTACCCGACAGCAAACTTTGATTAACTGCAGTAGGTGAAAGATTGGATAGCTGCCGGTTAGCCTGTGCATTAGTGTTAATAGCGTAACAGGTAAGCGTTATCCAATAAACGATAAATAAAAGTTGCGTTTTCATAATAATCTTTTTTGTGTGAATAATAAAGTTTAGTACTTGCCCGCTTTGACCACGGGTATGCATTCAACAGTCCCTGCTTTAGCGGCAAGCCGTGCAACCATTCAACTATTTAATCATCCCGCTTACTTTGCTGTTATTTGCCTATCTATAAGCAGCATATGTGCTTTATCGTGTTATAACCATCTGCTTTGTATCCACTTTTTTACCATCCACATACAATATGTAAGCATAAACACCAGCGGCAAGGGAAGCAGCATCAAGGGCAACTTGGGAAGTGCCTATGGAAACAGGTAACGTTTTAATTATTTTACCTGAGCCCATTTGAGTAACCACAATGTTTGCAGAATTGCTTTCTGTAGGTATACTGAAAGAAATAACCGTGCTTTTGGTAAAAGGATTAGGATAATTTTGACCTATGATCAAATTCCTGCATTCCCTTAACTAAAACAGGAATGAGTTCTGTATAGTTCAATGCTTTGAACTCAATAGTTTCCGATTGTGTTTCTGTCTTCGCGGATTCCTGTGTTTGTTGTAATGCTGCTTCTGCCGCTTGTGGCTGAGCCATGCCTGTTTCAAACTTTGTATCATTTACCAGATCAGGCAATACCTTTTCCACATCCTGTGCAATTAATCCAAAATGACTGCCCTGTGGCAAGTTCATCAGTTTGTAATTACCATCCTGCCTGAATTCAAATTGTCTGGGCTTTAGTTTGTTAATGATATCCGTGGCACGGGTAAAATCACGAATGTTTTGTTTTAGCTTTTGATCGGAAGTAGTATAGCCGCCACTCGAATAAACCTTTCCAAGGAAATATCCTGCCCACGAATTGCCACGGCCCACAACGCCAATCGAATTGCTTTCGCCAAAAATGCCATATGAACCGCCATTGCCATAAACGCCAGTGTTACTGCCAAGGCCATAAACGCCATACCAACTGCCAGTAGCGCCATAGCAAATAACGGAACCATTAAAATAACCGTTTCCCCATCGTTTCGTGTCAGATCCGAGATTCTTTGTTCCGGTTGTACCGCCAGGTAATAAATTAACATTTACGGCAGTAGGTGAAATAAGATTGGATAATTGTCGGTTAGCCTGTGCATTACTATTGATAGCATAACAGGTAATCAACATGCAATACATGATTGATAGAAGCTTCGTTTTCATAATAATCTTTTTTTGGTGAATAATTAAGTTTAGTACTGTCGCGCTTTCGGGGTGTCATGCATTGAACCATTCAACAATTCAGCGATCCAGCCATCCAGTTCTTTATCACTTCGCTATAACCACCCCGATAATGCTGGGCTATCGAGATATCGCTAATCTTTTTTATTTAAGGTGCTCCATTTGTTTTGTCTCAATCAATCTCCCGTTATACAATGAATATTGTTGTTGATTTAATTCCGGCAGCTCCTGCCTTAGCAACACACAGGCAACCATTAAAACCCTTCAGTTCTCAATTACTTTACTACAACCATTTGTTTTGTAGTGATTATTTTCCCATCTATAACCAATGAGTAATTATAGGTTCCTGATGAAAGTGTTGGCGCATCCACACGCAGTGCACCGTTTCCATTGCCGGAAATATTTAATTGCTTTAATTGCTTTCCACTTTTATCTGTGATGATTATTTGTGCGGAAGTAAATTTTGACGGCAACGTATACTTAATGGTTGTTGCATTTGTAAAGGGATTGGGAACATTTTGTGCTAAAGAAGCATTGGCAATTTTTGTGTTAGTTCCAGTTTGCGCATTGCTGCGAAGAACTATTGCTTTTAATTCATCAATTTGTTTTTGCAATCCATTTATTTGTTTTTGTTGCGCATTAATCCTTGTAGCCTTTTCATCATTAATTGTAGAGAGTTCCTGCATTCCCTTGATTAAAACAGGAATCAGTTCTGTATAGTTTAATGCTTTAAACTCAATGATTTCCGATTGTGTTTCTGTCTTCCCCGATTCCTGTATTTGTGGTAATGCAGCTTCTGTGGTTTGTGGCTGAGCCATTGCGGTTTCAAACTTTGTGTCATTTACCAGATCGGGCAATAACTTTTCAACATCCTGTGCGATTAATCCAAAATGGCTGCCCTGTGGTAAGTTCATGAGTTTGTAATTACCATCCTGCCTGAATTCAAATTGTTTAGGCTGTAGTTTGTTAATGACATCCATGGCACTGGTAAAATCACGAATATTTTGTTTTAGCTTTTGATCGGAAGTAGTGTAGCCACCACTGGAATAAACCTTTCCATTGAAATATCCTGCCCATGTATGGCTAAAGCCATAAATGCCATACGAACTGCCAACGCCAAAAACGCCATACGAACCGCCATCGCCACGAACGCCACCTATACCGCCAGCACCACGAACGCCATACGCACTTCCCTGGCCATAAACGCCATACGTACCGCCCTGCCCATAAACGCCATACGAAGTGCCAGAGGCGTAAATGCCATACGTACCGCCAGCGCCATTGCAAATAACGCTGCCATTAAAATAACCGGTTCCCCATGGTTTCGCCTGAGATCCGAGATTCTTTGTGCCCGTAGTACCGCCCGGTAATAAATCAACGTTTACGGCGGTAGGTGAAATAAGATTGGATAGTTGCCGGTTAGTCTGTCCATTACTGTTTACAGCATAACAGGTAATCAACATGCAACACATGATTGATAGTAGCTTCGTTTTCATAATAATCTTTTTTTTGGTGAATAATAAAGTTTAGTACTGTCGCGCTTTTCGGGGGCGTCATGCATTGAACCATTCAACAATTCAACGATCCAGCCATTCAGTTCTCTATCACTTCGCTATAACCACCCCGATAAAACTAGGCTATCGGAATGTCGCTAATCTTTTTTTATTTAAGGTGCTCCATTTGTTTTGTCAATCAATCTCCCCTTATATACAATGAATATTGTTGTTGATTTAATCCCGGCAGCTCCCGCCTTAGCGGCAGTCAGGCTACCATTCAACCATTCCGTTACTTTGCTACAACCATTTGTTTTGTACTGATTATTTTCCCATCTATAACCAATGAGTAATGATAAGTTCCTGATGAAAGTATTGATGCATCCACTTGCAGTGTACCATTTCCGCTGCCGGAAACATTTAATTGTTTTAAGTGCTTTCCATTTTTATCTGTAATGATTATTTGTGCGGAAGTAAATTTTGACGGCAAACTATATGTGATGGTTGTTGCACTGATAAAAGGATTGGGAATGTTTTGTTCAAGCCTTGCTGACGCCCCTAACGTAATATTTGCTGAAGGAGATTGAAATACTGCTGCTTCCAACTTATCAAGTCTTGTTTTAAGTTCAGCATTTTCTTGTGAAAGTTCCTGCACTGCTTTTACCAATGGCACAACGAACTCAGCATAACGTAATCCATAAAAGTCCTTATCATTTTTTGGAGCATCAACTCCACTAAACTCATAATTAAGTTTCTTAGCCACCTGTTCCACTTCTTGAGCGACAAAGCCGGTGTACTTCATCCTGGCTTTCTCTTCTTTTGCTTTTCGTTCTTCCGCAGAAGGTTGAACAGCATCCATGACCTTAGCCGCTTCGCCTTGTAGCTCTGGCCGCTTTGCTTTCAGTTTACTATCAATGCCATTCAGATCTAACGTATAGGTCACAGCACGGAGTTTAGTGATGAAAGCCAGACCCGGCACATCCTCTTTGACATTCTTCTTATACCTGCCGTCTGAAAAGGCTGTCCAGTTCACTTCTCCACCAATGGAAGTAACGGCAGTGTTGCCGATACGCACCTGATTGGGCGCCGTCACGATAGCATTATAGCCCAGAGCTGTGGAGTTGGAAACATCAGTGTTGGCGAAGCTGATTGCTCCAATAAAGGTGCTGTTAGAGGGGTTGTAAAGATCCCCGGCTAGCAAGCCCAAAGCCGTGTTGTTACTACCAGTGCCGTTATAGTATAAAGCCTGATAGCCGCCAGCTGTGTTGTTGTTGCCGCTGGTATTGTGGCGCAAGGCTTCAACGCCCGTGGCCGTGTTGTTGTTGCCGGTGGTATTGGAGCGTAAGGCGCTAAAGCCTGTAGCCATGTTGTAATCGCCGGTAGTATTGAGGAATAAAGCCTCATGACCGCTGGCGGTATTATTTGAGCCTTCGGTGTTGAAGGATAAAGTCAAACCGCCGTTGGCCGTATTGAAATTGCCGGTAGTATTGGTGAGTAAACCATCCATGCCGACCGCCGTGTTATTAATGCCGGTGGTATTGGAACGTAGAGCATCAACGCCTGTGGCAGTGTTGCCATTGCCGTATGTATTGGAGCGCAAAGCCCGATAACCGCTGGCCGTATTGCTGACGCCGTAGGCGTTGTTGAATAAAGCCTCATAGCCGCTAGCGGTATTGTTCTGGCCGGTAGCGTTGTAGTATAAAGCTCTGCCGCCGTTAGCCGTGTTGTAATCGCCGGTGGTGTTGGAGGCTAAAGCTTCATAGCCGCTGGCCGTGTTGTAATCGCCAGTGGTATTGTCGTGTAAAGCATAAAAACCACTGGCCGTGTTGTTAATGCCCGAGGTATTGGAGGATAAAGCCCCGTTGCCGCTGGCAGTGTTTTGAAAGCCGGTGGCATTAGAATATAAAGCACCGCTGCCGGTGGCTGTGTTGTTAGCGCCCGTGGTATTGTTGTATAAAGCGTTAACGCCATTAGCGGTGTTGTCATGACCGGTGGTATTGAAGTATAAAGCATTAACGCCCCCAGCGGTATTGTTATTACCGGTGGTATTGAAGTATAAAGCAGCAACGCCGCTGGCCGTGTTGTTACCACCGCTGGTATTGGAGTACAAAGCAAAGCGACCGCTGGCGGTGTTTTGACCACCGGTGGTATTGCGGAATAACGCCTGCGCCCCGTGAGCGGAATTCGAAGTGCCGGTAGTATTGCTTCGCAACGCCCAAAACCCTGTAGCGGTGTTATAAGTACCAGAGGTGTTGGACAATAATGCTTGAAACCCTACATGGGTGTTGGTTTGGGCCTGCACGGTGCAAACACGAACGGCAAAAAAAGCCGCGGCAAAAAAGAACAGTTGCATTTTCATAATTAATGTTTTAAAGCTTATAAATAAGATTCTGTAACATAGCATGAACGCTTACTTCCGTTGGAGGGTACAGCGGAGCATCCAACAACTCAACTACTTAACTACGACCATTTGTTTTGTACTGATTATTTTTCCGTCTATAACCAATGAGTAATGATAGGTTCCTGATGAAAGTGTTGACGCTTCCACACACAGGGCACCTTTTGAACTGCCTGAAATATTTAATTGCTTTAATTGCTTTCCGTCCTTATCTGTAATGATTATTTGTGCAGAAGTAAATTTTATGGGTAATGTATATTTGATGGTTGTTGTATTAGTAAATGGATTGGGGACATTTTGTATCAATGAAGCATTGTTTAATTCCGGATTAGTTTTAGCTAGAGGTGAAATGTTATTTTGATTAAATACAATTGCTTTTAATTCATCAATTTGTTTTTGCAAATTGTTAATCCTTGCATCTTTTTCATCATTTATTTTCGAAAGTTCTTGCACGGCCTTTACCAGCGGCACTACAAATTCGGAATAGCGTAAGCCATAGGGAGTGTGTTCATTTGCAGGTTTATCTACGCCGCTGAAATCATATCCTATCCTTTTTGCTGCCTCTTCTACCTGTTGCGCTACAAAACCGGTGCGAATTATTTTTTCTTTCTCCTGAATTCCTTTTTGAATCAATGCCTCTGCTTCAGGATTTTTTTCAGGAACCGTTTTCCCTTTAGCCGTAGTAATTTCGTTCAGCCTGTCTTCGCCCAAAAAATTTCTTAAGCTGGTTACATCCACTGTATATGTAATGGCATGCAGTTGGTTAATAAACGCTAATCCCGGTACATTATCTTTTACATTTTTCTTGAAACGACCATCGCTCAGGTTTGTCCATGGTTCATAGCCGCCAATAGAGGTTACACTGCTGTTGCCAATGCGCACCTGGTTGCTGGCAGTAATGCGTGATGTGTTGCCAAGGGCTGTTGAGTTGGTAAAATCAGTTGATACGATTTGGTCAGCATCATAACCAATAAATGTGCAGTTTGTGTTCATGTCGTTATATGAACCTGCACTTCCTCCATCAGCGGTGTTGTAATTTCCGGTGGTGTTGGAATAAAGTGCACCCTGTCCACTAGCGGTGTTTGAATATCCAGTGATGTTGTAATAAAGTGCAGCATATCCATTAGCGGTGTTTGAAGATCCGGTGTTGTAATAAAGTGCCTCATATCCATTAGCGGTGTTGTGGTTTCCGGTAGTGTTGGAATAAAGCGTATAACTTTGTTTTTAAAAAGTGCTACATGTCCGCCGGCTGTATTATTAATTCCTGTTGTTGTATTTAGTCCCGCACTACTGCCAATAAAAACATTTAAACCAAATAGATTACCCCCGTTGCTAAGAAACCGTAATCCGGCAAGGTACAATGAGCCATCGAGATAAACATCTTTCCACGATCTGGTTGCAGAACCGAGGTTACGTGTATTGTCGTTATTCGGCAGCAGGCTTTGATTTATTTTAGTTGGGGAAACAAGATTTGAGAGTTGCGTGTTTGCCTGGGCATTTGCTCTTTGTAAAAATAAGCCTGTAAGGAAAGAGAAAGCAATGCATAAGTAGCATTTCGTTTTCATGGTTGAATTTTTTTATGATGAAGAAATAATATTGTGTATATATTTTTGAAATTTTAAAAGACTCGATTATTTGTCAAAACCATGATAGAGCTACGTTATCAAGATGGTTTTGTAATTATTTGAAAGGATAATAAACTTAAACCGCAAATAGGTTACGCAACATCAATTTGCTTATTTACTTTTTTGTCTTGACACAAAAAAGTAACAAAAAAAGTCAAGAAAGAAACGATATACAGCCCGTTTCTTTCTTTCCCCCAGATTAAGCTTTTGTGCTACTGTGACCTGATCTTTTGTGCCTTGATGAATTAGACGCTCCGCCTGATTATGCGGCTAATGTTTGTTATTCTATTATTTGATTTTATTTTGTCAAAAACATCCCGATAACGCCATGGAGATATCGCTAATATTTTTTTATTTGAGGTGCTCCATCCCGAATTCTTCCACACATTCTCTTTCGAAATGATTTTGAAATTGATGCTTTTATTTTGACAAAATCATCCCGATAATGCTATCGGGATGTCGCTGATCTTTTTTTATTTGAGGTGCTCCATTTGCTTTGTGTCAATCAATTTCCCATCTATATACAATGAATATTGATAAGTGCCTGATGAAAGCGT
>WNGF01008895.1_pt1 | contig 12766 bp, 11 predicted proteins | sample 5400641 | NCBI WGS metagenome assembly WNGF01 (sample SAMN13153371, study PRJNA577476) | soil metagenome | isolation source: 80 cm soil or saprolite under grassland replicate 2 | place: USA:California | collected 2016-06-15
GGAGGGTTATCTCGAGCAGATCGGGGACGCGGACCCGCTGCGCCGCGGGAACGTGTGCGCGCGCGAGCGGATGATCGTGCTGTTCGACCTCTCCGCGAAGCACAAGGCGCTGCCGATCGGCACGAGCAACAAGTCGGAGCGGCTGCTCGGCTATTTCACCTGGCACGCCGACGACACGCCGCCGGTCAACCCGCTCGGCGATCTCTTCAAGACGCAGGTGCGCGCGCTCGCGCGCCACGTGGGCGTGCCCGACGTGATCCTCCGGAAGCCGCCGACGCCAGACCTGGTGCCGGGGCAGACCACCGAGGGCGACTACGGGCTCGAGTACGAGAAGGTGGACCGGATCCTCTACTATCTGATCCGCGGCATGAAGGCCGCCGAGGTGGTGGCGCACGGGTTCAGCGCGGAGGAAGTGGCGACGGTGCAGCGGCGCCTCGAGTCGACCCACTGGAAGCGCCGGCTTCCCACCGTCGCCGTCATGTCCCAGACCGCGATCGGCGAGTACTACCTGCGACCGGTGGACTACTGATGCCGAAGAAGCATCCCCAGGAATCCGAGACCGTGATGTCCGAGCTGATGATGCCGCAGCACGCGAACGTCATGGGCAACGTGTTCGGCGGGGTGATCCTGGCGCTCGTGGACCGCGTGGCCGCGGTGGCCGCGATCCGCCACGCCGGCCGGCAGTGCGTCACCGTCTCGGTCGACAAGGTGGACTTCAAGGAGCCGATCCACGTGGGCGAGCTGGTGACGGCGTACGCGCGCGTGAACTACGCGGGGCGGACGTCGATGGAGGTGGGCGTGAAGATCATCGCCGAGAACGTGCTCTCGGGCGAGAAGCACCACACCAACTCGTGCTACGTCACCTACGTCGCCCTCGACGACACGGGCGTGCCGACCCCGGTCCCGCCGATTGTGCCCGAGACCGCCGACGAGAAGCGGCGCTTCGACCGCGCGGCCAAGCGGCGCGCAACCCGGGTGATGGATCGCAGGTACGCGTCGGGAGCGGGAGAGTGACATCAATTGCGGATTGCGGATTGTGGATTGCGGAATTGAAGGGGGTGGTGGGGGCGCGGTACGACGCTCACCCTGAGATTCCGCAATCCGCATTCCGCAATCCGCAATAGGGGCGGGGGTGGCGGTGGGGGTGAGGGTGGTGGCGGTCTTCGGGGGCGGCGGGGCCAAGTCCCTCGCCTGCGCCGGTGCCTGGAAGGCGATGCGCGAGGCGGGGCTCGAGATCGCGCACCTGGTCGGCACCTCCATGGGCGCCATCGTGGCGGCGGCGTTCGCGAGCGGGGCGACTTACGACGAGGTCGTCATCGCGGCGCGGTCGTTGTCGCGCCGGGACATCGCCCCGATCGATCCCCTGGCCCTTGTCAAGGGCGCGTTCGCGTCGAACATCTTTCGGCCCAAAGGGTTGCGCCTCCTCATCGATCGGCTGGTGCCGGTGACGCGGTTCGACGAGTTGAAGGTTCCCCTCACCGTCACCGCGACGGACCTGGATTCGGGGGAACTGGTGCTGTTTGGACCTCACCCCCTGGCCGCCTCTCCCCTTCGTGGAGAGGGGGAACGAAGAGAGGTCTGGCTGGGTCAGGCGGTGACGCTGCACGACGCCCTGTACGCCTCGTGCGCCCTGCCGCTCTATTTCCCCCCGGGGACGATCGACGGCCGCCGCCTGGCGGATGGGGGCTTGCGGGCCGTGCTGGGGCTCGAGCCCGCCGCGCGGATTCCCGCGGACGTCGTCGTGGCCATCCACGTGGGCCCGGGCTTCGACGAGCCCCCTCTGCCGCCCTCTGCCGTCCTCTCCCGCTTTCTGCCGCCCGCTCTCATCCGCGCCCACGGCGAGGCGATCCGCGTCATGATGGCTGCCCAAGTGGATCGGCTGGTCGGGGACTGGCCTAAGGAAGCGCCGCGGCTGGTGGTCGTGAGGCCGGTGGCCGAGCGGGAAGCGACGTTCGCCGTCGGCGCGGGCGAGCGCTATGTGAAGGCCGGCTATGAGGCGACGAGGCGGGCATTAGCTGATACATTACGCCCATGCTAGCCCGTGAGATCATGATCCCCGAGCCGTTCGTCGCCGCGGCCGGCGCGACCAGCGCCGAGGCGGCGCTGCTGATGCGGGGGAAGGACATCTCGGTCGTGCCGGTGGTGGACAATCCGAAGGACCGCCGCTTCCTCGGCACGATCTCGGACCGCGACATCGTGACGCAATGCGTGGCGGCGGGACACGATCCAACGGAATGCTCGGTGGAGTCGCACGCGCGGCAGGATACCGCCGTGGTCACGCCCGATACCGAGCTCACCGGGTTTCGGATCGAGCGGCTGGATGCGAGCGACACGCATATCAGGTCGACGATAGTGGTGGTGGACCGCAACAAGCGGGTGGTGGGGTTTATTCCGCATCCGGAGCAGGTGGCGGGGATTGTTGTTGCATGAGGCACAGAGGCACAGAGGCGAAGAGGCACAGGTTGCTCACTTAGGGCGGCGTGCGCGATCGCTGACGCTACGTAGCAGTCCCCACAAGGTCTTGCCAGCTTCCGAGGCGAGCTCTTCGAGCTGAGCGTAATTCTCGGCAGGCACGTACCCCAGTTCTCGCGCCACCTCGATCGCGCTCTGGACCTCGAGGAGCGATCCTCTTGCGATGTCGAGGAACCGCCGGAACTCGCGGGCGCCTTGCCGCCCAGTGCCCTCCGCTATGTTCAGAGGTACGCTGTAGCAGGCCCGCAGGAGCTGCTCGGCGAGAGGGTGTCGCTCGCCGCCGGGGAACCGCTGGGCGGCCTTCGTGCATTCGACGGCGAGCGCCTTGGCGAGCTGCCAGGCTCTGAGGTCTCGAAACGCTGGCACGCGATACCATTATCGAAAACGCGATCGAGCCTGGTAACCATTCCGTCGCCAACGGTATCCCTTTTGTGCCCCTTCGCCTCTGTGCCTCTGTGCCCCTAAATTGTCCCTGTGCCCCGCAAATACTTCACCCTCGCCGAAGCCAACAAGACGCTCCCGCTCGTCAAGCGGATCGTCTCGGACATCGTCGTGCTCCATCCGCGCTGGCGCGATCTCGTCTCGCGCTACGAGCTGCTCGCGGCGCAATCCAAGCCCGAATGGGGCGAGTCCGCCGAGCAGCTTGACGTCCACCGCCAGATCGAGGACGTGGCGCGCGACATCAATGGGTACCTCCAGGAGCTCGAGCAGATCGGGTGCGTGTTCAAGGGGTTCGACGAGGGGCTGGTGGACTTCTATGGCAAGCTCGACGGGCGGGACATCTTCTGGTGCTGGAAGAGGGGAGAGGACAGGATTGAGCACTGGCACGAGCTGGACGCGGGGTACCAGGGCCGGCAGGCGGTGCCGGAGGTCGTTAGAGGCTAAGAGGCGAAGAGGCTAAGGGGCTAAGGGGCTTCAATGCGCGGCTTCTGGATGCTTGTGCACGTTCTGGGCTTCACCCTCTGGCTCGGCGGCGGCCTCGCCACCATGGTCGCCGGCGTGACCGCCAAGCGTATGGCGCCGGCCGAGCGGCTCGCGGGCTACAAGTTGATTGGGGCGGTGCAGCGCATCCTCGTCGCGCCGGGCGCCCTCGCGGTGGTGCTCTCGGGGATCATCCTCGGCATGCCGTTCATGAAGCAGGGCGGGGTCCCACCCTGGATGGCCCTGATGATGGCGGCCGGGGTCCTGGGAGCCATCGGCGCCGTGGCGATCAGCGTCCCGACGGCGGCAAAGCTCGCCCGGCTCGAGCCGGACGCGCGGGGCGAGCTGCCGGACGCGTTTCAACGCTTGCGGAAACGCCAGATCCTTGCGGCGACGATTGCGGGGGGGTTGGGGCTGATTGCGATGGGCGCGGTGACACTGGGGAAGTGGTAAGCACAGAGGCACAGAGGCGAAGAGGCACAGGGGCTCAGGGCCACGTGGAGGTTCTGAGCCTCTTCGCCTCTTCGCCTCTTCGCCCCTTAGCCTCTTAGCTTCTGAGCCTCTCTCGCCAGCCGTTCCAGCCGCCGTTTCACGTCCCTCACCGCCGGCTGCAGCTCCCGATCCGCGTTCTTCCACAGGTCCACGAATCGTCCGTAATAGTCGCGCGCCTTGTCGAGCTGCCCACGCTCCTCGTACAGCTCGCCCAGGCGCCGGTACGTCGGAGCCAGGGTCGGCGCCTCCTCGAACAGGCGCATGAGGCCGGGCGTCGTGACCGCGCGCTCGTAGACGGCGAGCGCCGAGTCGCCCTCGCCCGCCCGCTCGTAGGCGCGCCCGAGGTCGAACAGCCCGCACACCGCGCAGTTGTCCTGCTCGTACCAGGCGCGGTAGCTGGTGATCGCCTCCTGGACCCGGCCCTCCGCGAGTGCCAGCGCGGCCGCCGCGCCGTAGCGCACGGGCTGACGCCGCCGGAACGCTTCCGGGACCGCCGCGTCGTACTCGGCGAGCAGCTGCCTCGCGCGCTCCGGCCGCCCTGCCTCCGCGTACAGCCAGGCCAGGCCGAGATACGGCCGGTCTTCGGCAGGGATCGAGGCCAAGGGATGCCGCCGCAACCCTTCCTCGAGCATGCGCAGCGCCGCTCCGGGCGCGTTGCGGTAGCGCACGTCCATCATGGCGAGCCCCACCACGCCCTTGAGGTAGGATCCCGGCAGCCCGCGCTGCTCGCTGATGGCCATGGCTTTGCGGGACTGGGCCTCGGCCTGGGCGACCCTCCCGCGCACCAGACTGAGGTAGGCCAAGGCGAAGCCTGTTTGCTCCTGAATCGCCGGGTCGGGCGCCAGCTGCGCCTGCGCCTCAACGATCACTTCGGCGTTGTCGAAGTCCCGGCGCGCTTCCGCCAGACTCGCGCGCAGCAGGAAGGTAAGGGGGCTCTGCGGCGCCCTCGCGGCGAAGGATTCCACCGTGCGCACCGCCTCGCCGAGCTTACCCTGCCCGACCTGGGCCTGGGCCGCATTGACGTACAACGTCGCGTTGGGGACGAGCGCGATCCCACGGAGAGTCAAGGACTCGGCCTCCGCGAACCTGCGCCCGTCGATCAGCGCGAGCGCCAGATTGTTGAGCGCCACATAGTTCTCGGGATCCAGCTCGAGCGCCGACCGGTAGGCGCTCTCCACCCTCGGGAGGTCGAACTCGGCCCGGTAGTAGTAGAACGCCTCGGCCAGGTAGCGCTCGAGCGGCGTGAGCCGATCGCGATGCCGGAACGCACTGGTCGCGGCCGCGGCGACGCGAGAGGGTGCGGCGCCGCTGTTGGTCAGCACTACCGCGAGCTTGCGGTACGCCATCGCGAACGTGGTGTCCAGACCGATGGCCTCCTCGAGCAGCGAGATCGCCCGAGCGAATTGCCCGGCGTCGTTGGCCTGCACGGCCTGCGAGTACTTGCGCAGCGCCTCGAGCGACCCGGTGGTGACCTGCTCGAGCGGCTCGCTTGCGCGGATCGTCTTGAGCGACTCCCCGATCCGCTCCCGCAGCTTCCCCGACAGCCGGTCCACGGCTTCGATGATCGCTCCGTCGTCCTTAGCGTTCTCCCGCAAGGCGACCAGCACCGCGCCGTCCGCCGCCGATACCAGCTCGGCAGACAGCACGTAGCCGCGCCCCACCGGATCGATCTGCCCGTGAACCACGGCCTTGGCGCCTTCCCGCTGGGCGAGCTCCCGCGCGCCGGCCAGGTCGAGCGGGGTCCCGGGCGTGCGCCCCATGCGGCCGAGCGCGTGACCGACAGCCGCGGCGTCCATCAGCCGCACCACCGGCGACTGCGTGAGATCCACGCGCAGCGCTTCGGTGAGTGAGGTGCCGAGCGTCGAGTCCCGGGTGCGGTTCTCGAAGTCGGCGAGCACCAGGCGGTCCCGCTCCGCGAGCACACCGCTCGCGACCAGCGTCCCCACCGGTCCGATCCCAAGCACCCGCATCGCCATGTAGACCGCCACCCCCAGCCCGAGCGCGGCGAAGGCGAGCACGCCGCTCGCCAGCGCTTTGCGCCAGGTGAGCCAACCGCGGACCCCCGTCGCGGGCGGTGCGGCCACGCGGCCGCCCGTGCCGACCAGGGCGCGGCGCCGCTCCACGAGCCCCGTCGTCACCATGATGGGGAGCCCGAGCGCCAGCAGCCCGATCGCGCCCGGCATGACCCAAGTGGGCAGGCCGAGCTGGTCCGTGAGGAAGTAGACGACGCCCAGGATTGCGACCGAGGCGAGCGCGAACAGGCCGGTCACGCGGACCGGATGTCCCCGCCCGGCCGCGGCGAGCGCGTCGAACGGCGCCGAACCGGTCGGGGCGATCCCGCCGGAGGGCGTCACCATCTGCTCGAGCTGCTCTACGATCTCGTTCGCCGACTGGAAGCGGTCGGCCGGGCGCTTGGCGAGACAGCGCATCACGAGCGCGGCCAATCCGGGCGCCACGCTCTCGCGGTACCTGGTGACGGGGTCGGGCTGCGTGTTCACGTGCGCCGCCAGCACGGCCTGCAGCGTCGGCCCGGTGAAGGGCGGCCGGCCCGCGAGCATCTCGTAGGCGAGCGCCCCGACCGCGTAGATGTCCGCCCGGTGGTCGGTGCCCGGGTCCGCCGCGGCCTGCTCCGGCGCCATGTAGGCGGGCGTGCCGAGCGCCACCCCCATCGAGGTGAGGGCAGCCGACCCGGTCGACTCGGCCACCGCCTTCGCGACTCCGAAATCGGTGACGAGCGCGTGCTTCCCCGAGAGCAGCACGTTGTCCGGCTTGATGTCCCGGTGCACGACGCCGTGCCCGTGCGCGTAGGCCAGGGCGTCGCACACGTCGCGCAGGATCCGCACCGTCTCGGCGACCGGGAGCTCGTGCTCGTGCGCCAGCCGCGCGCGCAGCGACTGCCCCTCCACGCGGGGCATGATGTAGTAGAGGAGATCGCCGTCCGAGCCGGCGGTGAGCAGCGGGACGACGTGGGGATGCTGCAGCTTCGCCGCGAGGTGGATCTCGCGGCGGAACCGGTCCACGCTCACCCCGGCCGCCATCTCGGGCGGAAGCACCTTCACCACCACGTGCCGCCCGAGCCGCACCTCTTCCGCGAGGAACACGCGGCTCATCCCGCCGCCGCCCATCTCCCGCTCGATGCGGTACGCGGCGCCGAGGGCGGACTGGAGGCGGTCCTTGAGGTCGAGCATCTAGGCTATCATATGGCACAGAGGCACAGAGGCTGTGCCTCTAAGCTTTCCCAGTCCTACATACGGGTCTCACCGGACACTCAGGGCACTTCGGCTTCCTCGCCACACAGATCAGCGCACCGAGCTCCATGATCGCCTGATTGAACTTCCACGCCTGCTTGCCGTCCTTCGGCACGAGAGCGGCCGCGACCTGCCGCGTCGCACGTCGCACGTCCTCCGTCGCACGTCCCACGTCCCACGTTGCACGTCGCCCGCCTTTCGGCTCTCGTATTCCCAAGAAGGCGCGACGGATTACTCGCGCGACATTGGTGTCGACCGCCGGCACGGGCTTCTCGTAGGCGAAGGATGCAACCGCACCGGCAGTGTACGGTCCGACCCCGGGGAGCTTGATGAGCTCGGCGGGATCACTTGGCAACGTGGCGTCGTGGCGTCGTGCAACAGATTTGGCCAGCTCGTGAAGATTCCTCGCGCGCGCATAGTATCCCAGCCCGTCCCAGGCCTCGCGCACCGCGCGCGGGCGGGCGCGGGCGAGGCTTTCGAGATCGGGAAAGCGCTCGAGAAACCGCGGGTAGTAGTCGCTGACGCGGCTCACCTGCGTCTGCTGCAGCATGACCTCGGAGACGAGCACGCGATACGGATCGCGGGTGCGGCGCCATGGCAGGTCGCGGGCCGCGCGGGCGTACCAGGCGAGCAGGCGGCGGCGGAACCTCACCCCCTGACCCCCTCTCCGCATGGCGGAGAGGGGGGACGAAGGGGAAGGCCGAGGCGTGGACCCACTGAAAGTCACCGCAGTAACCCTCCCCATTCCACCACGCTGAACCCACGTCGCTCGGGAGGCGTGGGAAGATCCGGCGGCTTGACGGGCTCTCTTGCCCACAATGGCCGGAAATCCATGATCACTCGAATAACGGCGTCGGGTTTGGGGGTGACGACCAACGGCGCGAGACGATCGATCGTCTCTCGAGGTAGGAACGTTATGAAGTAGTAGGGCGCCTCGTGGAATCGGTGCAGCCACGCTTCGCGAAAATCCTCACTCTCCCGCTCATTCAGTCCAAGCCTCGGCAGCATCCGCTCGAAGAAGCCCGCGACCTCCTCTTGCGGTATCACGAATCCTTCCTGCCTCATCGGAGAGATGGACGAGAGCCCCTCCCAGAAGAGGTACGAGTAGGTCTTCCGGTCCCTGACGCCGGTCAACTCCCCGGACGGCAGCGCCAACACTTCCCAACCGGCGCGGTAAGGCGGAATGGAGGCCTTGACGGCGTACAGCGGTTTGGCTTCGACGTGCACCCGCTGCGCCGTGGTCGGATAGAGATAAATGACGGGCTCGGCCCAGTAGGTCGGGAGGAAGTCGTTGCTGGTAAAGCGCATCAGACGTCCGAACGGGTCACGCCAGAGGAAGATCGGCCTCGCAGCCAGGAATTGCTCGTACGAGCGTTTGGGCGGTCGGGCGCCGCTTGCATGCTCATCACGGTGCTCTGCTTTCGCGACGTCGGCCTCGTAATCCCGGTAGAATTCCTTGAGCAGCGGGTGACTGGAATCTTTCAGCTCGTAAACGGGTTCACCGCGTTGCGTATGGCCGGCGACTCTTGCATCTCGATCGATCTGGACGACATCGGTGGCAACGATAGGATCGTAGGGCTGTTCGAGATGCCCGTACTCGGCGTCCTTCTTCCATGAATAACCGCTGCTGTTGGGCTCCTTGGGCGGGCTGTCCCAGACGATCTCTTTCTCGGAGAAGTAGGGCACGTACTCGAATGTCAGGCAGCTTCCGTCCGGACGGGTCACATAGAACAGCTGCCCGTCGAAGCGGACCTCCTGAAATACCGGGTGACGAAACGCGACCCTGAGCGATTCGCCGCCGCAGAGGCGGGAAACCAGCCGGAATGTCTCGGAGCCGTGCACTATCGTGTCGGGGGACAAGAACGCCTGCACTGCGAACTGCGAATCGGAGACGAGGGAGATACCCGCCGCCAAAAATGCTCCCGTCGAGAGATACGGACCGCCATCCGAGTTCTTACGGAGGAAAACGAGCTGGTCGCCGACTTTCACGAATCTGAGATACGCGGGGTCGTCACATCCGTCGCCCTTGCAGGGCTCGTTCGTTCGCAGCTGAGCCGACACCAGATCGGCCCCGCGATACCGGCCATCTACGAACGTCCCGATCTTGTAACCCGGTCCGATGCTGTCAAAGTGTCCCTCACCCGTCGTGACGCCGAGGGCGCCGACGACCTGAATCGGAGGAGCAAAGTGCACGCCCGACAACCGAACGGTTTCGGGGGAGTCCCACCCTGAATCGCCGCTGTCTGCGTTCGTGGGCGTTGGAGAGACTGCTTGCGAGGGCGGGTTGGGAGCCCTGTCGTCGCGGGCCTCTTGTCGCTTGCAGGCAGGGCCCGTGATGGCGACCAGCAATATGATTGTTAGCCAGGGGGTTGGGGGTTGAGGGGTAGACGAACGGGCCATGGCTCCACAAGATACACCGCATGGCGCGCGGAGCGGAGATCACACTCGACCTGCGGCGGCTGGTCGGGCGCTGGAGTCTGCGCGCGGCCGGCCACGTGGGCCGGTTCACCTATCTGGTCCTCGACTTGCTCCGCGGGCTCGCGGAGTGGCGCATCTATCTCCCCCGCTCCTTCGAGCAGGCGATGGGCATCGGCTACGGCAGCCTGTTCATCGTGGTGCTGGTGGCGGGGTTCGCGGGGGCGGTCACGAGCCTCCAGACCGGCTACCAGTTCACCGGGACGCTGCCCTTGTACTACGCCGGCGCGGTGATCTCGGAGTCGATGATCCTGGAGCTGGGCCCCGTGCTCACGGGCCTCATCCTGGCGGGGCGGATCGGCGCCCGCTATGCGGCCGAGCTCGGCTCGATGCGCGTGACCGAGCAGATCGACGCGCTCGAGAGCCTGGGCCGCTCGCCCATCTCGCACCTCTTGTTGCCGCGGGTGCTCGCCGGGCTGCTCGTGATCCCGGCGCTCATCATGTTCGCGAACGCGACCGGCATCTTCGTCGGCTGGGTCACGGCGAAGCAGTCGCTCGGCATCACCAACGCCGATTTCGTGTACGGGGCGCGCTATTTCTTCCGGCCGCTCGACCTGTGGTACTCGCTCATCAAGAGCTACAATTTCGCGGCCGCGGTCACCGTGATCCCCTGCTACATCGGCTTCCACGCGCAGCAGGGCGCCGAGGGGGTGGGACGCGCCACGACCACGGCCGTGGTGTCGGCGTCGGTGGCCATCCTGCTGCTCGACGTCGTCATCACCAAGGTGCTGCTGGTCGCCAAGTGATCCAGCTCCGCAACCTGTCCAAGCGGTTCGTCGACAACGTGGTGCTGGACGGCGTGGACTTCGACGTGGAGAAGGGCGAGACGGTGGCGCTGCTCGGCCCCTCGGGCGTCGGCAAGAGCGTGCTGCTCAAGCACATCAACGGCCTGATCAAGCCCGACGCGGGCGACGTGGTGGTGGACGGGCTGTCGGTGCCGCACTTGAAGCGCAAGGAGCTGGAGCAGCTGCGCAGCCGCATCGGCTACGTGTTCCAGTACGGGGCGCTGTTCGACTCGATGAGCGTGCGCGAGAACATCCGCCTCGGCATCACGGACGAGGCGTGCTACCGCGACGAGGGGTACTGCGCCGACCGGGTGCGCGAGTGCCTGCGGCTCGTGAACCTCGCCGCGGAGGTCGCCGAGAAGATGCCATCCGAGCTGTCGGGGGGGATGCGCAAGCGGGTCGGCATCGCCCGGGCGATCGCCGGGAGCCCCACGTATCTCCTGTACGACGAGCCGACCTCGGGGCTCGATCCCGTGAACGCCGACGTGATCGACGGGCTGATCGAGCGGCTGCGGGACGAGCTGGGGGTGACGAGCGTGGTCGTGTCGCACGACGTGCGCGGCTCGTTCCGGGTGGCGGACCGGGTGGCGCTGCTGTGGCAGGCGAAGATCCGCGCCGTGGGGACGCCGGAGCAGATCCTCGCGTCGCGGGACGAAGCGGTGCGGCAATTCCTCGAGCGCGACCTCGAGATGAGCCTGATCCAGGCGGAGGGAGCCGCCGCCCGAGGAGCGCATGGAACTCAGCTATAAGGAGGAAGTGGGCGTCGGGGCGATCGTGCTGCTCGGCCTCGTCGCGTTCACGCTCGGGATGTTCTGGCTCACCGGCCGCTCGATCACGTCCAAGGCGGTGGCGGTCCGGGTGGAGTTCCGGAACGTGAGCGGGCTCAAGGAGGGCGACCCGGTGCGCGTGTCGGGCGTGAAGAAGGGGCGCGTGGGGCCGGTGCGGCTCGAGCGGGTGGGGAGGGTCACGGTGACGCTGCAGCTCGACCCCGAGGTGCGCCCGCACACGGACGCGACCGCGGCCGTCGCGTCGGCCGACTTCCTGGGCGCGAAGTTCATCGACTACAACCCCGGCGTCAACGACACGCTGCTCCCGCAGGGGGCGCCCATCAGGGGCATCACCGAAGAGCAGTTCGCCGACGTGGCGTCGCGCGCCGCCACCTCCGCCAACGAGCTCATCGCGAACGTCAACAAGGGGTTGAACCCGGGAGAGCTGGCCGCCGACATCCACAACACGCTGCTCGCGACGCAGCGCGGGATGAGCGCCCTCACCGAGGCGGCGACCCCGCGCAGACCGGCAAGCGGCTCGACACGCTGAGCGTCAATCTCGCCGAGCTCACCAAGCGCCTCGCCGACGCCACCGGCTCGCTCAAGAGCGTGCTCGACAAAATGAACCGCGGCGAGGGGACGTTCGGGAGAATGGCGAGCGACACGCTGCTGTATCACAACCTCAACGCGACGCTTGCGTCGCTGGATGCGTTGCTGAAGGACCTAAGAGAACGGCCCGGGAGATACCTCACCGTCAAGGTCTTTTGAGGCGTGGTGAGTGGTGAGTGGTTCGATCCGGTGAAACTATCGGGTCCGGATCACGGCTGGAGAGCGCATGAGCCCGTGGATCAAGCGCATCGCTCCTCCCAGGGCCTCTTCCACGCGTGCGACTACTGATGCCGGCAGGTACCCGAGCTCCCCAGCGACACGAGCCTCGCACTCGGCTTCGGCAGCCGATCCGAACGCGATTCGCAGATGCCTGCGGCACAGAGGGATTGTACCGAGTGCATACCCCTCGACGATGTTCGCTTCGACGGACAGTGTTGCTCGCTTGAGCTGATCAAAGAGGGCAAACGAGCGTGGATGACGCGCCTGATCAGCGGCTTGGAACACCAGCAGAACCGCGGCGTGAGCCCTCTTCCACGCTTCGAGAGTCTTGTAGCTGTGCATGGGGGTAGGATAGCCGAATAACCTACGGGTTCCCGCATCGAATCCTTGCCGAGCGGGTTGGGAAACTGCGTGGTGAGTGGTACATGGTTGCTGGCGGTGAGAGGGGCGGGTCACGCTGCTCGCCACAAACCACTCACCACTCACCACTCACCACGCCTTTTGTCTCTTTCACGAACCACCCACCACTCACCACGCCCTCTTGCCCCTTTATATTCGGCCCCATGCTGTCCGTCACTTTCCTCGGCACGTCAGCTGCCAGGCCCACCGTCGAGCGCAACGTCTCCGCCATGGCGTTGGTGCGCGAGGGGGAGACCCTGCTGTTCGAATGCGGCGAGGGGACGCAGCGCCAGATGATGCGCTACGGCGTGAGCTTCGCGCTGTCGGACATCTTCTTCACGCACTTCCACGCGGACCACTTTCTGGGGGTGATCGGGCT
>WNGF01009657.1_pt1 | contig 12766 bp, 12 predicted proteins | sample 5400641 | NCBI WGS metagenome assembly WNGF01 (sample SAMN13153371, study PRJNA577476) | soil metagenome | isolation source: 80 cm soil or saprolite under grassland replicate 2 | place: USA:California | collected 2016-06-15
GATCGTGTGATCGGCGCCGGCGATGATTGTCGGATCGTGTTCGACAACGATGACGGTGTTGCCGGCGTTCTTGAGCCGGCGTAGAACTGCGAGAAGCCTCTCGCTGTCGCGCGCGTGCAGACCGACGGTTGGCTCGTCGATCACGTACATCGTTTCGGTGAGCGAGCTGCCGAGGGCCGCGGCGAGATTGATGCGCTGCGATTCGCCGCCGGAGAGCGTCCTCGTTTGTCGATCGAGCGTCAGATACGACAGCCCCACTTCATCGAGGTACACCAGGCGATTCACGATTTCGCGCCGGAGATGTCCCGCGACCGCCTCCTCCTGCTTCGTCATCGGCAGGTACTCCCAGAAGTGGCGAGCGGATTTGACGTCCATGGCGAAGAGATCGGCGATCGTGCGGCTGCGAAACTTCACGTTATCGGCCGCCGATTTCAATCGTGAGCCGTGACACTGCGGGCACGGTTCGTAGCTGCGGTATTTCGCGAGCTTCACCCGAACGTGAATCTTGTACTTCTTCGTCTCCAGCCACTCGAAGAACCCTTTGATGCCGTACCACTTGGCTCGTCCGTTGTAGAGCAGTTCCCACTCAGCGGAGGTAAGTTCATTGATCGGTACGTCCAGTCGCAGGCTGTACTTCTTCGCAGCGCGCTCGAGATCCTCGTAGCAGTCCTCGTAGCCCGGCGAGTTCCACGGTGCGACCGGCAGCTCGTCCAGCCGCAGCGATCGATTCGGAATGACTTTCTCCATGTCGATTCCGATGATCCGGCCGTAACCCTGACAACTCGTGCATGCGCCGAGAGGCGAATTGAATGAGAAAAGCTGCGGCGATGGCTCGAGAAACTCCGCTCCGCATTTGTTGCATGCGAACCGCGACGTGAAGCGATGGCTGATCCAACCCGACGGATTTTCTTCGAGAACGTTGACGCTGCCCTTCGAGACCTCGAATGCCTGCTCGATCGCTTCGGTGATCTGCGAACGCTTTTCGGGATTGATACGCGCTCTGGTGATCACCAGCTCGAGCGATGTCGATGACGTCAAGTCGACTTCTTTGATGTCGCGCACTTCGGCATCGACCCAGATGCGGAAATATCCGGCTTTGATGAGCTGCCGGAGCACTTCGTCGCGATTGGTCGCATCGAAGAAAATTGGCGCGAGCACCACAACGCGCTTGCCCTCGAGCTGCTCCGCAATCGTGGTGGTGATCGACTCCGGGCTCTCTTTGCGCACCAGCACCGTGCAGTCCGGACAGGTGGTCTCGCCGCAATAAGTCATGAAAAGCCGGATGTGATCCGCGAGCTCGGTGGCGGTCGCGACCGTGGATCGCGCGTTCTTCACCGAGTTCTTCTGCTCGATGGCGATCGCCGGGAGGATGCCCTCGATCTCGTCGACATCCGGCCGATCGATGCGCTCGAGAAACTGCCGAACGTAGGTCGACATCGACTCCACGAACCTCCGCTGCCCCTCGGCATAGAGGGTGTTGAAGGCGAGAGACGACTTCCCCGATCCAGATGGGCCCGTCAATACCGTGAGTTGCCGCTGCGGGATATCGACCGATATGTTCTTGAGGTTGTGCGTTCTCGCCCCGCGAATGGTGATCGTGCGCGAGGGCATATTCAGACGTAGAACAGCGCGAGAGGGGACTGTCATCCCGCGCGGGTGTCTTTTGGCGGGTGGCGGGTGGGCCCACCCGCCACTCGCTACCCGCTACCCGCTATAACCTGATCCCATGTCGTTGATAGAAGTTGTAGTCGCCGAGGCGAGTGCGCAGTTTCTCGAGGATATCCGGCGGAAGGGTGCCCTCGACGGCGGCCACGTTCATCTCCACCTGCCGCGCGTTGCGGGCGCTCGTCTGACGCGAAAAGGGAGTCGATGCGAAACTTGCCGGTGAGCAATCCCGACGCGAGCGGTACACGCGCGATGACGCCATATCCCTTCTCTTTGGCCAGCGGAAACAGCTCGTTGGCCGGCGACTGATTCAGAACGTTGTACAAAACCTGAAGCGCGTGCGCCCAGCCATGTTGCACGACCTGGACGCCTTCCTCGGGCGTGGAGACCGAGACGCCCCAGAAACGAACTTTGCCGGCGTCCTGGAGCCGCTCCATCGCTTCCTGAATCTCTTCGCGGCGCAGCTCCTGAAGCGTCGGATTGTGCACCTGGTACAAATCGATGTAGTCCGTTCGCAGCCGCTTCAGCGATCCGTCCACAGCATGGAAGATGTGCTGACGGGAGAAGTCCTTTTTCAGATCGCCGGTCGACGTGCGTACCACGCCCACTTTGGTGGCGATGACGACGTCCTGCCGGTAGCGAGAAAGCACAATGCCCAGGAGCGATTCGCTGCGGCCGAAGCCGTAGGAGTCGGCAGTGTCATAGAACGTGACGCCGAGCTCGCGAGCGCGTCGGATCGCGGCGAGCGACTCGTCGTCCGAGGTGCGTCCCCACCCGAGGGGCGCGCCAGACGCCTCGGCTGCGCCGCCGATGGCCCATCCGCCGAAACCGATCGCGCTGACGCGGATCCCCGTTCTGCCGAGCTCTCGGTACTGCATCACAAGCGAACCTGTTTGACTTCCTCCATCTCTTTGAACGAGCGAAGAAAACTCAGCGTGTCCGGATCGAGCGGCGAGTCGACGGTGATGATGGCCATCGCTTTTCCGCCTGTTGCTTTGCGCGCGAGGTTGTACTCCGCGATATTGATTTCGCGATCGCCGAGAAGCGTTCCCACTTTTCCGACGACGCCTGGCACGTCCTTGTTGATGATGTAAATGAGATTTCCTTCAGGCTTGAACTCGACACGGAAGTGATTGACCGAGACGATCCGCTCGTTCTTCTCGCTGAAAAGAGTAGCTGAAACGCAGGTTTCCTCCCGCTCGGAGGCCGCGCGAAAGGTGATGAGGTTGTTGTAGTCGAGCGGGATCGGGTGGGTGGTGGCGCTGATTGCGATGCCCCGGTTTTGCGCGATTTGCTCCGCGTTCACGAAATTGACCGATTCGGCGAGCCGTGGCGTGAGCAGCCCTTTGAGCGAGGCGACCGAGAGAATCTTCAGCAGCCGCTCGTCAATGCCCCAGAGCTCGACGGCCGCGCGGGTAACGGGGCTGCTCACGATCTGCGCCGTAAAGAGGCCGATTTTCTCGGCGAGATCGATCAACGGTGCGGCATCCGCATCGGCGAGACCTTCGAACGGCAGATTGACGGCCGAGACGAAGATCGACCCACGCAGTGCATCAACGACCATCTCCGCCGTCTGCACGGCAACGCGATCCTGCGCCTCGATGGTGTTCGCGCCGATGTGCGGAGAAAGTATTACGTTATTCAGTCTCAATAATGGGTGGTCTTTCGACGGAGGCTCCTGCTCGTACACGTCGATTGCCGCGCCGGACATCTTGCCGCTCCCGAGCGCGTCAGTGAGCGCACGCTCTTCCCAGATTCCGCCGCGCGCGATATTCAGCGCGATGACACCATCTTTCATTTTTGCGATTTGCTCGCGCCCGAGCATGCCACGCGTTTCCTCGGTGAGCGGTGTATGAACGGTGATCACATCAGCTTGCGCGAGAAGATCGTCGAGCGAGACCATGTCCGCGCCGACTTTCTCGAAGACTGCCGGCGGGATGTATGGATCGTATGCGATCACGTGCATGCCGAACGCGCGGGCGCGTGTGGTGACGCGCGTGCCGATGCGACCGAGTCCGATGATGCCCAGCGTTTTGCCGCTCAACTCGATGCCCATGAATTTCGATCGCACCCATTCGCCGCGCTTGACGCTCGCGTCGGCCGCGGGGATGTTGCGGCAGAGTGCCAGGAGCATCGCCATCGTGTGCTCGGTCGCAGAGAGGATGTTCGCCGTCGGCGCGTTGATGACCAGAATTCCGCGCTGGGTGCACGCATCGACGTCGACGTTGTCGAGCCCCACCCCCGCCCGCCCGATGATTCGCAACCGCTTGCCGGCGTTGACGAGCTCGCGCGTGACTGCAGTTCCGCTGCGCGTGATCAGCGCGTCCGATTGCGTGACCGCGCGCAGCAGTTCCTCGCCTTTGAGTCCTGCGCGGTAGTCGAGATCGACATCCGACGCGGCGCGAAGAATCGCCAGGCCGGAGTCGGCGAGCGTGTCCGTGACCAGCACGCGATGCGCGGTCACGGGCACCCCTCATCCGCCGCTTCGCGGCACCTTCTCCCCGCTCCGCGGGGCGAAGGACGGCGTCCTGTGGGCCCTCGCCCCGCGTGAGCGGGGAGAGGGTGGCCGAAGGCCGGGTGAGGGGTCGCCGTCATGTCCTCGCCACCTCCGTCAGCTCATCCAGCATCGTCTCGAGCGATGCCAGGAGAATGTCGCCCATGTGCCCGATGCGAAATGTCATCGTCTTCCAGTCGCCGTATCCGCCGCCTAACGTGTAGCCTCGCTTCTTCATCTCCGATCGAATCAGCTCGGGATCTTTGACTGGGGCGAGTGCGCTGACTGTGGCCGAGGCATGCTCCGGATCGGACGCGAGTTTCGCGTACGTCGCCGTTTTGCGAAGGGTCAACTCGCGCATCGCCTCGTGGCGCTCGAAGCGAGCCTCGAGCGTTTCCCGGCGCAGAATCGCATCGAGCTGCGCCGCGAGCGCGTAAAAGTGAGGAATTGAAGGAGTCGTCGGTACACCGTCCGTATCCGCATGCTTCTTGTACTGCATGAAGTCGAAGTACGTTCCCGGATATGGCATCTTCGATGCGCGTGCCAGCGCCCGCTGCGAAACCGCAAAGAGTGTAATGCCGGGTGGCAGGGCAATTCCTTTCTGCACGCTCGCGAAACAGACATCGAGCTCCCAGTCGTCGAAGAGAACAGGGATGCCGCCGAGGGACGAGACGGCATCGACGAGGACCAGAGTGTCAGGCGATTCCTCGTGCACGACGGCGGCGAGCGCAGCAACGTCGTTCGTGACGCCGGTGGAGGTCTCGGTGTGCGTGATTGTGACTGCGTCGTAATGCGTTCGGCGGCTACTCAAATGATCGACGAGCGCATCGGGTTCAACCGCCGTTCCCCACGCCGTATCGAGCCGATCGACCTCGAGGCCGAGACTCTCCGCGATTCCGGCCCAGCGCTCGGAGAACGCGCCGCAGGTCGTCACGAGCACACGGCGCGGTACACCGTTCGCGAGCGATGCCTGCATCAGGCCTGTTCCGGAGCACGTGGCGACGAAGGTGTCCTGCGTCGTCGCGAAGAGAGGCTTGAGATCGGCGACGATGCTGCGGAACAACTCTTTGAACTCCGCGCTGCGGTGGCCGATCATCGGCCGGGTCATCTCTTCGAGAATCTCCGGACGAACCCACGTAGGGCCCGGGTTGAAGAACTTGCAGTCGTTTTCAGCGGTCATATCAGGTACGGCAATATGTCATCGAGGCGTGGACCGGGCACGAATACGTCAGCATTCTCTCTGACCCGCGCCCGCGTGTGAACTCCTCCGAAGCCGATGAAGAAATCGACGGCTGGTTTCGCCTCCAGATCGCTCGCTCCGTCGCCGACAAATACAGCCTTTCCCTTCGCCCGTGCGCGTACGTCGCGGACGATGATTTCTTTGCCGCGCGATCGCGCCAGCGCCGATCGCCGATCGAAATCTTCATACTCGCCGTCCTCGGAAAATTGCAGCCGGACTGCGTGAAGCGCCGCGCCGCGCTTCATCGCCAGCGGAACTAACGCCTGTTCGATGCCAGCGGTGACGAGATGAACGATGCACCCGGCGTCGCGAAGTGTGCGAATCGTTTCTTCTCCGCCGGCCACGATCGACTCTACGTAGCGTTGGGCGAGCGCGTCCACGGCCGCACGCGTCGGACGGATCATTTCCAGCCGTCGCGCGTACACCTCGTCCAACGGAACCTCTCCATTCATCGCCGCCTCGGTCAGCTTCGCGATTTCCGGATTGCCGGCGCCGAGAATATCGATGCCTTCGATGGTGACGAGAGTGGAGTCGACATCGAAGAAGACAAGGCGGTACTTTGGCGTCACGCACTCGCTCCGTTTCGGACGATCTCCACGAGGTCGGCCAAACGGTCGAGATAGTGATCGGGCCCCGCGGCTTTCAGGGCAGACGATGTCGAGGATCCGGTCGCCACGACAGCCGCGGCGATGCCGCAGTTGTGCGCGGCTTCGACGTCGATCGGCATGTCGCCGACAAAGAGCGCTTCCGACGGCGCGCAGTGTGTTGCCTCGAGTGTGTGCAACACATGCTGCGCCTCGGGTTTGCGGGCGCCGGCCAGGTCCGGACCGACGATGGCGCGGAAGAACGGCGCAAGATGAAGAAAATCGAGAATCTTTCGCGAGAAGGCGGTCGGCTTGTTCGTGCAGACCGCCATCGCCACGCCGATATGCGCGAGCGCGGAAAGCGTCGCTTCCACATCCGCAAGCACGCGGGACTGCGTGCAGCAGATTTCGTCATAACGACTCTCGAATGCGTCGGTCGCGGTCGCCGGAACGTCGCCGTCGAACGCACGTTGGAGCAGGCGCTCCAGGCCGTCACCGACGAATTCGCGAATCGCATCGGCCGTCAGATCTTCGAGTCCATGCTTGCGCCGCGCATAGTTCACCGCATCCGCGAGCGCGGCATAGGAGTCGACGAGCGTTCCGTCGAGATCGAACAGAACTGCGCGATATCGAAGCTGCTGGGCCATCAGTGTGCGGCCCAGATTCTATCCAGAATCGCTAGAGCGTCTTCGAGAGAAAGCGGCTTCGCGCGGTCGAGCTCGACACGCGGCCAACCTTCGTATCGTTTGAAGCCTTCGATGAAGACGATGTCGGCTGCTGCGTGCTCGAAAAGCCCCTCCGGTTTCTGAAATGAAATGCGGCGCACGCTGTCTCGACTGAAAATCACCGCCTGGCCGTCGCCGGCGAAGATGACTGGATCAGCTCCGGCGGCTTCGAATGCTGCCGTGTCGCCGCGCCGCTCCTCGTTGAGCGGGTGATGCGTGTGCTTGATCGCGGCGACGGAGTGTCCCTGGGCAACAAAGTGACGGATCAGCTCACGAACGAGCGTGGTCTTGCCGGAACCTGACGAACCGATGAAGGCGGCGACGCGCACCCGCGCAGTTTAGAACGTCGAGTTGGTTGATTCCTGCATGCTTTTCTTTTCTGTAACTTGCAACTGGATGGCAGAGACATGTACACCGGTTACAGCACGCACATGAAGAGAGTCGCTCTCGCTGTCTTGTTTGTCGCCGCCGCAGCGTTGGCGGCTGACGAACCGGCAAAGAAGCTGACGATCGTCGTCGAGCCTCTCGGCGACAGCGACTCGGGCGTGGTCTCCCGCATCGCCTTCAAATTCGCCATTCCGTCCGACGTGCCCCAAGGCGTGCCGCTGGTAATCCTCGGATCGGTGACGCAGCAAGGGCAGGTCGCGAAGCGGTTTCGATATCCGCTCCTCCCTTCGCAACGCGAATCACTGACCGCGATTCAGACGCTGCAGGCGGGAGATGCTGAAATCGAAGCGCGCCTGATGATTCCGCTCGAGGAGCAGCCGCCGGTCCTCATTGCCAAAGGCACCTCGCATTTCGCAATCGAGAAAACGAACAAGACCTACATTGCCAGCGCATCGGACGGGGCCGAGGCGGTCATCGCGGAGGGGAGCGTGCCGGAGATGGGCGATGCGGTGCGCATCATCCCGCCGCGCCGCGACGTCGCGCCGAATCTTTTCATCATCGACGTCAATGTGAAGCCGCCGGTCAAGCGCGTCGAGTTCTGGGTCGAAGGCAAGAAGATCATGGCCCGCAACGCCCCACCCTACCGCGCTGAGCTGGACCTCGGTCAACTGCCGAAGCGTGTCGAAGTCCGCGCGGTCGGTTACGACGAGCGAGGCCGCTACGTCGATGCCGATGCGTTTGTCGTCAACGAGCGCGAGACGCCGCTCGAAGTGAAGATCACGCGAACGCAGACTGCCGACCGCGTCTCGCACGTGAAGTTGAGCGTGCAGAATCCGAAAGGAAATCCGATCAAGAGCGTCGCGCTCTTTGCCGATCAAAGGAAATTCTTCGTCTGGGATCGCCCGCCATACGCGATCGACATTCCCGACAATCGATTGGCGAACACGAGGTTCCTGCGCGCTTCAGTCGTGGACGCCACGAACTATGAAGCGTCCGATCTCCTCTTCCTCGACGGTGCGCAGATCAACGAGGAGATGGAGGTCAATCTGATCGAGCTTCCGGTCGCGGTCACGGATGCGGCGGGCGTGCCGATCTCCGGATTGAAACAATCCGATTTCGTGGTCCGCGAAAATGGAAAACCGCAGAAGATCACGAATTTCGACGCAGCATCGAATCTGCCGATTTCAGCCGGCCTGCTCATCGATCACTCAGGCAGCATGAAGCCGCGCATGGAAGCGACGCGGAAGGCGGCGACGGAGTTTCTGAGCCGGATCATCAAGCCGAGCGATCGCGCATTCGTCGCCGGCTTTTCATTCGACGCGACGAAAGAGGCTCCGTTCGTGTCCGATATCGGCTCGCTCCAGGAGCAGGTGCGGGCCATTCCCGAGGCGGACGGTGGCACGTCGCTGTACGACGCGATCATCACCGGCCTCTATCGTTTTCGAACGCTGCAGGGGCGGAAGGCACTGATCATCCTCACCGACGGCGAGGACACGACGTCGCGGATTTCGTACGACGACATGCTCGCCTATGCGCGCGCGGCTCGCGTGCCGCTCTACTTCATCGGCGTCGGCCTCGGATTCGGCGATATCGCCGGCGTGAACAAGATGAAATCGCTGGCAGCGGAAACCGGAGCCGTCGCATATTTCATCAAGGATGTGAAGAAGCTCGACGAGACATACGGTCAACTGGAGAAGGACCTCCGCTCGCAGTACCTCATCGCATACAGCACCGAGAGCTCGAAGACGGACAAGAAATATCGTCCGGTGGAAGTCACTGTAGATCGATCTAATGCGAACGTTCGGACTATTCGCGGCTTTCTGCCTTAGCATCGCAAGCGCCGGCGCGGCGAAGCTGGTGGAGGTGAAAGAGCCCGCCAGAATCGCCGATGCCTTCTCGACTCGCGCGGCGTTGCGCGTCGTTAACGTTTGGGCAACGTGGTGCGTCCCGTGTGTCGAAGAGATTTCCGACTTGCGCGCGATCGGTGAGATGTTCGGCTCGCAACTCTCGATTGTCGGAGTGTCGCTGGATGACATGATTCCTGGCGACCGCGCGGCCACGCAGCGAAAGGTTGCTTCATTCCTCGACCAAAAGCGGATCAGCTATAGTAATCTTTACTATAGCGGAAACAGCGACGCTCTCGCGGATGCGTTGCGCTTCAATGGCGAGATTCCGATCACCATCATCTACGATCGGAACGGCCGTGAGCTGTGGCGCCAGCAAGGCAAGATCGATCGTCAGAAGACGATTGCGGAGATCAAAAAACTTTTGCGGAGGAATCGATGAAGGAACTGCTCGCCCTCGTGTTGCCGCTGTTGGCCGTCGCCTGCATGGCCGATGAGCTCGCGGTGGGAACGAAAGCACCCGGCTTCTCGCTGGTGAATGCTGTCGACGGGAGGACCTATGCCTTCAAACCTGGCGACGGAAAAATCTCCGTCGTTTTCTTCACGTGCAATCAGTGCCCGTACGCCAAGGCATTCGAGCCGCGGCTGATCGAGCTCGCGAAGGCCTATCAGCCGAAGGGCATTGCCTTCTACGCGATCGATCCGAATGACGACGCGCGTTACTCCGAGGAGACGCTGGCGAACATGAAAGAGCGCGCGGTGAGCAAAAGCTATCCATATCCGTACCTCAAGGATGCGGACAGCTCGATCGCCCGCGCGTACGGTGCGCGCGTGACGCCGCACGTTTACGTCATCGATCCATCGGGTGTGCTGCGTTACGTCGGATATGTCGACGACAGCGCGCGTCCAGAGGAGCGCACCAGGACCGGCCTAACGGATGCTCTCGATGCCATGCTGGCGAGCCGGCCGGTTGCCGTCACCGCCACGCACGCGTTCGGCTGCACGATCAAGTTCAAATCGTGATGGTCATTGCGTCAATCGCCGATACGAAGCGCTGAGCATCGTCACGCGTTTCACGTAGTTCCGCGTCTCCTGGAATGGCATGGACTCGATGAATTCATCCATCGGCTTTCGCGGTGCTGCGCGACGCCAGCGCATCACATTGCCCATGCCGGCGTTGTAGGAGGCGATCGCCAGCATCGTGGCGCCGTTGAACATATCGACGAGCTGGCGAAAGTAGAACGTGCCGAGGCGGATGTTGACCGCGGGGTCTTCAGCGTTGGAGGAGGAGTGGAGGCGGCGCGCCAGCTCTCTGGATGTCGGCGGCATCAGTTGCATCAGCCCGACCGCGCCGACCGGGGATCTCGCGTTCGGGTTGTAGTAACTCTCCTGATGAATCAGACCCATGACGAGGTAAGGATCGATATTGTTCTTCTTCGCATTCTGGACGATGTCATCCTGATATTTCGTCGGGTAGTACATCTTCAAGAAGTACGCAGGCACGGAATCCTGCTCGACGGTTGCAAGCTCCGGAAATGCGCGCCGGGCGGAGCGCATCATCAGAAGCATGTCCCCGGTGCTGTTGTAGAGGTCTGCGAGGAGCGCGTCGGCGAACGGCTGGTTTTTCCGGTTGAGGTTTCTCTGGATCTCCAGGCGCGCGTCACGACCGTCGTTGAGCGCAGTGAGCTCGTACGCGAGGCGCAACTCCGGCGGCATGTTCTGCTCGGCGATCTGCGGCCAGTCCGCACGATTCATCCTCAGCGGATTGATCTGCGGGTCCTGATGCGACGCACCATGCGCCTGACAGAAAAGCACGATCAGATCGGCATACGGAGCGGCGGCGAGCGACCGGTAAATTGCCGCGGCTTCTTCTTTCTTTCCGACATGCTCGACGGAGCGCGCGTACCAGTACTCCGCCTGGCGGCGCACATTCGGATTGCGGTAGGTATCGCGAATGAAACCGCAGATGTCTGCCGCACCGTTGTAATCGCCGCGGGTGTACGCCTCCCAAGCTTTGCCCCAGAAGTGTTGCAGACCGGCTTCCTGGCTGGCATCGAGCGTCGCCAGCTCCTTGATCAGCTTCTGCTCGTACTCATCCTGATTTTTCGTCTCGGCGATCGTGATGAGAGTGTTCAGAACCTCGATGCGCACTTCGCCTGCCAGCGAAAGGGACAGGAGGTCCTCGAGGCGCTCGGTCGCGGAGCGGTCGTACTCCTCCTTCTTTGCCTTCTTCGCAGGATCGACGAGCTGCACAGTCTTCTTCACGTTGATGTACCGCGGCCGGATCGAGGCCTTTTTCGTGCCGTGCGCGCGAACGCGGATGTTGCCGGCGCGCTGCTTTACGACGATGGTTTTGTTGACGATCGGATTGATCGATGCCGCAAGTGCGCGATAGTTCTTCGAGGCCGTGTAGATCGCGGGAATGGCGATCTTGAAGGGACCTGACGCGAGCGGCTCGAGCACCTTGTTCGACTCTTCGTAGCGATGCAGTTGGTTGAGCGCCAAGCCGCGATTGAGTTCGATCGGCAGCCGGAAGCGTGCGAATTCGCCGCCCGTCGGAAATGTATTCAGCTCCGCGAGCGCGTTGCCGGGATCACCGTCGCGCAGCAGACTCACGGCGCGTTCGAGGCGCTGCGCCCGCGCGAGTTGCAGTGGCTGGTTTGGCGGAAGCGATGTCAACGATCGGATGACTCCGACCGCGTCGCCCGCTTGCGGAGTGGTCGGATTTTTCACGACGATGTCCCGCGCCGCATCGAGCACCGCGTCGACGTCGCCGGACGCAAAGCTGGCACTGATCCATTGCCATCGGGCGTTGGCCGCAATATTTGATTGATTGCTGCGTATGGCGATCTCACGGTAGACCGTTCGAGCATGATTCCAATCGCCCGCTGCACTGTACAAGGCGCCGAGGGCGAATCCGGCGTCGGGCCAATAAACCATGTTCGGGGTGCGACTCCACAGATCGGCGAACGTCGCACGTGCGGCACGAGCGTTGCCTGAGAGCTGAAATGCATTCGCCAGATAGAACAGCCGGTACTCTTCGACGACGCGGTGTCCGCAATCGAAGGACGAGAATCCGCGCAGCGCCGTTGCTGCATCGCCGCGCTTCAGCGCGTCGAGAGCGGCATTGAACCGCGGCTGGAGTTTTGCGAGATCCGGCGGCGCTTCCGGCTTCGGCGGTGCATAGGTTTCGCGGTGAGTCTCGGAGCGGCCGACGAGGAAATAGAGCGCCACGCCGATTGCCACCACCACGAAGGCAATGGAGATCGCCAGGACCCAACGACGGCGAAACTTCATTCGCTGCGCGTTTTGCGAAAAATGAGCCGTCTAGAGTCCGAGTGCGTTCGCGTCGCCGTCCGCGAGAATGCGAACCAGCTCGTCGTAGAAGTAGTTCGTCGATTTGCGCACGTCTTCGGCGATGCGCTCGTCGTACATCTGGCGGCTGCGGTCGATGTCTTCCTTCAGCCGCTCGTACAGATCCTTGTTCTTGCGCCCCTGCTAGACTTTTCCTTCGTTGTAGAGCTTGATTTCCGACACGAGCAGCCGCGCGAATCTGCGCGCCTCATCATGTTTCTTACCGGCTTCGCCCGCTGGTACGGCAGTCGGCCGCGCGACGCCTGCGGGCGGAACGTACTGCGTGGTGGCCCGCTCTTCTCCGGAGACTGCGGCGATCGGTCCGCTTTTCGACAGATCGAACGCGGGCATCGCGGTCGTCGCAAATGCTGAGGGCTTTGCCGCCGCGGCCGGAGCGGGCGCAGGCTTCGGCGCCGGCGTGGGAGCCGGCGCTGGCCTCGGCGTCGCAACCGGTGCGGCCGGTGCTGGTCTGG
>WNGF01012333.1_pt1 | contig 12766 bp, 9 predicted proteins | sample 5400641 | NCBI WGS metagenome assembly WNGF01 (sample SAMN13153371, study PRJNA577476) | soil metagenome | isolation source: 80 cm soil or saprolite under grassland replicate 2 | place: USA:California | collected 2016-06-15
AACCTGGAACGATTGGCAAGTACTCCTTTACACTGCCGGCCGAGCGATGTTATGGGTCGTCGTAATCTCAGCAATCTTTTCAATGTACGGTTATTTTCGCGCTTTCTTTACTGGAGTGGTTCGCCGTAAAGAGCCGAGTTCCAAGACAGTGACTGCGCCAGCCTCAGCTACGGTGCAATATCGCGAGCGGTGAACGGCAAATTGTTTCGAGGCGGGGGTTGTCCGCCTTGGCAGATCGAGGCTCCGCGCTAAAAAAGAAAGAGGGCTCTTCGGCAAACTGCTGAAGAGCCCTTGAATCTTTGAGCCCTCCCTAACGGTCGGGCTACTGCCCCAATCTCATCTGTCCACTGCCAACCACCCACTGCTCATTGCCAACTGCCCGTTGCTCACTGCTACGGCTGTGGCGTCGGCGATGGTTGCGCTTGCGGCTCGCGCCTCAACGTTGGGGGCGCGGGTTTGCTGTTATCCGGTTTCTGCGTGCCATCCGGCGTTGTGGTCGTCGAATCGTCCGGCGTCGGTTGTCTTCGCTTCAGAGTCGGTCGCCCAGGTGTCCCATCATCGCTGCCAGCAATCGCTCCGGTTGCCGAGGCACGAGCGTTTGAGAGACGCAAGAGACGATTCTTCACACGCTGAAACTCGGATGAGCTAATTACGTATTCCTCGCGCTCCGGAAAACGCGAGGCCAAAACCAAAGCCGCCGAGCGACGGTCGGCCGGCGCTGGATGATCCATGAACATCTTGGCAATCGTGCCCGGTTTTTTCTTGTTCTTCGCTTCCAACTTCTCGAACATGGTGGCCATAGCAGTCGGATCATAACCGGCAGCCCACATGTACTGAACACCGAGCCGGTCAGCTTCGGCTTCAGCGGCGCGGGTGAATTTCAGCATCGCCATACCTTCAAAAAAACCACCGCCGTTATAAAGCACATTACTGAGGATCGGACCCCCGAGGAGAACCCCCGCCAACATGCCGTAATTAAGAAGCTCGAGCTTCTTTTCGTTCTCCATGTAGTGCCGAGCGCAAACGTGCGCAATCTCGTGAGCCATAACGCCGGCCAGTTCAGCCTCGTTGTCCGCGGCGAGAATCAGCCCCTTGTTCACGTAGAAGAAACCGCCCGGCAGTGCAAATGCATTCACTTCGTCCGAATCGATTACTTTAATTGTGAACGGCACCTTGGCGTCCGAATGAAGCACGATATTCTGGCCTACGCGATTTACGTATTCGGTAATGATTGGATCGTCTACGAATTTGGCCTCCTTATCGACTTCTGCCGCCACTTGTCGTCCGATGCGAACTTCCTTTTCGGTGCCCGCGGCCATCTTTCCCCAGATGCCCTTATTGATGTTCCGTTTCCCGATCATGGTCGGATCTTCGTTTGTTGGTAGTTGTTTATTGCTCGAAGATTGGCTGGCTGGTGTTTGCTGAGTGCTTTGTGCGCTGCCCGCTTTTTTTTCCTGGCTGACTGGCGCAGTCGATTGATTCTGACCTTGTCCTTGATCCTTTGTTTGCTGCGGAGCAGCCAACGCCGCAACACTGCTGATCCAGAGACTCATCCCCAAGCCGGTTGCAATAGCGGCACGAGAGAAGAAACTTTTCATTTAAACCTCCAACTTCCGAGGCCGGGAGAGAAAGGCCGGGCTTAATCTCTCGGAGGCCGCAACCGACCTGATTGCGACCGCTTTCAGTTTTTAAGGAACAGCACCCCGAGGCACCGGCACTGCTTTCAGCTAACGCACCGCTTTGATGCGGTGTCAACAGCCGAGGTTGCGCCGTGACTGAGGAACTTTATTCGCGCAAATTCAACTTGACCGGGGTTCGGCTTCAATCGGCATTATAGACCAGCAGAAGCGAAAAACCTATGCAATTGCGCGTGCTTCTGAGCGCATGCTACAGTCCGACTCCCGACGGCGACCTTGAGTCGCAACGCAACGAAGCATGAAAACCTCGAGACCAAAATCCCGTTTAAGTTCGCGAAGGCAGGAGTCTGGAATTTCGATCATTGGCGCGGGGCGCCTCGGCACAGCGTTAGGCTTAGCTCTTCACGACGCTGGTTACCCAATTGAACTCGTCGTTACCAAGAGATCGGCGAGCGCTCACCGGGCAGCAAAGGCAATAGGCGCCAATACTCAAGGCGTTTCAGCGGCTCAATTAGAGCGGTCCGATGCCGGGCAGACGAAGCGACTAATCGGCAGCTCGGTGATTTTAATCGCGACTCCGGATGACGTTATTTCGACGGTCGCTGAGCAACTGGCCGCTATATTCGCGTCGACATCGGCGTCGCTGGAAGCGAAGATTTCCCGGCCACGTCATACAGCCTTGCATACCAGCGGAGCCCTGTCCTCAGCAGTCCTCCGGCCACTGCGTAGTCTTGGCTTCGCGACCGGCTCCTTGCATCCGCTGGTTTCCGTAAGCGATCCACTCTCTGGAACCAGGTCGTTTACGAAATCTTTCTTTTGTGTGGAAGGTGACATCCCCGCCGTGCGTGCAGCGACTTCGATGGTGCGCGGGCTCGGCGCAGAAACATTTACTATCGATCCCGATAGCAAGGCGCTTTATCACGCGGCCGCTGTGATGGCTTCCGGAAATGTGATTGCGCTCTTCGATATTGCTCTCGACATGTTGGAGCGATGCGGTTTGTCTCGGCGGCTGTCGCATCGAGTGCTGTTGCCATTACTCGAAAGCTCGGTAAGGAACCTGGAAGGGACAAATTCGTTTAGCGCTCTGACTGGCCCATTCGCGCGCGGTGACATTACTACGGTACAAAAACATCTGACCGCCATGGAATCGCGGAACTTGCGACCGGCGCTCGCAGCTTACCTGGCCCTCGGGGCACGGTCAGTCGCGCTAGCCAGGAAGCGAAAGCCCAGGCCCGCAGGCCTCGACCGCCTTGCTCGACTGCTTTCAGCCAGTGCTAAAGAGTCTTTATAGGCGAACGGTTGGGCTCCGGTTTCTTTAAAACTTAAGCAAAAGCGAGGCTTCGGAATCTGGCCGTCGCCAAACCCAGACCTAATCGACCGCATCCAAGCATGCCGAGGGATGCGATTCCACTTAACAAAGCCTTAACACAAAAACTTGGAACTAACGCGCGACTTCGTGCGTCTGTACAAATACGCCCGGCTTGTTAACAGTTTTTTGTCGAATTCGTCTTAACGAGGGGAGTTCTTAACAATGAGCACTGCAAAAGCTGCCATCGTTGAATCCATATCCAAACGTCGCCTGCGCGGTCTACCATCGCGGGTGCGAAAGGCGCAGCCGGCCCAGAGATTGGAGAAAATTAAAGAAATGGCGTCGGCATTGCTTGACGAGGCTGCCACGCTCGATCACGAGAATGCTTTGGCGGAAACGACCGCGGCAGTGGAGAACCTTAATCCGAAATCTGGTCTGGATTTCTTCAAAGAGGTTCGGCGTTTTGAGATGCGGCTGATTCGTCGCGCTCTCGAGCTTACCGGAGGCAATCAAGCCCGCGCGGCCAGAATGCTGGGATTGGGCACAACTACTCTCAATTACAAGATTAAGTCCTACGAAATGCTTTAGCTTTAGGACGCGGCTTCACCTCGGCCGCGACACCCTCAATTTACAGCTTCGGAAGCCTCGTCCGCCGGCGCAATCAACTGTTGTTCAGAGACAGCCAGCATCCGCTCGTCAAACAGATTGGAATCGATCAAGGTCTGCACCAGATACTGACCTGCCACGGGAAAGGTTACGTTTACAAAGAAACTGATGTTGTCCGCCGAGCCGTGGGTGATTTCAAATCGCGCCGGTTGCGAGACGACCAGTGCCTGTTGCCGATCGGGCATTAGAATCCGCACCTCGGAAAGATGCGCACCGTCTCCACGCCAGTGATTCACAACCGCGAGCTTTGGCAACCAGACGGGCAACTGCGGCACGACGATGCTTTGAAAAACGCCCATGTATGACAGCTTGTTTCCAACTTCCAGACGCACGTCGTCGCAAAGAAGTGTGTATAGCAGTTCGAGTTTCTGTTGCCTGGTAGTTTCCATTTGTTTTTCCGCCATCATCCTAACATCTTTTTGAAAATAGCCTCATCGATTACCTTCACACCCAGTTTATTAGCCTTATCAAGTTTCGAGCCCGGTTCAGACCCAGCCAGCACGAAATCCGTTTTCTTGCTGACCGATGACATGACTCGGCCACCATGAGCTTCAATAAGAGCGCGAGCTTCATCCCGCGTCATCTTCGGAAGACTTCCGGTCAAGACGAACTGCTTTCCTGCTAATTTTTCATCTGTTGTTGCCGGCGCCTGTTTCTCGACTTCAGTGCGCACGCCCGCTTCGCGCAAGCGCTCGCACAGGCGCTTGTTTCCCGGATCGGCGAACCAGTCGTGAATACTCTGGGCCATAGTCAAGCCGATCTCGTGAACATCGTCCAGTTCCTCGACCGTCGCCTCGCTCAAGCGTTCCAGCGAACCAAATTGACGAGCCAGGATTGCTGCAGTGCGTTCACCCACGTGGCGTATCCCGAGGCCGTAGAGCAAATGCCAAAGGTCGCGTGTTTTGCTGGCTTCAATTTGAGCCAGGATATTTGACGCCGATTTTTTCGCCATGCGCTCGAGCGACGTCAGATCTTCCAGGGTCAAGCTGTAGAGATCTGCGACGTCTCTAACCATTTTCCTGGCAAGCAACTGCTCGGCGAGCGCTACGCCGAGACCTTCAATACGCATCGCGCGCCGCGAAGCAAAATGCAACAGACGACCGATTAATTGCGCGGGGCAGTCCGCGGCCACACAACGAGACAAGGCCTCGCCTTCAGGACGGGAAATCTGGCCACCGCAGACGGGACAGCCCTTCGGCATGCGGAATTTCTTTTCCTTGCCGGTACGTTTTGTTTCGACGACCTTGATTACTTTCGGAATAACGTCGCCACCTCGTTCAATCAGTACCCAGTCGCCGATGCGCAATCCCAGACGCTTAATTTCGTCTTCGTTGTGCAGCGTCGAGCGCGATACCGTGACGCCGCCGAGTTGCACGGGCTCGAGCATGGCCACCGGAGTTAGTGCGCCGGTTCGGCCGACCTGAACGATGATGTCGAGCACCCGTGTGGTGGCCTGGCGAGCCGCGTACTTATAGGCGACAGCCCAGCGCGGGGCTTTTCCCGTGGCACCGAATTCATCCTGCAATGCAGTCGAGTTCACTTTGACTACGACGCCGTCTATTTCGTAACCGAGATCGTCGCGTTTCGACTCCATCGCATTGCAGAAGTCGATGACTTCTTCGATGGATTCGCATAGTTTGCGATGTTCATTGACGCGAAGACCGGCGCGTTCCAGCCAGTTGAGAGCTTCCCAGTGCGTCGCGAATGCCTTCCGCTCGCCCAGGAGAACGTCATAAGCAAACATGTCCAGGCGGCGGCGCGCGACAATTGCCGGATCAAGTTGTCGAATAGTGCCGGAAGCGGCATTGCGCGGATTGGCAAAGCGAGGCTGCCCTTGTTCTTCCCGCTCCGCGTTGATGCGTTCAAATACTTTGCGCGGCAGATATACTTCGCCGCGCACTTCGATCTCATGTCCGGCTTTTGCGGCTCCGTTTCTTAGCTTCAACGGAATGCTGCGAATCGTGCGAACATTTGGCGTCACGTCCTCGCCCCGAAATCCATCTCCGCGAGTTACACCGCGAACAAACAATCCATCCTCGTAATGGATCGAAAGGGACAAGCCATCAATCTTCAGCTCGGTGACGTAATCAAAAGATTTCCCACGCGCAAGCCTGCGGCAACGTTCGTCAAACGCACGCAATTCGTCGATGTTGTAGCTATTGTCGAGCGAAAGCATTGGCCGGCGATGGAAGAATTCCGGAAAGCCTTCCGCCGGGCGGCCGCCAACCCGTTGCGTAGGACTGTCGGGTGTTATGAATTCGGGATGTTCTTGCTCGAGCTGGCGCAGCTTTTCGATTAGCTCGTCATATTCGCGATCAGAAATTTCGGGATTTTCCTGGAGGTAGTAGAGTTCGTCGTGGTGCCGAATCTCGTCACGAAGTTCGTTAATTGCTCTTTCTATGGATTGTTGCTTAGCCAAACGGCACCATCAATCTCGGAATAATAAGTAGCGCGGAGTCTTCGCGTCACGCTCAAACGCCCGACAAATCAAACCCGCGCTCAGGGCTTTCAAGAACTCTTCACGCACACGCAACTGCTCCCGCTTCGCGATATCCGGAGCTGATTTTAGAAGCGCGGAAAAATCGGCCGGGATTTCTATTACTTCCGCGGGCGACTCAAGCGGATATTCCAGGTCTGCGGCCAGTGCTTCCACGCGCGGCGTGCGTAATTCCCAGCTCGCAAATAGGCGGTCGCTGTCCATGCCCTTGGCGCCGGCCGACCTTTCTGCCGGGTTCGTCACATAATCCGTGCCATAGAAATTAACCGCGTAATCTCGAACCACCACGCCCAATCGATTCAAATTGAAGTGCGCATTACGCGCGCGCATCGGTTCAAAAGTCCACTTGATAAAGTCGCGGCCTTCCGACAAAGCGCGCGTTCGCTGCGCCCATTTAAGACGAGCGCCAATTCCATGATTCTGATATTCCGCGGTAACAGCCATCATGTGCGAGTAACCGAAAATTTCTGAGCCACGCACTGCCGCCAAATGATGCACGAAGCCGACGAGCCGGCCGTTAATGAATGCACCGAGTGTCCATCCGCCTGCCAAACGCGAGACGATCAGATGCCGCCGCGGCGAAATTTCCAAATCAGGAAGTCCAAAAATCGCGCGTTGAAGAGCAATACAGGCGTCGTACTCCCCGATGGTCGATACCTCGCGGATTTCGATGGCTCTCTCTCGCGTTTGCTTCAGCTCTTGTGAAGACATACGAAATGATTAGCAGTAATTGCGCCCCAACAGCGCGGCTGTTTGTTGGTACACCGCCATGATATCACGCAGTTTTGATCGCCTGCGATTACTTGGGTGATTCAACTAAGTGTGTTTGTTCTGAGTGGTAGTGGGAAGCTGGATCAGGATTTCCAATCCGCGCGATTGACGGTTCTGAAAGCTCAGCGTCGCGCCGAGCAGATCGAGATTATGTCTTGCGATCGCCAAACCGAGCTCGCTGGTACCGGATCGTGAATTTGTTGATTCCAGATCAATCATACCCGCTCCTTCGCTTTCGATCTTGAGAATAAAACCTCTGGCAGCCTTGTCGGCCGTCATGCATATCGGCGCTCCGGAACGATTGCTCGCGATTGCATGGGCGAGCAAATTGTAGAGGACCTGACGAAGCTTGCCTCGATCGGAAACTATCAGGGGCAGGTCCGCTGCGACTTTCGATCGCACCTGGCAACTTTGCTTGCGGGCTGCGGGCGCAACCGCCCGGCATGACTCGACTAACAGATCCTCAAGCGCGAACTCTTCACGACGAAGCTCTGACTTTCCTGCTTCCAGCCGCGAAAGGTCGGCCAGTTGGTTCAGACTGGCCTGCAGTTGCTGGGCGGAATTTTGAATTCTTTCGCAGAAATTCCGTTGCGGTTCATTAAGCTTTTCCTGACTCAACAGAATCTCGGCAAATCCCAGGATTGACGTAAGCGGCGTGCGCAGCTCGTGAGCCAGCCGCGCCAGAAAGCCCGAGCGATATTCGGCGAGCTGCCGCAGCTTTCGATTTTCGTCTTCCAGCGCGGTGTTGCGGACTTTAAGGCTTTCGATGGAAGCGTCGTTCGAATCGCGCCCTCTATCTTTTGGCGAGCGCACCGCGATGTTTGATCGTGACTGAGCCATTGAATTGCGATTGCCGGGAAACGTCAAGCAAATTATCAAAAAATGGAATGCGACTCAAGAAGGCTATGCTGGGCTATCTGGCAGTGTTTCAATCGTAAGTTGCGCGCAAACAAGCTACCCGGGGCACTAGCCCGACCGTTAGGGAGGGCTCAGTCTTCAAACTTAGCCAACTCGTCACCTTGACGAACAAGACATACTCGATCTCAACATCGCGTTCCTTCCAGAGATAGATCGTGCTGCCGTGACGCACCGAAACATAATGAGACAAGCCAACGGAAATTCGCTGTCATCAAAGTCTCGCATATCGGGACCGACTCACCTTGAGCCCTCCCTGACGGTCGGGCTAATGCCCCGTTTTCCACCGCTCCAGAAACGCTACCAGGTCCTTCTTCATCATCTTTCGGGCTGCTTCGAACTCGCCATCGCTGCTGCTGTAGAGCAGGCCTCCACTTCCATTGAGAATCACAACTGCGGGCACTCCTTTCTCGAGCGGAATCTTGTACTTTCTGACGAGGTCAAGATTCTTGTCAGCCTCGCCGATATCTACGTGCACCAGCAGGAAACTCTCTTTCACGATTTTTCCGGCCGCGCCTTCATGCAATGCCTGGTCGAGCACATGACAGTCATAGCACCAGTTGCCGCCGAAGATAAGCATCACGCGCTTGCTTTCTCTTACGGCGCGCGTCAACGCATCATCGATTTCTTTAGAAGCGTCTGCGTCAACGGGATAGAGATCTTTCTTAACTGCGACGGGTTCGAGGACGCCGTTGTTGGCTTGCCGTACGTTAAGATTTCGTTGTTGCCTAACCTGATTGGCTATCTGCTCGATCATGGGCTTCAATGCCGGCTTTAGCTCGAAGCATTTCTTGAAATCCGTTTCAGCTTCAAGATCTCGGCCCGTACTGAGCAAAACCAGACCACGAGCGCCGTACGCCTCTGCATACAGTGGATTAATCTCAATAGCCTTGGCGAAATCAGCTAGCGCCCCGTTAAAGTCTCTCTTGTCTCCGCGCGCAATAGCCCGATTCAAATACGCGAGAGGATATCTGGGACTGATCTCAATCGCCTTGCTATAGTCGGTTATGGCACCGTCAAAATCATTTGTGTCATCACTTACGTCTCCCCGAAAAACGTAAGCCTCAGCAAATCGTGGATTGATTTCCAAAGATCTATTGCAGTCTCTCATGGCCCGTTGGAAATCTTCCTTCTTCGTCCAGGAAACGCATCGATTGGCGTAAGCATAGGATTCATCTGGGTCAATCTTTAGTGCACTGTCAAAATCGACAATCGCTTCGTCGATAAGACCCTTGTCCATTAGAGTGTTCCCCCGATTTACATAAGCCTTGGCGAACTTCGAATCCAACTCTATGACCTTGGTGTAGTCGGCGATGGCTTGGTCAAAATTCCCCTTCGCGTGCCAACTGATGCCGCGCTGATTGTAGGCATCAGCATATTTCGGGTTTATTTTGATAGCCTGGCTCAAGTCAGCAATTGAGCCATCAAAATCATTCTTGTCATGCTTGGCAATACCGCAATTGAGATAAGCTCCCGCTAGATGCTTGAGATTGTCAACAAGCGAAGTGTTTGTGCTTGAAACAGCGCCGGCGATCTTTATAGCTTCGGTACAATCGGCAATCGCCGTTGCCTAAGCGTCTTCGAATTTCTCCACGATTAATATAAGCAGGAAGAAACCCGGAATCCTTCTTAATTGCCTTGTCGTAATCATCAATAGCCGCATTCAAATCGCGGCTCGCTTCTCGAGCACGCGCGCGATTGTAATAGAATCCGGCATCGTTGGGATTTAGCGCGATAGCTTTGTCGAAGTCTTGGATTGCTCCCTCGATATCCCCTCTGCTCCGTCTCTCAAGACCGCGGTTGTTGTAGTCTTCAGCGCTCCGCGGAGTTTGCGCACTGATAACTTGAAAACTAAGGCCCAGGAAAAGCGTGCACAGAAAGTACGTTGCCTTCATCATTGCCGCTGAGTTCGTCTCGGCACGATAGTTATGTAAAATGTTTCAACTTTATGCAAGTTGCGGACTGTTATTTGGTTTCAGATGCCCAAGCGCACTGACATTCACAAAATTCTGATCATTGGATCGGGTCCGATCGTCATCGGTCAGGCGTGCGAGTTCGATTATTCAGGCACGCAGGCTTGCAAGGCCCTGCGGCAGGAAGGCTACGAGGTTATTCTCGTCAATTCCAATCCGGCAACGATCATGACGGACCCGGAAATGGCCGATCGAACTTACATTGAACCGCTCACGGTCGAATCAGTTTCGGCAATCATCAGACGAGAGCGACCCGACGCTTTGCTGCCCACTGTCGGTGGCCAGACGGCGCTCAATCTGGCGATTGCTCTGGCTGACGGAGGGGTGCTCGAAGAATGCGGCGTGGAAATGATCGGAGCGAAGCGCGAAGCAATCAAAATTGCCGAAGACCGAATGCTCTTCAAAAGAGCGATGGACGAAGCCGATTTGCAGATGCCGCGTGGTGGCTTTGTTAAGTCATGGGCCGAGGCGGTCGCAATCGTTGAAGAGATCGGTTATCCCGCGATTATTCGTCCATCCTTTACGCTGGGCGGCACCGGCGGCGGGACGGCCTTCAATCCTGAAGAGTTCGAAGAGATTGTGCGAAGCGGTTTGGCCGCGTCACCAATTCATGAAGTACTAATCGAAGAATCGATTCTCGGCTGGAAAGAATTCGAGCTGGAAGTGATGCGCGACTTGGCGGACAACGTCGTCATCATCTGCTCGATTGAAAACTTCGATCCGATGGGCGTGCACACCGGCGATTCCATCACCGTGGCTCCGGCGCAGACCTTGACCGATCGCGAGTATCAGCAGATGCGCGATATGGCGATTACTATCATCCGCAAAGTCGGCGTCGAAACTGGCGGCTCGAATATTCAGTTTGCCGTCAACCCGAAGAACGGCGAGATTCGCGTGATCGAAATGAACCCGCGCGTGTCACGATCATCGGCGCTGGCTTCGAAAGCAACGGGCTTTCCCATCGCGAAGATCGCGGCGAAGCTCGCGGTTGGCTATACGCTCGATGAAATCCCGAACGACATCACGAAGAAAACGCCGGCGTCATTCGAACCTACGATCGATTACGTCGTCACGAAGATTCCGAAATGGGACTTTGAAAAATTTCGCGAAGCCGAAGACGTACTTGGCACGCAAATGAAATCCGTCGGCGAAGTGATGGCCATTGGCCGTACCTTCAAAGAATCGCTCTTCAAAGGTTTGCGTTCTCTGGAAGCCGTCAAACCTTTGCGTTTGGAAGACGTCTCGAATGACGAGCTGCAAAGAAAGCTGGCGCGGCCAAACTCACAAAGGTTCTCTTATATCACTTACGCATTGGAGCATGGATGGACAATTGACGAGATTTATCGTCTCTCGAGCATTGATCCGTGGTTTCTGGATCAACTCAAGCAGGTAATGGAAATCCAGAAGCAAGTTGAAGGCAGGAAGTTGGAAGACATTCCGCTCGACCTGCTGCGCGCATTCAAGGAAGCCGCCCTGTCGGATCGCCGTCTTGCTTATCTGACAAAGCGGAGCGAAGACGAGGTCCGAGCTTATCGAAAAAACCTTGGCTTGATTCCAGTTTACAAGCGCGTCGACACCTGCGGCGCGGAGTTTGAATCCTACACCCCCTATCTCTACTCGACCTTTGAAGAGGAAGATGAGGCCCAGCCGACCGATCGACCGAAGATCATGATTCTTGGTTCGGGACCGAACCGAATCGGCCAGGGGATCGAATTCGATTATTGCTGTTGCCATGCATCATTCGCGCTGCACGAGGCCGGTTACGAAACGATCATGGTCAACTGCAACCCGGAAACTGTTTCGACCGACTATGACACTTCCGATCGCCTGTATTTCGAGCCGCTGACGTTCGAAGACGTGATGAACATTGTCGATGTCGAAAAGCCAACCGGCGTGATTGTCCAGTTTGGCGGGCAGACGCCCCTGAATCTCGCAATGAGACTGCACGAAGCCGGCGTGCCAATCATAGGGACGTCGCCGGACTCGATCGATCTTGCCGAAGATCGAAAGCGATTCGGTGCGCTGCTTAACGATTTAGGAATTCCGCAACCTGAAAACGGCACGGCAACTTCAATCGAAGGCGCGCGCGCGATTGCCGGGCGTATTGGGTATCCGGTGCTGGTCCGGCCCAGCTACGTACTCGGCGGTCGTGCCATGGCGATCGTTTACGATGAAGAAAGCCTGGACGAATACATGCGCACTGCCGTCGACTTCTCTAACGATCGGCCGGTTTTGATCGACAAATTCCTCGAACAGGCCGCGGAGTTCGACGTCGACGCGCTTGCCGACGACAGCGCATGCGTCATCGCCGGAATTCAGGAACATATCGAAGAGGCCGGGATCCACTCAGGCGATTCTTCGTGCGTGCTGCCGCCGGTACGCATTGCCGAAGAGCACGTCGAGACGATGCGGCATTACACGCGCAAGCTCGCGACTGCGCTTGCGGTTAAAGGCCTGATGAATATTCAATTCGCAATCAAAGACGATCGCGTCTTTGTTCTCGAAGTAAATCCGCGCGCGTCGCGTACCGTGCCCTTCGTTTCGAAAGCGACCGGTGTTCCGCTCGCACGCATCGGCGCGCTGGTGATGGCCGGACGAAAGCTGAAAAACTTCGATTTGCCTGATGAACTGACCGTGGATCGCTTTTATATCAAATCGCCGGTGTTTCCCTTCGTTAAGTTTCCCGGAGTCGATCCTGTTCTCAGTCCCGAAATGCATTCGACTGGCGAAGTGATGGGCATCGGAGAAAGTTTCGGTGAAGCTTACGGCAAGGCCATGACTGCCGCGGGCGCGGGACTCCCCGAGAGAGGGATTGCATTCATCAGCGTCAACGAAGCTGATAAAGGCCAGGCGGTGGTGCTGGCGCGAAAACTTGTGCGTCTGGGCTTTGATCTGATGGCAACGATTGGCACGGCCGCGCGCTTGAGCGAAGTCGGCTTGGACGTCGCGAATGTTTTCAAAGTCAACGAAGGACGCCCGAACATCGTCGACCACGTGA
>WNGF01012208.1_pt1 | contig 12765 bp, 11 predicted proteins | sample 5400641 | NCBI WGS metagenome assembly WNGF01 (sample SAMN13153371, study PRJNA577476) | soil metagenome | isolation source: 80 cm soil or saprolite under grassland replicate 2 | place: USA:California | collected 2016-06-15
TATTGGAAATAACTGCATCAAAGGACGCGCTGAATCGCGGCATTTGTTCTGCGCGGGAAACCGGCAGGAGGTCCAACTGCGCTGCGAGATCACTCGCCGATACAATTGAAAGGAAGTCGGCGCAGTGAAGGCTGACGGACGCCACCCCAAGAAGGGTCAACTCTTCACTGGCTCGCTTCAACGCTTCTTCATCACGGTCAAATCCGGTCAGCGAGAGTCTTCCTCGCCAGTTCCGCGGAGCAGCATCGACGATAGCCGTTAGCAGTTCCCCTTCACCGCACGCTGGATCCAAAATGCAGATTCTTCTCGACTCGTCGCAACCGTTCAGAAGCCCATGTACAACCTGCTCGGCCAGGTAAGCAGCAAGGAGCGGTGGCGTGTAGTGGATGCCGTGTGCCTTCCTGGAAGCCAGACCGGGCGTGGCGGACCCGTGCTCTCGCACCCGTCGTGCAGCTTGTGTCGGCGTTCCGGAGGTTGTTGTCGGCATGTGCTACTCTTATTCATCGTTCAGACGACGTGTCAATTCTTTAAGCACCTGGCCTTTCGTGGAGTTCGTGGAGCGACAGATTCATTAAGTTGGAAAGAGGCGAAGCCCGGTGTCCTCGCCGAATCGTGTGCAGGCCCCGCCCGCTTGCGGGGTGACACCACGGCGCAGCTGGACTACTCTTTCAGCGTGTGCAAAGCCGAGATTCTTGAAGAATTGACCAATCTGACACCGACGGAGCCGGCAGAAGGTTCGTCTTACACTCGCCGTGCTCGATTGCGAGCAGTGGATCGACGCAGCCGATCCATTGACCGACGCCGAAAATGCGTTGCTCGACACGCGGCTGGTCGTGTATGAAAGACATCCGGATGTCGGCAGTTCGTAGGAGGAAGTGGAGGCACGCATTCGCTCTCGGCTTAAATCATGAGTCGCCGACCTATCGTCCGTCCCAAAGCAGAGGCGGACGTTTCGGAGGCCGCCAAAGAGGCACTAAAGCAGAAGCTCCTCGAAGATGCCCTGAAGAAAAAAAGAAGGAGCCAAGAAGAATCGACAGAAGGTAAACGCGAAAGTGCCCTGTCTCCAGCTTCCCAGTCTCAGGTATATTCGATGAATTGTGCAGCCACTTGTTAAGAAAGAATGGCGGAGACTATTGAGTCGCGTCAGGCGACGAGGTGTGGCAAACGCTTGTGAACACCTCTCAAAATTGATCCAAACAGGGAGCTATCCGCTCTTTTTGAGCTTAGAATTCATCGAATACCTCTTGAAGCGGGGAGAATATGGCGCGGCCGGAAAAATACTTAAGGTGGCCGAAGGTGCCGGGGCTAAACATCCCCTGCTGGACGAGCATCATATCTCATGGCTCTGGTGTGTGGGGAAACCCAAGGCCGCACTCTCGTTCGGGATCAAGAGCGCCAATCATTGGCGGCGGTCGTACCTCTTCGCGGCAGTGGCAGGGCTCTATGTGCTGAACGGTTGCGAAAAGAAGTCCGATTACTATTTTCGGGTTGCGAATGCCTTGGCAGCCGAAGAACTGCGGAGAAAACATCCCAAGCGGCAACCTGCATACACGCTGTGACGAGTTGAGTCGGACGCGAAAACGTCGTAAGGCGTGTCCAAACAAAACGTGAAAACGGATTAGTCTTAAAAGGGGTCAGAAAGAGGTTCCTATTGTCACCCACCGCAACGCGACCAAAAGCAGAATGCTGACTCTGGGAAAATATTCGTTGGGTGTCGGCGACCGGTTTGCGCATCAGGCAAGAGCCCAACTGCAGGCGTGCCTGAAGGCGACCGCCGAGGGGGTGGAAGTCATCCCGGTCTGGAACAAATCGAATCGCGAGCATGTCACCATCGGTTCGGAACCGGCCAACGTCCGCGCCGCGGCCGACGCGGCCGTGCGCGAGCTGAACTGGAACAGGCCCTACCACGTCGATGCCGACCACATCCGCCGGGACACGGTGGAGCGGTTCGTTGCGCACTCGGATTTCTTCACCATCGACGTGGCTGATTTTATCGGCCGCCCCGCCGAGGCATCCGCGGTGAAAGCGTTCGTTGACCGACACGGCGAGCTGGCCGGAAAAACGGAGATAGCCGGCATCGGCCGCCCGCTGGAAATGGGGCGCGCCGCCATCGAATCGGTCGCCAACCAATTCCTGTTCGCGGTGCAGGAAGCGGGCTGCATTTATCGCCGCATCGAGCGGGCCAAAGGCCGGGACAATTTCATCACCGAGATTTCGCTGGACGAAACGGACAGCCCGCAGACGCCGCCGGAATTGCTGGTGATTCTCGCCGCCATCGCGGACGAAGGCATCCCCGTTCAGACCATCGCGCCGAAATTCACCGGCCGATTCAATAAAGGCGTGGACTACATCGGCGACCTGGCGCAATTCGAGAAGGAGTTCAACGACGACCTCGCAGTCCTTGCGTTCGCCATCAAAGAATATGGTCTGCCGGCCAATTTGAAACTGAGCGTTCACTCCGGCAGCGACAAATTTTCGATCTACGCGCCGATCCGCCGGGCGCTGGCCCGCTTCGATGCCGGTCTGCACCTCAAGACCGCCGGCACAACGTGGCTGGAGGAAATCATCGGTCTGGCAGAGGCCGGCGGTGAGGGTCTGGCGCTGGCAAAGGAGATTTACGCGGAAGCACTCGCCCACGTGGAGGAACTCTGCGCGCCGTACGCGGCGGTGATCGACATCAACGCAAAGAAGCTGCCATCGAACGAAACCGTGCAGGGTTGGAATCCGGAACAATTCGTCAACGCGCTGCGCCACGATCCCCAATGTCCGGCGTTCAATCCGCATTTGCGCCAACTGCTGCACGTCGGCTACAAAGTCGCCGCCCGGATGGGCGACCGATACCTGAACTTGTTGGAACAATGCGAACCGACGATCGCCCGGAACGTGACGGAGAACCTTTATGAACGGCATCTCAAACCGCTGTTGATCGGCATGGGGCGATGACTGCGCGGAGAGTCCCTTCGAACCAAGCGGATGCTTCCTGCGGCTGTTCGTTCAAAGTTCAATGTTCAAAGTTCGATGTTCGCTTCCAGTTGCTTGCGGCTGCCTTTGCCGGGCGACGAAGTATGCGGACTAAACCGCCAGCGCCTTGCGGACCGCGGCGAGCACCTTTTTGTCAGGCGGGAAAAAAATGAGGCGTTATCGCCGACGCTGACGATGAATTCGCCAAGGCCGCCTTCGACCAGTTCGGCTTTGACACCCAGTTCGCGTTCCAACATGGCCGCCACCCGGACGGCCCTGGGTTTGTACGAGCTTCAGGTTTTGCAGTAGCGGATGGTGACGTTGGACATAATTACTGTGCGGTCGGCAGGACGGGCGACAAAACGAAGTGTGCCGCCTGAGTTTTCGGGCCGGTGCCGATGCGTTTCTCTTTCATTTTCAATACTTCGGCACGTGGTGATCGATTTCGTCGGCCCAGGCGCTGATACCGCCTTTGACACTCTTCAAATACTTGAAACCTTGCTCCTTCAAAAACTTCAGCGCTTTCAGCGAGCGGACGCCGCTCTTGCAATGGATGTAATACTGCCGGTTCGGGTCCAACTCGGTGAATCGTTGCGGCAGTGTGCTGAGGGGAAACAGCGGCACGCCGTCGATGTGCGCGATCTGGTATTCGTCCGGCTCGCGCACGTCGATGACCTCGATGCCGAGTTTTGCATCTTCGAGCGCCTTCTTCATGTCGTGCACGGTGACTTCGTCCGGGTTTTGCGCCGGCGATTGCGATTCAGGCGTGATGCCGCAAAACATTTCGTAGTCGATGAGGCCGGTGATGGTGGGGTTCTCGCCGCAGAGGGGGCATTGGGGGTCGCGACGCAGCTTCAGCTCGCGGAACGTCATGTCGAGCGCGTTGAACAGGAGCAGGCGACCGACGAGCGAACTGCCTTTGCCCAGCGCGATTTTCAGAATCTCGGTGGCTTGAATGCAGCCGATGACGCCGGGCAACACGCCGAGCACGCCGCCTTCCGCGCAACTGGGGACCATCCCGGGCGGCGGCGGTTCGGGATACAGGCAGCGGTAGCACGGCCCGCCGAGGTGCGGCGCGAAGACACTGGCCTGGCCCTCGAAACGGAAAATGGAACCGTAAACGTTCGGCTTCTTCAGCAGCACGCAGGCGTCGTTGGTCAGATAACGCGTCGGGAAATTGTCGGTGCCGTCCACCACGATGTCGTAGGGCTTGATGATCTCGAAGGCGTTTTCGCTGGTGAGCCGGGTGTTGTGGAGGATGACTTCGACGCCGGGATTGATGCCGTTGATTGTCTCCCTGGCCGATTGCGATTTGGGCCGGCCCACGTCGGCGTCGGTGTGCAGAATCTGGCGCTGGAGATTGGAAAAATCCACGTTGTCGAAGTCAACGATGCCGAGTTTGCCGATGCCCGCGGCGGCCAGATACATGGCGATGGGCGAGCCGAGTCCGCCCGCGCCGATGCAGAGGACGCTGGTGGAACATATTTTCTTTTGGCCCGACAGACCGACTTCGGGAAGAATCAGATGCCGCGAGTAACGGCGGATTTCGTCATTGCTCAGTTGCATAAATCGAATCGAATTAAGAGCAGCGAGGCTACGTGTCGATAAAGAATAACGCAAGTCGGCAGGAGAGGCAAAGCGGGATGAAAAGCTCCAAAATCCAGGCTCCAAAGCAGGTTCGAGTTCCAAATCCCCGTCGGCGACGGCGGTCCCGGAATTGAAGCGTCGGGCCGGGAGCCACCCGGAAGGTTTGTGTTTGCAGCCCGGAGTTTTCTGCCAACGAAGTCATGAACGTTCCCCATCCCCAGGCGGCTGCGGCCAGGATGCGAAAGCTGTGCGCGCTTCGGCCTGCGCTGGCGATTATGTTGGGCAGCGGTTTCCACCGGGTCGCCGAAAAGGTGGAAATCGAAGCGGAAATTTCCTACGCCCGGTTGCCCGGCTTCCAGCGAACAGGCGTCGGCGGCCATGCGGGCAAGCTGGTGTTGGGGCGACTCGCCGGAACACCAGTGCTGGTGTTGAGCGGCCGGACGCATTACTACGAAGGTTACACGATGGGGCAGGTGACGTTCCCGATCCGCGCGCTGGCGGCATTCGGAATCCAGGCCGTGCTGCTGACCAATGCGGCGGGCGGAATCAATCGCCGTTTGCGCGCCGGGGATTTCATGATGCTGACCGACCACATCAATTTCATGGGCGCCAATCCGCTGCGCGGAACCGGGGCGAACGACAAGTCGCGCTTTGTTGATTTGACTCGAACGTACGACACGCAATTGAACGGTTTGCTCAAGCAAGCGGCGCGGAAGGCCGGGATCACCTTGCGCGCGGGCGTTTATCTGGCTGTGTCCGGGCCGAGTTACGAGACGCCGGCTGAAATTCGCGCGTTCGCGCGGCTCGGCGCGGATGCCGTCGGGATGAGCACGGTGCCGGAGGCAATGGTGGCGCGGCAATGCGGCTTGCGGGTTGCCGCCATTTCGGGGATCACCAATCCGGCGGCGGGCAGAGGTCGGCAGCCGCTCTCGCACGCGGAGGTGCTCGTCCAGGCCGAGCAGATGAGTCACAAGGCGGCGCGTTTGCTGACCGCGTTTGCAGTGTCCTACGCGCGAAGCGAACGATTTTCCGGGTAAAGGAGTGGCACGGGCGTCCCGCCCGTGTGGTGGTTGCCCTGGCTCGCACGGGCGAGACGCCCGTGCCACTAGCCTCCGGGCGACAAAATTGTGGTTGAGACCAGCAGTCCGAAAAAGTAGGTTGTCGCCGGGCAGTCGTCACCTCTCATGAAGCTCGATTCAGGGTTCGCGTTGGACAATGCCGGGTGGCCCGCCTTCCTGGTGGACGATTCCGGAATTGTTCGTCAAGCCAACCAGGCGGCGGTGAACACTTTTGGCACCGTTATGGAAGGCGAACCCGCCTTGTCCGCTTCCGTCTGGTCACTGGAGATTGATTTGACGCCGGAACAGTTCCTGGCGAAGGCGGACCGGTCTTCGACGTCCATGACGCAGCTGAGGTTCCGTGTCAAAGGCGGCACGACGGCGCAATTCAACACCTACCTCTGTTCCCTGGTTCGCGACGGACAAAAGCTCTTTTTATTCCAACTGATTCGCGACAACGCGCCGCTTGCGGGCGAGGCGGCGTTGATTTACGACTCGGCAGAAACGGCGCAACGCAAGTTTGAGAGCGGCGACACGGTTTTGCGGACCGGCGCGTTTTCCTTTGAGGCCAACGCGGCGCAAAAGCAGAAGCTGGACTGCGCGCTGCAGTTGGCCCGCACGGTCGCGCTGGATTTCAACAATGCGCTGACCAGCGTGCTCGGCCACACGTCGCTGGTGCTGAGCAAACTGGAACCGGACAGTCCCTGGCGCCATTCGCTCATGGAAGTGGAACGGGCGGCGCAAAAAGCCGCGGAAGTCGCCCAGGACCTCGCCGCCTTCAGCCGGCAGGAAAAGGATCCGCGGGTCCAGACGCCCGGCAATCTGAACAACATCCTCCGGCGCGCCGTCGAGCTGTTCCAAAAGCCCGGCGCCGCCAACATCCTTTGGACGCTGCAACTGGAAAGGCGCCTGTTCACGGTGAATTTCGACGAGGCGAAGATGCAGCAAGGTTTCGTGAAAATCCTGGAAAACGCCGTGGAAGCCGTCGGCAAGGAGGGCCGCATCACCGTGCGCACCCACAATCAGAGCCTCGATGAAGCGGTCAAAAGTCCCGCGGTGCAACTGGCCGCCGGCCATTACGTGTGCGTTGAGTTTGCCGATAATGGCTGCGGCATTCCGCAGACTGTCTTGCCGCGCATCTTTGAGCCGTTCTTCACCACCAAATCGAACCCGCCGCATCGCGGCCTCGGCCTGGCCTGGGTCTATGGCATCGTCACCAATCACGGCGGCACGGTCGCGGTCACCAGCCCGCCGGGACAAGGCACCACCGTGCGCCTCTTCCTGCCGGCGCAGCAGAAAATCGTCCGCGATCAAGTCGCGAGAATCGAAGACCTGCGCGGCGACCAGACAATTCTGATCGTGGACGACGAGGAAACCTTGTTGACGCTCGGGCAAACCGTGTTGTCGGCCTTCGGCTACAAGGTGTTGACCGCCAACTGCGGCGCGCGCGCGTTGGACCTGTTCTACCAGGCGCCCTCGCAGATTGACCTGGTGATCACCGACCTGGTCATGCCGGGCATGAGCGGGCGGGAGTTGATGGATCAGATCCGCCGACTGGCGCCGGCGGTGCCCATCCTCAGCACCAGCGGCTACGTGCGCCCGGTATCCGACGACGACGACGACGAGTATTATTTGCGCAAGCCCTACACCAGCCAGGATCTGTTGCGCAAAGTCAAACAGGTGCTTCTCCTGGCCGAGGCGTCCTAAGTTGACGCCTCCCGGCTTTTCGACTTGAATGCGCCCATGCAAATCGAGAGCCTGAAGGTCTTTTGTGATCTGGCGGAGACGGAGAGTTTCACCAAAGCGGCGCAGGTCAATCAGGTCACCCAATCGGCCGTCAGCCAGCAAATCAGTTCGCTCGAGCGCCAGTTCAAATCACTGCTGATCGAACGCAGCAAAAAAAAATTCCGTCTGACGCGCGAAGGCCAGGTGCTCTACGAATACAGCAAGCAAATCATCCAGACTTACGACGCGCTCCACAGCCGGCTGCAGGAAATCAAGGACATCATCTCCGGCACCATCCGCGTGGCGACCATTTACAGCATCGGCCTGCACGATTTGCCGCCGTACATGAAAAAATTCCTCAAAGCGTATCCGACCGTCCATGTCCACGTCGAATATCGCCGCGCCAACCAGGTCTATGACGACGTGTTCGGCAACGTGGTGGACCTGGGTCTGGTCGCGTTCCCGAACAAGGACCCCAAATTGGAGGTCGTCCCGCTGCGCCGGGACAACATGGTCCTGATCTGCCATCCCCAACACGCGCTGGCCAGATTCAAAACCGCCAAGCTCGGCGCCATTACCGGCCAGAAATTCATCGCCTTCGAACCGGACATTCCGACCCGCAAAGCGATCGACAAGATTCTCAAAGACCACAACGTGGCCGTGCAACCGGTGATGGAATTCGACAACATCGAAACCGTGAAGCGCGCGGTGGAAATCGACGCGGGCATTTCCATCGTGCCGCAGGGGACCATCATGCAGGAGGTCGCCAAGCAGACGCTGGCCGCGGTGCAGTTCGAGGACGCGCAATTTTTCCGGCAACTGGCCGCGATCTACAAAAAAAACAAGGTGCTCTCGCCGGCCATGAAACAGTTCCTGGCGATTCTGAAAGAGGCGCAGTAGGAAATCCGAATGACGAATGGCGAATGGTCATTCGTCATTCGTCATTTCTGCCTTGTCATTCGGGTTTCGTCATTCCGAAGGTCATTCCAGCGGCAAACGTCCGTCCTCCGGCGGCCGCGGTCCGAGTTGATTGCGCGTGATGATGCGCGCGCAGGTGTTCCAGCGCAGCAGCGCGTCGTCGTTGCCCGCCGGCCGGAGCTTTTCCGCCTTTTCGAACCAGGTCATGGCTTCCCGGAACAATTCGAACGCGTTGAAACTGGCCCCCGGTCCGCCGTGATGCAGGCGGGCCTTGGCCTTCCGCTCGGAGATGATGCCGGCGTAGTAAGTCCGTTCGTATTCGCCGCGCAGCCGCGGCAGCAACTCCTGCGCCTGCGTGTCGCTGACGCTGTAGCCTTTGCTGAACCGGTCGGTCAACGCGAGCAGCAGAATGACCAACGCCGGTTGGTTGTCCGGATCGCTCCGCAGCACGTCCAGGCAGATGCTCTCGGCCTCGGCCGGTTCGTTGAGGAGCCGATAACGCGTCGCCTTTTCGAGCGCCGCCGGGATGGCTTCCCGGGAAAGGGGTTTGAGTTCAAACATAGCAGGGGAATGACGAATGACGAACGACGAATGACGAATGAATCACGAAGCCCGAATGACGAAACAATTGAACGCGGTTGGTTTCGGATGTCGTCATTCGGATTTCTTTCCTCATTCGGATTTCGGATTTCGTCATTCTTCAGGTTTTGGATCGGAACCACTTTATCAGTTTGCCGAGCGGATCATAGAAATTATCCACCACCCGTTCCTTGAGGGGAATGATGGCGTTGTCGGTGATGGTGATGTTCTCCGGGCAGACCTGGGTGCAGCATTTGGTGATGTTGCAATAACCGATGCCGTGGGCCTTCTTCAATTCCTCCGTGCGATCTTCGCAATCGAGCGGGTGCATCTCCAGCGCGGCGACGTAAACGAAAAAACGCGGGCCGATGAACTCCTCGTGCTTCTGATGCTCGCGCAACACGTGGCACACGTTCTGGCAGAGGTAACATTCGATGCACTTGCGGAATTCCTGGACGCGGTCCACGTCCGCCTGCGCCATGCGCCACGTGCCGTCGGGCGCATCCGGCGGTCGCGGCTTGAACGGCCTGATTTTCTTCTTCACCCGGAAATTCCACGAAACGTCCGTCACCAGGTCCTTGATCTGCGGGAAGGCCTTCATCGGCTCGAGGGTCACCGGTTGGTCGAGCGGCAGGTCGCTCAACCGGGTCATGCACATCAGGCGGGGCAGGCCGTTGATCTCGGCGGAGCACGAACCGCATTTGCCGGCCTTGCAGTTCCAGCGACAGGCCAGGTCGTTGGCTTGTTTGGCCTGAATCCGATGAACCGCATCGAGCACCACCATTCCTTCGCTCACTTCGGTCGTGTAGTCCGCGAATTTCCCGCCATTCGCGTCGCCGCGCCAGATTTTGAAAACGGCCGTTTTCACGATTCAACGATTCAACGATTCAACGATTCAACGATTCAACGAACCTCACTTCATCTCCTCAACAATCTGCTTCAAGTATTCCGGCATTTCTTGCAGCGGCTCCCGTCGCACTTGCATCGTTCCGTCCGCGCCCTGGCGGACCACGATATTGAACTTGCCGGACGCAGCGTCCTTGTCCGGATAATCCTCGCGGAAATGCGCGCCGCGGCTTTCTTTCCGTTCCACGGCCGAACGTGTGGTGGCCTCCGACACGGTGAGCAAGTGTGCCAAATCGAGGGCGGTGTGCCAGCCGGGATTGTATTCGCGATTGCCATAGACGCGCACGCGGCGGGCGCGCTCGCGCAGTTGGTGAATGCCCTCCAACGCCCGCAGCATCTCGGATTCGTTGCGCACGATGCCCACGAGGTCCTGCATCATTTCCTGCAACTCGCGCTGGATTTCGTAAGGGCCCTCCGCGTTGGCCCCGTTGCGTTCGAACGGTTCCAACGCGCGCCGTTCCGCCGCCTCCGCCTGCGCCAGGTTGACCTGGCCGGTCCCGTGTTCTTTGGCGAACTTCGCCGCGTATTCTCCCGCCCGCTTGCCGAACACCAGCAGATCGGACAACGAATTTCCCCCCAAACGATTCGCGCCGTGCAGACCCGCGGCGACTTCACCGGCGGCGAACAGGCCCGGCACCGCGGACATTTGCGTGTCGCCGTCCACGCGCACGCCGCCCATCAGGTAATGGGTCGTCGGCCCGACCTCCATCGGTTCCCGGGTGATGTCGATGTCCGCCAGTTGCTTGAACTGATGATACATGCTCGGCAGTTTCTTTTTGATGTGTTCCTCGGCGTTCGGGAGCTTTTGTTTGATCCAGGAAATGTCGAGGAACACACCCCCGTGCGGACTGCCGCGACCGGCTTTGATCTCGCGCACAATGCAGCGCGCCACGTGGTCGCGCGTGAGCAGTTCGGGCGGGCGCCGCGCGTTCTTGTCGCCCCGACAATACCGCCAGCCTTCTTCCGGGTTGTCGGCGGTCTGATTTTTGTAAAGGTCGGGGATGTCGTCGAACATGAACCGTCTGCCCTCGCGGTTTTGCAGAACGCCCCCTTCGCCCCGCACGCCTTCGGTGACGAGAATGCCCTCGACGCTCGGCGGCCAGACCATGCCGGTGGGATGGAATTGCACAAACTCCATGTCCATCAGCTCGGCGCCGGCGTGACAGGCCAAGGCCTGGCCGTCGCCGGTATATTCCCAACTGTTGCTCGTGATCCTGAAGGCGCGACCGATGCCCCCGGTGGCCAAAACAACGGCCCTGGCTTTGAACAAACGAAATCGCCCCCGTTCGCGGTCGTAACCGAAGGCGCCGACCACGCGTTCGCCATCCTTGAGCAGCGTCATAACGGTACATTCCATGTGCACGTCGATGCCGCGATGCACGCCGTGGTCCTGGAGCGTGCGGATCATTTCGAGGCCGGTGCGGTCGCCCACGTGCGCCAGGCGCGGATATTTGTGCCCGCCAAAATTCCGTTGCAGGATGCGGCCGTCCTTGGTCCGGTCAAACAGCGCGCCCCAGGCTTCCAGTTCCCGAACACGGTCCGGCGATTCCCGGGCGTGAAGCTCGGCCATGCGCCAGTTGTTCATGTATTGGCCGCCGCGCATCGTATCGGCGAAATGGACTTTCCAATTGTCGCGATCGTCCACGTTCGCCAGGGCCGCGGCGATGCCGCCTTCGGCCATGACCGTGTGGGCTTTGCCCAGGAGCGATTTGCAGACGATCCCGACGGAGACGCCGACGGCCGACGCCTCGATCGCCGCCCGCAAACCCGCGCCACCGGCGCCGATGACCAGCACGTCGTGCTCGAAGGTTTGATATTCGGGCATTGAGTTCGTTAAAACGTCGTCACAAGATACGCACGTCATGCCAGATGCCCATGGCGCACAGGCGCACGTAAAGATCGGAAAAGGCGACCCAGAAAAGACTCATCCACGCCCAAAGCATGTGGCGGCGATTGAAGCAGCTCACGCAACGGTACGTTTTCCGGCAAAGCGGCGCTTTCGAGAGCCGGTCGATGCCGCCGCCCGCCAGGTGCCGCAGCGAATGGCAGCCGAAGGTGTATCCGCCAAGCAAAATCACATTCAGCGCCAACACCAGGGTGCCGACGCCGATGCCGAATTCTTCCTGCGCGTTGATCCTGTCCGCCATCGTCGCGGGAAACCACATCGCCTTCCAGACATCATGCCCAAGGAAGAGGAGGAAAATAAGTCCCAGGTAAAGGAAGTAACGGTGCAGGTTCTGCATAACGAGCGGCAGGGAATTTTCGCCGCGATAAAACGTTCTCGGTTCGCTCACCGTGCAGGAAGGTGGGTCCGCCCAGAACGCCTTGTAATAGGCGCCGCGATAGTAGTAACAGGTCAGCCGGAATCCACCCGGCGCCCAGAGAACCAACAGCGCGGGCGAAAAGGGGAGCCACCCCGGCCACCCGCCCGGCTTCGCGCCAAACCAACTGTGAGTCCCATCGCCAAAGAGTTCCGGCGAGTAAAACGGCGACAGATAAGGTCCCGAGCGATAGTGCGCGCCCTGGAACGCCGCCCAGGTCGCGTAAATGATAAAGGCCGAGAGCCCAAGGAACGTCAGCAACGGCTGCACCCACCACGCGTCCGGTCGCATGGTTTGACCGAACCCGCGTCGAGTCAGGGAAGCGTCTGCGTAGGCCATGGCGCAAATTGCATTTTGGCATTTTGCCCTGCACGTCCGAGGTTGGCCAATGGATACGCGGCCGGGGATGCAAAATCAAGGGACGATTGAGAGTGGGGTGCGTGAACCGTAATGCGTAACCCGTATTGCGTAATGCGTAACAAACGATGCGTCACGGGTTAAATATTACGCCTCACTTCAAGTTCGCCGGGTTCAGCGGCTTCAAATCCTTTGGCACGAACGATCCGTCCTCGCGGATCAACTCCCCGTCGAACCACACTTCGCCGCCGCCCCATTCCGGCCGTTGAACCAGGACCATGTCCCAGTGCACGGCGGAGCGATTCCCGTTGTCGCAAACTTCATACGCCTGGCCGGGTGTGAAGTGAAGCGAG
>WNGF01018026.1_pt1 | contig 12765 bp, 9 predicted proteins | sample 5400641 | NCBI WGS metagenome assembly WNGF01 (sample SAMN13153371, study PRJNA577476) | soil metagenome | isolation source: 80 cm soil or saprolite under grassland replicate 2 | place: USA:California | collected 2016-06-15
TCTTTGTAAAGCTAATCATCTGAAGCTCAATAATTGCGGGAACGTAAGATAGAAGGCCGATGACTTTGAAGGAAGAATGATCGAATGGATCCAATTTTTGAGGCAATCCTTGGGAGTGACAAATCGGACGGGCTGGCCGGAGGGGGCGCCCAACTTCGGGGTGAAACAGATGGGCTTTGCTCGCCGCTTAACGGCTCGGCGCCGGCCTTGTTCGTAGCCGGGGCACAACAGGCCGGCGCTGCTGGCGATACCGCATACCAGGTCATGGCGCCGTGATTCATGGCGCCATGACCAAATCATGGTTACCTCAGGTATTTGTTGAAAAATTCGAGAGTGCGAGTCCATGCCAATTTGGCTGACTCCTCGTCATAACGCGGCGTCGTATCGTTGTGGAATCCGTGTTGCTTGCCCTCGTACATGTGCAGCGTGTACACCTTGTTGTTGGCCTTGAGCGCCGCCTCATAAGCCGCGATGCCGGCGTTGATGCCCTGGTCATTGCCTGCATAATGAAGCAACAGCGGCGCGGAAATCTTGGGGACATCCTCTGCGCCCGCCTGGCGACCATAAAAGGGAACGCCCGCATTCAACTCCGCGCCCAGCCTGACGGCTAGTTGATTCACCATCCCACCACCAAAACAGAACCCGACCGCGCCGAGTTTGCCGGTGGAATCGGAACGCGCCTTGAGCCACTTGGCCGCCGCGACGAAATCTTCGGTCATCTTCTTTCCATCCACCGTGCGAAAGGCGGCGGCGCCTTTCTCATCGCTGCCCGGATAGCCGCCGACCGAAGTCAATCCATCAGGCGCAAAAGCGATGAAATTGGCGAGCGCGAGGCGACGCGCGACGTCCTCGATATAGGGATTGAGTCCGCGGTTTTCGTGAATTACGAGCACGACGGGCAGCTTTCCATCTTTTGCCGGGCGAGCCAGATAGCCTTTGATCGAACCGTTTCCGGCCGGCGATTGCACGACTTCGTAGCCCACTTTAATGCGTTTGTCATCCGGCGGTACCTGCTGCGCCCAGGCGTAGTTGGGTGTCAGGCTCTCGAAAATCGCCGCGACGGTCAGGCCGCCGGTCGCAAACTTGCCAAGACGATCAAGGAAAGTACGGCGGTCGATGTCGCCGTGCTGGTATTCGTGAAACAGATCCAACAACTCTTGCGGATAATCGGATGCTTTCTTTCGTTCCATTCTTCCTCCTTGGATGGGATTGGAGCGGAGTACGAGGCGACTCTTCTACCCCGCTGGTGAAATGGGAAGGCCACTGAACCTGCGATCCCAACCGGGAAATCGCAAAAGCCTAAGCCGTCCGCTACGTTCAATCTGGTAACTAGCATATCCTAAGACGAACGCATGGCCGCGCCGGATTCAGCGCCTGCCGAACTTTTTCTCCGGTTCGGTCTGGCCGGATCCCGACGATGAGATTTCTGATCTCCATAAATTTTCTTGGCGCTTAGGAAAAAGTTTTCTTTGCCTGAATCCGCTCATCGTTGCGCCGGCGCAAGTACTGGCGCAGATGTTTCCACCGCGAAAAGAACAGCGCCATGCACAGGCACAACATCAATGCGCCTGTCCAAGGCCGCAGCCCACTTGTGTCCGCAGGGGCGCCGTGAAAGCTCAGCCGCATCTCACGTTGGAGCGGATCGCGCGCCTGCCCGCTGATCTTGATTTCGCTTGTTGCCGGAACCAGCGCGTTGACCATGTAGACGCCGAGTTCGGGCAGATGGTCGTTGCGGAAAGAGAGTTGATGGGCGCCCGCCGCGCCCAAAGCCGCTTCCGCCGCGAGACCGAGGCGAATCGCGCCGACGCCTTCGTTCATCTCGCGCCGCGACGGGAACTGAACTCGGCGCGCGCCGTCCATCCACTTCGAGCTCGACATCCTGCAGCACGCGTCGCGCATAAGCCTGCTCTTCCGCCGACGAAATTTGTCCGTCGCCATCAACATCAATCAGCGCGAAGACGCGATCGGCCACCTGCACGCCGGGGATCAAACGCAATTCGACGCGCGCGCCGCCAGGCGCAAGCGCGATTTGCGCGATCTGTAAATATTGATCGAGCACGTGCGCCGGCGCCGTCATGCGCATGGCGCATGCGCAAAGCAAACAGAAAAACAGCCGTCTCATCGCTTCACCAGCCGCGCGCCGTAATCGTTCGTGGGGTCGCGGTAAATCGTGTGGATGTGATTGAGATCGAGGCCGCCGCTGCCCCGCATCCGCTGCGGCGAGTATTCAATAAACAACGTCGGCCCTTGGATGCGGAAGTAAGCGGCGCTCCCCTGGGTCGTCGGCCCGCTCCACGCAAACCACGTTTCCGGCAGACCGGCTTTGATTTCGGCCATCTTTGCCGCCGCCGCTTCGTCGTTCAGGATGCCGACCCATTCGTAAACCAGATCCAGTAGTTTCTCTTTTTGCGCGTCATTCAAGGCCGAAACTTTGACGCCTTCGGGCTCGATCGTCTTGCCGTCTTCACCCGCGCCGAGCACGAGTTCGCCGACCTGATACGGCAGAATGGCTTGCTTCTGCTGTTCCGCGTCGAGCGCTTTGATCAAAGCAAAAGCCTCGTCATTTTCGCGGCCCAGCGGGCGCACGGTTTCGCCGTTGAGTTTGTAAGTCGAGGGCTGCGCGGCGGGCAGGCTCGGCGTGAGAACGTTGCTCTTGCCGACAATCGTCAGGTTGATCGCCAGATGATGACCGCCGAATTGAATCATCCAGGGTTCAGTGAGCGAAGGCGCGCCGAGCAGGGCCAGATAGTATTCGTCACGGCCAAAGTTCGGTCCCCCTGTCCCACCGCCGCGGCTACTGTCGGAAGTCCTCAGCGCTTCATCGCCTTCCATAATTTCTTTCACTTTTTGCAGCCCTTGCTTGCTCAACGCGGTGGCCAGCAGTTTCAGCGTGGCTTCGCGCTGAGCGGCGCTCAGATCGCCCCAGCGCAATCCGTTGCGCTTATAAATCCCGACCGGAAGATTCGACCATTTGGATTTCTGGTCGCTGTTGAAAGCGAAACTGACTTTGGCGCGCGCGGCGTCGTCGAGCGTCGCCAGAAAGGCTTTGGCCGCCGCGACAGTCTTGCCGGTGACGTCGCTTTCCTTCGCGGGTTCGACGCGCAGCGGAGGCGCAGGCGCCGTATTGATTTTTCGCGTCTGCTGTTTGGCCGCCAGCCGCAACACCCAACCGGCGGAAAGCAGCGCGAATAAACATAGTCCCGAGATGACAATTTTTCGTTTCATTGAAAACCCCTTTGAATTCATCTTCCGCCCGCAATCAAGATTTGATCTTGTAAAGCTTATGTCCATTTTCCCACGTCAGCTTGCGAAACACGTCGGGCTTGGTGTGTCGCTTGAGCAACGTCAACGTTTCCCTCGCCACGCATTTGCCGAGCAGGCGGGCCGCCGCCGGGTTGTTGTTTTGGCTGACGCCGCCGCCGTGTCCGTCCTGACAAGAACAATCGCTGCCAAAGACGAGTTTGTTTTGATGGCGCGCGAGAAAGTCCGTAGTGAAGTCGGGATCGCGCGACAAAGCGTTGTTGCCGGAATTCGCCGACAGATCGCCAAACAGATTGGCGTAATCGGCCAGCAGTTTGTCGGTCACGCCGCCGCGTTTGATAGGCCCGGTCGGATAGGCGGCTTCGTTGGCGTAATCGGCGCTCAAGTTCGCCCAGAACGCATCGGCGTGGCCGATGAATCTGGTTTTCGGATAAGCCTTCAGCATCGCCTCGAACCGCTTGAAGCCCGTGCTGAAAACGCCTTCGCCCTCGAAGTGCGGGACTTCCTGGAAATGCGCCAGAATCGGCACGTCCAATTCCGCCGCCAGCGCGTACATCCTCCGCAACTCCGGGCCGTCGGCTTCGACGTGAAACTTGATTTCGCCCAATCCCTGCGCGCCATCTTTGACGGCTTTGGTCAACACCTCGGCGGCGTCGGGCTTGGTGATGTCCGCGCTAGCCGACCAGACGAAGCGGTTGGGATATTTAGCTTGTATGGCTTTCACCTGCTCCACGACAGAACCGCGCGTCAGCAAAACGGCATTGGTCACGCCGCAACCTTCCATGTGAACCATGTTGGCGTCCAGCCCTTGGCGCAAATGGGAGTGGATGTCGAGAACAGGGCCGCCCCACTCTGATGACAAAGGACTCTGCGCCCGCAACATTGAGCCGGCGGTAACCACGGCGGCCGTCGCCAAAAATTCTCTTCGGTTCATAATAAAAGTGTTTCCCTTTCGATCTTCAATATCCATCAGGCCGCATTGCCGCTCATTACGGCGTTAACTATGTTGTTTGGCATTTTCCCCGCATCAGCTTGCAATTGCGCGTACGTGAAAGTGACCTCTGGTACGGTACCGGGAGCCATATGCGCCAGGATAAGACTGGACGATTCTGCGAATCCCCCCAACGGCAGTTGGGGGATCGTTAAGGTCCAGCCTACAATCCGCGCCTGAATCCCCCCAACGGCAGTTGGGGGATCGTTAAGGTCCAACCTCAATCGCTCATTGCCGTAGGGGAAGGCCGGGCTTTAACGATCCCCCAACTGCCGTTGGGGGGATTAGGGGAAAGTTCCTTCGTCGGTCCATAGGAAAAACGCTAAACAAATTAGTTAACGCCGTACTCATTACTCTGTAAATTAAGTTTTTTGGTATTATTCAAGCCCGCGGAGCGGGCGGCAGAGTAAAGCCTGGGGTGGAGCCGAAGGCCGCAACCCCAGGTCAGGTTCGGAGCGCCATCAAGCCCGTGAAACGGGCGGCAGCCATTCTTTATGCTGCCGCCTGCTCCGCAGGCTCAAAGCAAAGAATTTAAAACACAAAATATCAAACAATTTAGTTTACAGAGTACTCATGCCATCGTCACCGTGCGCCTTTCCGGACCATCGGGGTCGTTTTTCACTTCGCACTTGTTGTCGAAGATCATCGTCGCGCCCTTGTCCGCCGTGAAAGCCGGCCATTTCGGCAAGCCCGGATGATTCGGGTCGCCCTTGCGCGCAAACGCGATCCAGGCATCGCTAACTCTCGCGGCCAGCGCGCGAGCGTCTGCGCCGCCACCGGTCATATTCACGCAGCGGTCAATGTTGTCGAAAACAAACGCCAGCTCGGAGCAATGGAACGCGCGCGGACGACTGTCGAGCACAGGTGTTTGCCACGTGAACAAATACAGATAGGCCGGAGTCGCGTTCTGCGCTGCCTTGAGTTCAGCTTGAAGAACCGCGTTCTGCCGCGTCGAGACGGTCGAAATGAACGAGAACAAATCGAACGGCTTGGATTTCGGATTGGCTTTGCGGTAGGCGGCGATGATTTGCGTCGAGCGTTCGCCGTACATCACTTTCACGCGCTCGGCGAGTTCGGCTTCGGTCATCGCGTCTACGTTCGGATTGTTGATGCCACTCGTGAATTCGTTCAGCGTCGTGCCGATCAGCATCGGGATGTTCGCGGAGATCGCAGGCGCCGCCGGATCAAATGGATGCTGCGGTAAAATCTGACCGTCTACGGTTGGCCCCCAACCGGTGCGATCCGCACGCCGATTGTAGACACGCGCCGGGCCGCCTGCGGGAGCGACTTTGCGCATTGCGGCTATCCCGGCGTCAATCAGCCTTTGCACAGGCAAGGTCTGTAATTGATCCAGTTGCGATGCGCTCAAACCTAATTCAGCCAAAACCGCCGCCGCGAGTTTTGCCGATGTTTGCGGCTGTACCATTCGCAGTCCTGAACCGCTTTGCACGGCAGCCTTATGAAACAAACCTTTCGCGCTCGGCATTGCCAGCAGCGAACTGACTTTGCCGCCGCCGCCCGATTGTCCGAAGATCATTACGTTGCCGGGATCGCCGCCGAAGTTTGCAATGTTGTCATGCACCCATTCGAGCGCCGCGACCAAATCCAGATTGCCGACGTTGGCCGCGCTCGCATATTTCGCGCCGCCGATTTCGGCCAGATTCAAATAGCCCAGAATTCCCAGGCGGTGATTGACCGAAACGACGACGACATCGCCGCGACGGCTTAGGGTCTCGCCGTCGTAAGAAGGCAGTTCCTGTCCCGAACCGGCCTGAAAACCGCCGCCGTGCAGCCAGACCATCACCGGGCGTTTCTTGTTATCGTTAATGCCTGGCGTCCACAGGTTCACGCGCAAACAATTTTCGCCGGGAATCCCGTCGTCCCAACTGAAGAGCCAGGCCTCTTCATCGTTCGCCCAACCGGCGCGGGCGACCTGCGGGCAGACCTGGCCGTATTGCATAGAGCTACGCACGCCCGCCCAGGGCTTGGGTTTGGCCGGAGGCATGAAGCGCGCTTCGCCGCCGACCGGCGCGGCGTAAGGCATCCCTTTGAAAGTGAAAATGCCGTTGCGAACGTAACCGCCGACTTTACCCGCCGTGGTTTCAACGACGGCTTTACCGCTTCCTGCAGAAACAGCGGCGCCGCAACCATTGGCGGTCGGCGCTGTTTTCGTTCCCGCCCCAATCGCAGTCGGCAGCAGCGCGCCGCCTGCTAAAGTCGCCGCGCCTTTCAACAAAGCGCGCCGACCAGGCTTCGACAATTCCGGGTTTTGATTTCGCTTGCTTATCACTTGTCCTCCAGGTGGTAAGATTGTGGTTATTCCGCCTTTGGCTTCGCCGTCACTGAGTAGAACGCGCCAGGCGCGTTGCGCGTTTCGAGAAAGTCTTCCGGCGTTTCGCCGCGTATTGCCGCGTAAATGCGCAGGTTAGACGCGCCCGTGACCGCGCCCAGAATATCCGCCTGGACGAGATGCGGGTTCTCAAATTCCGCACTGAGGCTTACAATGCGCTCAACCACACGCAATTCAGCGCGTTGAACACCGCCGCCCAATTCAATGCCAGCGGCGCCCAGATCAACAACGATTTCGGGCGTCCGGCGGCGCCGCGGTCGCCGCGCATCATCTCGTTTGCGCTGCGCTTCGAGTTTTAACCAGTTCAAGAGAGAGGAGCCTTGCCGTGACAATTTCGAGACGCTACTTCATGTTCGGATCACTGCTCACCGGCGCGCTGCCTCGCAGCAGCTTCGCGTCGCTCAAGGCGTTGGGCTATCAATCGCCCAACGAGAAACTCAACATCGCCGGCATCGGCGCTGGCGGCCAGCCGTTCGGCGATCTGCGCCAGTGCGAGGCCGAGAACATCGTCGCGCTGGCCGACGTGGATTGGAAGCGCGGCGAGCAGGGCTTCAAACGATGGGAGAAGGCCACGAAGTACAAGGACTTTCGCCAGATGCTCGACAAAGAGCACAAGAAGATTGACGCAGTCGTGATCGGCACGCCCGATCATATGCACGCCACCGCCGCGCTGGCCTGCATGCAGATGGGCAAGGGCGTTTACGTCGAGAAGCCGTTGACCCGCACGCCCTGGGAAGCGCGCCTGCTGACTCAGGCGGCTGAAAGGTACAAAGTCGCCACGCAGATGGGCAACCAAGGTTATTCGCACGACGCCACACGCGTCGCCTGCGAGATCTTCTGGGCGGGAGATATCGGCGAAGTCAAAGAAGTCCACGCCTGGACGGGTCGCGCCAGTTGGCCGCAAGAGATGACGAAGGTTTCGGCGCCGACTGCCGTGCCCGACACACTCGATTGGGATTTGTGGTTGGGCGGCGCGGCGGCGCGTCCGTTCACAGCGGGCGATCAGGAGTACACGGATTTCATCGCGGCGCGCAACGCGCGCAGCCCGCGGGGGCAGGGCGGCGGCGGCGCATTTGGCGGAGGCGCCGGTGGAGGCGCCGGTGGTGGTGGTGGTAACGGCGGCGGGCGCGGCGGCGGCGGCGGTGGGTTCGCAGGGGCTGAGAGCTTCGGCTTTTACCTGCCGTTCAACTGGCGCGGCTTTTTCGATTTCGGCAGTGGGCTGATCGGCGATTGGGGCGTGCATATTCTTGGCCCGGCGAATTGGGCGTTGCAGTTGCATCCGAAACACCTCATCAGCGTCGAGTGCATCAAGAAGAACACGCTGCCGCCATTCACTTTCCCCGACGAGTTGACGATCAAGTACGAATTCGCCGCGCGCGGGAGCATGCCGCCAGTGACGGTCTACTGGTACCACTCTCCAAAGGGCGATCCCTACTTGCCGCCGGGAATGACGCTCGAAGAGGCGCGCAAGATTCCGGGCGCCGGCCCGCAAGTCGGCCCCGTCGGCGGCGGCAGGCCGGGCGGCGCTTCTGGAGCGGCGGGCGCGCAGGGCGGCGCCACTCCGGGCGGCGGGCCTCCACGACCGCAAGGCATCGGATACAACAGCATCTTCGTCGGCTCGAAAGGCTATCTCGGCACTAGCGGACGTGGCGAAGGCGTAGGTCTATTACCAGGTTCGCGGTGGGCGGAATATAAGCTGCCGGCGGAATACTTGCCGCGCTCGCCCGGCGCGAGCACTGGCAGCAACCATGCCGCGCATCTGCGCGATTGGATTCGCGCGTGCAAAGGCGGCGCGCCAGCTTGCTCCAATTTCAGCATCGCCGGGCCGTATACTGAATGGCTCGTGCTCGGCGCGATTGCCGTCCGCTTCGAAGGCAAGTTGCTGTGGGACAACGTCAAGGGCGAAATCTCCAACAACCGGGAGGCCAACAAACTTGTGCGCCCGCTCTTCCGCAAGGGATGGGAGATCAAGCTGTAGTGAACCATGCGGTCAACACGAAAGGAACGAAAATGATTTACACCAGACGCGATTTTGGAAAGCTTGCGCTCACCGCGCTGCCGGCGGCCAGGCTGTTGGCCATGCCACAGGCCAAACCCGACTCTAAATTTGGCGGAGTGCAGATCGGAATGATTGCTCCCTACAGTTTTCGCGGCCTACCGAGCAGCGCGGATGATCTGCTCAAGTACCTCGTTCAGCTTGGCGTCAACTCGGTCGAGTTGCAGTCTGAACCAGTTGAGACTTATGCCGGCGCGCCGGCGACAGGACGGGGTGGATTTCCTGGAGGGCAAGGCAGACCCCCAGACGCTGGCGGCGGCGGACAAGGCGGCCCGCCGCCGGGCGCCGGCCGTCCGCCGATGACGCCGGAACAGCAAGCCGCTCAGCGCGCCCGCGCCGAAGAACTGCGCAAATGGCGCTTGTCTGCGCCGATGGACAAGTACAAAGAGCTACGCAAGAAATACAACGACTCAGGCGTGACTATCCACATCATCAAGTTCGGCTTGAATACCAACATGCCTGCCGAAGAAATTGATTACTGCTTCAACGTAGCGAAGGCGCTGGGTTGCAAGGCCATTACTTGCGAACCCCCGCTCAGCCAAACCAAACAGCTTGGCGAATTCGCCGCGAAGCATCAGATCATGCTCGGCTATCACGGCCACTCCAACGTGACGAGCGAAGAAGCCTTTGCTAAACCCTCAAGCTGGGAAACGGCGATGTCCTATTCCAAGTGGAATGGCGCGAACATTGACATCGGCCATTTCACCGCGGGTAACAATTTCTCGCCCGCCGAGTTCATCAAGAAACATCACGACCGCATCACAAACCTGCATTTGAAAGACCGGAAGATAAATCAGGGGCCGAATATGCTGTGGGGACAGGGCGACACGCAGATCAAGGAGATTTTGCAATTGATGAAGAAAGAGAAGTATAGCTTCCCGGCTTGCATCGAGTTGGAATATCCCGTGCCGGAAGATTCGACCGTGATGGCTGAACTGGCGAAATGCGTGCAGTACTGCAAAGACGCGCTGGCTTGACGGCCTGCGGGCAAGGCGCCCGGTTTGCACACCGATAATCAATCAGAACGGCGTCTCTATGAGGCAGATGTTAGTGGAGTAATGTGATCAATCAGCGGCGCTTTTAGGGTAACGTCCCGGAAGCGGCAATAACCCTGAATTACGGATGCGCGATGACCATTAGAGTCCTGGCGCGGCCGAGCGTGGTTTGCAGACACCGCCGCAGCGTCGCCGGATCGAGCGCGCCGAAGCTCTCGTCCAGGATCACCAGGTCTGCGCGCTGCAACAATGCGCGCGCCATGAATAGGCGGCTGCGCTCGCCATGAGAAAGCTGCCACCCGGTCTCGCCGACCATTTGCAGCAGACCGGCGGGCATCCGCTCCAGCAGATCGCCCAGCCCCAGCGCGCGGCAAACCTCTTTGGCCTCGGCGATGTCTTTTTCATTCGGAGGCCAGGCGCGGCCCATCAGCAGATTGAAAGCGAACGTGCCGGTCAACACGTGGTTTTCGTGGAATTGTGGGGCTGAGGCTACACGCTTACGCCACCCCGACGCCCTGATCGTCTGATGGTCCAGGCCGCCGAGCAACAGCAGCCCCGATTCCGGCTTGCGCAATCCTGTGAGCAGGGAAGCCAGCGTTGATTTGCCGCCGCCCGATTCCCCTTCGAGCAGCAGCCGATCGCCCTCGCGAATCCGCAATCCGCAACCGCGCAGCGCCGGCTCGCCGTGTTCGCGGTAACGGAAGGTCAGATCGTGCGCATCTACTAAAATGTCGCCCTGCGAATACGAATAGGCGCCACGAGCGGTAGCGAAATCGGGCGAGCCGCTATTCTGTTCGCGCGCCGCCGCGTTGAAAATGACGGCGACCCGTTTCCAGGCGATGACCGCGCCGAGTAGCGACGACAAACTCGTCGCCAGTTTCTGCAGACCACGATAGCCGAGCAGAAGGCCGCCCACGCTGACGGCCATCGCCGTCGTCGAGCCTCCGCCCGTCAAAAACGTGGCGGCGAGCCCGCATAGCCCTGCGGCCAGCCATACGCGCGGCGCCATTGTTTGCGCCGCGCCGGCGCGATCCATCGCCTGTGACTTCGTCAGATAACTTTCGACGGCGCGGTCTTCGCTTTCGTGCCAATGTTCCTGTGACTCCTGCGCCAGCCGCGTGCGGTGACCGACCATGCGCTCGACCAGGTCGTTGGTCATCGCCTCGCGCGTTTCAGTCCATCCAAGGCGGCGCCTGTAGTAGACACGCGCGACGAAAACGGTCATCGACACGCAGCCCAAAAGCAGGACGACCTGCGACCAACCGCCTCCGCCCACGGCCAGGATCGCCGCCGCCATCGCCAGCTCGATCAGCGCCGATAGGGCGACGAATCCGCCGTTGAGCGCGAGCGATTCGATGGCGGTTGATTCGGCGATTTTGCCCAGCATCTGCCCCGCGCCCATATGACGAATCTCTTCCGGCTGTAAGCGCAGCGCGCCGAATATCAGCCGCCTTTTCAACCGCGCGCCCGCTTCGACCGCGAACCGTCCTTGCGTCCATTCAGCCGACAGATGGAATGGGACCGCCGTCAACAGCAACAACGCCCAGGCGGTCATCCATGCGTAATCGAACTGGCCGTTCAATGCGCCGCGCCCCAGCATCCACCATGCCGTCATCAGCAGCGCGTAATGAACGAGACGCAGTCCTAAAAGCGAGGCCAACGACCGCAGTAATCCGGCTTCGCCCAATTGTCGCCGTAAACCGGCGCCCGGCGGCGTTCGCAGCAGCCATCCTCCGCTGACCCGCCGCTGCCCGAGTCGTTCTCGCAAGATCGCCGCACGCGCTAGCGCCAGCCGGCGCTTAGGCGTCCCGGCTTCGATCAATAGCCGCTCGACTTCGCCCTCGACATTCACTTCGTGCGGCCGCCGCAAGACCGAGCAAATCGTCGACGTCGGCGCGTGATGCGATTTCAAATCGGGCGCGATGACCGGCGCATGTCGCGCGCCGCTTTTGATCACGGCCAGGATTCCGCCTTCCGGCAAAAGCAGCAAAGCCGGCCCCGCGCCTTGCGCCAGCTTCTCGACCTCCGCGTAAGGCGCCTCGACGGCTTCGGCTTCAAAGCCTAGAAAGTCGGACGCCGTTTCCACCCATTCGTTCAGCGCGGCCAATGCGGCTGACTGATCGAGTTGAATCGCGGTGGGCGGATTGAAGACTTCTCCGTCGCGCGGGGATAGGTCGCAATGGCGCGCGACGGCTCGCATCGCGCCAGCATAGGTTTTCCAGTTCTCCAATCGTCATCGGTGGCGCCTCATCAAACCGTTACAGTACCGGCCTCACGTGTTCTGATTTGGCTAGTCGCGGCTTCGGATATTGGCCGTTTGTAGAAGCCGGCGACAAGCCGCCAGCTTCTCGGACGACGCGCGGGGTCTCTTCTTCGCCCACGCGCCCGCCGTCCACGCGCAGCCGCCGCCATTCATCGCTCGCCCACATCTCGGCGCGCAGGACCTCTTCGTCGTCGAGCAGCGCACGATAGAGCGAATCGCGTCGCGAGGCCAACTCTACGGCCTGAGCGTCCTCCACGATCCGGCCTCCGTCCATCACCAAAACGCGGTCGAAATCGAGAGTCTCGCCGACATCGTGCGTGACGCAGATCAGCGTCGCGTCGCGCCAAAACTCGCGCGCCCGTTCGAGCAATGCGCGCCGCTTCTCGCGGTCAAGCCCGCGGAACGGCTCGTCCAGAATCACCAGGCGCGCATCCGCTTTCATCAACGACCGCCCGAACCGCACGCGCTGCCCTTCGCCCCCCGACACCAACCCGCCGCCTTCGCCCAGCCGCGTCTGCAAACCTTCGGGCAACTTCTCCAACACGCGCCGCAGGTCAGCCATCTCGATTGCGGATTGCGGATTGCGGATTGCAGATTGCGGATCAGCGCCGCGAGCGGTAGCGGGCGTGGCTTCGCATTGAGTCGCGCTCGCTACCGCTCGCGGCGCTGATTCACAGTCCGCATTGCCGTATCGCAGGTTGTCAATGAACGAACGGTTCCAGAGTTGAATCGCCGGATCGACCCAGGCCGTCTCGCGCCGCAGCCGCGCCAACCGCCCGCTTGTCAACTCGGCGCCGTCAACCGTCACGCGCCCGTCGGCCGCGCGATGCCAGCCGAGCAACAAACCGA
>WNGF01007827.1_pt1 | contig 12762 bp, 13 predicted proteins | sample 5400641 | NCBI WGS metagenome assembly WNGF01 (sample SAMN13153371, study PRJNA577476) | soil metagenome | isolation source: 80 cm soil or saprolite under grassland replicate 2 | place: USA:California | collected 2016-06-15
TTCGCCGGGCGGGAGAGACGGGTGGGCCTTCGGAAACCCGATCGGACCGTCTAGCCGTCCGCCTGAATGTCGGTAAGCGGTACGCCTGTCACGACGTACGACGACGGGTTTCCGAAGGCCCACCCGTCTCTCCCGCCCTTCACGCGTCGCTCGGGCCGCGGAGTCGTGCATCGAAGGACGCTCGTGGAATTGACCGACGATCACGGCCGACCTCAAGCCCGCGTGTCGTAGGAAGGTTGGGGGCACGACATCTCTTCCGGTCGCACACGAGAGCCGCGCCACTCGAGTCGTCGATCCGACCTTGAGCACCGCGGCGAGGGCGGGCGGGGTGGGTGGGGCCTTGGGAAACCCGTCGTCGTACGTCGAGACAGGCGTACCGGCAACCGACAGACGGGCGGTGGGCCAGACAGTCCGATCGGGTTTCCCAAGGCCCCACCCGCCCCACCCGCCCGGTGGATCGGCGGCGATTGGGTCGCCACAGTTTCGAACTGAGACACTACGCTCTCACTTGACGCTGAGGCTCTTTCGGCAGATTCTCGGCAAGCGATGAGGGACGACACGCGCTGGGTCGGCACCTGGACGGCGGCCCCCGCGCCCGCCGAGGGCGCCGCCTTCAGCAACCATACGCTGCGGATGATCCCGCGGGCCAGTCTCGGTGGCCGCACGCTGCGCGTCCGCATCTCGAATGCCCACGGCACCCGCCCGCTGGCGATCGGCGCGGCCTGCGTCGGCCTGCGCGGCGTCGGGCCGGCGGTCGTGCCGGGCTCCAATCGCCGGGTCACCTTCGGGGGCGAAGCCAGGACGACGATCGCGGCCGGCGCGCTCGTCGTCAGTGATGCGGTGGAGCTCGAGTTCGCGCCGTTGTCGGATCTCGCCGTCAGCGTGCACCTGCCGAACGACCTGCCGGCGAGCTTCGGAATCACCGGGCGCTATGCGCGACAGACCAATTACATATCGCCGCCGGGAGATTTCGCCGCCGAAGAGCTCATGCCGGTCGGCCGCCTCACCGACGACTGGTACTTCCTCTGCGGCATCGATGTCGTCGCCCCGCAGGAGACGGGCGCGATCGTCGCGCTCGGTGACTCGCTGACCGACGCGAATATCTCGACCCACGACGGCCATCACAGCTGGCCCTCGCAGCTCGCGCGCGGGCTGATGGCGCGGCCGGGTGGGCGGCCGATGGCGGTGATGAACCAGGGGCTCGGCGGCAACCGCATCCTGCACGATATCCGGGGCGACAGCGGCCTGCGCCGCTTCGACCGCGACGTGCTGGCGCAGCCCGGCGTCACCCATGCCGTCATCATGCTGGGGACCAACGATCTGAGGAATCGTCCCGGCAAGCCCGAAGAAGAGGTCACCGCCGCGCAGATGATCGCCGGCCTGAAGCAGTTCACCGTGCGCGGCCAGGCCCGCGGGGTCCGGGTCATCGGTGGCACGCTGACCCCGTTCGAGAACGAGACGTTCCTGCCCGGAGCGTGGAACCCCAGGCGCGAGGCGGTGCGCCAGGAAGTCAACGAGTGGCTGCGCAAGACCGATACCTTCGACGCGATCGTCGATTTCGACCGGGCGCTGCGCGACCCCGACCATCCCACGCGGATGCTGCCGATCTACGATTGTGGCGACCATCTCCATCCGAGCGACCTGGGCTACCGCACGATGGGAGACGCGATCGATCTGTCACTCTTCGAGCACGGGAGTCCCGACCATGACCCATGATGCGCTGCGTACGATCTTGCCGGTCGCCGGCTGGGGCGAAGAGCGCGCCCGCGCGGTCGAGATCACCGGCGGCACCGATCCGATCCTGCCGACGCCGTTCCGTATCGGCGAGACCAGCGCGGCCGCGCTCGCGGCGGTCGGCCTTGCCGTCTCGGAGCTGTGGGCCGTGCGCACCGGACGTCAGCAGGAGGTCGCAGTCGACACCCGCCAGGCGACCGCCTCGCTCCGTAGCGGGCACTATATGAAGATGGACGGGGCGCCCGTGTCGACCGAGCGCAACACCGTGATGGGCGTCTATCCGGCCAAGAACGGTCGCTGGAGCTATCTGCACTGCAACTTCCCGAACCATCGCGCGGCGGCGCTTCGCGTGCTCGGGGTGCCGGAAGATCGCGAGGCGGTGCGCCAGGCGGTGGCGAAGTGGGACGCGCTCGAGCTCGAGGAGGCGATCATCGCCGCGAAGGGCGCCGGCGGCATGGTGCGCACCATGGACGAATGGGCCAGGCACCCCCAGGCCGCCGCGATAGCCTCGCTTCCCCTGATGGAGATCGTCAGGATCGGCGACAGCGCACCCGAAAAGCTGCCCGACGGCGACCGGCCGTTGTCGGGCATTCGCGTGCTCGATCTGACGCGGGTCCTCGCCGGGCCGACCTGTGCCCGCACCCTGGCCGAGCACGGCGCCGATGTGTTGAAGATCACCGGGGCGCACCTGCCGAATCTCGGCTACCAGGAGTACGACACCGGCCACGGCAAGCTCTCCGCGCATCTCGATCTGCGTGAAGCCAAGGATGTCGAGACGCTGCGCGGGCTGGTCCGCGAGGGTGACGTGTTTTCGCAGGGCTACCGGCCGGGCACCCTCGGCAATCGCGGGTTCTCACCCGAGGCACTCGCGCGATTGCGGCCGGGCATCGTGGTCGTCTCGCTGTGCGCGTTCAGCCACGTCGGGCCGTGGGCGTCGCGCCGCGGCTTCGACACGGTGGTGCAGACGGTCAGCGGCATCACGAGCCGCCAGGGTGAGCTGTTCCCCGGCGCCACGCCGGGCCCGCAGTTCTATCCGGTGTCGGCGATCGACTATCTGACCGGTTACCTGATGGCGTTCGGCGCCATGGTGGCCCTCGCCCGGCGCGCGCGCGAGGGCGGCAGCTGGCTCGTGCGGATCTCGCTCGCCCAGACCGGTCGCTGGCTCGTCGGACGCGGCCAGGTTCCGGAAACCGAGCTCAAGGACGTGCCGAAGGAGTTCACCCCCGCGGAGCTCGAGCGCTGGTCGATGACGAGCGACACGCCGGTCGGCCGCCTCCATCATCTCGCCCCGGTGCTGCGCCTGTCCGAGACGTCGCCACGCTGGGCCCGGCCGACGGTGCCGCTGGGCTACCACGAGCCGGTGTGGCCGTCATGACCCTGACGGACTCGGCGGGGCTCGCGGTCTCCACGACGTCGGCGGACGCGCTCGCGGCGTACGAGCGCGGCGTCGATCTGTTCCTGCGCTGGCGCGCGGGAGCGATCGAGGCGCTCGAGGCGGCCACGAACATCGATCCGCGCTTCGCGCTCGCCGCGTGCACGCGGGCGTACATCGCGTGGCGGATGGGCCGCGTGGATCTCGCCGCCGCGGCCGCGCAACAGGCGGTCGTCCTGGCCGACCCGCGTGACGAGCGCGAGCGCCGGCACGTGCAGGTGGTCGACGCGCTCCGGCGTGGCGACGCGCCCGCCGGATACCGCGTGCTCGAGGGGATCGCCGCCGAGCACCCGACGGATCGGATCGCGGTGCGGATCGTCGGCCTGAACTGCATCACGCAGGGCAACTATCGCGGCGGTATCGACCTCGCCCGCCAGAGCCTCGCCGCCAGCCCCGAGGAGCCGCAGTACCTGACGATGCTCGGCTTCTTCCTCGAGCAGTCCGGCTACAACGACGAGGGGCTCGAGGCGAGCCTGCGCTCGCTCGCGAAGGATCCGACGAGTCTCTACACGTACCACGCGGTCGGGCACGCCTATCAGGCGCGCGGCGACTACCGCAACGCGCTCGAGACGTTCGAGCGCGCCGCGTCGCTCGAGCGCTACGCGCACGTGCTCTGGCACCTGGCCGAGGCGCACGCGATCCTCGGCGAGGCGCGCCTGACGCGCGACTACTGGGCGTCCACCGCGCCGCCGCTGCCGCTGTACGAGCGCATCGAGCTGTTGTGGCGTCTGGAGATCCTGGGGCACGCGCCGAAGGACGCCGCGGTCTGGCAGGATCTCGCCACGCAGGCGGAGCGGTTGCTCGCCCACGCCGAGTTCCTGACGACGTGGATGCATCACTGGATCGGTGTCGCGTTCGCGCGGGTTGGCCGATGGGACATGGCCAAGCAGCAGATCGAGCGGCTGCAGCGCCTTCCCGCGGGGCAGGCGAGCGGCCAGTGGTCGACCCTGGGCGCGGCCCTGCTCGAGGGCGAGATGGCGATCATCCGGGGCGATGACGCCGAGGCCGTCCGGCTCATGGCGCCGGGGGTCGAAGGGATCGACCGGATGGGCGGCGGCAGCCGCGAGCAGAAGGACATCTTCCGTGACGTGTTCCTCGAGCTGCACCGGCGGCTCGGCCGCTCCGATGACGTGATCGCGCTCGCGCACCAGCGCTTGCTGGCGAACCCGTACCACGTGCCGTCGCTGGCCGCGCTCGTCTGGGCGTACGAGCAGAACGGCGAGGCCGCGCTGCACCGGCAGGCCTGCCGCCAGCTGGTGTTGCGCGCGCAGGAGGCGGGGTGCGCTCCCGACGCGCCGGAGGTGGTGGCGGCGCGGAACGCGCTCGACGTGGTGCCTCGATGAAGTGGATGGGGGTCCTCGGCGGCATCAGCGCTCAGGCGACCATCGATTTCGAGGCCCGGGTCCATCGTTGTGCCCAGCGCCTGATCCCGCAGGACTGGAACCGCGGGTATCCGCCGATGGTCGTCTGGTATCACCGTGAGCTGCCCGCGCGTCGGGGCGACGATGGACAGCCGCTGGAGCCGCGGCAGATCGATCCGCCGCTCGTCGAGGCCGCCGCGCGACTCGCCCGCCTCGTCGACTTCGTCGTGGTTCCGTGCAACGCGGCGCACGTCGGGCTCGCGGAGCTTCGCGAGGCCGCGCGCCGTCCCGTCCTCAGCATGATCGACGTCGTGCTCGACGACGCCGTGCGCCGGAAGTGCCGGCGCGTGGGCGTGCTCGGCGCTCGCGGCGCACCGCGGCCGTATGTCGACGGGCTACGTGAGCGGGGCGTCGCGTGCGAGATGATCGACGCGGCGCTCCAGCAGCGGCTCGATGCCGGCATCCGTGCCGTGATGGAAGGGCGCGAGGGCAAGGACGAGCGCGAGGCGGCGCGCGACGCGGTCGGCGTCTTACGGGCGCGGGGAGTCGACGCCGTCGTCCTGGGCTGCACCGAGATTCCGCTGCTGCTGGGGGACGCGAGCGAGGAGCCGGACCTCGTCAATCCGGCGGCGCTGCTCGCGGAAGCCGCGGTCAGGTTCGCGGTCGACGCGCCCGCGTGAGCCGGCTGCCCCTGCGGCTGGGCGTCGTCTACGACTTCCGCAACCCGCCGGACTCCGGCATCGAGACGTGGCGCCTCTACGCGGAGATCCTCGAGCAGGTCGCCTGGCTCGACACGCTCGGCCTCGATCTCGTGTGGTTCACCGAGCATCACTTCGTGGACGACGGCTACCTGCCGTCGTGGACGCCGGTGGCCGGCGCCATGGCGGCGCGAACGGCGCGCGTTCGGTTCTCGTCGGATATCTGTCTCTTGCCGTTCAGCCACCCGGTGCGCCTGGCCGAAGACCTGGCGGTGCTCGACAACCTGAGCGGCGGCCGCATCGAGCTCGGCGTGGGCATGGGGTACGCCCCCCACGAGTTCCGCGGCTTCGGGGTGCCGCTGCCGCAGCGGCTGTCGCGCACGGAGGAGGGGCTCGAGGTCCTGCGGCACTGCTTCACGGGCGAGCGCTTCAGCTTCCACGGCAAGCGCTACGACTTCGACGACGTGGTGATCCGACCCCGCTACGTGCAGGCGGGCGGCCCGCCGCTGTGGATCGCGGCGATGTCGGCGGGCGGCGCCGCGCGCGCCGCCCGGTTCGACGCCAACCTGCTCCCGCAGGGCGCGCGGGCGCAGGTCCTCGATCCGTGGCGTGAGGCCGTGCGCGCGGCGGGACGCTCGCCTGACGCTCGCCGCGTCGGCATCATCCGCTCGTGCTTCGTGACCGACGATCCGGAGCGTGACTGGCCCCCGGTGCGCGCGGCCGAGCGCTATCGCGGCGAGCTCTACAACCGGTTCTTCGCGGATTCCGGCCAGGAGCGGTCGTGGTATCGGGCCGGCGAGCGGATCCCGCAGACGTGGGTGGTGGGCAACGTCGAGCACTGCGTGGCAGAGCTCGGCGCGTTCATCGACGAGCACGGTCTCACCGATCTGGTCACGTGGGCGGTGCCGCCGGGGCTCAGGCCGGAGCAGATGAATCCGAGCCTCGAGCGCTTCGCCCGCGACGTGGCGCCGCGTCTCAAGGGGCGGTGAGCACCGAGCTTCGGCCGGACGTTCACGGCATCGGGCCCGTCCCCGAGGCCGACAAGGACTCCACCGGGCCGCAGCAGCTGTGGATCTGGGTCGGCGCCAACATCGCGCCCATCAACTGGGTCCTCGGCGCCCTCGGCATCGTGCTCAAGCTGGGGCTCCGGGAGACGATCTCGGTCATCGTGATCGGCAACCTCGTGGGTTGCGCCATCTTCGCGGCGTTCACGACGATGGGCCACAGGACCGGCGTGAACCAGATGGTGCTCGCCCGGTCCGCGTTCGGGCGCCGGGGGGCCTATCTGCCGAGCGCCCTGATGTTCCTGATGACGCTCGGCTGGATCGGCGTCAACACCTACTTCCCGGTCAAGATCGCGGTGGCCATCCTCGGCCAGTTCGGGGTCGGCGACACCTGGGGGACGAGCCTCGTGGTCGCGACCGTGGTGATGGTGCTGCAGGTCATCATCGGAGTCTATGGCTTCTACGCGATCCGTACATTCGAGAAGTACACCGTGCCCGTCACCGCGGCCGTCATGGTGCTCATGAGCGTGCTGGCCTGGACGCGGCCGGGCGTCGTCGACTGGGGCCTGAGAAGCTCGCTGCCGCCGGGCGCGCACCTGGCGATGATCACGCTCCTGATGACGGCCATCGGCGTGGGCTGGGGCATCTCGTGGGTCACGTGGGCGTCGGACTACTCGCGCTTCGTTCCGCGCACCGTCTCGTCCACGGCGGTCTTCTGGTACAGCTATGTGGGGTTGTTCGTGCCCACCGTGTGGCTGGCTATCCTCGGCGCGACGGTCGCGAGCGTGACGAAGGACACCGATCCGGCCAAGATGGTCAGCGCCGTGTTCGGCGGGGTCACGAGCCTGCTCGTGCTCCTGATGGTGCTGCATGGACCGATCGCCACGAACATTCTCAACGTCTACTCGGCGGCGCTGGCCGCCCTCAGCATGGGCGTCCGGTTGTCGCGGACCGCGCTGGCGGTGATCGCCGGTATCGTGGGCTACCTGACCACGATCTACTTCGTCTTCCAGCCGTCGTTCGCCAGGGCGTTCGACAACTGGATGATCAGCCTGCTCCTGTGGATGAGCCCGTGGGCCGGCGTCGTCCTCGCCGACTTCTTCGTCAAGCGGCGCGGCCGCATCGACGTCGACGAGCTCTACCGCGAGCCCTCTCGCAGCGCATACGGCGACGTCAATCCGGCGGGCATCGTGGCGTTCGTCGTCGGCCTGGTCGCGGGATGGTCGGTGGAAGACGGCCTCGTCCCCGCGCTGCAGGGCCCCATCTCGACCAGGCTCCTCGGAGGCGCGGACCTCAGCTGGCTGGTTGGCATCGCCGTCGCGGGCGGCGTTTACCTGGCGATGGCCGGTCGGACAACGGCAGTGCACGGTGAGCCGCCCTCGAGGCGGCAAGGAGTGACGCCATGACAGATGCCAAAGGGCCGTTGAACGGTATCCGCGTGATCGACCTGGGGCGCCATCAGGCGGGACCACGGTGCGCTCAGGTGCTCGCCCGCCTGGGCGCAGAGGTCATCAAGATCGAGCGCCTCGGTGGCGAGGAAACCCGGTACCACTCGCCATGGGTCAGAAAGCAGAGCGCGTACTGGGTTCAGTACAACAGCGGCAAGAAGAGCTTGAGCATGGACTTGCGCACGGAGGCAGGGAAGACGGCCCTGCGCAAGCTCATCAAGGTCTCCGACGTCGTCGTGCAGAACTTCCGGCCTGGAACCATCGAGGAGATGGGCTTCGGCTATGACGTGCTCAAGACGCTGAACCCCCGCATCATCATGGTCAACGTCTCCGCGTACGGGCAGTTCGGCCCCTATCGCGACCAGATCGGCTACGACCCCATCGGCCAGACCATGTCGGGCATCGCGATGGTCACCGGCGAAGACGGCATGCCGCCGATTCGCGCCGGGGTTCCCATCATCGACCGCACCACCGCGCTGCACTCGGCCATCGGGACTCTGGCCGCGCTCTACGAGCGCAACATCTCCGGCGAGGGGCAGAGCATCGACGTCTGCCTGGCGGACTCCGGCTACAGCCTGACCGAGATCCCCATCACCGCCTACCACGGGGCCGGCACCGAGCCCCGACGGGGCCAGTCTGATTCGGCGCCGAGTGGCATGTACCCCTGCAAGGACGGGTGGGTCTTGATCGCTGCCGGAGACCAGCATCACTGGTCGCGGGTGTGCGACGCCCTGGGGAAGCCGGAGTGGCGGGAAGACCCGCGCTTCACCACCCGCCACGAGCGCACCAAGCACGCCACCGCCGTGAACGAGGCGATGCGCGCGCTGATGGCCACCATGACGATGAAGGACGCCATTGCCCACTTCACGCACCACGACGTGGTCGCGGCTCCCGTGAACACCATCCCGCAGGCGGCTCAGGATTCCCACCCCTGGGAGCGGCGGGCCATGGTCGAGGTCCCCGATTTCCTGGCCGGCACGATCGCCGTGTCCGGTGACTTCTGGCACTTCAGCCGGACGGAGGCCGTCGTTGGCTCCACGCCGAAAGTGGGCGAGCACAACGAGGAGGTGTTGGGCGGCCTCCTGGGCTACTCCAAGGATGAGATCGCGAAGCTGTATGCGGATGACGTGATCGGCAACTGGCACCACTACGACACGCTTCCCGGGTGAATCGAGCGTCCAACTCCTGCGAAACCTGGAGGTGACCGTGGCCCGACTACCGACGGCGACGAGAGAGAGTGTTCCGGAAACGCAGCGCGCCATCTTCGACGAGATAGTGAAGGAGCTTGGGGCCGTCCCCCGCTATGGCCCCGGTTCCGTCATGATCCATGTGCCGAAAGCCCACCGATGGGCCACCGGCCTGAATCACTACCTGCGCGATGAATCCTCGCTGCCCAAGAAGATCCAGGAGCTCGCCATGCTCGTCACCGCGCGCGAGCTGGATTGCCAGCACATCTGGAATGCGCACGCCGCATCCGCGCGCAAGGCCGGCGTGCGGGGTGAAATCGTCGACGCGTTGCGAGACCGCAAGGAGCTTCCCGGTCTGGCTGCCGACGAGGCGGCGGTGGTGCACTACGGGCGCGAGTTCTTCCGGACTCGTCGCGTCAGCCGGGGGGCGTTTCAGGCGGCGCTGGAGCAGTTCGGCCGCCAGGGAGTCGTCGAGCTGGGCCTGACCATGGGGAACTACAGCCTCCTGGCGTTGCTCATCAACTCGTTCGACACCGACTTGCCCCCGGAGAGGACCGAGCCGCTCCTCCCTGTCTGAATGTCGCGATGGACAGCCCGGAGCACGACGTCATCGTGGTGGGGGCCGGCAACGCGGCGCTCTGTGCCGCCCTGTCCGCGTGCGAGCACGGCGCCAGGGTGGTCGTCCTCGAGTGCGCCCCGGAAGCGGAGGCGAACGGCAACAGCCGGTTCGCCGGCGGCGTGATGCGCTTCGCCTTCGACGGCGTCGACGACCTCCGCAAGGTCGCCGATCTCACCGACGAAGAGATCGCCGGCGCCGACTTCGGCACCTACACGCGCGCCCAGTACTTCGACGACCTCTTCCGCCTGACCCAGTACCGTACCGATCCCACCCTCGTCGAGCTGCTCGTCACGCGGAGCCTCGACACCATGATCTGGCTCCGTGGCCAGGGGGCGCGCTTCGTTTCGATCTACGGACGCCAGGCCGGCAAGGTCGGAGGGCGCTGGAAATTCTTCGGCGGCCTTCCCATCGAAGCCTCCGGCGGCGGCGCCGGGCTCGTCCAGTCACTGACGGCGGCGGCCCACCGGCGCGGGGTCGAGATCCTCTACGAGACGCGGGCCCTGTCGCTCCTGTGGGACGGGGTGCGCGTCAGCGGCGTGCGGGTCCGAAGCGGCGGAAAGCTTCGTGATCTCACCGCGCGAGCGGTCGTGCTCGCCTGCGGTGGCTTCGAGGCCAACGCCGAGTGGCGGACGCGCTATCTCGGGCCGGGCTGGGAGCTGGCCAAAGTGCGCGGCACGCGTTTCAATACCGGCGACGGCCTCCGTATGGCCCTCGAGATCGGCGCCAGCGCCATCGGCAACTGGTCGGGCTCCACGCCTGCGGCTGGGACCGGAACGCGCCCGAATTCGGCGATCTCGCCATCGGCGACCAGTTCGAGAAGCACAGCTATCCCCTCGGCATCCTGGTCAACGCCGATGGCCGGCGCTTCGTCGACGAGGGCGCCGACTTCCACAGCTTCACCTACGCCAAGTACGGCCGCGCCGTCCTGGAGCAACCTGGCCAGTTTGCCTGGCAGGTCTTCGATGCGAAGGTGCTCCACCTGCTGCGTCCCGAGTACGGGATCCAGCGCGTGACCAAGGTGCGGGCGCAGACGCTCGAGGAGCTGGCCGCGAAGCTCGACGACGTGAACGCCGAGGGCTTCCTTCGGACCGTGCGCGCCTTCAACGCGGCCGTGCGCTCCGACGTGCCCTTCGACCCGTACACGAGAGACGGCCGCGGTACGGTCGGCCTCGAGCCCGCGAAGTCGAACTGGGCCAACGCGATCGACCAGCCGCCTTTCGAGGCGTACGCGACCACCTGCGGGATCACCTTCACCTTCGGCGGTCTTCGCGTCGACGCGGACGCTCAGGTGCTCGATCACGATGCGGCCAAGATCGCCGGGCTCCACGCCGCCGGCGAGATGGTGGGCGGGATCTTCTACTTCAACTACCCGAGCGGCGCCGGCCTCGTCTCGGGCGCCGTCTTCGGCCGCCTCGCCGGCGCGTCAGCCGCGCGCAGCTGCGGCGGAGTTTGAACCAGAGCCCTTTGGGCTACGAGTTGCCCCAGACCCAGAAGGCAGGGCTGGGGCGTTCGTCTCAGGAAATCGACGCGCGTGACGCATTGATCGAACGCCTACGCCCGGCGTCTAATTGTGCGGTAACGTGGCGGAACCCCGGCCCGCGGTCGAGGCACGTCGAGTGATCGGACGATAGCTCGAGCATGAGGAAGCCCATGTTTCTTGTGGGGCTGCTCCCGCCGATCCGGCCGAGTTGCCTTGAACGCCCGTGGGCCAGGATGGGGGTGACACAGAGGGATCAGTTGCCGGATCCAGACGGCATGGTGAAGGGGGTCGACGTGCAGAGATGTTTCACCACGAAGTGCGGAGGCTAGCCATGAGGAACGTGTTGCTGGTGCTGTTACTCGTCGTCTTCCCGGGAGTCTCATTCGCTCAACAGGACGAGGCCGTACCGAAGTCGTTCAACACGGCCGCGGACGCATTCTTCTTCCGTGCCGAGGTCTGCGGGTCGACGAACGCCAACTGCGGCACAACCGCGGGGACGCCCACGAACGTCATCAACTCGCCGAACTTCGTCAAAGGGTTTGTCAGCTTCCGTGTGCCCACGAGCCAGACGTACACCGTGTACTATCTCGCCCCCGACATCGAAGGAGCCCTGAACGTGACGTCGATCGTGTCGCAGGGACCGCTCAGCTTCACCGCCGGCGACACGGCGACCCTTTCCGCGCAGTTCTCCTCGCTGGGCTCGGGGGTGTACAAGTTCACCTCCATCGTCATCGGGGCCAACGGGAGAGCCACGATCAGCGAGCCGTACCTGTTCCGATACTGCAACGCCGCCTGCATCACCGGCCCGTAAGGGTCGGTGGTTAGCCCCGGCCGTGGTGATACCGCGCGTTGTGCAGCACGCGGCCGGGGTAGCTCCCCGTGTGGGTGCCCTTCTCGAGGAGGACTTCGCCGTTCACCACGCGTGGTGACACGAGAAGGTGCAGAGCGGATCCCAGAGGACCTGAGCGTCGTAGTGACAGTCGTTCTCCACGAACCCCGGCGAGACGACCCGCCCATCGGCCTCGATGACCCGCCGCGCCGAGCCGTCGAGGCGCCCGAGCTCCACGATCTTTCCCTTGACCACGCCGACGTCGCCGTTGAAGGCGGGCCGGCCCGAGCCATCGATGATGCGACCGTTCTTGATCAGTAGATCGTAGGCCATGGTGTCCCTCCTCATTCAGCAGCCGAGCGCCCGAGCCACCGCAACCACGTCGGCTTCGGTGTTGTGGAGATGGAAGGATATCCAGTAGGCTCGAGTTCTTTCTGCGCGGCTTCCAGGCTCAGCAAATCGGCTCGACGGTCTACGGTGCGTCGGCCGGCAGCTCAGCGAGCAGACGGCCGAAGGCGGGCAGGCGGTCGGCGCTGTTGAACGCGCGCAGCATCGCCCAGAACGACGCCTGGTTCGTGGTGACGACGGGCTTGCCGAATTCGCGCTCCCAGGACGCGACCGACGACATCGTCGGGAAATTGCCCCCGGGCACCACGAAGACCTCGATCTCGGGCCGATCGATCCGGGCGAATGCGTCGCGCGCATTCTGGGGGCCGAGCCGCCCGATCGCGTACGCGTCGGTCGCGCCAAATCCTTCCAGAGCGACCGTGTCGAGCCCGTGCTTCGTCTTGAAATAGCGGGCGGCACGCTCGTTGACCGGAACCGAATAGGGAGACACGATGGCGACGCGGCGCGCTCCAAGGGCGCGAACGGCGCGGCCGACCGCCTGCGCCGACGTGATCGCCGGGACGCCGGCCCCGGCGCTCATTCGCTTCGTGACGACGTCGTCGTACTCCTCGGCAAAGAGACT
>WNGF01015414.1_pt1 | contig 12760 bp, 15 predicted proteins | sample 5400641 | NCBI WGS metagenome assembly WNGF01 (sample SAMN13153371, study PRJNA577476) | soil metagenome | isolation source: 80 cm soil or saprolite under grassland replicate 2 | place: USA:California | collected 2016-06-15
CCCTCGTCGACGTAATGGACACGAAGCGAACCACGCTCGGGATCGGGGACGTTGACGTAGTGGGGCGAGAAGGGGAAGCCGGGCAGGTCGGTGAAGCGCTCGTCGGGCGTGCGGAGCGCGTCCATCAGCCTTCGCGCAGGCAGGCCCGGAGCGTATCGGCGACGATCTCGCGCGCCCCGTCCGCGGACTGGTCGTAGTGGAGCCGCAGCGTTTCCCACACGGCCGCGCTCGACAGCAGGTCGAGCTCGACGACGAGGCGTTCACGCTCGGCGCGCTCGCGGCGGGCGAGCTCAGCGCCGAAGACGAGTTCGATCTCGGCGCGGGACAGCTTGCGCGCCAGCGCGAGCACCTCGGCGAGCGCGGGCGAGAACGGCTCCTGCAGCACGGCCGCCCGCCGCACCTGCGCCGACGCCTCGTGGATGCGCGCCCGCTGCCGGGTGAAGAGGTCGAGCCGAGTCTCGAGCGGACCGTGGTCGGGGATGCGCTCGATGAGGTCGCGCACGCGCTCGAAGTGGCGGTGCGCGGCCGCGGTGAAGAGGTCCTCGAGGTCGTCGAAATGGACGTATACCGACCGAAGCGAGACACCAGCGCGCTCGGCGACCTGGCGCGCCGTGGGCCGGAAGTTGCCGTCGTCGAGGAGGGACAGAAGCGCTTCCACCACGGCGTCACGGGTGCGGGCGGCGCGCGCCGAGCGCCCATCGGTGAGACTGGTGGCCGCCACGAACGCGAACGATATTGTTCTTTCACTAGGTGTGCAATACAGGGTTCAGAGCTACGCCGCCGCGCGGGGGAGAGCGGGAATGGCCGACGGTACGTGGGAGCCAGCGTTCGACGAGGTGGTCTCGACCCTCGAGGCGCAAGTCGTGGAGAGCGGCGGCGGCGCCGCCCTGTGCGTGTACCACCACGGACGGCCGGTCGTCGACGCGTGGACGGGCGTGACCGACACGTCGGGATCACCGTGGCGGGAGGACACCCTCGCCGTGTCGTACTCGACGACCAAGGGCGTGACGTCTACTGCCCTCCACCTGTGCGTGGACCGGCAGCTCCTCGACTACGACGATCGCGTCGCCGAGCACTGGCCCGAGTTCGCGCAGAACGGCAAGGACACCATCACGGTGCGCCAAGTGCTCTGCCACGAGGCCGGCCTGTACGACGTGGCGTCGTTCCTCGAGCGGCGCGAGCAGATCTTCGACTGGGACGCGATGGTCGCCGGCCTCGAGCGGATGACGCCCGCGCACGAGCCCGGCACCAACAACGGTTACCACGCCGTGACGTTCGGGTTCATCGTGGGCGAGATCATTCGGCGAGTGTCGGGGCTCGGCATCACCGAGTTCGTCCGCACGGAGATCGCCGAGCCGCTCGCGCTCGACGGCTGCCACATCGGGTTGCCGCGCGAAGAGTTCGGACGGCTCGCGCAGACCGTCTCGGCGCCCGACGCCGGCGAGCTGACGCGCGACCCCACCGCGATGCTGCGCGTCGCCGAGCGCCTCGGGCTCACGCTCCATCCCGAGCTCATCGCGGCCGCGCTGCCGCCGTCGATCCTCGCGCCGAGTGATGATCAGGCGTGGCTCGAGCAGCCGATGCCGTCTGGCAACGGGTGCTTCACCGCGCGCTCGCTCGCGCGCATGTACGCGTGCCTGGCTGGCGGTGGCGAGCTCGACGGGGTGCGCCTGCTGTCCGACAAGACGATCGCGCGCGCCATCGAGCCGCAGAACAACCGCCCCGACCTGATCCTCGGCTTCCCGATGCAATGGCGCCTCGGCTACCACGGCGTGCTCACGTCGGCGGGCGTGCTCGAGCGCGGCTTCGGTCACAACGGTTACGGCGGCTCGGGTGCGTGGGGCGACCCGGATCGCGAGCTCGCGGTCGGCTACACGATCAACGCGCTCGGCAAGAACCTCGCCGGCGACACGCGGTTCATGGACCTGGGCGGCGAGGTGGTGCACGCGGCCGGGAACTGATTCAGGTTTTGGCGTCGCTGTACCGGCTATATCCCGGCGCAGCGACGCCAAAACCCCGAGAACCGGTGACCATCGTCACCTCGCCGGCCCGGTCTGACCGGGCCATGATGCGTACATGGCTTCGGAGCTGACCCTCGAGGCCCCGCCCAACCCGACCGTTCGTGTCACGTCCCGGTCGGGCAGCGTGTCGGTGACGGGGGAGGAGCGGACCGACGTCGTCGTCAGCGGGGCGCGGCGCGCCGAGGTTGGCTCGGACGGCTCGGTCGAGGTCAAGGCGGGGTCGGGCTCCGTCGCGGTGCGCTGTCCCGAGGGCAGCGACGTCATCATCGGCGCCGGCTCCGGCAACGTCGAGCTCCGCGGGCGGCTCGGCCACGCACGCGTGACCGTGGGCAGCGGGAGCATCTCCGTCGATCATGTCGAACGCCTCGACGCCCGCACGGCTTCGGGCTCGTTCAAGGTCGCCGAGTGCACGGGGGAGTGCCGGCTCAAGACCGGCAGCGGCGGGATCAGCGTGATCCGAGCCGGCGCGGCCGACCTCGCGACAGGTTCCGGGTCGGTGGAGGCCGACCTGGTCGCCGCGACACGGCTCAGGACCTTGAGCGGGAAAGTCGACAGCGAGCCCGCCGCCGGTCACGACGGCGAGATCCGGGTGAAGACGCTGAGCGGGAGCGTCCGGGTCATCGAGCGGTGAGCGCATCACCTGCCGGCACGGTCGTCTTCACGGACATTGTCGGCTTCACCGAGTTCACCGCCGAGCACGGTGACGAGCAGGCGCTCGCGCTGCTCGAGCGCCAGGAGCGCGTGGTGCGCGACGCGCTCCCGCGCGACGCCCGGGTCGTCAAGGATCTCGGTGACGGCTTCATGCTGTGGTTCCCGGAAGCCGTGAGCGCGGTGCAGGCGTGTCTCGCACTGTCGGAGCGGTTCGAGGAGGACGCCGCGACCGACGTGCCGCTGTGGGTGCGCGTCGGCATGCACTGGGGCTGCCCGACTCGACGGGGCGACGACCTCGTCGGCCACGACGTGAACATCGCATCGCGCATCGTGGACGTCGCCGGGCCCGGCGAGGTCCTGTTGTCGGACCCCGTCCGGGAGCTCGTTGACGGACGGGTGCCGGACCTGCGGCTCGACGAGCTCGGCCCCGTCGTCATGAAAGGCATTCCGGACGCGGTTCGGCTGTACCGCGCCACCCTTCCGGAGTTCGGCGCTCGGTAACCTTCGCCCCGATGCGCCGGTCTCGAGGCTTCGCGCTCGTGCTCGTGTGCACGGTGGCGGCGGTCGTGGCGTGCAGCGGCGGGCCCGAGACGCTCGACGGCAAGGATGTCGAGAAGACGATCGGCAAGCAGCTGCACAAGGACTTCGCCGGCGCGCCCATCGGCGCGACGAAGTGCCCGAAAGAGATCAAGAAGAAGTCCGGGAAGCAGTTCGAGTGCACGGCCACCGTGGGTAGCGAGCCCGTCCCGTACACGGTGACACAGACAGAGAGGGACCCCGGCTACCGGGCCGTGCGTCAGGTCGCAGTCCTCGACGTGAGCAAGATCCAGAACTTCGTTCAGACGCAGTACGACCAGACCGTGGGCGTACAGGTGACCGCGGCGTGCGCGCCGGGCAAGACGGTGCTGGCGGCGAAGCCGCAGACGACGATCCCGTGCACCGTGACCGACGCCGTGGGAACGACCGACACCGTTCAGGTGCAGGTCAACGACATCAGCGGCAACATCTCGATCGGCACGATCTAGCGCCCGGATGAGGTGCGCTAGCGGTTGACGAGCTTGGCGCCCCGGTCGCGGAGCTCGTACTTGAGCACCTTGCCCATCGCGTTCAGCGGCAGGGCGTCGACGATCTCCACGTAGCGCGGCGCCTTGTAGTTGGCCATCTCGTAGCGACACCAGGCCATGAGCTCCTCGGCCGTTGCCTGCACATCCGGCCGCAGCACGACGAAGGCCATCCCCACCTCGCCCATCCGGTCATCGGGAACGCCGACCACCGCCACCTGGGCGACGTTCTCGTTGCGGAGCACGAGGTTTTCGATCTCGGCCGGGTAGGCGTTGAAGCCGCCGACGATGAACATGTCCTTCGTGCGGTCGGTGATGCGCAGGTAGCCGCGCTCGTCCATCACGCCCACATCACCCGTGTGCAGCCACCCGTCGGCGTCGAGGGTCGCCGCCGTCTCCTCGGGCTCGTCGAGATAGCCGAGCATGACGTTGTAGCCGCGGATCACGACTTCACCCGGTTCACCGCGCGGCACCTCCGTGCCTTGCTCGTCGACGACGCGCACCTCGACACCCGGGATCGCCCGGCCCGATGTGTTCGCGATGGTCTCGGGATCGTCGTCGTACCGGCACATCGTGGCGATGCCGCACGCCTCGGTGAGGCCGTAGCCGGTGATGATCGTCTCGAACGTCAACTCCTTCCGCATGCGCACGATCAGCTCGACGGGGATCGCGGCCGCGCCCGTCACCGAGAGCCGCAGGCTCGACAGGTCGTGCTCGTCGCGTGCGGGATGGTTGAGGATCGTCTGGTACAGCGTCGGCGGGCCGGGCAGCACGGTGACGCGGTCGCGTGGTACGCGCGTCAGCACCTGCTCGGGGTCGAATACCGCCTGCGGGAGCACGGTGGCTCCCATCATCAGCGATGCCAGCCACCCCGCCTTGTACCCGAACGCATGGAAGAAGGGGTTGACGATCAGGTAGCGATCGCGGTCGCGCAGCCCGACGACCTCGCTCCAGTCCCGGTACGCCCGCAGTGTCTGCGCGTGCGTGAGCATGGCTCCTTTGGGGTTCCCCGTAGTGCCCGACGTGAACAGGATGTCGGACAGGTCCTCCGGCTCCACCGAGAGCGCGCGCACACCCGCCTCCGCGCTGCCGACGGCGGAGCCGGCGGCGAGGAACTCGCGCCACGACCGAGTGCCGTCGGGCGCGGCGCCGCGCAGGACGACGGACGTCTCCAGGTCGGGGAGCTCAGAGGCGACGTCGACGGCGTCGCGCAGCAGCGCCACGTAGTCGGTGTCGAGAAACCCGGTGATTGTCACCAGCGCCTTGGCGCGCGACTTGCCGAGGATATACACGGCCTCGCGGCCCTTGAACCGCGTGTTCAGCGGGACGAGCACCCCGCCCGCCGATTGGAGCCCGAGCGCGGCGACGACCCACTCCCAGATGTTGGGGGCCCAGATCGCGACCCGGTCGCCCCGCTCGATCCCCACTGACATGAACGCGCGCGCGGCGTCGTGCGCGGCCGCCGCGAGCCCGGTGAACGAGAGGGACGTGCCATCGCTCACGTCTACGATCGCCTCCCGTGCCGAGAAGCGATCCGCAGAGCTCCGGAGGAGATGGGGAATCGTGCCCCATTCGAGGTCGCCGCGGATGCCCGTCTCGCTCACCGCGCGTCACCTCCCCCGTATCTGACGGGTCGTCAGGCTATCGCCGGAGCACCAGGTGAGCGACCCACTCGTGCTGCGGACCGGCCCGGAGAACGGCGTCGCGAAGCTCACGCTGAACCGCGCCGAGAAGAAGAACGCGCTGTCGATCGCGCTGCGCGACGAGCTCTCCGACGCCCTGGACGCCCTCGCCGGCGATGAAGCGGTGAAGACCGTCGTGATCACCGGAGCCGGCGACGTCTTCAGCTCCGGCTTCGACCTGCGCGAGTTCCAGCAGCCCGAGCTGGCCGATCAGCTATGGGCCTCGAGCGATCGGTTTCACGCAACGGTGCTCCACTTCCCGTTACCGCTCGTCTCGGCCGTCAACGGCCCGGCGATCGCGGGCGGCTTCGACCTTGCGGTCATGTGCGACCTGCGCGTCGCCGCTGACACAGCGCGCTTCGCGCATCCCGAGATCGAGTTCGGCGACGTCGTGTACGGGCCATTGCACGACCTCGTCGGAGGGGCGGTGGCGCGTGACCTGTGCTTCACCGGCCGCGCCGTGGAAGCGCGGGAAGCCAATGCGCTCGGGCTCGTATCGAGCGTCGTGCCGTCCGGCGAGTTGATGGACGAGGTGACGCGCTTCACCGACCAGATCGTGCGGGCGCCCCGCGACGTGCTGCTCCGCACGAAGGCCAAGGCGACCCGGCGCGCCGGTGTCGTGGGCAAAACGCTCGACCTGTAAATCCCCGCGCCGCCCCCTCGCCGCGAGTGAGGATGAGGCGATGGGCGACTTGGCGGCCGACACGGCGATCGAAGGGTCCGACGGGCGGTACCAGGCGCAGCTGTCGCGCGACTGGGAGATCTGGGGACCGAACGGCGGGTACCTCGCCGTCATCGCGCTCCGGGCCGCCGGCGCCCGCACCCCCCTGCGCCGGCCGGCGACGTTCTCCTGCCACTTCCTCGGCGTGGCGGACTTCGACGTCGTCGACCTCGATGTTCGCGTGGTGCGCGAGTCGAGGCGGGCGGCGTCGATCGCGGTGTCGATGACCCAGTCCGGCAAGCCCATACTCGAGGCCCTGGCGTGGATCGTCGGCGACGTCGACGGGCTCGAACACGACGCCGCGCCGATCCCGACGGTTGCGCCTCCCGATGAGCTCCCTAACATCGAGCAGCTGATGGCGAGTCAAGACCGCGGCCCGTACCACCTCTTCTGGAGCAACTTCGAGCAGCGGCCCCTCGAGTGGGTGAAGAACTGGGAGGAGCGGGAGCCGGGCGACCCGAGCTTCCGATCGTGGTACCGCTACGCACCTCGCGACACTTTCGACGATCCGTTCGTCGACGCCGGCCGGTCCCTGCTGCTCGCCGATACGGTCGGTTGGCCCGCCGCGGTGCGCGCGTACCGAAGCAACCTGTCCTACTACGCGCCGAGCATCGACGTCACCGTGCGGTTCCACGCGTGCCCGCCCCACTCACAGTGGCTGCTGGTCGAGGGGCGCTCGCCCGTCGCGCGCGACGGGCTCGTCGCGAGCACCGTGTCGGTGTGGTCGGGCGACGGCGCATTGCTCGCCAGCGGCGGCCAGCAGATGCTGTGCCGTCCGGCGGTGCTCCTCGACGCCTGAGCGGCGCGCAACCCATTCGGCGCTCCCGCCCGTAGTCCATACGGGCCGGAGGATCTGAAGCGATCAGGGGGGAACCGTGAAGAAGCTGCTGACCGCCGCCACCGTGCTGCTCGCCGCCATCGTCGTGTTCGCTGCGTGCGGCGGCGGAGGCGGCGGCAAGAAGGAGACGAAGAAGCCGACCACGACGAAGAGCACGCCGGCGACCACCGCGGCGCCTACGGCTGCCGCGACGGTCAAGACGGCGCAGACAGGTATCGGGACGGTCCTCGTCGACCCCGATGGCAAGACCTTGTACCTGTTCGCCAACGACCAGGGCACCACGAGCGCAGTGCCGGCGAACATCCGTCAGGCGTGGCCTCCGCTCACCGTGACCGGAGCGCCGGTTGCCGGCGCGGGTCTCGACAAGTCGAAGCTCGGGACGGCGCCGCAGCCCGACGGTCAGACCTGGGTGACCTACAACGGGCACTTGCTGTACCGGTTCTCCGGGGACGCGAGCGCCGGTCAGACCAACGGCCACAAGCTCGGCAACGTGTGGTACGCGGTCACCGCGGCAGGGGAACGGGCGCCGTGACGGGAAAGCAGCGTTAGGCGGGCTCGAGCAGGATCTCGTCGAAGTAGCACCACGCCCAGTTCTCGCCGGGCTGGAAGGATTCTGCGATTGCATGCTCATCGCCGAAAGCGTGCTTGCGCGCGTGCTTGTTCTTCGAGGAGTCGCAGCAGCCGACGTGCCCGCAACTCAGGCAGAGGCGCAGATGCACCCACGTGTCGCCGATCGCCAGGCACTCCTCGCACCCGTTCGGAGTGCGGGGTTGCACGTCGTGGATCTGGTCGAGGTGGGTGCAGACAGCCACCGCGCTGACAACGCGGTTGGCCTCGGATTCCTTCCCGTAGGCGCCCCGTCGTTTCGCTACGGGATGTATTGCTGGTGGATCACCCACCAGGCGCAGACCGCCTGGCCCACGACGGCCGACGTGAAGGCGACCGCCCGCAGCGAGCGATGCACGCGGTGGAGCAGCTCGCCGGCGGCGACGAACGGCGGGAAGCATTCGTTTGCGTACCGGCCGAGACCCACCATCCCGAGACCGAGTGAGGGCAGCAGGTAGAGCACCGTGAACACGGTCCACGCCACCGGGAGCCGCCGCCGCATGAGGAGAAGCACCCCGAGCGCCGCGAGCGCGAGAAAGACGTGCGGGAACACGTAGTCGTAGCGCCACGGCTCGCTCGCGAACGCCTTGATGGTGACCTCGGGCCACCCCTCCTTCGACGAGAGGAACACGAGCGCGTCACCGGTCCAGTGGTAGCAGGTCACGCACCACAGCGCGACCGCGACAGCCGACGGTGCGCACACGAGGAGCACGCGTCGCCACGAGCGGAGGACGAGCACGAGCGCAACCGCGAGCACGATGCCGTTGGGACGCACGAGCGCGGCGCCGGTGACAAGCACGGCTGCGGCGAGGTCGCGGCGCTCGTCCACGAAAATGAAGGCCCAAACCGAGAGCGCGAGCCAAATTGCCGACGGGTACACCATTGAGAAGATGAACGCGCCCGGGAACAGCGCGAGCGACCACACGGCAAGTCGGGCGGGGCCGGCGCGCGTATAGCGACGTGCAATTCGCCACACACCGGCCAGCGCGATCAGGAAGATCAACTGGTTCAGGACGAGGACGGTCCCGCGGTCCGGAAGACCGATCTCACGGATCGCGCGAATCACCGCCGGAAACGCGGGGAAGAACGGCCACCGTGTCTGGACGCCTTCGACCGGCTCGGGTCCGTACCCGGCGTGAGCGATTGCGAGGTACCACTGACCGTCCCATTTGGCGAATCCGGTGGCACGAATGCCGCCGCTTCCGATCGACGCCGCGCCGACAATCAGCGCGACCGAGTAGAGGCGGGAGACGAGCCAGGGCCGAACGACCTCGCGCCACGGGAGCAGCGCCAGACGTTCGGGCGCGCGCGTAGCAGGTGCCGCAGGTGCGTCGGCAACGGCCATGCGGCCGCCGAGGGTAGGCGAACCCGTCGCGCTACGGTCTCCGCCCATGCGATCCCGGTCGCTCGTTCTCGGACTCGGCGCACTGTTGATCGCGGCTTGTGGTGGCAGCAGCGGCGACGGAAAGGAATCGACGCCCAAGTCCGCGCCCACGACCGCTCCCGCCAGCCCCGCGGACCTGAAGGTCGGGGACAAGGTGACTGCTCAGGGAACGAAGCTCGCCGAGCCGCCGAATCCGGATACCCGTCAGATCGACCCCGAGCAGGCATGCCGCACGTTCCTCGAAACCCCCGACGGCAGCTGCGAGATCGTGATGATGGCAGGCGGCAACGCCCTGTGGACCGTTGACCCGGTCCCGGGCAGCGGTTTCGGCGAGCGGGCTTGGCACGTGCGCATCCGTGTGCGGTCGAAGACGATGCCCGACGGCGGGTGGGACGTCGCCCGCCAGCTGCCGGAGAACGCGCTCTTCGCCAGCGTCGGGGTGAACGCGGCTGACGTGAACGGCGACGGCAAGCCCGAAGTCCTCGTCGGCTATCGGTCTGGTGGCACGGGCCAGTTCGAGTCCTACGACGTGATCACGTACGAGTCCGGCAAGGCCCTGCAGGTTGCCGCGCACCGGGAGGGTCTGCACAAAGGATCGGTCTCGCTCGACGGCACCAACATCATCGACTATTCGGCGGACCAGCAGTCACCCGAGTGCTGCCCTACCCAGGCGCGCCGCACCGTCATCCAGGGTGCGCAGAGCACGTTCCGCGTCACCGCAGTGAGGGACGTACCGATCGATCTGGTGCCGCCGGACCTGTTCGCCTGATCTTCGCCAAGGCCTTCAATCGCGCCGGCGGACGTCTTCGAGACGATCGTCGACCTTCTCGATGCCCTCGGTACGCTCGGCGATCTTCACCGCGACGTCATGCACCTCGGAGTCGACGATTCCCTTGAGCACCGCTATGCCGTCGCGCACTATTACCTCGAGCCCGGGCGCATGACGGGTGCGCCGGTCCTTGGCGAGCGCCATTCGTAAGCGCGCTTCGGTCTTGACGTCGTCGGTGTTGCCACTCACGAGGCTCTGGGCCGAGCGAACGCCGAACGCGGCCCAATCGACGACATCATCGCGGTTACGCCACGCCCACAGGGCGAGCGCAGAGCCGCTCAGCGGCAAGTAGGTCCTGAGACGACTCGTGAGACCCACAGCGTGAGCGTATCTACCCGCGGGCTTCAGCCTTGATGCGCGGCGACCGCCGCGATCAGCGCATCGAGCGGCTTCTCGGCAGCCGCCGCACGGTCGCCGTTCACGAGCACAGAGAAGATGATCCCGCGTCCACCAGCGGTCGTCCCGTACCCCGACAAGGCGATGCCGCCGATGATCGTCCCCGTCTTCGCGTGCACCGAGCCCTCGGCCGCCGTGCCGCGGAAGCGCGACGCCAGCGTGCCGCTGCGACCGGCGACGGGCAGGGCGTCGCGCAGCTGTGGCCACCACGGCTGCGCACGCGCCGCCTGAAGGAGCTCCCGCCACTCGCGCGCTGACCGACCGTTGGCCCGGCTGAGACCGGATCCGTCGTCATCCGCGCCCGCCAAGCGCAGACGCCGGCGCCGACGTGAGCGACGCGACGACGGTGCTGCCGTCCGGCGCCGAGCCGTGCACCGTCGGGCCGGCGACGTGCACGCCGTGTGCAGCGAGCGCGACGTGAAGCAGTTCCGCGTCGGCGACGGCGGGATCGGCGACGAACGCCGGGTCTCTCCGATCACGGTTCCGATCCACCATGAGCGCGGACAGCGGCCCCACATACGCGGGGAACTGCCAGTCCTGCCAACCCGCGGCGCGGCGCATCGTGTCATAGCGCGAGTCGTCGACCACGAGCGCGCCCGGCACCGCGGTGATCCCGGCCGCCCGCACCTGCGCCGCCAGCGCCTCGAGCGAGTTCGGCCCGCGGGCCGTGAGCGAAGGGTCGCCGCCGGCGACGATCACGAGGTTGCCGTCTGGCGCCGACCGCACCTGAGTCGTGAAGCGCGCGTCCGGCCCGAGCACTGCGAGCACGCCCATCGCCATGAGCAGCTTCTGGTTCGATGCCGGCAAGAGCGGGAGGTCCGGCTGGTACGTACCGACCTCGCCGATCCCGTCGATCGAGATCGACAGACCGAACCGATTGGCGGTGACCCGCGGATCGGTCGTGAACCGTTGCAGCGCCAGCGCGAGGTCGGGCGGGACGGCGGCCGGAGGCGCCGCGAGCGCGGGGTCGGGCGTGCACGGCGCGGTGGTCGGCGGCGGCGCTGGTGTGGCGGCGGTCGGGGACGGGGTGGGGGCGCGGCCGTGCGATCGCGTCGTGGTCGTGTCGCCGCTGCGGCAGGAGGCGAATGCCGCCAGCAAGGCCAGGGCGAGCGCGGATGTGAGTATGCGTCTCACGGCACCGATAGCCTCACACGTCGGCATGCCCGTGGACGTTCACCAGCTCGTCGCGCCCGACCACACCGCTCTCGTGCTGCAAGAAGTGCAGAACGGGGTGGTGGGGGAGGACTCAGCCCTGCCGATGCTTGCGGCCGAAGCGGCCAAGGTCGGTGTCGTGCCGCACTGTGCCGAGCTGGCGCGCGCCGCACGAGCCGCCTCGGTGCCCGTCGTCCACTGCACGGCCGAAACCCGCGCCGACGGCAAGGGCGCCAACCGCAATGCCCGGCTGTTCATGGGCGCGCGCAAGTCACCGGTCGCACTCACGCCGGACTCCGACGCAGTGCAGCCCCCGGCTGAGATCGGTGTCGACCCCGGCGACCTCGTGTTGCCGCGCCATCACGGCCTCGGCCCGATGACGGGCACCGAGCTCGATCCGATCCTGCGCAACCTCGGCGTGACGACCATCGTGGGCGTCGGCGTTTCCGTGAACGTGGGCATGACGAACTTCGCCTTCGACGCTGTGAACCGGGGCTACCAGTTCGTGCTGCCACGGGACGCGGTCGCGGGCGTCCCCGCGGAGTACGCGGACGCCGTCATCGAGCACACGCTGAGCCTGGTCGCGACGCTCGCGACGACAGCCGAGATCGTCGCCGCGTGGGGCGGGTCGTAGCATCCCGGCCATGACTGACACGCCGTGGCTCGGCGACGCATGCTCGTTGGTCGACGCGTTCCGTTCCGGGGAACGAACCCCGGTCGACGAGCTCGAAGCCAGCCTCGAGGCCATCGAGTCCTCCGAGCTCAACGCGTACTCGTTCCTCGACCCCCAGGCCGCGCGCGAAGCCGCGGTGAGCGCCGACGTGCGCGCGCCGTTCGGCGGCATCCCGGTCGGTGTGAAGGAGCTCGACTCGGTCAAGGGTTGGCCCAACACGCAGGCCAGCGTGCCACTGAAGGATCAAGTTGCGACGCAGGACTCGGCGCTCGTGAGCCGGCTGCGGGACGCGGGCGCCGTGCTCGTCGGGCTGACGACCTCGAGCGAGTTCGGCGGCGTGAACCTGACGCGCACCAATCTCAACGGCGTCACGCGCAACCCCTGGGAGCTCGCGCTCACGCCCGGCGGCTCGACGGGGGGTGGCGCGTCCGCAGTCGCAGGCGGGCTCGTGACCATCGGCACCGGCGGCGACGGAGGCGGTTCCATTCGCATCCCGGCCGGCTTCACCGGTCTCTTCGGATTGAAGTGCACGTACGGCCGCATCCCGAAGGGTCCCGACATGCTCGTCGGTTCGCTGACCGCGGTGCTCGGGTGCGTCAGCCGATCCGTACGCGACACCGCCCGGTTCATCGACGTCACGAACGGGTTCGACCATCGCGACCCGTACAGCCTGGCGCGCGTCGACGGCTGGGAGCGCGGCCTCGGCACGCGAAATCTCCGTGGCAAGCGCGCCGTGATTGCACCTG